>Ga0105044_10000543_pt1 | contig 46342 bp, 33 predicted proteins | sample MAT01_FD_78092 | JGI IMG/M metagenome (GOLD analysis project Ga0105044, IMG submission 78092) | Freshwater microbial communities from Lake Fryxell liftoff mats and glacier meltwater in Antarctica - MAT-01 | ecosystem: Environmental > Aquatic > Freshwater > Ice > Liftoff microbial mat | place...
CGCGCGTCATTCCGCTCAGCATGAGCGCAGCGCCGTGACGACTTCGGCCAGCCGGTCCACCGCGACATTCGAAGGTAAGAGCAGGCGCAGGCCGTCGCCGAAGATGACTTCGAGCTGCTCACCCGCGGCGGTTCGCGAAGCGGGACGGTCATTCACGATGTCGACCGCGACGAGTCCGCTCGACGCAGTCGTCGCACGGGGTCGAGTCAGACCCAGCCGCCGACGCCAGCCATAGAGGGTCCACACCGAGACGCCGCGGGCCTCCGCGAAGGAGCGCAGGCTCCCTCCACGATGCTCGTGCGCCTCCAGCAAGCCGAGGTAGTGGGCAGCCCGATCAGGGAGTGTGGACGCGCTCGAGGGCTGCTGCTGGATCATGCGAGCAGAGTCGAACGGCGAAGGACGCGGGGCCAGGGCGGAGGCTTGAAGGCGCCCGGACGCTTACGAAATCTCCTAGTCCGGATCTGGAGAGGGCCCTGGGGGAGCGATCCCCCGGGGCTACTCGACAGCGCAGCACCGATCCGTCCGCGGCCTTCCCCGGGGTTCCGTGCGAGCCGTGCTGGGCGTCACGCGGCGCGCATGGCGCGGCGTCGGGCGTCGCCTGCGCGACAGGAGTCGCCGGGCTGCTCGCTACAGCAGTTCGAGCCGCGGCGCGTTGCTCGACGAGTAACGACTGCTCCGGGCCAGGCGTCGAAGTGCCGCTCCCCTCGTGGAGGGGCTCCGCGCTGCTAGGCCGACTCTCAGCTCGCGATGAACTTGCCCGTGTACTGGTAGTTCATCGCCAGCGCGGTCAGGAACGCGGCGAGCTCGGCCGCGACCTCGTCGCGCTCGGACAGCGGGTAGCGCAAGGAGAGCTCCTTCGCGCGCTCCTCCAAGTGCTTCGTCAAGGTGCGCAGCACGGACGGATCGACTCCCGTCCAGGCGTAGACCGTCGCCGAGTAGAACTCGCGCTGGCGCCGGATCAGGCCGGCGGCTTCGCCGGTCTTGGCGTCGTCGTTCACTTTCTTGCCGGTCGCGCGCTCGCGGGCGCGGCCGAAGATCGCGGACAGGTCGCCGTCGAGGCTGCGCGGGATGCGCTCGGCCCCGAGGTCGACGACCTCGAAGAACTCCTGGAGCGTGAGCCGGATCTCCTTCGTGTCGTAGTCGATCTCCGTGTCCACGACCTCGGGGTCGCGGTCGCGGAAACCGTGGCAGAGCGTCTCGCAGTGCTCGAGCTTCGCCAGCGCGCCCGGGGAGTCGGCGTACAGCGACCGCCAGTCGAGCCCGGGGGTCATCCACACCGCGAACGTCTCGGCCCAGTCCTCGTCCGGGTGCTTCTGCGCGTAGCCGCCGGGGAGGTGGCGCACGAAGTCGGGGCTGAACGGCTTGACCTTGTAGTCCTCGACGTAGGGGCGCGACATCGGGCCGAAGAGGTGCGTCCAATCCTCCGACGCGTACAAGCGGTACGCGTAGTTGACGACGTGGCCCATCTCGTGGCGCAGGTAGCGCAGCACGTCCTCTTCGCCCTCGCCCTCGACGAGGCCGCCGCGACGACGCTGCAGGTCGAGGAACTGCTCGTCGGCGAGGTAGAAGGGGATCCCGATAGCGACCGTGCCCTCGGGCACGCCCCATTCGTCCGTCAAGTAGAAGCGCGGCGCCAAACGCGTGATGCCACGGCCGGAGAGCTCCTGGCGGAAGCGCTCGAGCACGCGTTCGAGCGGGCGGCCCTCGATGCGTAAGTCGAAGTCGCAGATACGCTTGGACAGAATCTCCGCCGACACATCCGCCCGCTCCCCGCCCTCGAAGGTGGGGGTCTCGGGCGGCGGCAAGGGGGCCAGATCGGCCTGGGCGGTCTCATCCATCGGGGCGCCATTCTCGCCCCCCCGGGGTCGAGTCCAACGTTCAGGTTCCGCGAACGCCGTAACGTTCTGGGAATGCGGCGGATTCCTTGTTCGGGAACCTGAAACCGGGCCTCTCGGGGTGACCGGGACCCCCCTCCCAGAGCCTCAGCCATGACCCACCTCCGCTCGACCCTGGCCTTCCTCGCCCTCGCCGCAACCCCTTTTCTAGCGCCCGACCTGGGAGCGGCCGTGGGCGATACGCACCGCCCCTCGAGGCTGCCCTGGTCGGACGTGGTGCAGGTCGCGAGCTTCGATCCGGCGCTTGGAAAACTGAGCGCGGTGCGGCTCTCGATCGACACGTTCGTGCGCATGGACCTACGCGCCGAGAATCTCTCGGACAGGCCCCAGTTGGTCAGCGCGCACGCGCTCGCGAACGTCTCGGTCGACCTGCCGAACGGAGTGTCGGTCGTCGACATGTCGTTCGACGGCGAGGAGCTGTGGACGCTGGCGCCCTTCGACGGCACGGCGGACTTCGGTGGCGCGTCGGGGGAGACCTCGGGCTCGAGCGCTCGGCGCCACGTCGAGGTCCTGATCGATGACCCCGCGCACGTCCTCTACTTCGTCGGACTGCCGGAGGTCGGCGGCACGGTCGAGCTCCCGGTCTCGGCATTCGGCTCGACCGCGATCCTCGCCGGTCGGCAGGTCCTCGAGCACCAGTCGATCGACGCCGGCGTGCGCGTGCGCGTGCAGTACCTCTTCGACGCGAACGACTGACGCACCGCCAGGTCCGCGCACGGGATTTGGACCGCCCCGGATCGAGAAGTTCGGGAATGCGTGCGCGCGCCGCGGTGCAGAAACGTTTCTAAGCGTGAGGCGCCGTTCCCGCCTCGCGAGGTGTCACGTGCTTCTTCGTTCCGCCGTCCTCCTGCTGCTCGTTCCTTTCGCGGTGGCCCTGCCCACCGGACCCAACTCGTACCGCCCGCGGATCGTCGATTGGGCCGGGCCGATGTTCGTACCTGCGTTCCCCGCCGGCCAACCGCCTCCGCAGGCCGTGATTCTGCGCTACCAGCGCTGGTCATCGGCCTCGGGGCGCGTCGAGAACGTCGCCGACCGCGCTTGCGGAGTCGTCTTCGAGCACCAGGTCCAGATGCAGCTCAGCCTGCCGGGCGGACGCCTCCTCGACGTGTCGAGTCGCACGGGCAGCGAGGCGCGTCTCCTCGCAGCCTACGACGGTCTCGAGGACTTCGACGGGACCTCCGGTCTCGCGCTTTCGAGCATCGCCGGGGACACGACGTACCTCGTGCTCGACGACCCGGCGGACATCGCGCACTTCGCGGGCGGCGGGGGTGGGGTGTCCCTGTGGGTCCTCGCGACGGGACAGGCGGTGTTCACGGGGCCCAGCACCCTGCGGCAGGAGGTCGAAGTGCGCGCGGGTGCGCGATTGACGGTCGAGTACGTACCGGGGGCGCCGTAGCCCGGCCGCAGGGCGAACCCTGACCTAGCTCGCTGTTCCTGCAGCGCGGATGGTGGACTTCGCGATCCGAAGCCCCCTACCGGTGGTGCCTGATCCCGGAAGGAACAGCGAGCTGGGTCAGCTTCCGCTCGTCCGCTCGCGCAGGATCGATGTCGCGCGCGCCACGCCGTCGCTCGGGCCGAACAGAGCCAGCACGTCGCCCGGCAGGATTTGATCCGACCCGTCGGGCATCGGGATGCGCTTTTCGCCACGCGCGATCGCGACCACGCTCGCGCCCGTGAGGCCGCGCAGATCGGCTTCGGCCAGCGTCGTCCCGGCGAAGCGGCTGCCCGCTTCGATGGTCACGGACTCGACGACCCCCAAGCCGGGGAGCAGGTCGCGAGCGCGCTGGACGTTGGCATTCGAGGCCCCTTTCGCGTCGAGCTGCAGTGCCTCGGCGAAGATCTCGGCGCTGGCTCGGACGTGGCCTTGGAGATCGTCGGCGGCGCGCCAAACGAACCAGCCCAGCACGACGAGGGACGAGAGCAGGACGATCGGCGTCGCGATGCGCGGCAGGAACGGGCTCGTGATCGCCAGGAGTACGAGCACGACGCACAGGACGACGCCGAACTGGATGCCGAGGATCAGCGCGCGGCGCGGCGCGGCCGCGGGATCCATCCGGGGCGCGACCACGGTGGGGTAGGCCATCGTGGCCAGCGCGACGCCCAGCGTACGAGCTCCGCGCAGCACGCCGAGCAGTACGGGGACGCAGACCAGCACCGCGGCGAGGGCGACGAGCGCGCGCGCCTGCATGCCCCCGATGCCGAGGTACTCCTCGGCGAAGCGCGCGATCCGGTCCGCGCTCAACGCCCCCGCGACGACGAGCACACCGAAGAGGGCCCCGTCCAGCAGGACGACGCGCATGGGTCGACGCAGCGAGGACCAGCGCGATTCCGGCGGCACGCGATTGCGGATGGCCTCGAGCCAGGCCGTGTGCAGGGTCGCGTAGGTCTGCAGGCGCCGCGGCAGGATCCCGTCGATCGCGGCCGCGATGCTGTCGGAGCGTCGGATGAGGATCGGCGTCGTGAACGCCGTCGCCGTGGACACGCCGACCGCGAGCGCGGCGATCCAGGGCGGCGCGGTGCCGGTCGACACCGCGAGGCCGGCGAAGATGAAGCCGAATTCGCCGACCTGAGCCATGCTGACGCCCGTCCGCAAGGCCGTCAGACGGTCGGTGCCGACGAGGAACGCCGCGAATGCCGTCGTCGCCGTCTTGCCGACGATCACCACGATGGATAGGACCACGATCGGCAGCCAGTGCTCCAGCAGCAGTCTCGGGTCGACTTGCATGCCGACACCGACGAAGAACACCGCCGCGAACAGGTCGGTGATCGGCTGCGTGCGCTTGTGGACCTCCTCGCCGTGCCCGGATTGAGCCACGAGTGAGCCCGCCAGGAAGGCGCCGAGGGCCACGGACAGACCGGCACCGGCAGCCGCGAGGGAGAGAGCGAAGCACAGCCCGATCGATGAGATCACGAGTGTCTCGCGCCGCCGCATCCCGATCACCAAGCGCACGCCGCGCGGCACGATCAGGAGACCGAGCACGATCGTCGCAGTCAGGAAGACGGTCAACCGGCCCGCGGTGCGCCCGACGAGTTCGAGATCGACCGCCTCGCCGACGGCCAGGGCGCTGAGCAGCGCGAGCATCACGATGCCCACGAGATCCTCGTACACGAGCACGCCCAGGACCTCGTCGCGCAGCTTCCGCTCGACGCCGACGTCGACGAACACGCGCTCGATCAAAACGGTGCTCGAGATCGCGACGATCGCGCCCACGAACAGGGCCGGGATCGCGTCGAGCCCGAACAGGCGCCCGGCTTCGTAGCCCAGCCACACCATGGCGCCGGCCTGGAAGAACGCGACGAAGGCCGGTCGCGGACCCAACTCGATCATCCGCCGCAGGCTGAACTCGAGGCCGATCGAGAACAGGACCAGGATCATCCCGATCTCGGACAGGGCGTGAATGCCGGGCAGATCCTGGATCGTCGCTCCGGGCGTGTACGGACCGACCAGGATCCCGGCGATCAGGTAGCCGAGCACGACGGGCTGCCGGAGCCGCTGGAACACGATCGACGTCAGCGCCGCGACGCCCAAGACGATCGCGAGGTCGTGCAGCGAGACGGAAGTCGGGCCGGCGAGTGCGAGGAGCGTGAAGGGGAAGTCGTACAACGCCGGCCAAGATCGCGCCGGATCGGGGGATGGCAAGCTTCCAGTCAGAACTGGGTCGGGCCCGACCTCCACGCGCGCGCGCCGGCGTTACCCAGTTCTGGGTCCGCCTCGCCCCTGGAGCTCAGATCGAGGTTCCGGGGCTCCCGGTCGGCGCGCGGATTCCGAGTTCGCGCGCGAGCGCGAGGGCGACGGACAGCGGACGGCCCTTGTTCACGCGCACGTGGGGGATCAAGGCCCGCCGCGCCGCGTCGCGGAACACGGAGTCGGTGGAGTGCGAGAGGAAACCCGTCGCCGCGAGCACCATGTCGTACCGTCCCTGCTCGACGCGCTTCGCCTTCGCGGCGACGTTCGAGCTCTTGACCTCGCAGTGATCGACCTCTTCGAAGGCGAAGAGCTCGCGCAGGCGCTCGTCGATCGTCGGGTCGTTGCGGTTGGACACGAACAAGACGTGCTTGCCGCGCGTGAAGCCCAGGATCGGCTCGAGCATCCGATCGAAGTAGGACGGACCCGTGCTCTCGTCGTCCTCGTCCCCAGCGGCCGACGTCGGCGCGCTCGCGATCAGGAATAGGTCGCCGCGCAGATGCCGCTGGATCGCCTCGAGGCGCGTGCGATGGCTGCGCCGGTCCGAGAACGTCCGCGCGTCCATTCGCAGCACCGAGTCGACCACGCCCTGCTCCTCGAGAACTTGCGCGATGCGCTCGCTGGGTAGCATGTCCCCGAGCTCCAAGGCTTGGCGCAACCAGCTGTCGAGCTCGGCTGTGGCCCATTCGGGCTTGGGCGCGCCGGTCGCGGAGATCAGCGCCTTGCGGGCCTTTTGACGCCGCTTCTTGTCGGGGTCGTAGCGCAGCTCCTGCGCCCACGAACCCGCGGGCGTGTAGCGCGGATCGAGCACGTGCGCGATCGCATCGCCGCGCGCGCGCAGGGTGGCGCTGACCCAGCGGAGCCGCCCGATGGCCGCGCCCCACAGTTCGAGATCGGACGTCGCGCCGCGTAGCCAGCGCAACCGGCGCGCCAGCGTGGCGAGCAGCGGCACGTCGACCCTCCAGGGCTCGTGACCGACCGCGAACGCGGGCACGGCATCGTCTTCTTCGGAGGGTCGGACGACCGCGCTCGTGAAGCGCTCGATCTGCGCTACGACCTCGGCCAACTCGACGTCCGGTCGCGGGTGCGCCGGCGCGAGCGCGGCCGCGTCGGCCCATCCGTGCGCGTCGAGTCGATCCTCATCGAGGTCCTCGTTCTCCTCGAGCGCACGCTCGGCCCCGGCCGCGACCTCGCTCCAGGAGTGGAACTCGAGAGCCGCGCCGCCGGAGATCTCGGCCGCGCTCTCGCTCGGCGAGGAATGGATGCCGAGCGCGCGCACGGATCCGGGCCACCAGACCTTCGCCAGCCGGCTGAGTCGGCGCGCGACCGCGTGCGTGAGGTCGTGGGCTTGCGGGCATTCGGCTTCGACCGCCCGCGCCCGCGCGATCCACGACAAGAGCAGGAGCCGCTGCCGTTCGGGTTCGAGGAGGCCGGCTTCCTCGAGCGCGCCGTCGATGTCGTAGTCGAGTTCCGCGAAGCGCGCGCGCGCCTCCGCGAAAGGGAGCTTCGGCGCGCGAACCTGGGATGCCGGACGGACATCGAACCCCAGCGGATCTCTCGCCGATCGCGGCGCCGCCAACGTGGACGGGACCGCATCCGGCTCGCGGATCGTCGACGACTGCGCGGGACTCGTCGCGAGTTCGGACGCGGCGCTCTCGGGGTCGGCGGTGCGCGCCGAGGACGTGGCGCTCGCTGAGTCGTCGGTGGGCAGCGCGGAGGCGGCGCTCACGGAATCTTCGGTGCGCAGCGCGTACGTCAGCGGCCCGGCGCGAGCACCTGAGTCCCGCGAGATCTCCGCGCGAGATCGGTCACGCGATGCTTGCAGCCGAGCTTCGAAAAGCTGGCGCGCCGCATGCGAGGGTAGAGATTTTCCGACGGCGTCCTCGAAGGCTAGACGTCGACTCGTGCCGCACCCGAACCACCGTTCCGCACCGCACGCAAGCAGGCATTCCCACCACCCGCTGCGGCGGAAGGTGATCGTGTACCCCAACTCGGCGAACAGGCGGATCGGCCTGATCGAACGGTGATCTGGCTGAACCCTCTCCAACGCGCGCAGGATACCGCAATGCGCGAGGGGACTCATCCGCTCCGGCCGGATCCCGCCTGCACGCGAGCCGTGCGCGCAGGTCCAGCGGCGCGCGGATGACCGGACCCGTGCCAGCCGGTCCGTTCGAGCTCGGAGTCGCGGGGCGCGGCGCGAAGCCGATCTGGCTGTCGGTCGCCGGAGCGTCCTCGGGCCTGGATTCCCGCTCGTCTGCGCCTATCGCCCGGAGCGTGGACCCATCGCCGAACCGGCTGGATCGCTCCCGCCTGGTCGGATTCAGCGCCAACTCGGCCACGCGAACGGTACCGAGCCGTGCAGCTCGTTCACGCCCGTCGCGGAGAGGATCGCGAGCGCGTTGTGCGCGCGCACGCCGCCGCCGGGCAGGATCTCGATGCGTCCGGCGGCGCGATCGACGAGCGCGCGTAGCTCCGCGCGGCCCTCGAAGGCATCCAGTGCGCCACCCGACGTCAGGATGCGGCGCACACCGAGCTCGACGAGCGTCTCCAGTGCCGCGTGGCGGTCGTGCACCTGGTCGAACGCGCGGTGGAACGTGACGGGCAGAGGCCGCGCCGCATCGACGATCCGCGCGGTCAGATCACGATCGACGGACGCGTTCGCGGTCAGCGCCCCGAACACCAGGCCCTGCGCGCCGAGGAGCTTCGCGCGCGCGAGGTCGGCGAAGATCTGCGGGTGCTCGGCCGCGGTCCAGACGTGTGATCCGCCGCGTGGCCGGATCATCGCGACGCAGGGCGTGCCGGTCGCGACCGCAGCGCGGAGCAGCTCGTCCTCCGGCGTCAACCCGTCGAGGTCGAGGGATGAACAGACTTCGAATCGTCCCGCGCGGCTCGCGAGCGCGCGCTCGAGACCGGCGCTCGAATCGAAGCAGACTTCCAGCAGCATCGGACCGCGAGGATGGCGCAGCGCGAACTCCGAAGGAAGCCCCCGTCCGATCGCTTCGCCGCGTGTCAGCCCTCGGACGCTTGCCGCATCTCCTCGTCGCGGATCTTGTGCTTGCGCACGTAGTACCCGAGGTTGCGCGCGTCGATCCCGAGCAGATCGCAGGCTTCGCGCTTCTTTCCGCGCGTCTTCGCGACGGCCTCGAGGACGAGGCTGCGCTCGAGTTTCTCGAGGTTGCGACGCAGGTTGAGCTCCGCGGCGCCCGACACGGGCCGCGGCGCAAGCGTGATCTCGAGCACGTCGCGCAAGAGCACCGCGTCGATGGGACGACCTGCGGACAAGATCGCGGCGCGCTCGAGCGCGTTGCTCAGCTCGCGCACGTTCCCCGGCCAGCCGAACGACTGGAGTGTCTCGACGGATTCATCGTCGAGCCCGACTAGGGACTCGCTGCCGCCGCTGATGCGCGCGCGCGCGGCGGCCAGCAGGAGCGCCGCCAGATCCGCGAGGTCCTCGCGGCGATCGCGCAACGCGGGCACGTCGACGGGGAAGACGTCGAGACGGAACATCAGGTCCGCGCGAAACGAGCCATCGCGGACGCGTTGTTTCAGGTCCTGGGCCGTCGTCGCGATCCAGCGCACGCCCGTTTCGCGCTCGCGCGCCGAGCCGCTCGACACATAGCCCTGCGCATCGATGAGCCGCAGGAATCGGGCCTGCACGGAAAGCGGTAGCGCGCCCACGTTGTCGAGGACCAGCGTGCCACCCTCGGCCTCGGCCAGGCGACCGCCCTTGCCGCCGCGTGCGCCCGTGACCTCGATCTCGAACGAGTCCTCGGTGAGCGAGGACGCGTCGATGACCACGAACGGACCGTGTGCACGCGGACTGCGGCGGTGGATCTCCGCTGCGACGAGGTCCTTGCCCGAGCCGCTTTCGCCGCGCACGAGCACGGTCGAGTCGGTGGGCGCGACCTGATCGATCAACTGCACGGTGCGCGACATCGCCGGTGAGCGCGCGACGAGGTATTGCGGCGTTCCGAGACGCGCGACCTCGCGGCGCAGCGACGCGACCTCGACCTCGAGGGCGCGACGCTCGGCCGCGCGGCGTACGAGCAGGACGAGCTCGTCCGGATCGACCGGCTTCTGCAGGAAATCGAACGCGCCGGCCTTCATCGCCGCGACGGCTTCCGACACGGTGCCCAGGCCGGTGATCACGAGGATCGGGATCGCGATGCCGACCGCGCGCGATTCCTCGAGCAGCGCGATCCCGTCGCCGGACGGCATCTTCAAGTCGGTCACGATCACGTCAAAGCGCTTCCGCGCCAGGATCGCGAGCGCTTCCTCCGCCCCGCCGGCGGTTGCGACGCGCATGTCCTCCGATCGCAGCAGTTCCGCCAGCGAGTCACGCACGTAGGCTTCGTCGTCGACGACCAGCACACCGATCTTGGTACTCAAGCTGCCTCCCCGGTCCGCATCGCGGCCGGATCAGGGAACCTCAACGTGAACACCGCGCCGCCTTCGGGGCGATTGCGCGCGGCGAGCGAACCGCCGTGGGCCTGCAAGATCCCGAACGCGATCGAGAGGCCGAGCCCGGTGCCTCCGCCCGTCGTGAAGAACGGATCGAAGATGCGCTCGAGGTGCTCCGGTGGGATGCCGGGTCCGTCGTCGGAGATCGTCAGCGCGACGCCGAAGGAGTCGTTGTCCGGCCGACGCGCGGTGATGACGATGCGTCCGCGACCCTCCATCGCCTTGGCCGCGTTCAACAGCAGGTTGAAGACGACCTGTTCGAGCCGACCCGCGTCGCCGAGCACGCGCAGCGGGTGGTCGAGCCCGACCTCGACCACGTCGAGCCCGCGGAATCCCTCGGAGTACGAAGCCAAGCGTCGCGCGCGGTCGATGACGACGGCCAAATCGACATCGCCACGCGCGGCGGCCGGGCGCGCGAAACGCAGTAGGTCGCGCACGAGATCGCGGATGCGCTCGAAACCATGGCGCACCATGTCGAGGTGCCGCGCGCGATCTTCGGCGGTCGATCCGGGCCGACCGAGCAGCTTGACGTGGTTCCCGATCCCCTCGAGCGGATTGTTGATCTCGTGCGCGACGCCGGCGGTCAAGAGGCCGAGCGAAGCCAATCGCTCGCGCACGGCCAGCTCGTGCGCGATGGCGCGCTCGCGCGTGCGATCGCGCAGGGCGACGTGGATCACGCGCTCGTCAGCGAGCTCGACCAACGCGATCCGCGCTTCGCAGTCGAGTACGCGCCCCGTAGCGGACCGCAAGCGCAACTCGGAGAGTCCGGGGACGAAACCGGTCTCCGCCGCGGAACTCGACAGCGCTTCTCGGAACGCGCGGGCGTCGTCCTCCGTCAGGATCCGCGCTAGGTCGGTCACCCGGCCGAGTTCCTCTCTCGCGCGCGCGTTGCTCTCGAGGACGGCACCGCTGCGTGCATCGAGGACGAGCACCATGTCCGCGGCCTGCTCGAGAAGGGCACGGTACCTCGCCGATTCGCGCTCGATCGCGGACCAGCGCACTTCGCTCTCGCGGATGCGTTCGTCGAGCTCGCGTTTCCAGTACCTGGAAAGGCCGAAGACCGCTGCGGTTCCGGTCACCATCCCGGTCACGACGACGGGCAGCCACGAAACGACGCGGCTGTCGCTCGACTGCGTGAAGCGCGATGTGAACATGCCGATCGCGACACCCGTCGCGATGACGAGCGCGAAGCAGGCCGCGAGACGCGCGTGCTGGCGAGGCGAAGGGGCCACACGACTCATGCTAGTGGGATGAGACGGAAGTACGCAGGCTCACCCCACCAGCAGCGCGGATTCTCGCGCCGGCCCGTAACTTCTACGCGACCTGGCCGCGCTCGGGAGATCCTCCCTCGAACGCGGCCGAGCCTCGCTCGCGTCCGTTCACGGGCATGTGTCGAACAAGCCGAGGTGCAGTTCGCCCGCCGCCGCCGCCTGCAGCGCCGGGCCCGCCGCCGGTTGCGAGAGCACCTCGATGTCCAACGATCCGGAAGCGCCGAAACGCTTGTTCTTGCCGCTCGCACCGTTGCCCACCTGGAACGCCGGACCCGAGCGCGAGAACCGCAGCGACGCGCCTTGCCAAGCCCCGACTCCGACCAGCGAACCCTCGGTCGCGAGGTAGTAGTGCCACGTCTCCGGATCGACCGTGCCGCCGCCGTCGACGTACGAGTTGGCGACGAGCGCGAGCTCGGGCGAACCCTCCGGTGCCGCAACGCCGCGATCGATGCGACCGCTGAAGCGTGCATTCACGAGGAAGCGCTGCGACGCATTCGAGGCGCGCGCGACGACGCCGCGCAGTTCGGCGGTGCCGTCCGCGCGCTCGGCCAGGCGCGAACCCGGGAGGAGCACGAAATCCTCGCCGATTCCTGGCAAACGTAGCGCCGCGTCGCCGGGGAGGGGGCTGACGATCGCATCGCGCGCCGCACCGCTCGCGCAGCGATCGCCGAGACGTTCGAGCGTCAGCAGGATCTCGGCCGGGCCGAACGTGTCCGGCAGAACGGCACCGCCGGAGGGCTGGCTCGCGAGCACGGCCGCGAGTGCGCCCGACATCCCGAAGCGCAGGTTCGATCCGTTCGCGCCTTCGCCGATCTGGATCGCCGGGCTCGCGGAAGCGAGAGCGATGCGCGCTCCAGCGCGCGGACCGATGCCGCGCAGCTCGCCGCCGACTTCGGCGTAGTAGTGCCACTCGGTCGGATCGATCGGGCCTCCGTTGGCCGCGTACGCGCCGTTGGCGAGGCGCAGCGCCGGGCTGCCCGCAGGCAAACCGCCTACATCGCCCGTGTCGACGCGCGCATCGAACAACAAGGACAGCGTCCACTGTTCGTCGGGGTTCGCGATGCTCGCGATCTCGGCGAACAACTCCGCGGCGCCGTCGGTGCGCTCGCAGAACTCGCCGCCGGCGACGACGACGAAATCGTCCGCGAGACCAGGGACGCGCAGTGCGTAGCCGCCGACGTCACCGAAGTCGGCGTCCTGAATCGGCTCGTCTGCCGTCGCGACATGCGCGCGGCGCAGGGTTGCGCGCAGCGTTCCGTCGGCGGCTCCCCAAGGGAGTTGCGGACCCGCGAGCGGCTGCGAGACGACGAGCAGCGTGAGCGAGGCACTCGCGCCGAACTCGCCGTCGACCCCGCTCGCGCCGTAGCCTGCTTGCAGCGCGAAAACACCGCTTTGGACCGCGATTTCGGCTCCGGTCAGCGATTCGAGTCCGTACAGCACGCCATCGAACGCCGCGTAATGCCGCCACGACGCCGTGTCGATCGGACCGCCGGCGGCGCGATAGGCCGTCGGCGCGAGCTCGATGTGCGGGTTCCCGATCGGGATCGCGGCGCCCGCGATCGCATCGCGACGGTCGCGGCCGATCAGCGTGAGCGCGAAGCGCCGATCCGTGGCGTGGTTGTCCACCAGGACCGCGTCGAAGCGCACCGTGCCGTCCGCGCGCTCGACGAAAGAACCGCCGGCGACGACGTCGAAATCGCCGCCGAGCGCCGGGATCGACAGCGCCGGTCGCGGCACGCCGCCCAGCACCGGATCGCCCGGGCTCGTGACGCCGTACGTGCGTTCGCTCGACCGCAGCGCGAAAGCCAGCTCGATCGGCTGGAGTCCGACGCCGATCTCGCTGACGGCGGCCGCGGCGAGGACTATCGAGGCGCCTCGAACGACGTCCAGGTTGTCGGCGCCGAGCCCGCACTGCAGCCCGGACGCATCGGCCGCGTCGAGATGAATCTCGATACCGGCGAGCGCGCCGATCCCGCGCAGTTCGCCGGTCTCGACTCCGTAGTAGACCCAATCGTTCTCGTCCACCGGTCCGCCGCCGCTCACGTACGCGTTCGCGGCGAGTTCGAGCCGCGGACTCGCTCTGTGCGCGTAGTCCGAGTGATCCGGCTTCAGTGCATCGCCGAACACGATGCGCACGGCGAGCCGCTCGTCGTCGGCACTGCGACGCGCGAGCACCGCGGTCAGATAGGCGCGGCCCGATGGATCCTCGACGAACGTGGCGCCGGGCTGGATCGCGAAGTCGTCGCCGAGCCCGGTGATCGCGACGAGGCCCGTGGCTCCGGCGGGGGCGAACGCGCCGGCCGAACCTTCGACGGCCGCGAAGTACACCGTCGTCACGCCGTCCGCGTTGCCGGACGAGGAGTCGTGGCCGTGGCAGGCGGTGAGGAATGCCAATGCCGACGCGGCGATCGCGCTCCGAGGAAGAGTACGGTACTGCATGGTGGAGACCTGGTTGTTGTGAGTCGGGCGGGGGCTCCGGCTCGTCGGTGCGTGACGCGTCCGCGGGAGCCCAGCCCCACACGGAACCTCACGCCTGAAACCTACAACGCTTTGCGAACTCCTGCGGACGACCAGGAAACACCTGCAAAACCCCTCACCTGTTACATGAGACGAGCGTCATGCTCCGCGCGGATGGATGCAGCAGCCGCTCTGGCCTTCGAGCGCGCGTACGGCGCGCGGGCGACGCGTGAGGCGCGTGCGCCCGGTCGTGTGAACCTGATCGGCGAGCACGTGGACTACTGCGGTCTCGCCGTCCTGCCCATGGCGATCGAGCAGGAGGTGAGGATCATCTTCACCCCGCGCGGCGATGCGCGCGTGCGAATCGTGAACGTGGACGCGGGGCGATTCGGGGCGCGCGAGTTCACCTTGGCGCTCGAAGTCGAGTACGCGCAGCGCGGCGATTGGTCGAACTACGTGCGCGCCGCGGCGCAAGAACTCGCCGCGCGCTTCGAGCTGCGCCGCGGCATCGATGCCTGCGTGTACGGCGATGTGCCGCTCGCCGCGGGCTTGTCGTCGTCCTCGGCCATGGTCGTCGCTTCGACGCTGGCGTTGCTCGAAGCGAACGACATCCGCGTGCCCATCGCCGAGCTGATGGAACTGTGCGCGCGAGCCGAGCGTCACGTCGGAACGGACAGCGGCGGAATGGACCAAGCCGTCAGCCTGGGAGGGCGCGTCGGCTGCGCGCTACTCGTCGACTTCGATCCCGTGCGCACGCGCGCGATCGCGATCCCTGACGCATGGCGCTTCGTGATCGCGAACAGCGGCGTGGGCGCCGAGAAGTCAGGCCGCGCGCGCGAGGCCTACAACGCGCGTGTCGCGGAGTGTCGCGAGGCGCTGCGGCTCACACGCGCGCATCCTCTGGCGACCGGTTGGCCCGGCACGTGGCGACAACTCGTCGCGACCCTGCCGGAGGACGAACTGCTCGCCGTGGGCGCACGCGCACTCGACGGCGACCTCGCACGTCGGTTCCGACACGTGATCACCGAGGGCTTCCGCGTCGAGCGCGCCGTACTCGCGCTCGAGCGCGACGATGCGGCGGAGTTCGGCCGCCTGATGGACCTGTCCCACGCGAGCTTGCGTGACGACCATGCGGTCTCGTGCGCCGAACTCGAGGCCTGCGTGGCGGTCGCGCACCAGTCGGGCGCGCTGGGCGCGCGTCTCACCGGTGCTGGGTTCGGCGGCTCGATCGTGGCGCTCGCCTACGCGAAGACCGCGTCGGCGGTCGAGTCGGCCCTGCGGAGCAGCGCCGGTCCGAGCTCTGCCGCCGACGCGGTGTTCGTCGCGCGCGCGAGTGGCGGCGCCTCGGTCACGCGGACGTGACCGAGGCGCCGATCCGCATCACAGGATGTCGAGCACCCCCGTGCCACTCTCTCCGGTGAGCGTGCTCGTGCTGGCGCGGTAGTTCACGCCGGTCGAGATCTTGGAGTTCCAAGGCAGGAGCTCCTTGTCGGCGACGATGCCGAGCGCGACCGCCGCGAAGCCGCGCGCGCCGTCCGAGATGCCCTGCGTGCGCTTCAACATCGCCACGAGCGGAGCGACTGATCGGCTGTCGCCGATGAAGCCCAGCGCGGATGCGAGGGCCGCCTGCGATGACAGTCCCTTCGCTTCCACCAGCGTGTCGCACAGGTAGGGGACGAGTTCCTTGTCGCCCAGGAGACCCAGTCCGATCACGGCCGACTTCAACAGGTCGGGCTTGTACTTCGACTCGCGGACGACTTTCTGGATGTCGCCGATCGTCTCGCGGGCGTCGACGAGACCGAGTCCGATGGCGACGTAGCCGCGCGCGTTCGCTTCCGAGACGCCGTCGAGCTTCTGCTTCAGCACGCTGCGTGCTTCCACGTCGCCGGCGATGCCGAGAGCGACCGAGTACGCGCCGACCAGCTCGGGGCGCACGGCCTCGGCGAGCGCTTTGCGCAGGAGGCTCTTCACGGTGCCCGCCGCGCTGCCGGCGGGAACGCCGGCGCGCGTGAGCGCGTGCTCCATGACGCCGAGCCCGATCGCGGCCCAGGGCTTCATGTGACCTTTGCCTTGCCTCAGTTGACCGAGCAGGAAATCGCGGGCTTCCGTGCGACCCTTCTCGACATCCGCGCCCGCGCCGGATCGCCCACCGATCTGGCCGAAGGCGATGTTCACGAAGTTCCGCGACTGCTGGTCGCCTTCCGTCGCGATGCGCGAGAGCGCCGCGCGGATCCGCGTGTCGATCGTGTCGGCATCGCAATCGCCGATCTGGCCCAGCGCGAACACGCAGCTCATGCGCACTTCGTCCCTCTCCTTCGAGTTGCGGTCGAGCGCCGCCAGTAGTTCCTCCGCGACGACGTCACGCACGGATGACGGCGCGCCCTCGAGCAGCCGCGCGAGAGCCGTCGGCACGTGTGCGCGGACGAATGAGTTCTCCTGGTCGCGATAGAAACGGCGCAGAAAGCGGATCTGCGACTGGCGCGAGTTCGCAGCGTCCAGCGACCCGTCCGGAGACTCGCTCGGATCGACGTCGATAGGGACGAGGCCCAGCGCGCTCACCGCGGCGACCTGGATGTCGCGCGTGCCCGAGGTCGGGAGCGCGAGCACGTCGATCAGAATGCGCGCCACTCGCTGGCGACGCGCGTTGTCGCCGGTGCGCGCGCCGACGAGGCCCAGACCGTACGTCGCGAAAGCGCGCGTACGGTACCTGACCTCGGTGGTGCCCACGAGCTTGCGGCCGGCAGCGTCGTCGAGCGCCAGCGACTGCAGCATCGGGATCGAGGCCTCGTTCGCCAGGATCCCGAGCGCTACCGCTGCCGTCTCCGCGATCTCCTGGTTCGGATCCGACAGGAATCGCGCGATGAGCGGCTCGAACTCCGACGTGCCGTCCTCGTTGCGCACGTCGCCGATCTTCGCCAGCGCGATGAGCGAACCGGTGACGATGTCGTTGTTGCGCTCCGAAGCGAGCACCTCGCGCAGGGCGGGCACGACCATCGTGCGGATGGTCTCTTCGGTGGGCCGCATCGTGTCGCGCTGCTTCGCGCCGCTGTTCCAGAACGAGTCGTCACCGCTGACCATGGTCGCGGCGTGCACGTGCGCCTTGAGGTTCAGGTACTGCTCCTTGTTGAAGCCCCACCAGAATTCCCACGTCGTCAGGTCGGGCCCGCTCGCGATCGCACCTGTCGCCGCGCTGGTTGGACGACCGGGACCACCGCCCGTCGGGACACTGCCCCCGCCGCTCGGCCTCGTCGCTCCGCCCGGACCGGTTCCACCAGGACCGGACGGCCCGGAACCGCCGGGTCCCGACCCACCGCCACCGCCTCCTCCGCCGGGAGGAACAGTATCGCCGGGTCCGCGATAGCTGCCGCCGTGCGCGCGCGAAATGTCGAGGACGAACGCGCTGGAGAGGGCCAGCGCCGATGAAATGAGTAGGAAGCGTTTCATGGATGGAGTGCCAGTGCGAGTTTCGCGCAAAAAATGCGCGCTGAAACCGCGATGGTGCACCTCAACGCAATGCATGTGCCGCTGCATGGAAGCGCGCTGAGCAGCGCGCGAGCGGCATCGTCGAGCCTGATCGTTACGCGTGGCGAACTCGGCGAGCGCGACGACGTCACCGACCTGGAACCAGTGCGAGAGCGCGATCGATGCCGCGCTGACGATCGGCGCGAGCCGCGTGCTTCGCGCGCGTGACGTCGAACGGGTGCTGCGCCATCGATTCGGCACGGACGCGGAACGTGTACGTGAATGCTCGGCCGGGCCGCGAACGCGTTCCGTGGGAAGCGTCGTGTCGAACCGATCGCCAATGCGTGTCGCCGATTCATCGCGTCCGAGGTCGTCGAGCCGGCCCATTCCGTTCAGCGTGCGGAACGCATCCGTGCTCGTGTGGTCGTTCCCGTGCGCCGAAAGCTCCGGATTCCAAGTGGGCGGACGTGGGTCCGTCAGCACTCCGATCTGCGACGCCGCGCAGGCCCGGCCGTGCGCTCACCGCGTAGCCGTCCCACGCACGGAGGTCACGCGCCGAATCTGTAGGACTTGCGACCGACCCCTGCCGCGGCGAATGTTCCCGCAGTCACCGCCGCATCGAGATCAACACCGGCTTCTCGCTTTCCTGCGCGCGTGTGAACCCGTCCTTGTCGTGGATGCCGCGCCAGCCCTCGGCGACCAACGCTTGACCGACGACTCCGCCGAGCGTGTTGCCGGGACCCGGGCACACGAGATGGTCCGGTGCGTGCTCGCGCAGCGCGACGCGGATCGAGAGGCCGAAGTCGTAAGGCGTCGTGATCTGCGCGCCGAGCGTGTAGTCGCGCAGCGCGTCGAGGTCCGTCGAGTAAGGCGTGAAGCGCACGCCGCGGCCGTCGATGAGCGTCGTTCGCGGGCGCGCGAACGCGAGGCGTGACAGCGTCACGCGCGCTTTCTCGGCCACGTCGGCGACGAGCGGGGTGTGGTAGGGGCCGTGCTGATCGAGCTGGATCGGGTACTGGTTCGAGCCGCTCTTCACCTTGGGCAGCGCGCTCTTCAGGTGCGCGATGCCGGCGTCGCTGCCGGCGAGCACGGCGAGCCCCGCGAGATGGATCGACGGGAACGCTTGGCCGTTCGAGGAGTCGAGCGCGGCGCGCACGGCGTCGTCGCGCGCCGGATCGCGGCGCCAGTCCTCGCCGACCAGCGGGAAGATGACCTGGCCGCCGCCTACGCTGAGCTGGTGCTCGTGCTGCAGTTTCGACATCTCCTGCACCAAGCGGAAGCCGTCCTCGAAGGACAGCGCGCCGCCGACCGCGAGCGCCGTGTACCAACCCAGCGAGTTGCCCGCGACGGCGACCACGCGGTGCTCGGCCGCGGCCGCGGCGGAGTCGAGCATCGACACCAGGTAGATGAGCGGCGAGACGTTCGCGGGATGCAGATGATCCTTGCGCTCGAACTTCGAGGCAGCGTCGAGTTCGACGAGCGATGGCAGGCCGTACTCGCGGCGGATCGACTCGGCGGCGTCGATCCACGGGTGCGAATCGGGCAGCGAACGCAGCTGCTTCTCGGCGTACGAGCCCCGGCCGGGGCACAAGATCGCGACGCGGCTCACGACATCACCTCACGGACGCTATCGACGATCTGGTCCTCGCCCACGAGCACCGCGGCGGTCGCGGAGCCCAGCGGGACGTAACAGTCGGCGGCGCGCACGCTGGCGAGGCGCGCGGGCACGGCGTGCTCGGCGAGGTCGGCCACGATCGCGTCGGCGATACCGCCGCCGGTCGCGCGGCACTCGTCGACGACGACCACGCGGCCGCACTCGGCGGCGTGGCGGCGCACGGCCTCGAAGGGCAGCGGCGCGAGCCAGCGCAGGTCGAGAACGCGCGTTTTCAGGCCGGATTCGCGCTCGAGCATGCGTGCGGCGCGCAGCGATAGGCGCAGGCCGTTCGCATAGCTGACGATCAACACGTCCTTGTTCTCCGCGCCGTACACGCCGACATCGCCGGGCAGCAGGACCTCGCGCGGATCGGTCGAAGGCGGCGGATAGTCCGTCAGCCAGAGGTTGTCGCCGTCCTCGTGCAAGTCGCGTTCGTGGTAGAGCGCGATCGGCTCGAGGAACGCGATCACGCGGCCGTGCTCCTTCGCGCCTGCGACCGCGCCGCGCAGCATGCGCACCGCGTCGTCTCCGCGCGAAGGGATCGCCAACATCAGGCTCGGGATGTCGCGCAGTGCGCCGACCGAGTTGTCGTTGTGGAAATGGCCGCCGAAGCCCTTCTGGTACCCGAGCCCCTGGATGCGCACGACCATCGGGTTCGTGAACTGCCCATCCGAGAAGTACGACAGCGAGCACGCCTCGCCGCGCAGTTGGTCGAGCGCGTTGTGGATGTACGCGAGGTACTGAATCTCCGGGAGCGGCAGGAAGCCGACGTGCGCGGCGCCCTGGGCGATGCCGAGGATCGACGTCTCGTCGAGCAGCGTGTCGAACACGCGCGCGAGACCGAAGCGCTTCTGCAGGCCTTGCGTGACGCCGTAGACGCCGCCCTTCTTGGCGGTGTCCTCGCCGAAGAGGAGCGTCTCGGGATACTGGAGGAGGAGATCGTGCAAGCACGCGTTCACGTGCGCGGCCATGGTGCGTTTCGTCGCGCTCTTCACCGTCTCGGGCAGTTGTCCAGCGAAGAATTCAACGCGTTTCTCGGGCGAAATCACGCGCGCGGCACGCGCACGGACCTTCGCCGGGTCCCACGGCGCGAGCGGCGCTTCGACTTCGGCGCGCGTGACGAGCTTGGGTCGCCGCGCGGCCTCGTCGGCTGTGGCCGTCACGCGCTCGCGTGTCTCGCGCACGAGCGCGAGCAGTTCGGCGGGATCCGCCGCGCCCGTGTCGACCAGATGCCGGGCGTTCGCGAGCAGCGGATCCTGCGCTTCGATCGCCTCGATCTCGTCGATCGTGCGGTAGCTCGTCTCGACGTCGCTGCCGGCGTGTCCCCACAGACGCGTGGTCGCGAGGTGCAAGAACGTGGGCGAGCGCGTACTGCGGCAGTAGTCGACGGCGGCGGAGCACGCGTCAAAGACCTCGTCGAGCGTGCCCTCGGCGCGGAAGTAGCGCAGTTGCGTCTGGTTCGAGTACGTGTCCTCGATCCAACCCTTGGGCGTGTCGACCGAGATGCCGATGCCGTTGTCTTCGCACAGGAAGAGGATCGGCATCGGGTTGCCGCGGCGTTGCACGTAGCGCGCTGCATTGAAGCCCGACAGCGCCGTGCAGTGGTTCGCGGACGCGTCGCCGAAGCTGCACAAGACGATCGAGTCCTTCGCGAGGCCCGTGACGACGCCGTTGCGCTTCGCGCGCGCGAGCGCGAACGCGAGCCCGACGGCCTTGGGCAGGTGCGACGCGATCGTCGAGGTCTGCGGCGGCACCCACAGCGGTCGGCTGCCCCACACTTTGTGCCGGCCGTGGCTGATCGGATCCTCTTTCGACGCGCACAAGGAGAGCAGCGTGTCGAACGTCGGCGTCGAGCCGCGCAAGTGGCGCGAGCGCGACATCATCAACGCGCCCGAGCGGTAGTGCAGGAAGCATGGATCGTCGAGGCGCAGGAGCGCGCCGAGGATCGCGTTGTTCTCGTGCCCCGCGCTGGAGATGGTGTAGAAGCTGCGATTCGTGCGCTTCAACTCGCGCGCGGCGACGTCGAGCGCGCGCGAGAGGACTTGGTCCTCGAACAGCTCGACGGCCATCCGGGCAGCGAGGCCGGACCCGCTCCGGAGCGGCTCGTCCGCGCGCAGTCGGGCGGAATTCGGCGCGGCGTTCTCGAGGTAGCGGTCGAGATTCTGCTCGACGACGGCGACACGATTCGTAGTCAAAGTCAGGCTCCCGGACGACTGAAGGGCGCAGAGAGTAGCCGTGCCTGGAGTGAGCGTCCACGCGCCCCCTTCCTCGTTGGTACACGCGGTCGAGTGGCTCGCTCGATCGCACCTGTCGCGAAACCTGGTCTCGGCCACCTGCGCCAGGTCCGGCTGACGCGAACGCCGCTCGATTCGGCTCGGACAGCGCGAGTCACCGCGCCGGATCGACACGCGGGCGAACGCCAGCAGATCGGAAGCCCTTGCGCGAGGATGGCGGCCCTCGCCCTTCGAGCTCATCGAGGCCGTCGCGTCGAAGTCCATCTCGGGCGCGCCCTCCCCGAACGACTCCTGCACCCCACCCGTGGAGAGCTCATCGCGCTGGACGAGAGTGCGGCGAGCGATCACGGTCCTGTTCCGCGGCAGCCTCGATCGAACGGATCCCGGGCAGTTTCTTCGACGCGAACCGCGCGCCGCGACTCCCACGACCGTGATCAGCGAGCGCACCCAACGCCGGCCATGCTCGCGCCGGTCGGTCGGGACCTCCTCGCCGCGCGCCCCGTGAAAGGAGCGGTGGACGGGCGGTGAGCACGATTCCGAAGCGCCGTCGGGGGAGCCAGGGGGGATTCCGGTCAGGTTCCTCCGGGATCCGGCCGACCTACCGAGGGCCATGCACCCCAGCCTTGCCCTCGCGCTGCTCCTCACTGCCTCCGCGTGCGCGTCATTGCCGGCGAAGTCGAATCCGCGCGTCATCTCCCTGTCCCGACCCGGTTCGACCGCGGCGCAAGGGAGCACCGACGCGATCGAGCTCGAGACGGTCGACGGTCTGCGCGGCAGTTCGCGTCGGTTCGAGATCGAATCGGCTGCGCTCACGCGCGCCTTTGGGCGGCCGCGCACCGTCGGAGCGGAGGTCGTGCTCCCCGATGGCTACCGCCCGGGCGAGGGGCTCGCGGTCGCTTACCACATCCCCGACCTGGGCCAGGATCCCGCTCAGCTCGCTGAGCACTTCGCCGAGATCGAGGATCTCCCGCGCATCGTGCTGGTCGTGCTCGATCCGCGCGGGATCTATGGTCACCACGGTTTCGTCGACTCCGTGAACGAAGGGCCGCACGGCGAAGCGCTCGTCACGGACCTGATCCCGGTGCTCGAGCAGCACTTGTTCGCGGGTGCGTCAGCTCGTCGTCGCTGCGTGAGCGGAGTCGGTCTCGGAGGTTGGAGCGCTATCCAGCTCCAGCTCGAGTACCGACATGCTTTCGACGCTGCGTTCGCGTTCGACCCCGAGCCGCTCGACATGCGCAGCTTCTACGGTGCCGACCTGACGACGTCGCTGCTCACGGAGGGGGGCGCCGCGGCGCCGCGCCTCAGGACCGTACGCGAGGGCAGTCTCGGCATCCGCGTGGCCAGCCTGGAGGCCGCGCTCGGGGCGCGCGGTACGGACGGGCGTCCGCTGCCGCTCCTCCTGCGCAGTGGAGGTGGCGTCGATCCGGACGTCGTGGCCGCTTTCACGCGCCGCGATCCAGCGACGCTCTTGCGCCTGCGCGGCAAGGAACTCGCATCGCGTCTGCAGGGCAAGATCCACGCCCTCGCGCACGCAGGTGACCCGCTCGGACGAGACGAGTCGCTGCGCTCGTTCCAATCCGCGCTGACGGAGGCGGGCGTCTCGAGCGTCATCCGCATCCTGGAATCCTTCGACATCGACGAGGTCGTCGCCGCGGCCTGGGCGACCGTGGTCGAGCCGGCGAGGCCCTGAGTTCGCCGCGCGCAACGTGCGCACGAGCTCGAGGAGCGAACCCCGATCGAAACCGCGAAGCCGCTGCGCGGTCGATGCGCGAGGTCGCGCCACCGTCACGCGCAGTCGTTGCGCGATCGACACGCGAGGTCGCTGCCCGGGTTAGCTGCGCGATGGGCACGCTAAGTCGCTGAGCGACCCGGCCCGCGCCTCGCGGATGAGGAAACGTTCATATATGGCCGCGCAGACGGAGCTTGCCCCGTCCCGGCGCGTGACTAACCTGCGGCGCGCCCCCCCGCGTTCGGCATCGAGAGAGGACACCGCATGATTCCGCTGCATTTCGTGCTCGCCACAGCGCTCGGCGCTTCCGCTTCTGGCCCCGTGAACGATCCGATGGACCCGGTCGGCGCGATCGGCGCGCCCACCCTCGAGGAAGGCATCGACTGCAGTCGCATCGGCATATGCCCGACGATCGCCAGCAGCAACGGTGAAGCTTGGGCTGGCAACGGCCAGATCTGGGTCACGGATTTCAATTCGCAGCAGTTGCGGCTCGTCGACACGGCCAACGGCTGCAACGTGATCCGCTCGTGCGCGGCCCCGGGCGCCGGCTCGCCGAGCGAGAACGCGCTCATCGGCAACACGCTCTACCACTACGACTTCGCGCTCGGGCTCGTGTTCCGTCTCGACGCGACGACTTGCCAGCTGCAAGGCTTCTGCGATCCGCCGGGCGACGACCTAGCGGAAGGTCTGACCAGCGACGGTCAGGCGCTGTGGAGGGGCGATTCGCAAGCGCTCTACAAGTTCGATCCGGTGACGTGCGAGATCCTGCAGGTGTGCCCGAATCCGCCGGGCGATTCCGCGGACGGGCTCACGATGTGCGGCAAGTACCTGGTGATGCTCGGATACAGCGGCCGCGTCTATCAGATCGAGCCGAATACGTGCACGATCGTCGCGAGCTGTGCGCTGTCCCAGGGCGCCGCCGGAAACGGCATCACGTCGGATCGCATCGACAAGCTGTACGTCGATCAGCCCTCGAACATCGATCGCGTAAACCTGACTTGCGATCAGCCCTTCGGCGAGCCCGTGTGCACGACGCCCGGCGGCGTGATGGGCTCCGTCGGCGTGCCGGTCACGTTCCTCGCGTCGGGCATGGCGGCGAACGGCCAGCCGGGCGAGAACGTCACGCTCACCGTGTCCGGTCTGCCCTCGGGCGCGACGATGAACCCGCCGCTGCCTCTGCTCGGTCAACCGGCGGCGTCGCAGTTTTCGTGGACCCCGACGAACGGCCAGGTGGGCACGTTCGTGATCACGTTCACGTCGACGGACCAGCTGGGCAACTTCACCACGTGTTCGACGACGATCACGATCGCGGAGTGTCACCAGCTCGTCGGCACCGGCGGCGGCGGATCCGACCTCACGATCTTCGGCCACTTGTTCCACACCGATCTCTCCCAAGTGCGACGCACGTGGCCGGTGACGATGGTTCGTCGGCCAAGTCTGCGGATCCCGGCGATACTGACCGGCGAGCTACGCTTTTCCGTGCAGACGCTCATGCACAACCCGCACGTTTTCCCCACCAATCCCGACCAATGGTCGCGGCGCCTGCAGGTGGCGGTGCACCCGGGGCAGTGGATCACGTCGGGCCTGGTCGGCACGGAAAACGGCATCCACCAGACGGTCACGACCTACGTCGGCGACGACGGTCACGTCTACATGACGTTCCCGTTCACGATCGACGGGATGTGACGGGGCGAGCGCGCTCGCGGTCCAATCGCCCGTGGAATCCTCCCGGGCGCTGCGCCGCGCAGTGGCGCTCGAGGTAGCCAAGCGGCTGCGGTGCTCCGGGCTTCACGGCCTGCGAGCTCGGCTGCTCGCGTGTAGCGAGATGTACGGAGTGGAGCCTGACTCCGCACATCCGCGCGACGGTCACGCGTATCCGCGGCGCAGATCGGGAGCCGCAGCCGACGCGGCGTCGTAGTCGGCGGCGGACAGCGGCGCGGAGGCGCCCGAACCTTGCGCATTGGCCTGCGGCTCGCCGAAACCGCGCCGTCCCTTGGTCGAAGAGCTCAGCGCGCCGGGCAGGTACTTCTCGAAGAAGACGCGCTCGTTCTCCTGCATGCGGTCGACGTGGAAGCGCGCTTTCTCGCGCAGGCCCGCGATGTGCGACACGGGCGGGAACGGCATCGGGCCATGCGTCGCCTGCGGCGCGCGCTGGAAGTGCGTGCGGAACGCGCGCGGCCCGAACTCGAGGAAGTGCAGGAACGTGTGGTGCGTCGAGATCGCGCCGGCCCACGGGTAGGGGTGCAGGTCCCAGCGCGACGCGACTTGGTCGATCGCGACGTTGACGCGGCGCTGCGATTCGCGCGAGCGCGGCCCGCCGGTCGTGTCGAACAGGGCGTAGAGCCGCAGGTCGTCGCCCGCCGCGTGGTAGATGCGGCGGATGCCGTAGTGCGCCGGATCCTGCGCGATGTGCGAGCCACTCTCGAGGCCGAACTCGCCCACGAGGAATAGGTCGATGGCTTCCTGCTCTTCCTCGATCCAAGCGACGGTCGCGAGCGCTTCCTCGAGCGTCTCGTCGGGGTGATCCGTGAAGGTCATCCACTCGGTCGCGATGCCGGCCTCGTGGAACGCGCGATTCACCGCGGTCATGGTGGCGCGATCCGAACCCTTGCGCATGAGCTCGAGGATGCGGTCCGAACCGCTCTCGATGCCGAATGCCGCGGAACGCAGGCCCGATTCGAACAAGCGCTGGCAACGCTCGAGCGTGAAGTACTTCTCGATCTTGAGGTCGCTCGACCAGCGGATCTTGACGCCCTTCTCGATCAGCGCGTCGGCGAGCTTCAGCGCGTACTTCGGCGACAACACGTCGCACGACAGGTAGACGTTCTTGACGCCGTATCGACGCGAGAGCTGGCCGAGCTCCGCGGCAGCGCGCTCGGGCGGGATCTCGCGGTACGCCGCGGTCGCCGTCTCGGTCAGGCCGTAGTAGCAGAACGAGCACTGACCCCAGTAGCAGCCGCGCGTCGGCGCGTAGAGCAGCGTGCGACTCGGCGCGAGGTAGCTGTCGAGATCGAGGTCCGAGTAGTCGGGCATCGCCGCGTCGCGCAAGTCGAGCGACCAGCGCGGACCCGTGTGCGTCGCCGTGCCCGAAGTCTCGGCGATCATCAGGTTCGGGACGTCGCGCAGCAGCGCGTTCTTCTCCTCGGCCGTCCCCGCCGCGCGCCAAGCCGCGAGTTTCGGGAAGAGCTGGACGAGCGTCTCCTCGCCCTCGAAGAGACCGATGGCGTCGACCCATCCGAGCAGCTTCAAGCGCCGCTCTTCGTCGAGGTGCACGGCGATCTGGTGGATGGCCGGACCGCCCAACGCGATGAAGGCCTGCGGAGCCAATTGCTTCAGGAATCGCGCCAAATACAGCGCTTCCGGCACTTGCGAGGGGAACACGATCGAGATGCCGATGAAGGCCGCGTCGGTGACGTCGCACGGTGGTCCGTCGGACTTGTCCCAGTCCCAGTCGGCGGCGCTCGCGAAGTGCTCTTCGTAGAACTGGTGCAGCGGGCTCTTGCGCTCCTCCCAGTACTGCTCGAGCAAGTCGAAGCTCCAGGGCGCGACTCCGTGACCCGCGGTGTTGAACCCGTAGCGGAACGGCCAGTACACGGCGTTGAGCGCGTCGAAGTACTCCTCCGCCTGCCGGCGCGCGTACGTGTACGTCGCTGCGTCGAAGAACAGTTCGCGCGACTGGAAGACTTCGATCGGCGACGGCGACGCGTTGAGGATGCGCTCGAGCTTCGGTCGCGCTTCGTCGAGCGCCATGAACTGGCGCTGCTCCTCGAAGGTGAGCTGGTAGCGCCCGTTCAAGTGCGAGAAGCGCGCGCCCAGGCGCCGACCGACGTCCGCGATCGTCTCGCGATCGAACAGCCAGTGCGTCGCGGCCAGGTTCACGTCGACGACGCGCGCGTCGAGACCGCGTGCGCGCAGATGACCCTTGAGCGTCGGCAAGCTCAGGTACGGCTGGGTCGGGTCCGCGAACGGCGGATGGAGGAGCAGGTGGTCCACGTTTTGGTTTCTTCATGTTCCGGACGGCCGCGGCCGCATCGGTGAGCCCGGCAAGGCTCTCCGAAGTGGAACTCGGAAGAAATCCCCAAATCGAAGACCCGGAGTACAATCGCCCCGCCGGATGCAGGTTGCAGAACCTGGGTGAAGGCCTGTGTTTCGGGAGAGTTGGAGCTTGGGTGGTGGGCCGGCAGATGGTCCTCGCTCACGGTCCGACGGAGCTCGCCGAACCCAGCGCTGGCAGAATCGACGTCGAAGTTCGTCCCCAGTCGGGATGGAGCCCAGTCTCGCGATAGGGGCGGCGGCGCAGGAGAGACACGATGCAGACGATGCAGCAAGCCCGAGGATCCGCGGCAGAGCGGGCACGATCGGAAGCGCCCCCGTGCGCTGCCCGCCGCGGTTCTATCCTCGTCGAGTTCGCGCTCGTCTCCATCGCGTTCTACCTGATCCTGGCCGGCACGCTCGAGGTGGGGCGGATGATCACGACCGCGCAGATTGTGCAGAACGCCGCACGAACGATGGCGCGCGAGATGGCGCTCATGCCGCTGCCGGCGACGATGACGTTCGACGAGGCGCAGCGCTGCCCTGTGGTCCGGCAGCGCATCTACGACCCGGGTCTGTTGGCGGTCCGGGTTGCCGAGTCCACCGAGAGTGCGACGATCACCTGGCCGATCGTGAACCGGATCCTGCTGCCGCTGATGGTCGTCAGCGAGGTCAACGGCGAGCGCATCCTGCATTATCCGGGCGCCCTGGTGCAGTCGGCCGTGTTCGGAACCACGGTCGCGATCCCCAACGTCGTCTCGCGCGGAGTCGACGGGGTCGAGACGATCCGCTGGGTCCGCGTGATCGAGGAGATCCGCTCGAACGCCACGGACCCGAGCAGCGGACCCTTCACCATGGTTTCCACGGGCCACGAGCGTGGTCTGGTGGCGTTGCGGGTCAATTGCGCCTACCAAGCGGCGACGATGGCGGCATTTCAGCCCGTCGACCCCGACGATGAATACCCCGTCAACGAGGCCATCCTGGCCAACGACGGCGGGGTCACGGTGGCTCCCGGGGGCGCAGGCCCCGGTGGTTCGCTCATGGGCGGTACCGACGGCGGCACGTACAGCGGCCAGTACGGGCTCGGGAAACTCTACGTCCTGAACAAGAAAGTGCGCCCCTTCCGGCGCCTCGTCTCCGGTCAAGCGATCTTCCGCCGCGAAGTCTTCTCAGCGGGCACATCGTGCCCCTGACGCCAGTCACGCAATCGAGTCTGCAACCATGTCCCAAAATTCCCCCCGCAAACGTTCCACCGGCAAGCAGTGGATTCCGGGCGTCCTCCTGGCGGTCGTGATCGTCGGCGCCGCGCTCGGCACCTACGCGCTCCTCAACGAAGGCCGCATGCCCTGGTCCACCGAGGCGCAGGCGCAAGCCAAGGTCGCGGAGGACCGGGCCGGCAAAAAGTCCTACCCGCGCGCGATGCAGTCGATCCCGCCCTTCACGGCGGTGACCCTCGAGCACATCGTCGACGCGAAGGGCGTGCCGAACGTCCTGTGGCTGGATGCCGAGAAGGCCCAGGCCAACGGATTGCTCGAGGCCAGCGCCGTGCTCGGTCGCGTCACCAAGGGCGACAAGCGCGCCGGGTACGGCTTCACGGAAGCTGACTTCCTCCCCAAAGGCTCGCCCGCGAGCCGCACGGCTGCGATCCCGGCCGGCATGGTCGGAGTGCAGCTGACGGCGCAACAGATCCCGACCTTGCGCGGCCTCGAAGCCAACGACCGCTTCGTGCTCGTCGCGGCCGCGGATCCCTACTCCGGCCCGCTGGCGCCGCGCGGTACGACCCTGTCGACCGAGTTGCAGAGCCAGGCGGCCGAGCGCAAGGCGTTCAACGCCCTGACGCGCCTCATCGTCGAAGGCGGCGTGGTGATCCAAGCCATGCCCGACACGAAGTCCAACAGCAAGGACCAGGCCTTCGTCGCCGTGCCGTCGGCGCAGTACGGCGAGTTGCTCAGCGCGCTCAACAACGAGGTCGAGATCACGGCGCTGGCCGAGTCGACGAACCCGACCGTGGAGGTCGTCCGCTTGCCCGAGCCGGTCGTGCCCGAGCCGGTCGAGAGCATCACGATCCAGAACGGGAACGAGAAGCGCACGTTCATGCTGCCGCCCGAGAAGTCGAAGTCCGGGGGCAGCCGGTGAACTCGGGGTTCGCCCGCAACCAGCGAGCGGAGCCGCGCCGAAAGGGCGGCATTCTCGTCCTTTTCGCGCTGCTCACCTTCGTGTTCTTCGCCGTCGCGGCGGTCGTGATCGACATCGGCCTCGCGAGCCTGGCGCAGGCGCAGATGCAATCGGCCGCGGACACCGCGGCGCTCGAAGCCTGTCGTTGGCGGAACTTCGACGAGGGCCTCGGAGACAGCCACGCCGAGAAGCGGCGCAAGGCCGCGACGATGGTTCGGCTGGCCTTCGACGACGACCTGTATCCGACGCAGGGCGCTTATCGAGCGGGGAACGGGCCGCTGCTGAACGACCCCGATACCCGCGATGAGTTCAACGTCTCCGCTGGCCCTGGACTGCGGGTGAGCGGTGGGTCGGGCGCGTGGGCCGCCAATGCGGTGCTGGACCAGCAACCGGAGTCGGAGTTGGCGCGCCTCGACGATCCGCGGCTCCAGACCAACAACGCGAACGTGGCGCACGGCGACATGGTGGCCGGCACGTACCTTCCCAACGCGTCCCACCTCGAGCCCGGTTCGTACGCGCGCCCCGACTTCCTCCCGGCCGCGGCGGGAACCGACAACGTCAGCGCTCTCAGCTTCCTCGTGCGCATGCGCCGCGCGGGCGACGTGAACCCGTCCGACGTCGTGAACGGGGTGAGCTCATCACTCCCGACTTTGCCGGTCGTCTTCGGTCTGGGCAGCACGATTCTGCAGGATCCCGACAATGATTGGGACCCGCGTCGCGACGGCATCACCGTGCGCGCGACCGCGATCGCCAGCGCACGCCCCGCGATGCGCATCGGTCGTACGCCTTGCGACTCGACCGGGGCGCCCCTCTACGACCACGAACCCGACGTCAGCGGTTCCGGCTACCGTGAACGCATCGGCGGGCTCGTCCCGTTCTTCATCTACCGCGAGAGCTGGGTCAACCACTTCCGTGCGGCCGGCTGGCAGGCGATCAGCGGATCGAACCAGGGTCGCGTACGCGTGCAACCTGACGGGCAACTCGTCCTCGACGACGGTGGTGCCGTAGTCGGCCACTTCCTCTTCGACGCCGCGTCGGATCCCGGCGCGTGCGCGACCGAAGTCGGTTGGCCCGACACCATCGGGCGCTCGGTGACGCCGGTGACGGCTGCACCCGTGCGCTCCTTCCGCTACACAGCGCGCAAGCCGGCCTACATCGCGATCGTCGAGCCGATCTCCGAAGCCACCGGCACGGTTCTGCGCGTCATCGGCTACGGCTTCGCGCATATCTGGCCGGTCGGCTTCGTCGCCGACGGAACCACGGCGCCGCCGACAGACTTCACCGGAAGCGGAGTTTTCGTCATCTCACCTGGCGAGTTGATCAACCACGTCCCCGTCCGCTGCTGGGTCGCTCAGGACAACGCGAGCGCGATCCTCAAATCGGGCGCGCACGAAGCCTTTGGCGTGCCGCTGACGGCGACAACGCTGAACGCGGTCCTCGAGTGGTCGAACCGCCTCGCCTACGGCACGGCTACGCCCGACCCGCTGCGCATCCACGACTACACCTACATCCAGCGCGGCACCGTGCTGGCTCCTGCCCTGACTCGCTGATCGGACCCGTTCACCATGGAGCACACCCCCCAGATCCTCGTCGTCGGCTCGGACCCTCTCCTGAAGGACGAGTTCGCCGCCGCGGTCGCCGGCTTGCGCGGCTGGAAGCCCGTCGTGCACTCGGTGCGCGGCGCGCGCCAAGGCATCGAAGTCGCGCGCAATCGTCGTCCCGAAGTCGTGTGCATCCAGGTCGAGGGCGACCCGCGCTCGCTCAAGTCGTTCGCGGAGGAAGTGTCCGCAGCCGCGCCGGGCACCGCGATCGTCGCGCTCTACCGGCCCGACGGCCTGGGCTTCAGCGACGGCGAGAGCACCGTGATCATCGAGGCCGTGCGCGCGCAGGTGCAGGACTTCCTGCGCCGTCCGCTGTCCTCGGGCGAGCTCCAGCAGCTGCTCGACCGCGTGCTGCGCCGCCCGAAGGAGTCCAAGAAGGACTTGGGCAAGGTGCTGTCGTTCGTCAGCAACAAGGGCGGCGTCGGCAAGTCGACGATGTCCGTCAGCGTCGCCTGCGAGATCGCGCGCCGCTTGCCGCCGGGCAAAGTGTTGCTCGTCGATTGCTCCGTCCACCTGGGCAGCTGCGGGCCGATGCTCGACCTGTCGCCGACGACGACGCTGGCGCACGCGGCGCGTGAACAGAACCGGCTCGACGAGACGCTTTTGCGCAAGCTGACCGTGCGTCACGCGTGCGGGCTCGACCTGCTCGGCGCGCCGATCGATCCGGTGGACGCGAGCGTAGTCGACGACGAGACGCTGTCGCGCACGCTGACGCTCGCGCGACGCTCGTGGGACTGGGTCATCGTAGACACGTTCCCGATGCTCGACGGGATGATCATGTCGATCCTCGACATGTCGGATCGCGCGTACGTCGTCGTGCAGAACACGGTGCCGAACATCGTCGGCGCGGCGCGGCTCCTGCCGGTCATCCACCAGATCGGGTTTCCGAAGGAACGCACGCGCATCGTGCTGAACAACAACTTCGAGAAGGCGCCCGGCGGTCTCCCGATCGAGGACGTCGAAGCGCGTCTCGACGCCGACGTCGACTACATCATCCCGTACCAGAAGCGCTTGATCACGGCGCTGAACACGGGTCGTCCCTACATCCTCCACGGCACGCAGCTCTTCGGCTTCGGCAAGGCGGTCAAGCGCCTCGTCGACGACGTGATGGCCGGCACCGCGACGGAATCCGACGCCGAACCGGCGCCAGCCCGTCCGCGTCCCGCGCCGCCGGCCGGCGGATCCGCGAAGGCCTCCTTCGCCGACTGAGCCCAGAGGAACCCACGTGGCCGACTCCATGGATCGAGAACAAGTACGTGCGCGCTTCAGGCGCTCGCTGTCGACCGACCTCGCGCATCGCCTCTCGGGCGAAGAGCGCGAGCCGACGTGGCGTGCCGCACCCGACGCGTCGCCGGCCGCGCGTGGAGCGAACGTCGACTTCCTCACGATCAAGGCGCAGCTGCACAGTCGCCTGCTCGACGAGATCGGCGAGCGCTCGATGTTCGGCAGCGGCGAGGAAGCGATCGCCGCGGCGGTCCAGGACTTCGTCGCGCGCGTGCTGCAGACCGAGGACATCCCGCTCAACGCCTCGGAGCGCGAGAAGCTCGCCGACGAACTGACGCAGGAGACGCTGGGTCTCGGCCCGCTCGCGCCGCTGCTCGCGGATCCGGCCGTGTCCGACATCCTCGTGAACGGCTTCGACCAGGTGTACGTCGAGCGCTTCGGTCGCCTGATCAAGACCGACGTGCGCTTCCGCGACGACGAGCACGTGCAGCGCGTCATCGAGCGCATCGCCGCGCGCGTCGGACGCCGCATCGACCAGGCTTCGCCGATGGTGGATGTGCGCCTGCCCGACGGCAGCCGCGTGAACGCGACGATCCCGCCGGTCAGTCTGGACGGACCGACGATCTCGATCCGTCGCTTCGGCCGTCAGCGCCTGCGCCGCGAAGACCTCATCCGCCTCGGGATGTTCACGCGCGAGATGTACACGTTCCTCCAGCACGTCGTGGTCGCGCGGAAGAACGTGCTGATCAGCGGCGGCACGGGCGCGGGCAAGTCGACGCTGCTCGGTGCTTTGGCCGAAGCGATCCCCGAGCACGAGCGCGTCGTCACGATCGAGGACACGGCCGAGCTCATCCTCGACCAGGAACACGTCGTGCGCATGGAGACGCGCCCGCCGAACGTCGAAGGGCGCGGCGTCATCACGGCGCGCGACCTCGTCATCAACAGCCTGCGCATGCGGCCCGACCGCATCATCGTCGGCGAATGCCGCGGCGCGGAAGCGCTGGACATGCTCCAGGCGATGAACACGGGCCACGACGGCGGCCTGACGACGGTGCACGCGAATTCGCCGCGCGACGCGCTGAACCGCCTCGAGACGATGGTGCTGATGGCCGGCCTCGAGCTGCCCTCGCGCGCGATCCGCGACCAGATCGTGTCCGCGCTGCACATCGTCGTCAGCGTCAAGCGCTTCGACGACGGCGTGCGCCGCGTGGACGCGATCGCGGAGATCACCGGCATGGAGAGCGGCACGCCGCTCCTCCAGGACGTGTTCCGCTTCCAGCAGACCGGGCGCAGCGGCCGCAAGGTCGTCGGAGCGTTCGCGCCGACGGGCATCGTGCCCAAGGTCGTCCACGAGCTGCGCGAGAAGGGCATCGAGATCCCGCTCGAGATCTTCCAACGCGAAGGCGGGGGAACTGGTGGGTAAGTTGCTCGGGATCGCGGTCGCGATCGCGATCGCATTCGTCTTCGCGCTGGCCTTCCGGCACGTGCGCCTGCAGCGCATGGCGCGCGAGCGGCTCAACGAGGACGTGCACGTCAACGTGCGCGAGCGCGCCACCGGGCTGACGCCGTCGCTGCGCCGTCAACGTTGGATGCCCATCGCGGTCGGTCTCGCCGTCGCGCTGCTTTGCCGCGTCGTGCTCGGCATCGACATCGTCTATGCGGCCGCGTTGGGCGTGATCCTCGCGGTCATCGCGTTCCTCATCGAAAGCTGGCGCCATACGCAGAACCGGCTCAAGCTCGAGACGCAGCTCGCGAACTCCATCGACCTCATGGTCGCGGCGCTCGGTGCCGGATCCGGACTCATGTCCGCGATCGAGGGCGCGGCGGTGGAGGCCGGCAAGCCGCTGAAGCCCGAGTTGCAGGAAACCCTCGGCCGCATCCGGTTCGGCGAGACGCCCAAGCAAGTTTTCGAGGACCTGGCCGAACGCATTCCCCTGGAAGCGTTCCGCCTGTTCTCGTTCACGATGGCCGTGCACGGCGAAACGGGCGGCAGCCTCGCGCCCACGCTGGCGACCGTCGGCCGCACGATCCGCGACCGCATCGAGATCGGTCGCCGCGTCCGCGCTCAATCGACGCAGGCGCAAGCCTCCGTCATCGGCATCGTCGCGATCACGTACTTCCTCGGGATCCTGATGTGGCGCACGAATCCCTCGGGATTCGAGGAGTTCCTGCAGCACCCCGTCGGCTCGAACATCATCGCCGCGGCCATCGTGCTGCAGGCGGTCGGCCTCCTGTGGATCACGCGGCTCACGCAGCTGCGCTTCTGAGCCAGACACCCATGTCCCTCCTGTTCCTCGCCGTGATCGAGTGGCGCCTCGTGGCCGTCCTAGGCCTGTGGGCTCTCGCGTTGGCGGGCGGCTGGATCGTCTACACACGCTGGCGCGCCGCGGAGATCGCACGACGACGCGCGTGGGCCGACGACGAAGCGATCGAAGATGCGTCCCTCGAGATCGAGGACCTCGAGAGCCTCAGCCGTCTGCGACGCTGGCTGTACTTGGCCGGATTCCGCTCGGCGACGGCGCCGGCGATGTTCCTCGCCGCGACGGCGGTCGGCGCGGTCGCGGGCCTCGCGCTCGCGCTGACGATCACGCAGAGCGGCATCATCAACGAGACGGTTTACGCGGCCGGCGAGATCCCGGGCGGAGTTGGCGATCTCGTGCGTCCGGTGCTCTACGGCGCGCCGTGGATCTTCATGACGGTGCTCGCGTTCACGCCGTTCGCGATCGTCAGCTCGGCGCGCACGCGTCGCACGCTCGAGGTCGAGCAGGACATGCCCGTCACGCTCGAGATGCTCGCGACGATGAGCGAGTCGGGGCTTTCGTTCGACGGCGCGCTCAACAAGGTCATCGAGACGAGCCCCGAGAAGCGCCCGCTCTTCCAGGAAATGCGCACGTTCCAGATGGAATCGCTCTCCGGCGTCGGCCGCGTCGAGTGCTTCCGCCGGCTCGCGCGCCGCATCGAACTGCCGTCGGTGAACGTGTTCACGTCGGCCCTCGTGCAGGCCGAGCAGGTCGGCGCCGGCTTCACGAAGGTGCTGCGTAACCAGGCCGACGATCTGCGCGATCGACGACGCGAGGACGCGAACATGCTGGCGCAGTCGCTCACGGTGAAGCTCGTCTTCCCGCTCGTGATCTGCTTCCTGCCCGGGATCTTCGTGTGCACGCTCGGGCCGACCTTCCTCCAGTTCCTGAAGCTCGCCGAGGGCATGACGAGCGGCGGCTGACGCCGGACAGACCCGCATCAGATTCCTGACCCGTCGCGGCGCGCGGCTGCGGACTCGATCCCCGGACCGGGTGTGTCGAGCCGCGCGCGACGGGCTACGACCACCGAGATCGACACGAGAGACCCCCCATGAACTTCGAACCCCCGTTCCCGAGTACACAGCGCGTCGAGGTGCTGCGATGAGGCTCTTGGATGCCCTCCATCAGACGGCGCCGCGCCGCAAGCACACCGGCACGACGATGTTCGTCCTCGGAGCCTGCGCGGTCCTCGGATTCGGCGCGGCGATTCCGCTGTACGGCGCCGGGCCGCAGCAAGGCGGCGCCAGCGCCTTGACCGAGTTCCAGACGAACGGCGGGATGCGCGACGGCTCGTCGCTCACGCTCGTCGAGGGTTCGCTCGCGCGACTCAAGTTCTCGAAGGCGATCTCGGCCGAGGAGCTCGGCGTGAAGATGGCCAACGGCGATGTCGCGCAAGTCGACTCCGCGCGCGCGAACGAGCTGCTCGTCACCGCGAAGAAGGTCGGCCGCACGAACCTGATCGTGTGGTTCAAGGAAGGCGAGCCCGAGACCTACTCGATCGTCGTGAAGCGCGACCTCTCGATGCTGGAGGGCGCGCTGAAGGGCATCCATGGCTCGATCGAGGTTCAGTCGGCGGCCGACCGGAACGCGTTGGTCCTGACCGGGTCGGTCCCCGACGGCCTGTCCGCGAAGCGCGCCGAGGATGCCGCGCGTGCGTTCGCCGAATCGATCGGTTCGGACTCGACTGCCGGCCGAGTGATCAACCTGATCCGCGTGCAGAGCGTCGCTTCCGCGATGGAATCCACGCTGACGACGCAGATCGCCAAGCTCGGCGCTCCGGGCATCACGGTGTCGCGCATCCAGCGCGGCCCGCTCGCGGACGATGCGAACGACGTGTTCGTGGTCTCGGGCACGGTCGCCGACCTGCGCACGCTGGACGACGTGCTCGACCTGGTCCGCGCCTCGGTGGGCGATTCCAGGGGTCAGAGCTCGCGCGTGGTGAACCAGATCGTCATCTCGGATCAGCCTTCCTCGATCGACTCCGTGCTCGAGCGTGCGATCCACGATCAGTTGGGACACAAGAAGGTGAAGGTCGCGCGCGTCAGCGGGATGGACACGCAGGGCGACGGGGACATCCTCGTGCTCACGGGATCGGTCGCGTCGCAGACGGGGTTGGTGCAGACCTTGTCGCTCGCGGCGAAAGTGTTCCAGCAGCAGACGCTGCTGTCTCGCCGGCGCAACGGCGAGATCGAGCGCCTGGTGGAGTCGCTGCCCGGCGGTGGGTTGCGCACGACCGAGAAGCCGTTGCGCCTCGAGAATGGCGCCGACGACGTGCGCGTGCTGGCGGACGAATCGGGTGCATTGGTCGGTCGCCGGGACTCGGCCGGTCAAGACGGTTCCGCGCTGCGCTCGATCCTCTCGACGCCCAACGGTGGGCTGGGCGGCGGCGGTTCGGCTGGCCTGGGCCAGATCCTCGAGAACAGGATCGGCACGAACATCGCGCGCGCGAAGGCGATCGAGCTCGCCGAAGGCCGCATCCTCTCGTTCATCCAGGTGACGGACATCCCGCAGGTGCGCGTGAGCATCCGCATCTTCGAGCTCAGTCGGAACGATCTGCTGAACTGGGACTCGAACATCAACAAGCTCGGTGCCGCCGACTTCGACACGAACGGCATCAACCCCAACACCCCGCTCTTCGGCGCCGACGACACGATCGTCAACAACGCCAACGGTGATCCGATCCTGTTCGCGTCCAACACGGACATCTCGAACGTCGTCTCGTTCCTCGAAGGCGGCTTCGCGAACCAGATCCAGATCGGCGGCGAGCACTTCAACCTCGACGCGGTGTTCCGCCTGCTCGAGACGGAGAGTGTCGCGCGCACGCTGGCGAATCCGACGTTGACCGTCTTGTCCGGCGAGATCGCGGCCTTCAGCGACGGCGGCAGCGTCAGCGTCACGAACAGCGTCTCGACTTCGGTCGGCGGCGTGAACGGCGGCAACGCGGGCGTCTTCGAATCGGTGCAGCAGCTACCGTTCGGCATCCAACTCGCCGTCCGCCCCCTCGTCGACGAGGACGGATACATCACGCTCGACGTCGCGCCTTCGGTTTCGAACCCCGACTTCGCGCTCACGACCCTCGTGCGCCAGACGACGGGGCAGCCGCAGGAAACGGTGGCCTTCGCCGAGAAGAACCTGCGCACCAGCGCACGCGTTCGCGACGGCGAAGTGCTCTTGATCGGCGGGCTGCAGGATCGCTCCCGCACCGACGAAGCCGGCAAGACGCCGTTCTTGGCCGACATCCCGATCCTCGGTTGGCTCTTCCAGGACAAGAGCTTCGAGGACAAGGACCGCGAAACGATGATTTCGGTCAGCCCGACGATCGTGCGCGATCGTCCGACGCAAGCGCGCTTGTGGTCCTACCCGACGGCCAGCGAGCTGTTGCTGCGCGTTCCCAAGTCCGGCGAGCAAGCGATGCCGCCGCAGGACAAGCCCGAGCCGAAGCCCAAGACCGCGCCGGCGGGGAAGTGAGGCACACCATGAAGCTCAATCACGTGACGCTCCAACCTGTGTCGTCCCACGGCCTGAAGCTCTCCACGATCGGCCTGGCTCTCGCCGCGCTCTTCTTGAGCGCGTGCACCACCTCGTCGTTCGGTCACCGCGACGAGAACTGCAGTCCGGACGAACGTCTCGACGGCCTGCTCACCGCCTATGAAGAAGGCCGCAGCAAGGGCATCAATGCGTCGGGCAATCTGCTCGTCGATTGTGAACGCACTCGCAACGCCATCGAACGACTCGCGCTCGAGTTCCCGTCGCATGCGCGCACGCTGATGGCCGCGGGCACGCTGGCCTACGACGCGAGCGAGCCGGAGAAGGCGCAGAACTACCTGGACCAGGTGTTCCGCGTCCAACCGTCACACCCCGAAGCCGGCATCCTGCGCAGCCGCATCGCCGTGGACGAGGGCAATCTGCAGCTCGCGCAACGCGTGCTCGTGATGCAGGTCCAATACAATCCGGACCATGCCGGCGTGCGCGAAGCGCTCTCCGGGGTCCTGTACATGTCGGGCGACCTGGAAGGTGCGCGCGCCGCGATCGACGCGGCCGCCAACCTGGGCGCCCCGGTCTGGCGCGTGGCCTACCACCGCGGCCTCGTCGCGGAAGCGGCGGGCCAGTCGGGCGAGGCCCAGGCGCAATACCAGGCCTGCATCGATGCGAATCCCTCCTTTCTGGCCGCAAAGTCGCGACTTTCCGGCATGAAATCGCAAGGGGGGTAGAATGGTCATCGCGCTCCGACCAGGCAGGCCGGAGCGGGATGACGCCACAGTGGTCCAAGCCATGGCAGCAGGCAAGGACCGGGGATCCCCAAGGCTGTCACCCGAACCCTCCAAGGAAACTGACATGAAGATTCTCAAGAACAACAAGAGCGCGAAGCGCGGGGCCGCCCTGGTCGAATACGGCCTGATCGTCGCCGGCGTCGCACTCGTCTCGCTCGTCGCGGTCTCCGTCTTCGGCGGCAAGACTTCGAAGCTCTTCGGCGTCGCCGCCGCGGCGATCCCGGGCGCGACGGAAGCCGACAACGGCACGATCGTCAGTGGCAAGGTCGCGCGCGTTCAGAACAACAACGGCGAGATCACCCTGGACGCTGGTCTCCAGAACAACCTCGAAGCCAACCTGGGAATCGAGACGGAAGACCTCGTCACGGACCCGACGGGCGGCTGAGATCGACGGAGAGCGCGTGAAGGATTCGAGGCAACCGCCTCTCGGATTCTATCGGCGACGACTCGCATCGGGCCGCCTGCGAACTCATCACGGGCTCTGAGATCGATGTCCGCGCACGCGGACCGGGCTCCCGCGCGGGTCCGGTCCGCGTCGTTTTTCAGCTGGACGACACTTTTCACCTGGCGGCGGCTGCCGCACGCGGACTCCAACACGCGCACGTCGCTAGCACGCTCACCTCGCTGAACCGCGGCGGCGGCCAGTCCCGAGTTGAGGCGAACGCACACGCCGAGCCGACATCCGCGCAGGCCGGTTGAATCCGCACACCGCGACCTCGGACGCGCTCCAGATGGTCAGCTCCGCGTACTCACGGCTGACGCACCGCCCGCGGCCTGACCATGGCGGCCTGGGTGATCCGAGGGCTCGGCTTCGCGCTGCATGTCCTGCTGTGAGCAGGGCTGCAACTACTCCTTGCGCTGTGGCGCCGCCGCGGTGGCGGCTCCGCTCCTCAGCCGGCCCGGTAGGAGGCCGCATGCCGGGACGGCTGTCCTCACGCTGGCGCCACACAACGGCTGCGCGGAACGCGGATCTTGTGGCTGTCTGCGTGAGGCGGCCCTGCCGCAGATGGCACACCAGCGCTGGCGCTGACGGCCCCGACCGGGCAGGCGCTGCGATGGCAAGGGCGCCGGCGCCCATGGGCATGTTGCTGCCCGGGGCTGTGCAGGCGGGACCGCAGTGCTCTGCCGGGCGTTCACGTCCGGTCCCGAGCCCGGCGCGAAGGCGGGCCGCGGATGCGCCCTAGCAGCCCGTTGAACAAGTCGGGCCGCCTGACGTTTCGTGCCTAAGCGATGCGAGGAGGCCGACGGAGCGACGGCGGAGGCGGCCTTCCTGGCCGCTCTGCACGGCGTGACGAGGTCGACGAAGCAGCGCGACGGCACGTGGCGTCAGGCGACCCGACCTGTTCAACGGGCTGCTTGAGGCGGACCGGCCTGCGCAGGGCAGATGTTTGTAGCTACCGTGGCCGGTCATGAACCTGCTCATGTTTCTCGGCGGCCTGATCCTGCTGGTCATCGGCGCCAACACGCTGGTGCGCGGTGCGTCCAAACTGGCGATGTCGTTCGGCATCAGCCCGCTCGTCATCGGACTCACCATCGTCGCCTTTGGCACCAGCGCTCCCGAGGTCGCGGTGAGCATCGGCGCCGTGCTCGACGGCAAGACCGACATCGCCATCGGCAACGTGGTGGGCAGCAACATATTCAATGTGCTATTCGTCCTGGGCATCAGCGCCCTGATCGCGCCGCTGTTAGTCAACATCCAGCTGATCCGGCAGGAGGTGCCGATCATGCTCGGCGCGAGTCTGCTGCTGCTGGTGCTCACGTTGGATGGCCGACTCTCGTTCCTGGATGGGAGCTTCCTGTTCGCTCTGCTGGTGGCCTACAACGTGTTCCTGGTCGTGCAGTCGCGCCGCGAGACCCAGGCCGCGCAGGACGAGTTCGGCGACGCGATACGGCCGGCCGCGGCCGGCGCCTGGGATAGCCACTGGGCGACACAGATCGGCCTGATTGCGGCCGGCCTGGGGGCGCTCGTGTTCGGCTCGGACTTCCTGGTGCAGGCCTCGGTGAATTTCGCCAAGGCCATGGGCGTGAGCGACCTCGTAATCGGCCTGACCATCGTCGCCGCTGGCACCAGCATGCCTGAGGTGGCCACGAGCATCGCGGCCGCGATCAAGGGCGAACGCGACATCGCAGTAGGCAATGTCGTCGGCAGCAACACCTTCAATATCCTCGGCTGCCTGGGCTTGGCGGGGCTGGTGTCGGGCGACGTGGGCCTGGTGATGCCGCCGTCGCTGCTGGCCTTCGATGTCTGGGTGATGCTGGGTGTAGCACTGGCGTGCCTGCCGGTTTTCATGACCGGCCGCGAGATCGCGCGCTGGGAAGGCGGCGTCTTCCTCGCCTATTACGTCGCCTACGTGGCCTACCTGATCCTGGCGGCGCAGCAGCACGACGCGCTACAGGCCTTCTCAGGTGTGATGATGGGCTTTGTCGTGCCGCTGACGGTGGTGACCCTGGTGGTGGTGATGATCCGCCGCCCCACCGCAGCCGGAGAGCGGTGAGCTATTTCGGCGGACTTCTCTCTCTCATCCGTGCCTCGTAGGATGGCGTTGAAGAAGCGTATCGAAAAGTAGCGCGGGCATCTGGAAGACCGAGCGCGCGCCAAACTCGCTGGCCAACGATCGCGCCGGCAGCAGAGTCAAGAGGGGGGCTAGTTTCGCCTTCTGCGGCGGTGGTCCTCAGCGCGTGCAGCAGGCTCAACCCTAGCGTCGCACCGACGATCCATGACGACGCGCGGACCTTCGAATGTGAGCGCGAGGTCGATCCCACGAAAGACGACCTGCTGATCGGCTATTTCCAGACGGACTCGAACTGGTCTTTCCTGGGCGAGTTCGCCACATCCTCGCTCGACGAACGCCGCCCGAGCGTCTCGACGACGATGAAGGGCTCCAACCGCCAACTCGTCGCGTTCGAGCGGCGCCATGGCGGCGACTGCGATGTCCTTGGATGCTGATCAACGACCTCACCCCCGAAAGGACCTGACTCCATACATTGGTTGGTTCAGCTATTCGGCTTGGTGGGATGTCGGGGGTGCAAGGGCTGCGTGTGGTGCTCAAGACTACGGTTCCCGCGCAGCTGAGCGACTGGTGGAACGCGGAGGAATGCTCGTTGCCCGCGCAGGATTTCACCGCGCATGCCGATTCCATCCCGTTCGCGTAGGCGACGTCCAGGAAATGGAAGTCGAGCGCCGTTCGAGCCGTCCAAATGCGCGTCGGCGAGCTCGAGAGTACGTGTAGGCGTGCTGCTTTAGGGTGCGCGCGAGGCAGCTACGAACTCTGGCCACCTTGTCGCGCGCAGCCACAGAGCTGAAGCTGCATGAGCGTGGCGAACGTCACGCTCCATCCTCTCGGCATCCAGGAGTCCCTCATGCGACCGAAGCCATTCGCTCAGTTCACCGTTCCGCTCCTGCTCGCCTCGGCCGCGGTCGCGCAGGTGCCGCGCTACAGCGTCGAGTTCCTCGGCGCCGGTTCGTCGGCCAGCGCGCTGAACGAACTCGGCGTCGCCGTCGGCTCGATGAAGCTCCCCGGCGACGTGACGTGCGCCGCGATCAGCTATCCGGGTCAGCCGTTCACGCCGCTGCCGCTGCCCGCGGGCTATCTGAGCTCGACTGCTTACGACGTCAACGACTCGGGGCTCGTCGTCGGCGTGGTCAGCACGTCCACCGTGCCGAACACGTCCGCGCACGCCGTGGCCTGGCGTCCGACGTCGGGTGGATACGTCGTCGACGTCCTCGGCGAACCGGCCGGCGATCTCTACAGCTACGCGACCGGCGTCAACAACCTGGGTGACATCGTCGGATCGTCGGGGACGGTGCCCTGGGCGTACGTGACGCACGGCGTGCACTACATGAGCACGGGGCCGGTGATCCTGCAGGGGCTCTCGAGCGAGGTGGCCGACGTCAACGACAACCGTAAGGTGCTGTCGCGGAACGAGCTCTTCGACCTGAACACCGGGCAGATACAGTTCATCGCGTTGCCGACCGGAGTCTGGCAGGGATTCGGAGGCGCCGCGATGAACGAGCTGGACGGAATCTGCGGCTACATCCAGGGCAACTCCTCGACCTGCCCGAGCTTTCCGATGCGCTACGGCCCGAGCGACGGATGGTTGACGGTCGGCGGTTGCGCGCAGATCACCTCCGCGACGGCGATCAACGATCTCGGCGACGTGCTGACGTACGTGTACTTCGGCAGTGCGCGCGTGCGCTTCGAAGGGATCGGCGACTTCCCCATCGGTCAGCTGATCGATCCGGCTCAAGGCGCCTGGCTGGTGCAGTGGTACGGCGCGTCTGACATCAACAACCGTCGTCAGATGCTGTGCGCGGTGAGGGACCCGGCGACGATGCTGATCGGCGCCGCGCGCCTCACGAACATGGATCCTGCGACGCTCTTCTGCGCCGGCGACGGTGGGGGAACGGCTTGCCCGTGCGGGAACGACAGCGCTGCTGGCGCGAACGCGGGCTGTCTCCATTCGCTCGGAACCGGCGGAGCCTTGCGTGCGAGCGGGACGCCGAGCATCACCGCCGACTCGCTGGTGCTGCAAGGCATGGATATGCCGAACTCGTCCGCACTCTACTTCCAGGGAACGACGCGTGCCGGCAGCGGCGCCGGCGTCGCGTTCGGCGACGGCCTGCGCTGCGCAAGCGGGTCGACCATCCGGCTGGGTACGAAGGCCAACGCGGCCGGCACGTCGCAGTATCCGAACGCGGGCGACCCGTCCGTCTCGATCCGCGGAGCGAACAGTGCGGGCGTCGTGCGCACCTACCAGGTCTGGTACCGCAACGTCGCCGCGTACTGCACGACGAGCACGTTCAATCTGACCAACGGAGCCGAGCTCGTCTGGGCGCTGTGAGTGCGAGCAGAGTTGGCTGGCAGTATGCAACAGACGGCGCTGACGAACCCGTCGCACCACGTCGAGTGACTGCACGAAGAGTTTCGCCGCACGCGCAAGAACGGTGCACGGGGGGTGGACGGCCAAACGTGGAGCGACTCCCTACTCACCGCTGAGGTCGACGTTGCGTGCGGCGAGAACGGCGAAGGAGAGCCTGACTCCGTATTCCGCAGACGCTGAACGAAGCGGACCGCCCGCGGTGTGCAATCCCGCCGGCGGCCCGATTCAACCGAGTCTCACGGGCCGAATCGGCCCACGGATGTCACATGCCGTCGACCGTGAACGGGAACGTCATGTAGACGTAGCCACTCGGGTCGAGGTACGTCGAAACGCTCTGCTGGATGCCGTTCACCGTGTCGAACAGGTCACCTTGCACCAGTAAGCCCGGCAGGACCGTGATGCGCAGACGCTGCGACCACTGCGACGGATTCGCGGGGAAGTCCGTCGGGTTGTACATGACGGTCTGCATGGAGAAGTTCAGTTGCCCCGAAGTGAGGTTCGGGACGCGCAGGCTGGGGCGGTCGGTCATCGTGACCGGCCAAGACTGACGAATCGAGGTCAAGTGCGTCGCGTACTGGTGACCGAACAAGGTGATGTTCGAGCCCTGACCGCCGCGCCCGATCAACTGGTGGCACTCGGCCGCGTTCAAGCACACGGTGAGCGCCGAGCTGGCAGGCGGCATGAAGTCGTCCGTGGCGACGAACACGAGGTTGGTGATCCCCGTCTGCCCCACGTCCGGCGTGAACGTGCACGTGATCGAGGCCGGGTTGCCCGGCGTCGGCACGCAGACCACGTTCGGAGTGTTCGTCGTCTCGATGATGTTCACCGTCTGGCCGGCCTCGGGACCGATCGACTGCACCGTGAACTGGAACGGCACGCCGACGGAGACGTTCAAGCAACCCGTGGGCGAGTTGATGAAGATCGGCGGCGTGTTGTCGAACGTGCCCGTGAGGAAGCACTGGCGCGTGTTGTCGAGGAAGTCGACGCCGTCCGAGGTCCCGCCCGGACCGTCGTAGGCATTGCCCGTCTGGTCGAAGCGACCGAGCTGGAAGAAGTTCACGCCGTCACCGGCATTGATGCCCACGGTCGCGGGCGTGCCGCCGAAACCGCCGACGCCGCTCGATGCATCTCCCGTCGTCCAGTCCATGTCGCCGTAACAGAAGCAGACGTTTTGCCCGAGTCCGACCAACGGATCCGTTCCATCGCTGATGATGACTTGGAACGTCGAGACGCGATCCGCCATCGAGTTGTAGTAGCCCACGTGATCCCACGTGACCGTCAGTCGATTCGCCTCGAGCTTGTAGTAGACGACGCCGCTGAGCGGATTGCGCGTGTCCACGTCGGCCCAGAACGGCGCGATCATCGGGAAGTTGTTGATCGGGAAGCCCGTCGACGTGAACGTCGTGAACGCGGCGCCGAACGAGATGTTCCCGTTGTTGTTGATGAACACACTGTTCTGCGGCGTGCCGAACAGGTCGAACGTGAACGGAAGTGCGATCGCCGTCGTCGTGTCGTCGTCGTTGCGTTGACACGGATCGAGGGGATTCGCCGGTCCGCTGCCGCCGGGACCGTCGAAGTTCACGACGGTGTGCGTTCCGTCGACGGGGATGCACAGGTTGGCGGTGTTGCCGGGATTGCAGCCGCCTTCGGCGATGGGAAGCGGCCCTTCGAAAGGCTTGTCTCCCTGCGCGAGAAGTGCAGGAGACAAGGCGAGGAACGTGAGGAGATGCAGTGAGCGATGCATGTCGAGACCTCGTTGCGAGAAGTTCAGGGCAAGAACTGTCCGCCGCAGGTTGCGGGCGAGGGGGGCAGTGAATCACCTATTCCCTACCTCGTACTCCGATCGCGCAAGAGCGGTCCCCCGATGAAAACCCTGTGAAGCTCGCGCGCTCCGCGTCCGTTCTCTGCACGGCTCGTCCTGAGCCCGACCCCCGGACCTCGATCCCGTGTCGATCTCCGTCGGCCTTTTCGATCGTGCAATCCCGTCCACGGCGACGCGTGGAATCCGACCGATCACGCAAGCCCTTGTGAGCGGGTGAGACGCAAGGGCGCGGGCACGTCGACGCGTCCCGCGTGCGCGCGTGAGTCGAACGGCGGGTCGGGTGTCCCGGATTCGGAAGTGCGCTCGATCCGATCCGGGAGCCGATCGTGACGTGAGTTTCCCCTCAGCGTGCTCGTCCTGGGGCTCTCCACGGCGATCGAGGCCATCGCCTTTCGACGCACGTGACCCACGCACTGCTGTCGCGGAGCGGCAGTTCACAGCACTCCTCGCTGGAGCTGTTGCTGCCGTCGCCGAAGCCGACGACGCAGAGGAACTCGCAGCCTCGCACGCGCACGAATCTGGCGTTCGCGCGCAGCCACAGCCCGACGCCGGCGTCGTTCGAGGGAGATTTCGACGTCAGCCCGCCGACGTTGAGTCCCGACAGGACGACGACTTGACCAGCCGCGAGATTCTTCACGATCGGGGTGGCACCCGTGTCCGCGAAGAGCGTGAGCGATTTGCCGTCGACGGTGACCGGCGCGTAGTTGCCGGATCCGACGAGGATCACGTTGCCCACGTTCGCGACAAGTACGACGTCCTGGACCTGGAAGTACGGACCGGCGACGGGTTGACGACCAGCACGACGACCAGCACGACGGCGTGCGCGACGGCGTGAGACGCGGCGAGCAGCACGCAGGCCGCGAGCGTCGTTCGGCGGAGAGAAGTCGGAGTACGGAGCCAGGTGAACTCGTACGGGGTTGCAGCAATACGCTGGCGATGTGCTTCGGCGCTGATTCAACCCCGTACGAATTCACCTCAGTACGGCAGTACGGAGCCAGGTGAACTCGTACGGGGTTGCAGCAATACGCGGGCGATGTGCTTCGGCGCTGAATCAACCCCGTACGAATTCACCTCAGTACGGAGCCAGGTGAAGTAGTACGGGGTTGCAGCAATACGCTGGCGATGTGCTTCGGCGCTGATTCAACCCCGTACGAATTCACCTCAGTACGGAGCCAGGTGAACTCGTAC
>Ga0105044_10000544_pt1 | contig 46330 bp, 44 predicted proteins | sample MAT01_FD_78092 | JGI IMG/M metagenome (GOLD analysis project Ga0105044, IMG submission 78092) | Freshwater microbial communities from Lake Fryxell liftoff mats and glacier meltwater in Antarctica - MAT-01 | ecosystem: Environmental > Aquatic > Freshwater > Ice > Liftoff microbial mat | place...
AAAGAGAGAAAGCTTAAAATTGTCGATGAACTCGATGGCGCTTTCACTGGGACTTTCCAACACTTCTCTGATTTGGCTCAGCCAACTGTCAAGTTTGGATTCGGGTGTTTCTGGCGCATCCTTGTACCGCCAGTGTGCTGCATAACCGCGCTCCGCCATGTCGTCCATTCGCTCGGACCGGATCTGTACCTCTACCCATTTCCCTGAGGGAGACATCACCGTGGTGTGAAGGGATTCGTATCCAGATGATTTTGGCAAACTGATCCAATCACGCAAACGTTCTGGACTAGGTTGGTAAAAATCAGTGACGAGTGAATACACCCTCCAGCAATCGGCTTTTTCGGTGTCAGCCGGACTTTCTAGAATGATTCGGAGAGCAAATAAATCGTAAATTTCTTCAAAGGCTACACCCTTAGTGTGGATCTTATTCCAAATCGAAAAGACGGATTTTGTTCGGCTTTTTATCTGATACTGAAATCCCTGTTGATCCAGTGCTCTGCGTATCGGAAGCGTAAATTGATTGATGAATCGTGTGCGCACTGCTTGCGTCTTCTGAAGTTTATTGACAATGTCTTCGTATTGCTCCGGCTCCTTGTATTTTAAAGAAAGGTCTTCAAGTTCGCTTTTGATGTGATACAACCCGAGACGGTGCGCCAATGGAGCATACATAAACATAGTTTCACTGGCAATTTTAAGCTGCTTATCACGCGACATGTGATCAAGCGTGCGCATATTGTGAAGACGGTCCGCAAGTTTGATCAGAATCACCCGCACGTCATCACTCAGTGTGAGGAGCATTTTCCGAAAATTCTCTGCTTGCTGGCTCGTGGTGTGCTGGTCAAACACACCTGAAATTTTTGTGAGGCCGTCAATAATCGTTCTCTCTTTTTTTCCAAAAAGGTTTTCGATGTCCTCGAGTGTGATGTAAGTGTCCTCAACAGTATCGTGGAGCAATGCACACGCAATGCTCAAGGTGTCGAGGCCGAGTTCTTCTGCCGCAATTTTCGCGACCGCTAAGGGATGATAGATATAGGGCTCGCCGCTTTTTCGGCGCATATCCTTGTGCGCATCAAGCGTAACTTCAAACGCTTTTCGGATGCGCAACCGATCCTGTCGGGTCCGGGAACGGTGACATACTCGCAATAAACCACGGTACCTTCTCAGGATCTCCCGTTTCTCTTCTTCAAGATCGATTTCGGTATTCTGCATGCAGCGGACTAAGTTAGCATGACTTATCCTAATTTCCGACGTCGCTGGCGTCTTACCTTCGCCGCCGTTCATGCGATATCTCAGCACATTGATTCTGTCATTGGCCGGCGCGATACATCTTATCGCTCAGCAGCCGGCTGCTGGTTTTAGTCGTGAATGGCTTAGTCCACTGGAGTATAAACTCAACGATTATCACGTTCGGGAACACTCGTCGCTTCAGCCAGCCGCCCATGGTCTGGAAAAAAGTTTTTACCTACTCGCGGACTCCGCCTATGCGGCAAAAGCGTATTCTTCCTCGATCGAGATTACTCCGCTTTTTGACCTGTCAACAGGAGCCGGAGCGGGTTCTTCTTCTCAGGCAATTGGTTTTGGCACAGTAGGCGCAGCTGCGAGTTGGCAGAAGGGTGATCGCTGGAGCGCATCGCTGGGATACGCGTTGACAGGTGGGCTAGTCCCTTCCTACATCGGTCGCTTTGCTGATTCCCTTCGAGTGATGCCGGGCTGGGGGTATGCCGTGAAAGACATGGCGGATCTCTATCATGCGCATTATACATTCGGGCATGTGGGATATGCCGCTGGTTCGCTGTTTCATTTTGAAATTGGTCAAGGAAAACATTTTTGGGGGGATGGCCGCAGGTCGCTTATTCTCAGCGACGTGGCCTCTCCCTATCCGTATTTTCGGATCGATACCAAAGTCTGGAATATCAAATACACGAACCTGTGGATGAAGCTGGACGACATCAGTTTGGGAGGAAATTATGCCGGACGAAGAGGCAAGTATGCGGCTCTGCACGCATTGAGCTGGAATGTGACCCGCGATTTCAACCTGACCTTTTTTGAGATGGTCGTTTGGCAGGATCGGGATTCGTCGAACCGCCGCACTATGGACTTCAACTATTTAAATCCAGTGGTTTTTTATCGCCCCTTGGAATACGCTCAGGGCTCGGCTGATAATGTACTGATGGGCCTAGGATTCAAGGTAAAGGCTTCTTTACGACTTCAACTGTATGGCCAGCTCGTTATTGATGAGTTCTTGGCTAGCGAGGTTCGTGGACGAAGAGGTTGGTGGGGCAATAAGTTTGGCGGGCAAATAGGTCTGAAGTGGTTCGATGCATTCACTCAAGGACTCCATTTTCAATCCGAATTCAACGTCGTACGACCGTTCACCTATACTCATGGAAGTTCTGTGCAGTCTTGGGGTCATCTCAATCAGCCCCTGGCACATCCTTTTGGCGCCAATTTTTATGAAGGAATGCTCTTAGCCCGATTCAACCGGGGAAAATGGAATTTCTCGGAGCAATTCACCTATGGTGCTTTTGGCAGAGATGAGCCTGGCTTGAATCAGGGAGGAAATATCTTTCGGTCATACCGTGGACCAGCGGAAACATTTTTCAACTCAATCCTTCAAGGTGAAAGGCACACACTGCATTATCAGCAATTCATGGCTAGCAGACCATTGGAGAAATGGAAGGGAACTGAGATTTTCTTTTCTCACGTGTGGCGCATAGAAAAAAGTAGAATTTCTTCGAACTCTGAGCACCTCTTAATGGTTGGTATTCGAAGTTCTGGGCTGCTCCGAAATCAGGTTGATTTTTGATCGGCGCCAACGCATGTTTACTTTTGTCTACTTTTTAAAATTTTGAAAGAATCCACCGCTATACCAACAGCCATTCATACCACTTGGGTAAGGGATGTGGCCATGCTATTCAAGATGAGGCTTTCTGTCTTGGTGGTTATTTCGTCAGTTCTAGGCTATTACATGGGGACATCAACGACCCAGTGGCCTACCCTCATTGCGTTGTGTGTCGGAGGTTTGCTCCTCACAGGTGGAAGCAATGGAATGAATCAGGCGTGGGAGAGAAGATACGATCGCTTGATGGCGCGGACACGCAACAGACCCATTGCAGCAGGTCGGATGAGCCTTTTTGAGGGTGTGCTTATTTCCGGAATCGCGGCTTTGGCTGGGATCTCCATGTTGTGGCTTATGATAGGTACTCCCGCCGGCGTTCTTGGCCTGAGTGCTTTTTTGCTCTATGTATTTGTCTACACGCCAATGAAGCGAGTGTCAAGTCTGGCTGTGTTCATCGGAGCATTCCCTGGCGCTATTCCACCGCTTTTAGGGTACATTGCTGCTACCCAGGATTATGGTCTAGAGGCAGGGTTAATGTTCGCGGTTCAATTCATGTGGCAGTTTCCTCATTTCTGGGCAATTGCTTGGGTTGCTCACGAAGATTATCAACGCGGAGGCTATCGCTTGCTTCCCTTCGCGGAAGGCCCGTCGAAAAGAAGTGCGTTTCAAATTTTTATGTACTCGCTCTTTCTCATACCGATAAGCCTGCTTCCCTGGGCCTTGCCTGCGGCTTCTCCAATGGTGGGAAATTTGGGCGCAGCCGCTGCCGTGATAGGCGGACTTGCGATGTCTTGGTATGCATGGAAACTTTATCGCTCATGCGATGTTAAAGATGCCAGAAGGGTGATGTTTACCTCCTTCTTTTATCTGCCGCTGGTGCAGTTGTTCTACGTCTTAGACAAACTTTAAATTCGATGACAAATTCTGAAACCATGTCCATGCCCGAGCCCAGCGCTACGAGGAAAATGGATGTATACGCTGATTATGATCCTGAGGTAAAAATTAGGACCAAGAAGATGCTAATGTGGTTTATCATTTTTGCTGTAGTGATGCTTTTTGCAGGTATCACAAGCGCTTTAATTGTGTTGCATGGGAAATTGTACTGGCTGCACATCGCTCCACCGCCCATTCTGTGGATGAGTAATGTGCTCATTGTGCTTTCCAGTTTGACCCTAATCATCGCATTGCGGGCTGTAAAAAGGGGGAATCAAAAGCTTGGTTTGTGGGGTACAGGTCTTACCTTCTTGCTTGGATTAGGTTTTGTGTACACGCAAGCTGCGGGATGGACTGAGCTTTCCGGCAAGGGTATGGGCTACACCATCACTGAGAATGAGCAAGGCCTAGAAGCTTACCGATGGAATCCGCTGGGGAAGCTAAAGGGAGAATACGGAACTGATTTTTACATCACTCGTCACGGCGAGCGCCTTGAGATGTCGGGCAAGGATTATTTCCTTTCCTCCGACATAGGACGAATGGATCCCGTGACGTCTGAAGTAATGTCTACGTTTAATGCGGCAGGTGCGCTGCTGAGTGTGGTGATCTATGTCCACATTCTACACCTTTCTTTCGGACTGATTTATCTTATTGTCAATCTGGTGCGAATCTCCAAGAATCGAATCCACAAGGAGAACTGGATCAGTCTTCATGCCGGAGGTATGTATTGGCATTTCATGGGAATTCTCTGGGTGTATCTGTTTTTCTTTCTGTTTTACGCGTTCTAAGTAGCAATTCAACTCGTCGGATGAAATTTCTCGGGGCGTCCGGAGTTTTGTCCTAGAAAGTTGGCTATCACCGGCTTTTATTTAGACCCCTTCTTAATTGAGCCTGAAATGGAAGGTCAACTCGGCTGTCCTTGTTCAATGTGAACAACAAATAGGAGAAAAATCGCCGAAATCCGCTTCTTTTTTGAGCTTTCCGTGCTAAACTTGCGGCCAAATTTCGCGAACAGATTATTATGGCAGGACACGCACAACCCATCAGCAAAGAGGAACTTTGGAGTGGTGGTAAGTCTCCGTTCAGCATCAGCTATGGAAAGATGATGATGTGGTATTTCTTAGTGTCAGATGCACTGACATTTGGAGGACTGCTCACCGCATACGGAGTGATTCGTCACGGAAGTATGGATCCTTGGCCTGTTGGGGAGCAAGTATTCGAAGCTTTGCCCGGACTTCACGGATCCTATCCGCTGATTTACGTAGCACTGATGACCTTCATTCTAATCATCTCCTCTGTTACAATGGTGTTGGCAGTAGAAGCTGGTCACCGGCTCGACAAAAAAGGAGTTATCAAGTGGCTGGGATACACCATCATTGGTGGATTCTTCTTCCTCGGATCACAAGCTTGGGAATGGTCACACTTTATTCACGGCTCAGGCGGCGGCTTTCAGCTTTCTCAAGCCATAAGTGTGAACACCACTGACCCTTCCGGAGAGGCCATTGCAATGACGCTTCCTGCGGGTACTTGGGTTCATATGCAGAGCGAATTTGGTCACGATTACGAGCATGCCATGGATGCTGAAAAGGAAGCCATGATGAATGGAGGCCAAGTAACTCACGATCACGGACATGAGGACCATGCGGCTCATAGCGATCATGCAATGGTTTCAAGCAGTGATATGGTGCCAGAGGCATTGATTATTAACAAGTACACTCTGGTGTATCAAGACGGCAAAAACCTTCGTCAAATGAAGGCTGAAGGCGCTGAAGCTCAAAAGCTTTGGGCGGCCAAAGAGGCAAATACAGTGGTGTTCGGAGCGAATCTTAAGAAGAACGAGTATGCGGTTCAACAGCAGTATGCCAATTTCTTCTTCTTCGTAACAGGTTTCCACGGTTTCCACGTATTCTCCGGAGTACTTATCAATGTGATCGTTTGGCTAATGGCTATTCGTGGCGTTTTTGAGCGCCGTGGCCACTATGAAATGATTGAAAAAATTGGTCTGTATTGGCACTTCGTAGATTTAGTGTGGGTGTTTGTATTCACTTTCTTCTACCTCGTTTAAACATTCTCTCACTCAAAACGCTTTAAGAAATTATGGAACGCGACGACCTAATTGTAAATGATAGCTACTCCATTAACGCCCGTCACAGTGAAGAGGATGGAAAGCAGATCAGGAAGAAACTCTACTGGGTGACGGTGCTACTCACGCTCGTCACAGTGGTGGAAGTGTTTTTTGGTGTCTTCTTCAAACGAAATGGCACTTTTGCTTGGGAAGCAATTAAGCTGACCTTCATCGTACTGACCCTATTCAAAGCGGCCTACATCGTATTGGTATTTATGCACCTTGGCGACGAGCGTCGCAACCTGAAGTACGTTGTGCTGTTGCCCTATGCATTGTTTATCATGTATCTCCTCTTCATCGGTCTTTATGAGGGTGTGAGTGTACAAAACCTTAACAACTCGTTTCGCTGACGGATAGCATGTCCCTGAAAACCCCTTGGAAAAAGTATATTGGCCTCGTCAGTATACTTTTTTTGTTTCCGCTTATTTGGGTGATGCTTTTCGGGGTGTTCGGTGACCATCATTTTAATACTCTTCCATATTATGCTCCAGAGGGACAGGATTCTACGTCCTATGTTCTGCCTCCATTTGCATTCACGAACCAGGAAGGAGAGGTATATACGTCCGATTCGCTGAAAGGAAAAGTGTGGATTGCAGCATTTTATAGTTTGAACAGCCCCTACATCCCAAAGATTACAGAACGACTGTTGAATATTAATTGGAAATATCGGGATGAAGGGGATATTGCCATAGTCGTATTTTCCACTCAGTCATCTTTTGACACCACCCAAATTACCAGGCCATACATCGATCAAAATTCCCGATACAATAAGTTTCCTGGAAAGTGGCAGTTTTTGACGGGTAATGACTCGACCATCCAAGACTATATTAGAAATGGATTTATGGTTGAAGACCTTAGCTCAGAAGCTATTTTTCGATTGGTGGATGAGCAGGGCCACATTCGTGGTTTATATGGTAATACAGAATACCATATGCGAAATGCTATGGAAGACATTGCCCTATTGAAAAAAGAAATTGATAAACGCGCTTACAACCAGAAACATGAAAAGGAATAGTCTCGTGCTTATTCTCGCCATGTCAGCGCTGGGTATTTTTTCCTGTGCGGACCCTGTGTCTAAGTCGGTTGATCGCAAGGAAACCGAGCATCCAACGTTATTACCATTCTTCGGCGAACATGACGTTGAAATGAAACGCGGTGACAGTGGTGAACTGATTCCCGACACAGTGTATTACCGCTTACCTTATTTTTCCTTTACCAATCAGAATGGAGAGACTGTTTCCTTCAAAGACTACGAAGGGAAGATTTTTGTGGCGGATTTCTTTTTTACTAATTGTGAAAGTATTTGCCCCATAATGAGCAGCCAAATGGCGCGCCTTCAAGCGATGCTAAAACGCGATTCGCTGGATCAGAAAGTGTGGCTCTTATCCCATACAGTTGATCCGGATCGTGACACTCCCGAAACATTAAAAGCCTATGCTTCCCAAATAGGGGCGGACCTTTCTACATGGAATTTTGTAACGGGGGCTTCTGAGGATATTTATTGGCAAGCAGAAACTGGGTATATGCTGAGTGCTTTTCCCTCAGACACTGCACAGGGTGGATTCTTCCATACCGATCGCTTCACTCTTTTAGATCGCTCCATGCGAATTCGAGGGTATTACGATGGAACCTCAACTAAAAGTGTCGATCAATTGTTGTCTGATATAAGGATACTCGTAAACGATGAATACTCAACCAACCGCTGACGGCCTCTCAGAACGCACTGCGCGGATCTTTATCTGGTCGGCATCATTGGCCATTCCTGCAGTGGTTACCCTTTTGTACTTCATGCCAAAGGTAGAAGCTGGCGCTATGCGGGAATTGCTCAATCATCTGCCACTGTTCAACGCAATATGCAATGGGACAACAGCAGTCGTGCTTGTTTTAGCTTTTGTCGCTATCAGAAAAGGAAAGATCCTGTTGCATCGCGGTTTAATGACAGGAGCATTGTCCTTGTCGCTGGCGTTTTTAGTGTCGTATGTGTCTTATCACGCCACTAGTGAAAGCACCAAGTTTCCTGAAGAGCACTCGCTGCGGTCGATATACTTGCTGATTTTGACTACCCATATTCTCTTATCTGCTATCGTTGTGCCCCTCGTACTGGTATCTTATACCCGGGCTTTGGCGCGCAAGTTTGACAGGCACCGTAAAATTGCCCGGATCACATTGCCTATTTGGTTGTATGTAGCGATAACAGGAGTTGTAGTCTATTTCATGATTAGCCCGTATTATCCATTTTGAATTCACTCATCGCATTCGTGATCTTCCCGAATGCGCCTAACTTTGTAAATATGAGAAAGCTGCTTTTATCGAGTTTGTTAGTGGGGATGTTTGTGTTAGCTCGTACCTCAGTTTCCGCTCAGTGTGCAATGTGCAGGGCTACTGCAGAAAGTGCTACGGAGCACGTGGATAAAGGCATAGGAGAAGGGCTCAACTCAGGAATCCTCTACCTGATGGGTGCGCCGTATGTGCTCATGGTCATCGTAGGAATCATCTTTTTCAGGAAAAAATTGATGGCATTATTTAAGTCCTAATTTGAGGTCAAGCGAATTGGCCTTATCTTTGGAATTCAGGGGTGTTCTACTAAAACCCCTTAATGCGTCTCATCATGAAAAGGATTGTTTTTGCCTGTGCACTGATAGCTGGAGTGTTTGCTCAGGTTACCTCGGCGGCCCAATTCACCTTAGACAAGGCTGTTGATTCAACCAACAATGCAGAGATTGAAGAGCAGAAATTAGTGCTTCAAGTCTTGGATGGAGCTACGAAAAGACCTCTGGAGGCGGATGTAATCATAAAGGGGTTAAACCCACGGAAGCCAGTCACCTTCAAGGGAATTTCAGACACCGCTTTGGTATTTAAGAGTTACCGACTTTATTCAGTGTCAGTCGTCAAAAAGGGATACATGTATTATGCGCGCAAGTTCTGGCCTGATGAATCTGTTGAGCACATTGAGCGTATTGAACTTCGACCTCTGAAAATTGGTCTGAAAACAAGTATCGAAGACATCACCTTTTTGGGAGATCAAACAGATATTTATCACAAATCTCTTCCGGCATTGCAGGAAATAATGGACTTTATGCAAGTGAATCCTGACGTGAAAATTAGCATTATCGGCCATGCAAATGGGCCGGAATCCGAGAAAAAGGGTCCTGCCTTTTATAAGAAAGGTTCTGAAAAGCGAGCTGAAGCTGTGCGCGATTACCTCGTTCAGAGGGGCATAGCCGCAGATCGTTTGGCAACTCGGGGCGCCGGAAATTCTGAAATGATCTATCCGGACCCACAGACAGAATGGGAAACTCAAGCCAATCGCCGGATTGAGATCGAAGTGATCGGGTTGTAAATCCGCCTTTCGTCCTCTTATTCTGCCACCTGCGTAATTCGAAGCTTCCGCCTGAAAGGGCTATGTAAGTTTGTCGGGTGATAAAACACATTCTATATTCATTTGCTCTTTGTTCGATTCTCTGTGCCTCAGTGTCCAATGCTCAGGAAGGCTGGAGTTTGGATAGTTGTATACGTTACGCGAATGCACACAATCCAGGGCTGGAACTATCTGAGCTCAACGTCCAACTGTCCGAAGTAAGCAGGCTTTCCGCAGTGGGCGGACTTTTACCCTCATTCAATGCTCAGGCAACTCATGGATATAACTGGGGTCAGCGTATTGACCCTTTCACCAACCAGTTCGCTTCGCAAAGGGTGCAGAGTAATAATTTAGGTGTTTCTGCTTCAATGAATCTCTTTTCAGGGTTTCAACAAGTAAACACCGTAAAGCAGGCTCGGATCGACGTGGAAACGAGCAAATGGCAGTTTGAGAAGGCCAAAAACGACCTTTCTCTTAACGTGGCTTCCGCATTTCTCACTGTTCTTCTGAACCGTGAGTTGCTTTCTGTGGCACAATCCAGTGTCGATAATACGCAGTCGCAAGTCAATCGAATGTCGAACATGGTGGAGGCAGGACAGATCGCGGAGGGCAATCTCGATCAGATGAAGGCCCAACTTGCCTCCGATCAGGCGAACGAAGTTTCTGCACGCAACAATTACGAACTGGCTATTTTGAATCTTACGCAATTGATGCAATTGGAGCCATCGCTCAAACCAAATTTTCAGTTGCGTCTCCCAGACATTGCAGCATTAGGAGCTGAACCGCTGATTGGAGATCCATCGATTGCAGTTTCAGCCGCACTTGCTAATTTTCCAGAGATACGCAGCGCTCAAACTGCACTGGCAAGAGCGGAGGTAGGAGAGAGAATCGCACGTGGGGCTAGATATCCGAGGCTTTCAGCGAGTTATAGTTATGGTTCAGGATATTCAGGAGCTTCCCGAGTTCTATTTGGCTCGCCCGACTTGTTAGCCTTCCCGATAGGAACTGTTCTCGGCACCAATGAAATCGTCCTTTCGGTTCCCCAACCGGTATATAGTGAAGGCGATTATCGCATCAAACCCTTCGGAAACCAGCTGACAGACAATGTCAATAAGTCGTTGTTTTTCAGTCTTACTATTCCTTTGTTCAATGGTTTTTCTACCCTTACCAGCGTCAAGCGCGCCGAGGTCAATTCGCTATCTGCTGAGCTTCAGTTGGACCAAGCGGAGAATCAGTTGAGTCAGGAAGTAGAACGCGCCTATGCGGATGCCCGGGCCGCAATTGCCGTATTTCAAGCAAGCACCTTGAGTCGTGAAGCAAGCGAGAAATCATTTCGCTGGACCGAAACCCGTTTTGAGGAAGGCCTGACCAATCAGGCGGATTTCGCTAATGCGAGAGGCAATTTAGATATTGCCCGAGCCAATGAAACCCGCAATAAGTTTGACTACATCTTTAAGTTAAAGGTGCTTGATTTTTACCTAGGCAAACCGATTAGTCTGAAGTAATGAAAAAGAAAACAGTATATATCCTTGTCGGCTTGTTCGCACTTGTGCTGATTCTGATCGTCGTTTTTTCAGGAAAGCGCGAGGACCTTGAGGTGACTACCGAAAAGATAGAGGTTCGCGCAATCATCGAAACAGTCAGTGCGAGTGGAAAAATTCAACCGGAGGTAGAAGTGAAAATTCAGAGTGAAGTTTCTGGGCAAATTGTGGAGCTGGCCGTGGCAGAAGGTGACGTAGTTGAAAAGGGAAAATTGCTCGTGCGCATCAATCCTGAACTCTACATTTCTGCCCTGAATAGAGCAGATGCAGCATTGAGCAGTACCCGCAGCAATCTGGCCTCTTCAAAGGCGCGCCTGGCTCAGGCTGAGGCTCAGTTCAAGGTCCAGGACCTCAATTACGCACGCATGAAGAAGCTTTTTGCCGACAAGGCGATTGCCTCCTCTGAACTAGAGAACGCTCAAAGTGCGTTTGAAACTGCACAGGCCGAAGTGACGGCCGCACGCGAGAATATTCGGGCTGCAGAATTTTCGATTGAAAGTGCCCAAGCAACGCGGAATGAGGCCAACGAGAATCTCCGCCGAACCACAATTCTTGCTCCAATGACCGGCACAGTTACCGCTCTTACGAAGGAGGTAGGTGAAAATGTACTTGGCAACAACATGATGTCAGGAGAGGTGATCATGAATATTTCAGCGCTGAGCGCAATGGAAGTCAATGTGGAAGTAAATGAGAGTGATATTGTCAGAATCAACCTTGGCGATACCGCAGTCGTAGAAGTAGATGCCTATCAGGATAAAGAATTTTTAGGAGTTGTTAGTGAAATCGGGAACACCGCATTGAATGCCCTAGGTGGTGTGATGAGCATGGATCAGGTCACTAATTTTTCAGTAAAAGTTCGAATACTTCCGGAATCCTATACGTTGCTCATGGAAGGACAGAATTCCGATCACTCACCCTTTCGTCCAGGCATGAGTGCTACTGTAAAAATTCGCACAGAATACGCTAACGATGCCTTGACGTTGCCAATCAAAGCAATTACGGCTAGAGAGGACACTACCTCCGCGAGCATTGTGGATCGCGTGAGAATAAAGAAGGACGAGGAAAACATGGTTTCAACGTCCAATAGAGAGTCGTTTACCGTAGTATTTGTTTATCAGGAAACGAGTCAGTCACTTGAATTGAGAGTGGTTGAAACCGGAATTCAAGATGACCGTTACATCGAGGTGCTCAGTGGTGTGAAGAAGGATGAATGGGTAGTCACAGGCCCTTACAGTGAGCTGGCCCGTAACCTCAAAGGAGGAGATAAGGTTCAGATAGATAGAGGCAACGACAATCCTTGACCAAATGGGACTTATTCTGAGCATTGAATCATCAGCGAAAAATTGCTCTGTTGCTCCAGCTAGATCTGGTAAAGTCATAAGGTTCAGAGACTTTGTTTCTGATCAATATTCACACGCAGAGCACCTGCACGTTTTTATTAAGGAAGTGATGAATGCGGGGAATGCCACCTTTGCTCAATTGGATGCAGTGGCTGTAAGTAAAGGTCCTGGATCGTATACAGGACTTCGTATTGGTATTTCCGGTGCAAAGGGATTGTGCATGGCGTTGGGCATTCCGCTCATTTCGTATTCTGTTCCAGAGATTCTCGCTCGAGAAATCCGAAGATTGTACCCAAATGCTGATCTAATAGTGCCAATGATTGATGCCAGAAGAATGGAAGTGTACACTGCGACCTATGACAATTCGCTACGAGTAATTTCACCGGTTCGAGCGGTTGTTATTGGAGAGGATTTCTTTCAAAATTTTGGCGATGGGTTGGCAGTATTTGGGGGTGATGGTGCCATGAAGGCTGCCGCCCTGAGTATGGACGGACAAGAATGTCTCGATTTGCTCCCTTCGGCAACCATGGGTGCAGAACTTGCGCATCAAAAATTCCTTCGAAATGAAGTGGAGAATTTGTCTTATTTCGAGCCATTCTACCTAAAAGAATTCATTGCAGGCAAGTCCGCGAATCAAGGCAATGCAACAAGTGGAGCTGTTTCGTAGTTTTGAACGTGATGCGTCGATTCTTTTTTTCTGCACTCCTCCCGTTGATTTTGATGGGGTCCTTTTCATGTAAGGATCGCAGGCAGAATATTCTACCTGAAGTCAATTTCAATATATACATCAATGTAAATGAGCCTCAGTTTTTCGATCTTCAGGTGCCTTCTGGATGGATTTATTTTGGAGGAAACACAGTAGATCTGATCATTTACCGGAATACCACCGAAGAGTTTACAGCGCTCGATGCGAGAAGCACCTATCAGATTGAAGATGATTGCATGGTGCAGGTGATGGATGATAATGTTCTCATTGAAGATCCGTGCTCAGGTTCGCAATGGCTAATAATGGATGGCAGCGTGGTAACTGGCCCCGCAGGAGCTCCATTACTCAACTACGAAACGTCGTTCAATTCGACCACTGGCATTTTGAATGTCTATAATTAGTCACTATTTTTTTGTCGATGTAATCCGATGTTTGGACTTTTCAAAAGTGAAGTTGATTACCTCCTGGGGAGATTTGGAAGATTATTCGCAGCCTTTGATAATGGAAAGTGCTTGCTATCCGCGAACTTTAGCCGAACTTTCGCGTAGAGCTATCACTTCCGAACTTTAGATACAATGAGATTAAGCAGTGTATTTCTCCTACTTTTTGTTCTGTTGGCAGGGTGTGATGCGCCTTTACCTTCAGCGCTATCTGATAAGCCTCAGACCTCCGTTTTGCCCAATGACTCGCTGGTTATCGTGAAAGAAGGCCCATACGCATTCGCTATGGTATTGCCGAAAGACGTTATGATAAATGATGCACCAAGTATTCGAATGAATACTGCTACTGGGGAGCTAGAAGTTGCCGTCGGTACTCAGTTTCGGTTGGTGGCACAGGTAGAAAACCGCAGCCTAGAAGCCTTGTTGAGCGATCTTGAGGATGATGGAATGTTTACCAATCGCATTGAGTCAAAGGGTGAGTTGTCGGCTATCTATCAGCAGTTTTTACCGGGGGGCCAACCTTGGTACTATCAAATCGTAGCTCGGGCCGAAGTGAATGGAAAGTCGTTTAGTTTTCGAAGCGATCCGATGGGCGAATATTCTCTTGAGGAAGCACGGAGAATGGAACACTCGGTGATTAGTCTTGCACCATTGGATGTGTGAACTAGGTCCATCTTTCCGCAGATTGTTTTGCTTTTAGGGTTAAACTTGCATTTCTAAACTCTGAAACATGAAATCGGTAGTGTTATTTTTCTCACTGTTCTTCATTGCCTTGGCTGGACAGGCTGAGGTAATTGTTCTCAATGGGGTATATCAGGGTAAAGACATTTACGTCAAGAATCCGGTTACTACAAGCGGAGTTGGATTTTGTGTTTTTGAAGTTCTGGTGAATGGCCAGATCACGAGTGATGAGGTCAACTCCCCTTCGTTTGCTATTGATCTCGGGGCGCTCGGTCTTCGTCTAGGAGCGGCTGTTGAAATAATCCTGAGATGCAAGGAAAATTGTCCGGTCAAGGTGATCAATCCTGAAGCGATTTATCCCACATCAACTTTTGAAATCGTTGATATTGCGCTTAGTCCAAATGGAGAGTTGGTTTGGACATCCAACCAAGAATCGGCTTCGATACCCTATGCAGTGGAGCAGTATCGCTGGAATAAGTGGATTAAGGTTGGTGAGGTTTCGGGCGCAGGAGGCTCAGGTGAGCACCAATACAGCTTTAATTCATTTCTCCACAGTGATGAGAATACCTTCCGCATTTCTCAACTTGATTATCGCGGCAACCGCTACAGCCAAGAGGTGAAGATTGTATCTAGCCGGCCAGCAGTGCAGTTAGTCAGTCCAAAGGTGACGAAAACAATTGATCTATCTGGAGAAACTGATTATGAAATGTACAGTGAGTTCGGCTTGATCATCAAATCAGGAAGAGGCTCCAGCATTGATGTGTCCAAGTTATTCAAGGGTAAGTACTACCTGAACTACGACAACAACGCAGGGATCACAATCACCAAGAAGTAAGTTTTACCTCTTTTAGCTTAGGCATGCTGCGTAAAATTGAGCATATCGGAATCGCCGTCAAGGATATTGAAGCGTCCAATAAAATTTTCGAGGATCTTTTGGGGGTTGCGCCGTACAAGCGCGAAGAGGTAGGGAAAGAAGGCGTGATGACTTCATTTTTTCAAGTCGGGCAGTCCAAAATAGAGTTGCTTCAAGCAATAATTCCCGAAAGTCCAATCGCCCGCTTTTTGGAGAAAAACAAGGAAGGTATTCACCATCTAGCTTTCGATGTGGAAGATATCCATGCGGAGATCAGCCGGCTTATGGCGCTAGGTTTCAGAATGATCAATGAACTGCCAAAGAATGGTGCTGACGGGAAGATCATAGCCTTTCTTCATCCAAAGGATACGAATGGAGTGTTGATTGAACTGTGTCAGAATAAGGTCTGAACTTTATCTTGGCAATTATCGAATCGATTTTTAGGCCCGACGTTTTTTCTTCTGCTTGCCCTTCATCTTCACATCGCGGCCAAACAAATCGTTAGAATTATGCTTTCCTGGTCGATCCTTACTCACATTAGTGATTGTTTTTCCCGGCTGATTCTCGCATGATTTTGTTTTTGTTTTATCCAGGAACATCACTCGCACCGTGAGTATAAGTGGCCTGTATCGGGAAGAGAAGTATGGCGATGTAGATTTCCCATCATAGAATGGATAAATGTTTAAAAGCGGGGTCTCCAAAGCGGTGAGAATGTACAATCCGGCATCCGCTTTCCAGCCGAAACCAAGCTTGTAATGCAACTGACCCTGAAAGGGATCGGGAAAGGCATGAGGCATTCCGGTAGAAAGGCCCTCATACGAGCGGCGAGATATAACACGGTATTCGGCATTAAGTCCAAATGAATTGTGGACCCAGAGCACGTCATTCAGTTGTATGATGTTGGAAACGTTGATGAAAGCCCCTGCAAATGATTCGCTGAAGCGCCCTTTATTCTCAGCGGGTAAGAGGTCATTCTGAGATTTGACTACGCCATTAAAATCTTCTTTTCCTCGGAGCATTTTGAAGTGAGCACCGAAATCGAAATGATCAATGAAGTAATAGTCTTCCACAAATTTATGTCGACCTACCTCTGCATAAAGTCCAGGGCGCCCTGCCGCTCGAAACGAGCCACTGTATAAAGTGTCGCCTTGCTGCTCTAGGTTGCTGATACGGGTGTCAGCACGCTCCATTGCGGTAGGCCACATCCACGTCACTCCCGGTGCAAAAAACCATCCTTTGGGTTGATAGGCGCTTTCGTAATAGAGGTCACGACTTTGCCTACCATTTTGTGCAGAAGCACATGGAGCCACCATGAGAGCGGCGGAGCAAATGAGGAGAGTTCGAGGTAGGAAAATCATCAGCGACACGTTCAACGTCTACTTACGAAATTTATTGAACAAGGTTTGGGTATTCTTCATACCATTGAGAGCATGAGTTGCTCCACCTCATCGGAATCCCAGAGCATATCAATATTGGGCGTACTCATTACTTTTTGCATGATCGCTTCTTGCCGGTCGCCGTTGGCAAGGGCCTCATTATAGGGAATGTGTGAAAACGTAACCTGGGAGTAAAGGGGTTTCCACTTTTCGGGATACTTTTTGGCAAAGCGACCTTCTATTTTTTTCTGCAAGAGAAAGAGAGGATCACCGGTTTTGTCTCGCATCTCTATATAGTTGCGCAGGGCAAGTTCAAGAACGGCATCACCGGCAGGCTTGCGGAGACGACTGAATTCTGAAAAGACTTCATCCCAGTTTTCATTGTGTAAATCGAGCAATTCACTCATTGCAGTGCAATCCTCAAAACCGCAATTCATTCCTTGCCCATAAAACGGCACAATCGCGTGTGCAGCATCGCCCATCAGACATACTGCGTCTTTGTAATGCCAGGGAAAGCATTTTACCATAATGAGACTGCTGGTGGGATTGGCGAAGAAGTCGTCAATCAGCTCAGGCATCAAAGCCGCTGCATCAGGAAAGTATGTAGAAAAGAAATTTCTAACCTGCTTCTCAGAAGTAAGGTTTTCAAAGGCATCTTTTCCTTCGAATGCGAGAAAGAGAGTGCATGTAAAGCTACCGTCTACGTTGGGTAGTGCAATCATCATAAACTCTTCACGAGGCCAGATGTGAAGAGCGTCCTTGCGCAGCTGGTGGGTACCATCCGCATTCGCGGGTATCTCCAACTCTTTGTATCCGTGGGATAGGTAGGATTGACTGTAATCGAAGCGGTCCAGCCGTTGCATTCTGCCGCGAACCGCGCTAAATGCACCATCTGTGGCGAATATGCGGTCAAAGGAATGCGTAATTTTTTCACCGGTTTCGTCATTGACGAAGCTTACTGATTTTTCATCCAGATTAACCTCGGTGCATCGGTGTGAGAAATAGAGGCTAACATGAGGGTCATTGCCTGCAAGGTTGACGAGGGTCTGATTCAATAATCCTCGAGAGACACTATAGATAGCTTGACCATCATTGCCATACGGCTGGTAGGTAAGCGTACCATCCACACTGTGCATGAGACGGCCGGTCATCGGCAATGCGACTTCACGCACTTGTGGACCAACTCCAGCGCCTTCTAAGCCTTTCCATCCGCGCTCGCTAAGTGCAAGGTTGATCGATTTGCCTTGAATTACTTTTACTTTTCGGATGTCAGGTCTTCGATCAAATACATGAACTTGATGGCCGCGTTTTGAGAGGTAGACGGCCCAAAGACTGCCCACCAGACCAGCGCCTATAATGGCTATTTTTTGTGAACTCATGTTTGAAATTTGATACTATCAGGGAATAATTTGGAGTGCTTGGCGGAGGTCTTCAAGGATGTCGTCTTCATCTTCGACGCCAACACTTAATCTCAACAACGAATCTACTATTCCTGTTTTCTCGCGGTCTGCTTTTGGAATTGAGGCATGGGTCATTGACGCCGGATGACTTAGCAATGATTCAACACCTCCCAGTGATTCAGCAAGTGAAAAGACTGTGGTGGATCGAGCAAGAAGAGACGCATCCTCGAAGGAGTTTGTTTTTAGTGTAAACGATATCATTCCTCCGAAGTCGCGCATTTGTTTTTTTGCAACCTCGTGATTAGGATGGTCTTCAAAGCCAGGCCAGTACACTTTTTCGACCTTAGGGTGTGCTTTTAGGAAATGGGCAACAGCGCGTCCATTGGCGCAATGAGCCTTCATCCGGAGATGAAGTGTTTTTAATCCCCTTAATACGAGAAATGCATCTTGCGGCCCCGGCGTGGCGCCACAACTATTTGCAATAAATGCAAGCTGCTCATAGTAAGTGGGGCTATTGGTGCAAAGAGCACCCATAATTACGTCACTGTGTCCACCCAGATATTTGGTGGCAGAGTGCATCACAATATCGGCTCCCATATCCAACGGATTTTGAAGGTAAGGCGAGGCGAAGGTGTTGTCGATTACACAGATCAGTTGATGTTTTTTAGCAAGAGCGATGTAAGCCTCAAGGTCGATAATTTTCATCATCGGATTCGTTGGCGTTTCGAGCCAGAGCATTTTGGTTTTTTCATTCATCACTCTTTTTACCGCATCCATGTCGTGCATGTCTACGAAGTGGAAAACCAAACCAAAGCGCTGGAACACTTTTGTAAACATGCGGTAGGAACCGCCGTACAAATCATCAGTGGCTATGATCTCGTCACCTGGGCTGAGTAATTTGATAATTGCATCAGAGGCACCCATTCCACTCGAAAAACAAAGTCCATATTTCGCATTCTCTAGCGCAGCGATGCAATCTTCTAATGCCGACCGAGTTGGATTTTTCCCCCTAGCGTATGCATAGCCTTTGTGGACTCCAGGTGCCTCCTGCACATAAGTCGAGGTTTGATAAATTGGAGTCATTATGGCTCCAGTAGTTGGGTCAGGGTGCTGTCCCGCATGTATTGCTTTAGTTCCGAATTTCATTTGGAAGTATTTGAAGGCAAAGATGGAAAGGAACGCAGTCTAAATCCCTACTGAAATCATCAATCTGACTAGTGTTAGCGGTATGTGCTAACTGTAAGTCCTTATGCTCACAATGCGCCCATAAGATTATTCGAATAGACACTCGGATCAATTGGAAGCAGTGCGTCGCAGGAAGCGCGGGAGTATGAATGCGCCTACGAAGAGGTAGGGGAAGTAGGTCATAAGTCGCCAAAGAATTGCCACTAGTGCGAGCAATCCTGCAGGCATGAGGTAATCAAAAAACTTAGCTAGAGCAAGTTCAGCGATTCCGCTTCCTCCTGGCGTGGGCGAAATAAGCATGATGACCCACATCACGAGTTGGCGACCAACTACTTCCAAGTGATTGAAGAGGTCGGAACGGAAGAAATTGGGTGAAAAAATGAGTAGTATAAAATTGAGTGTCATAAATCGAGCTGCCCAGCTCACGAGCGTAGCTCCAAATGAACGTGCCCAATAGGAGAAAGGCTTTCCTCGCAACTCAGTGCTGGTCAAAATGATTTCATTGCCGATTTCCGTGGCTCTCTTTCGAAAACGTTTAAGAAATGAAAGAGAGGTTATGCGCTGAAGAATGCGTTTGAAAAGGCCTGGGAATAGAAAGATGCTCAATGTGATCAGCAGTGTAAGCAACACGATAAAAAGATATCCAATCCAAAACAGCACTTTGACTGAGTTTGTGCCAAACGTATCACCGGCCCAACTTTCAGGGAATAACGAATCTGTTCCAACGGCAATCAGCACAATTGGAACGGTGACGATGTAAAAAATCTCGTCGAGCATTGCGGTCACGAAAGTGATTGCTGTGCTTTTACCAAAATTGATTCCTTCCCGGTTGAGGATGAACATCGCAATGCCGCTTCCACCAACTATGGAGGGCGTCATTGCGCTTGCAAATTCCCAGAGCATAATGACCTCAAAACTCTGTTTCCAACTGAGTTGCTTATCCGTAAGTATTCTTATTCGGTACATGTACCCCAGATCTCGAATTACCATCATGGCAAGCGCCAGCATCAGAGCGATCGATGCGTAAACATCCCAATGCACATTGCTTAACAACTCTATGGAAGTACGACGGATATAAGTGCCTGATGCGGAGAATGAGAAGTCGCTGTCAAGGGTGCGATCCGCAATTCCATTTTGATTAAAATCAATCCACTCATACCGCGCCCCAAGATCGCCTGGTTTTGCTTCGATGTATGAGTGAGAGTTGAGATTATGAATCAGAATCCAAGTTGCTGCCGCCACACCTAAGATCACTGGAATCAGTACACGCTTCCAACTCATGCTTTTCCTAAGCTTGAGTTCGCTCTGATTTACGTCTTGGATTTCCATAGGGCGGGGAGTCGCGTCAAAAATAGTTAGTAAGGCTCTTTGGCCATCATGATTTCGACTAGGCCCATACTTTTGTTCCCTCTGAACAATTTGCACAAATGTCAATTTCCTTGCGGGAACGAAGCAAGGAGGCTCTGAATCGCTGATAATTGACATTGTTCCAAATCTCACGGAAAGAAGCCGTGCGAAGATTCCCAAACTGATGACTCGCGTCTTTATCAAAGCAACACGGGGTAACTGCGCCGTCCCATGTGATCACGCACCCAGTCCATAGCCGCCAACAATGATTGTCAAGTTTATTCTTGATAGCATATGTGCCGTCTTTGAGCTTTCGATAACGGCTATATTCTTGTTTTTCAGGAATGAGAGGGTTGCCATGTTCGTATTCATAGACCTGCGCTGTTTTTAGGCGCAACTCATCGGCCCCTAGCTCATCAGCTAATTTCCTCACTTCTTGCACCTGATGCTCGTTTGGTTTTACAACGAGAAACTGTATGATGACGTGCGGTGTGGCTGATTTCAGTTCGCGCTTCCACCGAATGATATTCTTCGTTCCTTCAATTACTTTATCCAAGTGTCCATGCACCCTGTATTGCTCATACACTTCCTGAGTAGTGCCGTCCAAGGAGATAATGAGTCGATCAAGCCCTGATTCAACAGTCTCTCTGGCCATTTTATCCGAGAGAAAATGGGCATTGGTGGAGGTGGAAGTGTAGATTTTTTTTTCGGACGCATACTTTATCATGGATAATATATGCGGGTGAATAAAAGGTTCTCCCTGAAAATAGAAGTTGAGATACGTTAAGGTTGGTGCGAGTTCATCCACCCATTGTTGAAAGTCAGATTCTTTCAGATTACCCGTAGCCCTAGAGAACTTGCGAAGCCCAGATGGGCATTCCGGGCAGCCAAGGTTACAAGCAGTGGTTGGCTCAATGCTTAAGCTGACGGGAAGGCCCGGATGACGCGGATTTCCTGTTAATCTGGCGCTATGAAAGGATAGGTAGACGACCGCCATGTTCCTGATTTTTTTCCAGGATAACTTCGACAGATAGTTTCGTTGATCACCAAGTGTTGACATACGGCAGCAAGTTAACCGGAATCAACCAACACAGGGCGTTGATGGCGCCTTTTAGTATCTTCGGTGCGATGAGATATTTCTTCTTTATTCTTCTCTTTTTGATTTCGGAACAGGCGTTTTGTCAATGGATAAGCGGCAGGATAACCGATGCGCAGACCGGGGAGCCTCTTGCTTTTGTAGCTGTGGTAGAGGATGGTACTACCAATGGTGCATACACAGACATTGACGGATTTTTCCGATTAGGTCAACCGAACGAAAATAGCCTGATCCTATTCAACTATGTAGGCTATAGGCAACTCCGGATGCCTTGGAATGGCGAAAATCCTTGGGTAGTGCAAATGCATACGGTGCCTTTTTTGACCAATGAAGTGATTATTCGACCTGGCGAAAATCCAGCGGAGCGCATCATGAGAAGGGTGATCAGTGCAAAGGATGAAAACAACCCTGAGAAGCGAACGGCCTTTTCTTACGAGAGCTACAATAAGCTAGTATTAACTGCAGAAATTGATTCATCACAATTTCAGGACAAATCCAAATTGGCAATGGAAGCCGAAGAGAAGAGGATGATGGATTATTTCTCCGATAAACATCTCTTCATAATGGAGAGTGCGACCAGCCGGAAGTTTATGCCCCCTGATCGATCAGAAGAAGTGATATTGGCCAACAAAGTATCGGGTCTTCGCAATCCGATGTTTGCCATGTTGGGAACTCAAATACAGTCTTTTTCGTTTTATGGTGAGTCGGTAAGCGTTTTGGATATCAACTACCTGAGTCCCTTGTCTGATGGAGCCATACGAAAGTATCTTTTTGTATTGGAAGATACCACCTACCTCGCAGCCGATACGGTATTTACAATTTCTTTCCGCCCACGAAAGGACAAGAACTTTGATGGAATGAAAGGTCAGTTGTTCATTCATAGCAATGGATATGCGATTCAGCAGGTGATTGCTGAACCTTTTGAGGCAGATGCATCCCTTCAAATTCGAATTCAACAACAATATCTCTATACTGAGGCGGGGTGGTTTCCAGACCAGCTCAACTCATTCATGCGTTTTCCAAATCTGAGAATTGGGAGTACAGAGGTTATTGGCATTGGCAAATCTTACATCCGGAATCTGAAGTATGATCAGTCCTATCGGACTAGGGATTTTAGTCCGGTGGTTTTGTTTCTTGCCCCTAGTGCAAGAGCGCAGTCAGATTCTGTTTGGAATGATTTGCGTGTTCAACCTCTTGATCAGAAGGAACTGAACACGTATCATGTCGTAGATAGCATCGGAAAGGAAGAGCAATTTGATCGAAAGGTGGAAATGTTAGGTATGCTTTCCACGGGGAAACTGCCCATAGGAAAGGTCAGCTTGGACATCGATCGCTTGTTCCGTTTTAATAATTTCGAAGGCTGGCGACTGGGTGCGGGTTTGCATACCAATGATTTTCTTTCGCGCCGATTTTCGTTTGGCGGTTATTATGCCTTCGGCACTCGCGACAAAGGACATAAGGGCGGTGCTGATTTGCTTGTGTTTGTGAACCGGCAACGCAACTTGAAATGGACTTTATCATGGGAGCGGGATGTAATCGAGACTGGAGGAAGGGCATTGAATATTGACGCAGCGAATCGCTTTCTGTCCAGTGATTACTATCCATTTTTCATCAATCGAATGGATCAGTATGAGAAATGGGAATCCTCTTTCGGGGGAAGGTTGATTGGAAATTTGTCAGCGGATTTATTCGCAAATACTCAAGACATCCGACCGCTCAATGGCTCAGCTAGTCGGACCATAGATAATCTATTGGTGAGTTCAGAGCTTAAGGATATTCCGATTGCCGAAACAGGAGTTCGATTAAGATGGGCGCCTGGAGAGCGATTGGTAGCAACTGCCCGCGGCGAGATGAGGTTGGGCGGCAAGTATCCGATTTTGAATGCTCGCATTACGAAGGCCTGGGATGGATTACTGATTGGAACCTGGGATTATTGGAGGTTAGACGGGGTGATCGAAAAGCCATTCAGAATTACCAATGGAGGGATTTTTCAAGTGAGAATAGCAGGTGGAATGATCTCAGAAGACGTGCCTTCATCCTTAATGTACAATCTGCGTGGCACCAATAATTTGGATTACGCGGGGGGCACTTTTTTGGGAATCTCCGCTCCAAATACCTTTGAAACTATGCGAACCAATGAGTTTATGATGGCCCGCTATGCCGCGCTTCACGTCAGGCATCAATTCAGAGATCTGCTGTTGAAGCTGCGTAGATTCAGACCGCATATTTCTATTGTACACAATATGGTTTTGGGAGACCGTATTCAAAATAGCCAGTTCAATTTGGATACAAAGGCTCTATCCAAGCCATTTGTCGAAAGTGGAGTGGTTATCGATCGCCTGATTGTAAGTTCTTTTTCTGGTCTGGGAATAGGTTTCTTTTATCGCTACGGAGCCCATGCTCTGCCTAAGGCCTCAGAAAATTTTGTGGCTAAGCTCTCATTTAGTCTGGCATTTTAGTCGATGCCTCAATCCGAAGTGTACCTTTGAAACCATGATAATAGTTGGTGATGCGCTTGTCTCGGAAGAAGTGTTTGATGAGCATTTTGTGTGTGATCTGAGTGCTTGTAAAGGTGCGTGCTGTGTGGAAGGTGATAGCGGTGCACCAATGAACCGCGATGAGCTCCCTCTGCTTGAAGCCGCATATCCATTTGTTCGCCCGCTCATGAGAGAGGAAGGTATTCGTGCTGTGGAAGAAAAAGGATTATACGAAGTGGATAGAGACGGTGATTTGGTCACCCCACTAGTGGGCGATCATGGAGAATGCGCATTCGTAATTTTTGATACTAATGGCACCGCAAAGTGCGCGCTCGAAAAGGCCTACTTGGAAGGTCTGACAACTTGGAAGAAGCCCATCTCCTGCCATTTATATCCAATCCGACTCGCCAAGCTCACTGATTTCACAGCCGTGAATTATCATCGTTGGCCGATCTGTGCCCCTGCGTGCGAATGTGGGTCTAAGCTGAAGGTGCCAGTGTTTAAGTTCCTTCGCGAGCCACTGATTCGTCAGTTTGGCCAAGCTTGGTATTCCGAGTTAGAAACGGTCTACGAGGTGAGAAAATCTGCCGTCTAATCGCTCCGTCTTTGCGCTTAGTTCTCTAAGCCTTGCTTCTCACAAAATCATCTTGATAAGTCCGTCAAACGGGCAACTGAATGGCGGTGTTCTGAGATGAACTTTCGGTACTATGAGGCGAATGTTATCATTGATGGGAGTTATGGCTCTTAGCCTATCCCTTTCTGCTCAATTTGTTCCGGGAGGGATCAGCTATCAGGCCATAGCAAGGGAAACAGGTGGAGATGAAATCATCAATCAGAATCTGACAGTTAGGGTTGGTATTATCAAGAGTATTCCGGATGGTGATTTGGTCTATGAAGAAATTCATGATGTCATTACCAATCCTTTTGGTCTATTCGTTCTGACAATCGGCGGCGGAGTGCCTACTGGTAATGCGATCTATCCAAACCTTGCAGATATTCCATTTGAATCAGATGCCCACTTTATGCGTATCGACATTGATACGCCACAATCGACAGGCTTCGAATTTTTGGGCGTGTCCGAGCTTCTTGCAGTGCCGTATGCGTTTCATGCGAATACAGCAAACAGCGCCACAGAAGTTGATGGTGATATCTCCAATGAACTCATTAATTCGATTTCACTCGAAGGAACGATTCTTCAAATATCAGAGGCTGGGGCTGATCATGAAGTAGACCTCGCATCAATTGCTTCAGGAGGAGGAGGTAGTGGCATTAACGCTCTGATAACTTCGATGACTCTCAACGGCACCAATTTGAACATTGTCCAAAACGGTGTTACACATGTTGCAGACCTCACCCCCCTCATTTCTTCTTCATGGCAGATATCTGGAGCAGATATAGTAAGACCCAACGGAAAGGTTGGAATTGCCACGACCGCACCGCACAGCACGCTGCACGCAGACGGTTCGCTTGCTGCGGCAATTTCCGTTTTCAATCCGGGTGATGGCAATATTCCAACCTCATACACTTTGGGAAATGACCAATATGCAGCCATCTGCAACGTAACAAACGGTGCAGCCGTTGTCACACTTCCTAGTGCATCATCTTGTTCCGGACGAATGTACCAATTGCGAAAATTTCATTCAGGAATGGGTATGCCACATGAATTGACAATTTCAGCGATGCCGGGTGATTCTATTGATGGACAAATGCAGCTACAATTTAACACACCGTTTGCAGAATATATCACTGTGGTAGCCACTGCTAATGGATGGTATGTGCTGAACTATAGTATTTCTCAGTAAAGCGTGAAAAGCTCGTTAACTCTGCTTCTACTTCTCTGCCAACTCTTTGGAGTGTCGGGGCAGATTATGCTCGAACGATCAGTACTCTCGCCTTTCGCATTGAACGGCAACGTGGGTGGAATAGAAGTCTACTCCACACTAGGCCAACCTGAATTTGAAAGCTGGGGTAACGATCCATTCTTCCTCACCCAAGGCTTTGAGCAGCCCCTAAACAAGACGCCGATTTCATTTGAGCTAATCTCCGCATTTAATCAATGCTCGGGATTGTATGAGGTCACCATCTCCAATCTGACGGGTTGTGTGGTACCGGCAAATGCGCTCTTCGAATGGAATGGAATTGCAGGTGATTCACTCTTTGTTTCGTCGACTGCATCCGTGGAGTTATCCATTTCAGGCCCAGTTGGCTGCTACTATTCGGAATCCATTGACCTGTCTTTCGCCCTTCCTTATTCCGAAGGATGCTCTCTTATTTTTTATTCCTATATCAGTCCGAACGAAGACGGTATGAATGATAATTGGATTATCGAACACATTGATGCGCCCTTGTTTGGCGAAAATACCGTCAGCATTATGAATCGCTGGGGGCAGGAAGTTTGGCAGGCTGCAGAGTACGACAATGCCACAGTGGTTTGGAGCGGCGAGGAGAAGGGGGGGGGCGCATTGCCTGATGGCACCTATTTCTATAAGGTTACCATTGGATCTGAAACTTTCAATGGATATATCGAATTGCAGCGATGAGAAATATTCTCACATATCATGTGCGCGCATGGTTCATTGCTTGTGTTAGCATTTGTTGGATACTCAATTGCGCGAATGCTCAGCAGGACTGGAGCTATGCACAGTATCTGTTCAATCTCTATGACGTCAATGCAGCATATGCGGGCAATCACCATGCTCTGAGCAGCTCTGTGCGCCACCGCGCACAATGGGTTGGTTTGGAAGGTGCACCGCAGTCACAACAAGTTTCTTTGCACGCGCCTTTGGCGGGTGAAAAACTGGGCGTGGGAGTTCGTATTCAACGGGAGTCTATTGGAGCGAGACAGCAATGGATGGTTAGAGGGTCCGCAGGGTATCGAATTCCAATTCGAGACGGTTCTTTTTCTTTCGCTCTAGCCGGCGGACTAATCCGGCAGGAGCTAAACCCTGGAGGTATTGCAGCCCAAGATTGGAATGACCCTCAATTAGATGGACAGCACTGGCGTTCCACATCTGTTAGTTTCGATGCTGCCATTTTTTTTCATACCACGAAGTGGTTCGCAGGTATTGAAGCAAATCGGTTGAATCGTTCAGCTATGCAATGGAGCGACCAATCACTGGCCCGATCGTTTATTCATGTGAATGCGGTGGGCGGCAGGTACCTGAAGATTGGAGGGAATGATTTACTTGCCTTTACCGGTCTGTTGCGCTTCTCAGAGCCTGGGTTACTTCAAAGTGATCTGAATATTTCTTGGTTATGGAACAACCGTATTTGGTTCGGAGCGGGCTATCGCACTGAAGCCGGACCAATCTTTTTAATCGAGTGCAATGTGAATCGCCAATTGAGAATTGGTTACAGCTACGACACCAATCTTCAAGCCATGAGGGGTTATCAGGATGGTAGTCACGAAATATTGGTCGCATTCAATCTTAAGCCCCGGGACGACCGGTCAATACGTCAATTCTGATGAGAATCCGATTGATCCTAATCTTCGTCCTTTCGCTCCTGCACGTGCTAGTGCATGCGCAAGTTCGTTATACGATCTTACCCGTGAAAGGCGTAAATACGCCTAAGGATGATATTCTATGCGGTATGATGTTGGAGCGCCCAATCGTTGTCAGCAATGACCGTCAGGATCTTGTGAATGATTATGCCTGGGATACGCACTTCATCTACCAGCTCAAAGTGACGAGTCGAGGCAAGACATATTACGATCTGCAGACTCCAACTCGGCTGCTTCCTTTTCCAGGCGTTCGTAGTGAAGGTACAGCCTCTTTCAATCCGCAAGACTCAATCCTTTATTTCAGTTCAGCAGAGAATTATGGGGAAGGAAAAGGAGCTTCCTTGAAAATTTATAGAACGCATTGGAATGGACGAATTTGGTCGAGGCCCTTTTTAATGCCCTTTTGTGAAGGTGTTGCCGACTATGCTCATCCGTATTTCGATCCATCGCTTCAGGTTTTGGTTTTTAGCAGCAACCGTTCAGGAGGCATAGGCGGAATGGACATCTGGTACACCTCTTTAAATGACGCCAGATGGACTGATCCGGTGAATCTCGGTATTCAGGTAAATACAGGGGGAAATGAAGTCTTCCCGTCCATTTTTCAGGAGAATATTTATTTCAGCTCAAATGGAATCCTCCCAGCCAGAGGATATGAATTGTTTTATTGCGAGCGAAGCAGTCAATGGAAAGCACCAATTCAACTTCCGGACCCGCTGAATAGCGCGGGGGATGATGTCATGATCTACTTTCTCAATGAGAACAAGGGATTTGTTTCATCGCTCAGAAGTGGAGGAAAAGGCGGTGATGATGTCTATCTGTTTGAACGTGAAATAGTTGGAATGCCTACGTGTCGGTATCATGCAGAATTGGAAGTGATGGGCCTACCTTATCCTGGAGCTGGATTGATGGTGACGAATGATTTAAAAGAAGTTGTGCTGGAAGGAACGACAGATACCACCGGACAGATCCCGCTCCGAGCTCTGCGTCTTGGGCAAAAGTTGCGCTTCTCCTTGATCGGTGTTTCACCCTTGCTATACAGTGAGAGTATTTTGTACATCGTAGATGAATTTGGAAATCGAATTCATACCCTTCGCTTGAATGAATTTGGGTGGGTGGAACTGGAATTGCTTCCTTTTGATTATTCAGATATCAATCTGTTTCCGAATGCAGATCGAAGCTGGTTGAGTGTTTCTGTGGAAGGACAACTAATAGGCAAACAATCTGGGGATGTCCGACCAGGTGAGCCGATTACCATTGTGGATGATCAAAATAAACCTGTGGCATTGGCCTACACCAAAGATGGTGGAATGTTTAATTTCGATAATCTGGCTCCTGAACTTTCGTACACATTTAGACTCAGTGAGTCGAGTAAGGCAGAGCAAGTGATTATTCTTGAGAAGAATCAGGAAATCGTCCTGCCTGTGTTGCGTGAAGAGGCAATCTACAAGCGGTTGTCGCAAGAAGAAGCAATTGCCATAGTAAACGAGGCGAATCAGGTGGTACATGTCTCTGCTCAGGACTTATTCGTCGTGAACCGTATTTATTTCGAGTACAATAAATCAAATTTGACCGAAGACGCCATTCATCAATTGGAACAATTGGCCTGGCTGCTCAATCGAAATCCTGCATTGTATATTGAGGTGCATTCACACACAGATTCTCGAGGAGGAAGTGCAGATAATTTGAAGCTTTCTCAACTGCGGGCTGAGTCAGTTATGCGTTTTCTTGAATCCAAAGAAGTAGGACGTAGCAGAATGAAAGCCGTTGGAAGGGGAGAACAGGCCCTGCTCAACGGGTGTTCTGATGGTGTGCAATGCATCGAGAATGAACATGCGATCAATCGTAGGACAGAGATTCGATTCAAGAATCGCTAGGTCTATCTGAATCTTTAATCCGAGGCTTCTGATTTTTTATCAGCCATGATGAGGCCCGCCAAGTAGGCCATCGCGGGAAGCATAAATATTCCCGGATACATAACCATTCCCGTGTAAAAAAGGACCAAAGCAACTACTAGGAAGGCGTGTCCAATGATATAAAGCCATGCCGTCGGATTTCTCCGGGACGATCGAAACAATGCGATGGAGCGAATCGCCATTAACACCAGACTGAGGCCAATGGGGATAAAAGCCCATGGCCAAAGCATAAATCGCATAAGTAAGCCGAGAGCCAAGAGGCCTACCGCGACTCCGCCTACAACCATCCAAAGTTTTTGATCTGGCTTGCTTTCTGGCTGATCGAGAATGTCATTGTTCATGGTGTAAAAACGAGTCTAAAGTTGGGCTTGTTGTTAGACACCAGAAATATCGTCATTTGTACCATGAAATATGGAAAGCTGGAAGATATATCCGGTGTGAATTTCAGCCTCCCTGAGGATCATCCGCACACCCATCGCGCACTAGACGGTGAGCCATGTCAAACCGATTTCAGATTGGGAGGTACAATGTGGAATGTGCCAGCATGGGTTGGAAGCTGGTACCCGCTGCGCACGCCATCATCTCAGTTTCTTTTTCATTTTTCAAGAATGTTCTCAGCAATTGAGCTGAATGCTACACACTACCGAATTCCAACCGTTGAAACCGTAAAGGCATGGGTGGATCAGGTACCACCGAATTTCATGTTTTGTCCCAAATTTCCTCAAGGAATTTCGCATTACAGACGATTTCAAAATTGTGATCAACAGACTGATGAATTTCTCAAGGCACTACTTGCATTCGGACACCACTTGGGACCTTCTTTCATCCAACTTCCACCCAACTTCAGCATCAAGTCGGCTCATGCATTGCTCGACTACTTGCGAGAATTGCCGCGTGATCTGCATGTGGCCATTGAGTTTAGACACCCAGAATGGTTTGCTGCAACGCGTGAAGCGTTGGAAGTCTGGGAAACACTTCATGAACTTCAGATCACAGCGGTTCTTTCTGATACAGCGGGTCGAAGGGATGCTGTTCATATGCATCTCACTTCCCCACATTTTATTCTGCGTTATGGTGGAAATGGGATGGATGTGACTGATCATAGTCGCCTTGCAGTTTGGGCGCAAAGGGCAACCGAATGGTCCTCTCGTGGCTTAAGATCGTTTCACCTCTGGATGCATCAACCGGATAGTCTTGTTTCACCAGAATCATGCATCTTATTTGCAGATGAATTGGAACGGTTCAGTGGAAGAACAATTGAGCGCCCCCAGCGCCGTGCAGCGGATCTTTTTGGATAAAAAAAAAGCCGGCGAACTGCCGGCTTCTACATCCATGGTCGTTAGTTTCAATCAATCCACATTGTCGTGGAGAAACGAATTATTGTCACGAAGTTCAACTTTTTTCTCACCATTCTCATCTGTACTTTCATTCAGGGTATACCTTGATACGCTGCTTTCAGCGCTGCTTCCAGACTGCTCCAGAGCGACGCGGCGACGAAGGTATGCAGGCTCAGTTTCCATCTCACTCAATCCGCTTGGGGTCTTAAGTTTCATGGTAAATTCCCGAATGCGTCCTTCGCGTTCTTTATTACGAGCTACCATTTCAGTGCGTGTTGGACGATCGCCAATCACTTGTTCTTGCTTGATAGGAAGATGATCCAGACTTGGCTCTGTCTTCGACAGCGCGCTGATGCGGAGTTCAGATTCATTCAGCGTGAAAAACTTTGGCGTTTCCTCACTTGAGGTGACATCCTCTGCGTTCAACTTGACAGAACTCAGTGAAGGAATTTCATCCTGTGTAAAGAGGTCTTTCGATGAGAGGGAAACAAATTTGGCTTCAGCAGGCCCTTCTATTTCAAATTCTATATTGGCATTCTTGATGAATGGCTCGTCATTGATCAAGGGCTCTTTCCACTGTGTTTCATCGCCCAATCCAGCAGTGGGAGTTTCCACTTTCTCGGTGATTTCTCTTGGGGTATCCGAATCCAGTATCATTTTCCGTGATTCTGGCTTCATCTCTGGAAGGATATGGTCTAGAGTTTTTGCAACAAATCCTGTGGCGATAACAGTCACACACACATCTTCACCTAAGGATTCATCCTGGCCATAGCCCCAGATTACCTCGGCAGAACTGCCAGCTTGCTCCTGAATGTGATCAGTAATTTCACTGATCTCATCCATCAGCAATTCGTCAGAACCGAAGGTGATGTTGAGAAGGATGAAGTTTGCTCCATGGATATCACTGTCGTTTAATAGCGGAGATTCGAGGGCGATCAGCACCGCCCGCTTGGCGCGTCCTTCGCCGCTTGCCCTTCCGCTTCCCATGATGGCCACACCGCTATCGCGCATTACTGTCTTCACATCGTTCATGTCCACATTGACTGTTCCGGTCAACGTGATAACTTCTGCGATGCCCTTGGCCGCCGTGCAAAGCACTTCGTCGGCATGACTGAAAGCCTGCTTGAGAGTGAGATTGCCATATAACTCTCGCAATTTATCATTGCGGATGATCAATAGTGTATCTACCGCATCGCGGATTTCGTTTATTCCGAGATCTGCCTGTGTAGAACGCTTGCGACCTTCGAATACGAATGGTACCGTCACTATTCCTACGGTGAGAATTCCAAGTTCTCTGGCTAAACGCGCAATTACGGGTGCAGCGCCTGTTCCGGTGCCACCGCCCATACCAGCGGTTACAAATACCATATTGGTGTTTTCAGAAAGTAAGGCACGAACTTCATCCAATGTTTCGATCGCCGCATTGCGGCCAACCTCCGGAATGGAACCCGCACCGCGTCCTTCGGTAAGTGTAGAGCCGAGTTGAATCTTAATGGGAACCGGACTTTGGTCAAGAGCTTGAGCATCGGTGTTGCAGACGATGAAGTCTACACCTTTTATGCCTTGCTCGTACATATAGTTGACGGCATTTGATCCACCGCCTCCAACTCCAATTACCTTAATAATTGATTTTGTGTCGCGGGGAAGGTCAAATCGCAATGTATTTTCCATTGACTGTATAGCGTTAGTGACTGAATTCCAGAGTGTAAATGGCTGAGCCTTGATGGGTATTTAGGCTTGTCTAAGAAAGCCGCATAAGAGCAATGCAGAGAAATCGACTTTTCAAAAGAGTCAACGAACCAATGTTAGTAATCTCAGTGTTTAAATAAGGAGTTCACGTCGAGTCCAAAGACCGTTTACTTTGGAAGGGAGACTTCTTCCGACCTTTGCCCCAGATGATCATTTCGGAAAATCATATTGTTCGCGTTACAAAACGATTTACGTTCGATATGGCCCATGCGCTTTTCGGCTATGAAGGCCCTTGTAAGAATATTCACGGTCATACCTACCACCTGAGTGTGACGGTGGCCGGCTATGTGAATGAACAAAATGGACATCCGGAGTTGGGCCTGGTAGTCGATTTTGGAGAGCTCAAGGAAATCACAAAGAGGGTTATTCTTTCGGAATACGATCACGCACTTGTTCTGAAGGATGATGCACCGTACTCTACGGATGGCTTTTTAGCGGGACATTTCGAGAAGTTAATTCTCGTTCCGTTTCAACCATCATGCGAAAATTTGCTTCTCCACTTCCGATCTAAATTGGAGCAATCCCTTCCAGGTTATGTACGATTGGTGAGCCTTAGACTCGATGAGACTCCTACGTCTTACGCCGAATGGCGGGAGGAAGATCAAATTAGGAAAGATTAGGTCGAAGTCGGCGAATGTTTTTCAAGATCAAAATCATTGTTCTATTTGGTTGGAAGCTCATGTCCAAGCAGTGGCCTCGACGCTATAATGTTCCTCTTCGGGCTTGCTCGGCTTCAATGCGTTCGAAAAGTGCTTTGAAATTCTCTTTGCCAAAGCTTTTCGCGCCTTTGCGCTGATAACTGGGCATAAGGAGGGAATTTTTCGTTAGAAAGGATTTTTAGCGTCTAAGAACAATGTGTTCACCCTGCAGGGAGGAATGTCAGTCCCCGAAATCAATTCCTTTTGTGGTACCCTTAAGTCAAATAGTGATGGAAATATACAACATAATTACATATTTGTTGGTTTTTGTTGGAATAAGTCAACAAATATGAATAATTTCGAATTTGTTGGTTTATCTTTACAAAAAGGGTAATATAGTAGCTTAAAGATGGAAGATTCCGCCTTTTATGAATATGCAATGACTGATCATGCAATACTCGTCGCCTTAGGACAGTTTGTTCGTCAGTCCCGGTTGCAAAAGAATCAAACGCAACAGCAGCTTGCTGCTGCCGCAGGCCTCAACCGATCTACTATTGTACAGTTGGAAAAAGGGGGAGCAGGCACCATGTTATCCTTTATTCAAGTGCTTAGGGCTCTTGAAATGCTTGCCCTCCTTAAACCATTCGAAGTCAAGCGCGAAATCAGCCCTATTCTTTTGGCAGAAATGGAGCATAAGATCCGCAAACGAGCCCGTCCCTTAAGTTCGAAGAATTTACCTAAAAGTGAGTGGTGATGATCACTACCGCATTCATCTATTTATGGAATGAACGAGTGGGAGCCATCGCATGGAACCCACGTTCGGGATTAGCGTCGTTTGAGTTTGATCATTCATTCTCTGGTTTAGGGTGGGATGTTGCGCCTCTTAAAATGCCAATTGGTGGCCGTCGTGGCAGCATTTATTCATTTCCTGAACTTCGCGAATCACTCACGTTTAAAGGGTTACCCGGTCTGCTCGCTGATGCTCTACCCGATCGCTATGGAAGCACTTTGATCAATGCATGGTTGGCCAGAAATGGCCGCCCTGCCGACAGTTTGAATCCAGTTGAACTACTGTGTTTTATTGGAAAAAGAGGAGTTGGAGCACTTGAGTTCGAGCCGGCGGAGTCTGACCTGTTTACAGGGACAGAGCGAATTGAGTTGGATACCCTAATTGAAGCAGCGCGCGAGATAATGTCCGGCCGCAAAGAATGGAACGCTCGATTCACTGCTGAGGAAGAAAAGTCGATGATTGATGTACTCAGAATCGGCACATCTGCCGGCGGGGCTCGGGCCAAAGCCGTGATCGCATATAATCCTCAAACAGGTGAAATTCGGTCTGGTCAGGCTCAGGCTCCGGCCGGATTCTCGCACTGGCTCTTAAAATTTGATGGGGTTCAGGATCAGCAGTTGGGCTCTTCATCTGGTTACGGTCGGATTGAAATGGCTTATCACCTAATGGCACTTGAAGCCGGCATTGATATGATGGAATGCCGACTATTGGAGGAAAATGGAAGGGCCCATTTCATTACAAGACGATTTGATCGCACTGATGATCAGGAGAAAATTCATACTCAAAGTTTCTGCGCACTAGCTCATTTCGACTTCAATGAAGTAAATGCTTATAGCTACGAACAGTTGTTTGAAGTGATGCGAAAACTCATGCTTCCGTATGATGATGCGGAACAATTATTCCGCCGCATGGCATTTAATGTCATGGCTCGAAATTGCGATGACCATACCAAGAATTTTTCTCTTCTTATGGATCGCTCAGGGCGTTGGCGCTTTTCACCTGCATATGATGTGTGTCATGCCTTTCGTCCGGAAAGTGTCTGGGTTAGCCAGCATGCATTGAGCGTGAACGGAAAGCGCATCGATATCAATCGAGCAGATATTATTTCAGTGGCCAAACAGATGAACATCAAGAAAGCGCCGTCTGTACTTAATGATGTTCTTGACGCAGTAAGTCGATGGGATTACTTCGCACGTCAAACCGATGTGAGTGCCGCTCTTAGAAAAAGTATTGCTTCAACGATGAGGTTGCTCTAACGAAGTGTGCCGCAAATTTTTGTTGTGCCGCGTAATATGGCATCTAATTGGTCAGACCCTTTATAGATGAGTCCTAAACTTGTCAATTAAGAAATGAATTGAAATGATTCACAAGATGATGATATGCTCAATGGTCAGCGAAGTGAGTATGAAGCGCACTGGCTAGTTCATTAGACTCGTTTCTTTCACCTCAATCAGCATTTCGGGATTACTCTCCCAAGCCGTTCCGATCACTACCACATCCGCTCCGCTCTTCCAAGCTTCTCGCGCTGCTTCAGTAGTTCGAATACCGCCGCCAACTATGAGCGGGCAAGTCACGGTTTCCCGAACCCCTGCGATCATTTCTGCAGAAACAGGCCGCTGAGCTCCCGAGCCACCATCCAAGTACATTATTTGTAAGCCGAGATAACTACCTGCCAGAGCTGTCATAGCCGCAATACCGGGTTTATCCCAAGGTAAAGGAAGTGTATGGCTTATGTAGGTTGCTGTAGTCGGTCGACCGCAGTCAACAAGCATATATCCGGTTGGAATAACCTCGAGATTCATGCGCCTCAGTCGCGCTGCAGCAATGACATGCTGCCCAATCAACAAGTCCGGGTTCCGGCCTGAAATCAAACTCAAAAACAAGACGGCATCGGCCGAGTTGCTCAACTGTGAAGGGCTTCCCGGAAATAAAACAACAGGGAGAGTGATCTTGGCCTTTATTTCCTTCACCACCTCTTCGAAGTGATCTTCCATGAGCAGACTGCCGCCCACGAAAATGAAATCAATACCTGATGGCGTGGTAAGTTGAGCCAATTGGTCCACCGTGCCGCTAGCTACCTTGTCAGGATCTAGCAGAACAGCTAGAGATTTCGTTCCCCTTGCTTTGCGATTAATGATGTCTTGAAGAATCGTCACCGGTCAAAGATAACGGGTTGAACCAATTATGCCTTTCCCGGAACATCTCAATTGATGAGTCCCATTGTTTAACCACTAATCGGAATCCTCGATAGTGTTGGTTTTGACCGATGAGCATCTCTGCGTACTTTCGATCTTTAATCCCACTATGGTACGTCGTCCGTTTAATCTGAAAGGGTGGATCGAAGATAATCGTGATCTCCTTAAGCCACCAATAGGCAATAAGAACGTGTATTCCGATGCAGGCGATTATATCGTCATGGTCGTTGGTGGTCCAAATGCCCGAAAGGACTATCATTACAACGAAACCGAGGAGTTGTTTCTTCAAATTGAAGGCGATATTGAAGTCGGAATTCAGGAAGAAGGCAAGGCTGTGACCATTCCAATCCGGGAGGGTGAAATGTTTTTGCTTCCATCAGGAATGCCCCATCAACCCCGACGCGGACCGAATACGGTTGGCCTTGTCATTGAAGTGAAAAGAAGCGACCGCGAAATGAAAGACGGGCTGCTTTGGTTTTGCGAAAATTGTAACCATAAACTGCACGAGACCTACTTCGTGTTGGAGAACATAGAAAAAGACTTTCTACCCCGATTCCGTGATTTTTATTCGTCGGAGGATATGCGCACGTGCTCTGAATGCGGGCATGTGATGGAAACTGACCCACGATTTGTGTAAATCCAGATTCTAGGTTCGCCCAGAAAGAAAAGTGAACGTCCTTGCAACCTTTTTTAGAGTTGTCATGACTTTGGTTTACAACCTTTTTCATTTAAGCAAATAATCATTAACCCATGCGCCGAACTCTACATCGTGCATTGCTTTTAACTTTTTTGACTTTTGGCTTTTCGTCAGCACCTGTGCTGAGCAAGGCCCAGTCGTGTCAAAATTTAGCTATGTCTATCGAGAGCTTCATGGGAGAGGGTGGTCCAGCCTTTGCCGCTTGGGAGATCGTGAACTCTGAAGGAATGGGAGTCGCCAATGGAATGGCTCAATTTTCTAACAACGATCCGTTTTATGAAACGAGTGTTTGCCTTGCCACAGGTTGTTATACGGTAGCCGTGGATCCGCCATTTATTCCCGAGAATGCAGGGGCCTTTTTGGTTGAGTTTTTCACCTTGGGCATGCAGATTACCGAAATCGAGTTCAGTCAGGGCGAAGGCATACTCACCTACGGGTTCTGCATTGCAAACCCAAATTGTCCTAATTTGCTGGAAGTAACTAATCCAACCTGTGGAGTATATGGTGTCCATGTCGCCGGCAATTGGCCGATGGAGGCCAATGTGGCTTGGTATATTAATGACGCCGTAATGGCTTCTGGGATCGGTTCCGTTTTTGAATTCACTCCGGAGCAGATAGGCTGCTATACGATTACTGCCCAGTATGCTGGCGGTCCGTGCAATGATCAAGTATTTATAGATACTGAAATCTGTTTTGAAGGTTGCGGAAGTAGTTGTCCGGATGGAATTGGATATACAAGTCCACAGTGCGGAACGGTTAACGTAGAAGTCGGCTCACAAACGCCCGGCGAATCTGTGCTTTGGACATGGGGAGATGGTATTTCCAGCGAAGGTGGTCACTTTGCCACTCATACTTACGCTTCGGGTGGATCGTACGTGGTGGTTGCGATTTATACGAGTAATCTATGCACTGAACCAACCACTTACGAAATCATGGTGCTGGTTGAATCGTGTCAACCTGAATGTATTCCAGTGGTCACAACAATTACCAATGTCAATTTTCCGGAAGGACCCGCATTCGCATGTTGGAATCTCAACAGTGAAGGTATGTCCATAGAGGTATTGTGTGAGGAGTTTACCAATGAGAATCCTACTATTATTATCGAGAGTTGTCTCGCACCCGGTTGCTACAGCGTGTTCATTGATTTGACGGCCGAAGATTTTGGTCCCTCTATTCAGGTTTCCACCGCAGTAAATGGCTTACCCATAGACCTCTTGGGCTTTCAGAATGTGTCCTATCCAACGTATGAATTTTGCATTGATGAAACGGTCAATCAGTGTCCAAACGCCATTTGGGTGGGTGAAGGCGAGTGCGGTCTATTTCAGTTTGAAGTCGGTAGTTTCCAGCCTGGGGAATCAGTGGACTGGTTTTTCGGCAATCAAGTAGTCGAGAATGAAGGACACTTTATCACGCATCAATTTGAACTGGGAGGTCCTACTTCGGTGTGTGCTTTCTATACCTCTGAACTCTGTCCGGTAGGCATTGAGATATGCACGGATTTAGTGGTAGAATTGTGCAATCCGAATTGTCCTGATTTGCTTGAGGTTTCCAATCCGTCATGCGGAGTCTATGGCGTGCATATCGCCGGTCAATGGCCAATGGAATCCAGCGTGGCTTGGTATATCAATGATGCTATAATGGCTTCCTGGATTGGACCAGTTTTCGAGTTCACACCGGAAGAACAGGGTTGCAATACAATTACTGCCCAATACGCTGGAGGACCATGCAATGACCAAGTCTTCATTTCTACGGAAATCTGTTTTGAGGGATGCGGTGGCAGTGATTGCGGCCTTGAAATGACAGCAATCAATCTAGGAGATGGCTGGTGGGAGTTTACCGCTTACGGAAATCCTGAGATTTATCCCATGCATTGGCAAGTGGATGATGGAGAAGAAATTCTGGCCACTTGGGTCCTCATGCAACAATTTGAACCAGGAGAACACACTGTTTGTGGAACAATCTTTAGCGAACTCTGTCCAGAGCCGGTAACGGATTGCATTACCATTTTTCAGCAGGAATTGCCGGCCTGCACAGAGCTTGCCGTGGCAATGGATAGCTTCGTGGAAAACGGCGGGTCGAACTCAATCGTCTGGTCGCTGGTGAATCAGAATGGTGTTGCAGTGGAAACAGGCGATCATTTCTACCCTGCTAATAGCCCTTTTTACGACGTGAACCTTTGTCTAGAAGATGGATGTTATATTCTCACGGGTTGCGGGGGCGCAGCTATTACCGAAGAGAATTTCAACCTGATATTGCCAGAACCAATTGAATTGATCTCATTTGAGCCAATTGCCACGAATGAATGCTTGGGCTTTGTGGCTGTTTTTGCGCTGAATTCAAATTGTGGAGTCGTAGAATGCACGCAGAATCTGGTAGAAGTTCATCTTTCCGGAGATTATAATGGCTTTAATGCAAGTGATCTGCTTGACCTTGCTCTCTCCCTTAATGGGATTGAGGTGGGAGAAATTCCTGCCATAACCCTTGCCGCTGAAGTGGATGTAGAAGGCAGCTTTTGCGTGCCGGATGGGTGCTACACCGTTCAATTGAACGCAGCAGCTCCTATCCTGGCCAATGCCATCAATATTGAGATTACAATCAATGGTGAGTCAATCGAGGTGTGGTCCATCCTGGGAGGAAATACCTCGGAAGAAATTCAGATCGGTGTGGGCGCGGACTGTGTCGACGGGCTCGATGAACAGGTTGAACAGGTCATGCAGGTGTACCCAATCCCGGCAACTGACATACTCACAATTTCAAGACAGTCCAATCAAATGGAAATTGCCAAGCTGTTTGATTGCACTGGACGTGTGGTCATGAAGCAAGGACTTCTTTCTCCAATTCAACAGTTAGATGTTTCGGGTCTGGCTTCTGGAGCCTATTTCTTGCACGTCGGAAACGAAGCCAAAGGAGTAAGAGTGATTATTGCCCGTTAAAGGGTGTGATAATACATGAAAAGAGCCGCCTTCGGGCGGCTTTTTCATGGCTCGCTTCCACCGTAGCTTGTATCTTCGCCCGTTTATTACTGGATATATTATGTCATATTCAAAGCTCAATATTCTCGGCGGTTGGATCGTGTTTTTGATCACCGTGGTAGTGTATGGTCTCACCATCGAACCTACAATGCCCTTTTGGGATTGTGGAGAATTTATCGCATCGGCCAATAGATTAGAGGTAGGGCACCCGCCCGGGGCTCCTTTTTTTATGCTCGTAGCCCGAGTATTCTCGGCATTCGCTGAGCCGGAGAATGTGCCCTACATGGTGAATTTCCTCTCGGCGATCTGCTCTGCAGCCACCATCATGTTTCTCTTCTGGTCCATTACGCATCTAACCCGGAAAATTGCGGATCTAAATGGCGAATTGAATGCCGGTAAAATCACGGCCATCCTTGGCAGTGGATTCATTGGAGCCTTGGCCTACACGTTTAGCGATACATTCTGGTTTTCGGGTGTGGAAGGTGAAGTATATGCCATGTCCTCGCTTTTCACCGCAGCGGTATTCTGGGCTATTTTAAAATGGGAATCGGTAGCGGATCGTGGCAACGAACTCCGTTGGATTCTCCTTATTGCTTACCTCATGGGACTTTCAATCGGTGTCCACCTTCTGAACCTCCTCGCGATTCCGGCAATATGTTTCGTTTATTATTTCAAGTTTTATCCTGTCACCAAAAAGGGTATTGTCTTGACTGGATTGATTTCACTTGGATTGTTGATTCTGATTCAGACAGGAATCATTATTTGGCTGGTTCAACTTGCTGGATTCTTCGAGCGCACATTCGTCAATTCATTTGGTCTACCATTCAATTCAGGGGCCTTGTTTTATGCAATCCTCGTCATAGCCCTAATTGCAATCGGACTTCGATTCACCAGAAAAAGGGGTTTTGTGGCCGCCAATACGCTGATTCTCGGAGTGGCTATGGCTGTGATTGGATATACCAGTTTTGCAACTATCATCATTCGTTCGCAGGCCAACACGCCAATGGATGAGAACAACCCTGAAAACCTCTTTGCGCTTTTGTCTTATTTGAACCGCGAGCAGTACGGAGATCGCCCGCTGCTCAGTGGACATTATTTCAACACCCCAGAGGATCCCGAGAAACCATATTCTGACGGCGGAAAAGTTTGGGTGAAGTCATTCAGCGTTCGCGAAGACAATCTCAAAAATAAACTGGTGATCTCGTGTCGCGAGAGGTTTGAAGCAGAACAATATATTCAGAATACTGCGGACAAAAAACTAAAGGTCGTTGAAGAATATATCGAAAGCGGAGAAAAGAAGTCATCCGTGGTCAACTATGACGCGCGATTTACCACAGTATTCCCGCGCATGTACAGCAGTCAGGGGAGTCACGTGGCCGAATACAAGCAGTGGAGCAACTACCACAACTGGAGCACTGAACGAGGCAGAAATAAGTCGGTCGAAATGGATAAGGTCATCGCCGAGTTGGAAAGCGAGCAACAGCAAATCTCGGCCTATCTCAATCGCCGCTCAGATGAGCTTTCAGGTGACGATATCCGTCAATTGGAAAGCCGCTACAAGACGAATGAACGAGTTCTTCTCAAGAAATACACCGAGGCCATGCCCACCAAAGGCGAAGACATTAAATATTTTGTCAGTTATCAGATTGGCTGGATGTATTGGCGCTACTTCATGTGGAATTTTTCCGGTCGTCAGGATGACTCGCAAGGTCACGGAGATTTCATGGATGGCAACTGGATTTCTGGTGTGAAATTTCTCGATGAGGCACGTCTCGGTAACCGCACTGAACTGCCGGAAGGCGAATTGAATAATAAGGCCTTCAATGCCTTGTACATGTTGCCTCTCATCCTCGGACTTATTGGTTTTATCTTCCAGATGCTTCGTCATCCGAAGGACTTTAGCGTAATAGCGATGTTATTTCTACTCACCGGACTTGCCATAGTGGTGTACCTCAATCAAACTCCCCTGCAGCCGCGTGAGAGAGATTACGCCTATGCGGGCTCATTCTATGCATTTACTTTTTGGATTGGAATGGGTGTTTACGCGTTGTATTACGCTGCAACATGTGCCACATTCAAGCAAGTAATCACGGTATGTGGAATGGCAGTGGGCGGTTCGATCTTGCTCTATCTGCTGGAAAGCATGGTAAAGCCTTCTGGTGAATCCGCTACTGTGGGTAGCGCATTGGTGTACATGTCGGTGGTAAGTACTGTGCTTCTGCTTGTCGCTGCCACTATAGGTTTGGCGAAAGGAGACAAGATGTGGAAAGGTCTCGCTGTAACGCTAATGGCTCTCCCCGTTCCGATTCTCATGGCCAGTCAAGGCTGGGACGATCACGACCGTTCAAATCGCCGTACCGGAATCGATATGGCGATTAATTACCTTCAATCTCTTCAGCCTAATGCAATCATTTTTACCAACGGGGATAATGATACATTTCCGCTGTGGTATGCGCAGGAAGTGGAAGGAATCAGGAGAGATGTTCGCGTAGCCAATCTTTCGTTGCTTAATACCGATTGGTACGTGGATCAGATGAAGCGCAGAGCTTATGAAAGCGCTCCGATTCCATTTTCTATTAAGGAACAGAAATACCGACAAGGCACACGCGACGTGCTTTTTGTCGATCCTTATGGTGAGTCTAAAGGGTATATGGATTTGAAAGCGGCGCTCAACGCCTCATTGGATGATGCGAATTCGATTCCGAATGGGGACAAAAACGTTGCCTTCATTCCTAATTATCGCTTTACTCTTGATCTGGATTCCGCGGCCATTCAATCCTTCCAACCGTTTGTAAAGGAAGGTGATTCGTTGGTTACTCAACTCAAATGGGAACTAGCGGATGACAAAGGCAACAAACGTTCGTACATCACCAAATCTCAGTTGATGGTGCTCGATCTATTGGCAAATATGGATTGGAGTCGCCCGGTATATTTTGCAGTCACTACCGGTGGAGAAGCCTACATGGGCCTTGAGCGGTACTTCCAACTCGAGGGACTTGCCTATCGACTGACTCCTATTTTTCACAAGAAAAGTCCGAATCCAAACCTCGATGGAGGTGTCGCTACAGATCTGATGTATGAAAATATGATGTCCAAATTCCAGTGGGGAAATATGGATACGCATGAGATTTATATGGATGAGAATAACCGCCGCATGACGACCAACCTGAGACTTCAATTCTCTCATCTTGCGGAAGAACTTATCAGCGAAAACCGGAACGAAATGGCGCTCGAAGTTCTCAATAAGTGCATGACGGTTATGCCAGAGAAAAATGTACCGTATGATCAACCCCAAATTATGTGGCACCTAACCGAACTATATTATGAAGCCGGCGATTCAGTGGCCGGTCTCAACCTTTCAAAGCGGCTTATTGATTTGAATAACCAAGAAATAGACTTCTATAATTCACTTGATCCAGGCCGACAGGCCGTGATGGAAAGGGATATCCTCATGCGTGTTCAGATCAATGATCGACTCATACAACGGGCTTCATTGAACTTCCCAGAAGATCCCGAGGTTCAGAAAATGGTCGAAGAAAATGATCAAATCCTTGAGTCGTTTGGCTTCGAAGAAGCACCAAAGCCTCGCCGTTCAGCCGCTGAAGTAGGAGGAGAGGCCGGAATTGTAGTCGAATAGCCCAGAACAATTTTATCAGGAACGAGTGGATTTGTCCGCTCGTTCCTTCACATTTCTAGTTCGAATATTTAGAAGCTCCACAATCATCGCAAAGGCCAGAGCGATGTAGGAGTATGTCTTGATGCTCACCCCTTCAGGAAGATGAAGCACATGAGCATCTTCCAGCGACTCTACCACAAGGATGATTCCAATCACCACAAGAAAGGACAAGGCAAGCATCTTTATCGTTGGATACTTTTCAATGAAGGTGCTTACGTGTGGGGCAAACAAGAGCATAACAATCATCGCGATCACGACTGCGATCACCATCACCGGGATGTGATTGGACAATCCGACTGCTGTGATAATGGAGTCAAACGAAAAGACAATATCGATAAATGTGATTTGGATAATGGCCTGACCCATAGTGAGTCGCTTCGACTTGGCAGATTCCTCGTGATCTACAACCTTGAATTTGTGCCTAATTTCTGAAACGGTTTTGAGAATCAGAAATACTCCCCCAGCAAACAAAATGAGCCCGCGACCAGTAATTGGAATAGTTCCCAAGTGGAAGAATGGGTCTATCATTTTTGTGATGAAGGAAATGAAAGAAAGCAGAATGATGCGAACTACTAGCGCGAGAGTAAGTCCGATGAAACGCGCGCGACCTTGATTCTTCTTTCCCTCGATATAGCCACAAATTATCGCAATGAAGATGATGTTATCGATACCCAGCACGATCTCCATCACAACCAAGGTCATCAGATCGATAATTCCGCTGGCGGATTCAAAAGGAAGGAGGTAATCGTGCATGGAGGGTTAGAAAAGTTGGCAAATATAGATTAAGCGATTGCCCTTTATGATGTTCTAGGCTTTGGTGGTTTCTTTGTAACCGGAATGACTCGAAAACCAAAATACGAATCGGCAACCACTTTTATCCGAGGAAGACAACTGATCCTTCATCCTCTTAAGGCGGTATTTCTGCCAGATTCGGGGATGCTAATTTGTTCGGATGTGCACGTGGGCAAAGCGGCACATTTTCGAAAAAGTGGCATTCCCATTCCAACACTTGCCAACAAGGAAAATTTTTGGCGAATGGTGGAACTTATCGAAGAATTTACCCCAAAACAGTTGGTCTTCCTAGGAGACTTGATTCACAGTCAAACCAACCAAGAATGGGACGATTTCATTGATTTTATTCAGCAATTTCCTTCCTTGGAGAAGATTTTAGTAAGAGGAAACCATGATATTCAGGAAGATGCCTTCTTCCTAAAGGCGGGAATGACAGTCACCACTGAGTGGTTTGATCAATCCTTTCGATTTGTTCATGTACCAGAAGAAACTGTTACACCGGGGATGTACACCTTTGCCGGACATCTTCACCCATCCATCCTCATGAAAGGTAAAGCAAAACAAGCCCTCCGGCTTCCCTGCTTTTGGTTTGGTCCTGATAGCGCGGTAATGCCTTCATTCGGACAGTTCACGGGGAGCTCTCCCATTCAACCAGGAAAAAAAGATGGAATTTTTGTGATCGCGGGCAATCAGGTTTTACCCATTAATTGAAGCTCATTTCACGCTCCAACTTGCCGTTTTTATAGACGCTTTGTTTCACCACCTTGCCACTTGCATCATAGTCTGTGCACGTACCATTTTCTTTGCCCTTGAGGTAATGCTGCTCTGATTTGAGTTTTCCATTCTCATGAAAATAGCGCCATATTCCTTCTTCCAGAGAGTTTTTGTAGGTTCCTGTCCACTGGAGTTTACCCGTCACATAAAACACTTCTTCTTTGACTAGTTCCTGAGTAGACGCATTGAAATACAATACCACGTAGGGCGAACCATCAGAGTGCTTGCGCATTACCTGACGTACAGTTCCGGTGTCTTGAAAAGACAAACAGAGCAAGAGGTGGAGTCCGAGGAATAACTGAGAAATCATCTGATTTCGAATAGGGTAACCGTGTTACGGGAACGGGAACCCCAAGGTTTCAAAGCAGGCGTTCTATGTTTCAAAAAATGCCTACCCTCACTTTGAAAGAACCCGAAAACGGGAACTCAAAGCCAACAAGATTTCCGCTGTCATCCACTTCCTTGAGCACCAAATTGAAGCTCACAGGCTCAGACCCCCCCAGAAAAGCGGGACTTACCTGAATAACTCCTTCAGTAGGACGGTACAGGCGATAAGGGCGAATCATCAAGTTGTCGTTGCGCTCCTGAATAGTTGCTGAAAACTCGATGGTTGTTCCATCAATGTAAAAGATTCCATCTCCTACGTCCGGAACTTCCAGATCCATGCTGATCGTATGAGTCAATTCTTCGCCTTCTTTCTGAACATCCGCTGTGATGTAATATCTCCGAGACAATTGCACAGTGCTGTCAGCCAGAATATAGTTGGCGTCTAGCAGTTGAAAAACGCTGCTGCGCCAGTTCATACTTCCACAATTGCAAGCATATGGAACAGGAAGGTAGTCATCACTCTTTTTACAGGAGGAAATGAGCACCGAGGTCACAGCCACAAATAGTATCGGAATCAGATGAGATTTCATGCCTTTTTCGAATTGGTCACGAAAATACGACATTATTCGAAATCGGCATACAACAGATAGCTTTTGCGCATCTCTCGATACGCAGCCAATTCACTTTGCCAACTAGCTCTGATCTCGTCGGGCTGTTTGCCAGCGACTACCATTTTTCGAAGTTTGTCGTTCCCAGCCAGCTTGTCGAAGAAGGCAGCCTGACTGAAGAAACCATCCTTATCTGCGCTTGCAGAATACAAACCGGTAAGCCAGTCGAGGTAAAGATGCCGCGAAGTTTTGAAGTAAAATGATCCGAAAGCCGCAAGGTCATGTCCTGTGCATTCCTTTCCTTCATGAGGAGGATCAGTTACTATTCCGAGCAAATCTCTCGGAACAAACTGAAATCGTCCTGTTGTATTTCCCGGATAGCCGATACTTTGAAAAGGAAGTTCAGTGCCTCGGCCCACACTAACTACAGTTCCTTCAAAGAAACAGAGTGAAGGGTACAGATAGATGGCCGACTTATTCGGCAAATTAGGAGATGGGGACACCGGCAACTCGTAAAAATCAGAATGCGAATAGTTGGAACAAGGAATCACTTTCAGATCGGCATGTAAGCCCTGATCTAACCATTTTTCTCCATTGATCATTCCAGCTAGCTCGCCCACCGTGCATCCATGAACGACAGGAATTGGATGCATTCCCACAAAA
>Ga0105044_10000548_pt1 | contig 46249 bp, 43 predicted proteins | sample MAT01_FD_78092 | JGI IMG/M metagenome (GOLD analysis project Ga0105044, IMG submission 78092) | Freshwater microbial communities from Lake Fryxell liftoff mats and glacier meltwater in Antarctica - MAT-01 | ecosystem: Environmental > Aquatic > Freshwater > Ice > Liftoff microbial mat | place...
TCAGGCCTTGTTTCTGGTGGACCGCGCGGCGCTTGTCGCGACGCTCGAGGACTGGTGCCTCATGCGGGGTGCGACGCGACCGATCTTCGCGGCCCATCAATGGAAGACGTTGATCGCCGCCGACCTCGAGTCGCAGCGACTCGCAGCGAGTTCCGATCCGTTCATCGCGCGGGCGTCGTCGCTGCCGTTGCTCGCGGCCGCGCGCTTCATCGGGTCGCCGTTGACCGAGCGCGCGCCATTGCAGGCCGCTCACGAGGCGCTGCGCTTCGTGCGCGAGAGCCGTGTACCGCGCCGCCGAACCTGATACATGCAGCCGATGAGCGCTGACCCGACCGCATCGACTGCTGCTGCCCACATCATCAACCCGATCCGCGACGTGCTCGACGTGCGCACGTTCCGCGGGGCTCAGAGCGACGGCGTGCCAGACCTCGTCATCGAGGTGCCGCACGGCGCGACCACGACCGCCGACTTCGAGTCGGTCGCGGCCCTGCTCACGAGTCCACTGCCTGCGTCGCTCATCGACTTCTTCTACGTGAACACCGACACCGGCGCGCCGGAGCTGGCGGATGCGGTGGCCGAACGTCTCGTCGCCGCGAGCCCGACCCGCACCGTCAACGTGCTGCGTTGCCGGGTGGCACGCACGTTCATCGACTGCAATCGGGTGCTCGACGCGAGCGCCGCCGACTACAAGGCGGGCGGGGTGGCGCCGGGGCTGATGCCGTGGATCACTTCACCTGAAGACGTCGCGCTCCTGCGTGGTCGCTACGAGGCCTACGTCGGCGCGGTGCGGCAGGCGACCGACGCGCTGCCGCCGCACGGCGCGATGTTGTTGCTGCACACGTACGCGCCGCGCACGGTCGGGGTCGAGGTCGACGCGAACATCGTCGCTAGCCTGCACGCCGCCTACGCGCCCGAGGTCTTCACGACCTGGCCGGCGCGTCCGGAGATGGACGTCATCGGGCGCGGTCCCGACGGCACGCTGCATGCGCCGGCCATGGTCGTCGACGCGCTGCGCGCGGAGCTCGAGAGCGACGGCATGACGCTCGGCGACAGCCACACCTATCGCCTGCACCCGAGCACGCTCGGCTGGGACCACGCCATGCGTCTGCCCGGTCGCAGCCTCTGCCTCGAGGTGCGCCGCGACCTTTTCGTCGAGCACTTCGAGCCGTTCGTCGAGGCGCGCATCGACCCGGTGCACACGGCCCGTCTCGCGGAGCCGGTGACCCGCGCGCTGCTGCAGCTCTGGTGAGGTGTCGGGTCTGTCGTCATATTCGGTTGGAAAGTGACGACAGTGCCGACACCCTGCAGATTCTCGTCGTGAGCTTCTTTCCCCGGGTGCTCGATCTCGCACCGCTTCATCCTCGATGAGGCCTTCGCTATCGAGGTCAAGGCCTCGAGCCGCGTTGCAGCGAGGGACTTGAAGGGCCTGCGCGCGCTCGCCGAGGAGGTCCCGCTGAAGCGGCGCATCCCTGGTGTGCCTCGAGCCGCGCGCGCGCCACGTGGACGGGGTCGACATCCTTCCCTATCGCGACTTTTGCACCGCTCTGTGGGCGGGCGAGCTGATGGTCTGAAGGCGCGACGCGTGCGTTTGCTGAGGCTGTTCGTCGCAATGGCCGGTTTGCCGCGGCCGCGGCCTGTGGCAAGATGCACGGGTGAACGTTCTAATGGTGTCTTCCGAGGTGGGGCCGTTTGCCAAGACTGGTGGCCTTGGCGACGTGGTCGGTGCGCTGCCTAAATACCTACGCCGGTTGGGACACGACGTGCGGGTGTTCCTGCCGTTCTACAGCTCGATAGATACGTCGAAGGCGACCTACGCGCCGCTCGGTGACGCGTTCAACGTGCGCCTCGGGCACTACGTCTACACGGTGCGCATCGTCACGAGCGACGCCGCGCCAGGCACGTTCTTCGTGCACTGCCCCGAGCTCTACGCGCGCGGCTCGCTGTATACGAATGACCCGGATGAGCACCGGCGCTTCCTGGCGCTCGGCTGGGCGGCGTTGACGGCGTCGCAGGCGATGGGCTTTGCGCCCGACGTGCTGCACTGCAACGACTGGCAGACGGGGCTCCTGCCACTGACGCTCAAGACCGCGTTCGCCTGGGACAAGCTCTTCGCCAATACGAAGACGCTCCTGTCGATCCACAACCTGAACTACCAGGGCACGTTCCCGGCCTCGACGCTGCACGACACCAACCTCGAACCGTTCCGGCAACTGTTCCACCAGGACCAGCTGCAGCGCGCGGACGGCGGGCGCATCAACTACCTCCTGCACGGCATCCTCTACGCGGGCGGCGTCAGCACCGTGAGCCCGACCTACGCCAAGGAGATCCAGCGCGAAGAGCACGGGGCCGGCCTCGACCCGTTCCTGCGCGCGCGCAGGTCAACCGTCGTCGGCGTCTTGAACGGCGTCGACTACGACGAGTGGTCGCCCGAGAAGGACCCGCTCATCGCGCAGCCCTTCTCGGCGGCGGATCTGTCGGGCAAGGCACAGAACAAGAAGGCCCTCCTCGAAGCGCTCGGGCTGCCGTATGCGCCAAAGGTGCCGGTCGTCGGCATCGTGTCCCGCATGGCGTCGCAGAAGGGCTTCGATCTCCTCGCCGGGGTGATGCCCGATCTCTTGCGGCGCTATGGTTTCCAGCTGGTCGTGCTCGGCAGTGGGGAGTCGCGGCTGGAGCGCATGTTCCACGCATTCCAGGCTGCGTTCCCGCGCCAGGTCGTCTTCTACAAGGGCTTCTCGAACCCGCTCGCGCACATGATCGAAGCGGGTGCCGACATGTTCTTGATGCCGTCGCGCTATGAGCCGTGTGGGCTCAACCAGATGTATTCGCTGCGCTATGGGACGGTGCCAATTGTGCACCGCACCGGCGGTCTGGCCGACACCGTGCGCCCGTGGAACCCGCAGACCGGCAGCGGCGATGGCTTCGTGTTCGAACATCATGATGCGATCGGCGTGCGCTGGGCAATCGAAGCGGCGCTCGCGACCTATCGCGACGAAAGTGCCTGGCGGCGCCTGATGCTCAACGGCATGGGCAAGGACTTCTCCTGGGAATCGCAGGCCCGTCTCTACGAGACCCTCTATTCGCGACTCGAGGCATAACGCCGTGCACGTCGTCCTCATCGAGCCCCGCTTCCCCGCCAACCAGAAGCACTTCGTGCGCGCTTTGGCGGAGGTCGGCGCGACCGTTACCGCCATCGGTGAAGGCTCCAAGGCCTCGCTCGACGACGAGCTGAAGCGCTGGCTCACACACTACGAAGAGGTGACCAACGTCACCGACCTCCAGCAGGTCCTGCGCGCCACCCGCAACATCCAGGCGCACGCGCGGGTCGACCGGCTCGAGGCGACCATCGAGGCGCACATCATGTGCGCGGCGCATGCGCGCGAGGCCGCCGGGATCCCCGGCACGTCGTCGCGCACGGCGTACCTGTGCCGCGACAAGCCGGCGATGAAAGAGGTCCTGCGGGCGGGCGGCGTGCCGTGCGCCGCGTCGACGGCGGCCACGTCGCTCGCTGAAGTCGTCGCGTTCGCCGAAGAGGTCGGCTTCCCGTTGATCTTGAAGCCGCGCGATGGGGCCGGGGCATCAGGCGCGACGCGCGTCGACAGCGTCGCCGAGATCGCACCCGCGTTGCATGAGCTCGGCGTGCAGTACGGCAAGTCGATCGCGGTCGAGGAGTTCCTCGAAGGGCACGAGGGCTTCTACGACACGCTGACACTCGCCGGGCAGGTCGTGCACGAGTTCATCTCGCACTACTACCCGAACGTGCTCGAGGCGATGCGCACGCGTTGGATTTCGCCGCAGATCTGCACGACCAATCGCATCGACACGGCGTCGGGCTACGACGGGATCAAGGCGCTCGGCAAGAAGGTCATCGAACTCCTCGGCATCGAGAGTTCGGCCACCCACATGGAGTGGTTTTTCGGGGCCAAGGGCCTGAAGTTCTCGGAGATCGGCTGCCGCCCGCCGGGCGTGCGCGCCTGGGACCTCTACAATGTCGGCAACGACATCGACCTCTATCGCGAGTGGGCGCTGACGATCTGCGGCGTGCGCTCGGGTCAGCCTGCGTCGCGCCGCTTCGCGACCGGCATGATCGCCCTTCGCCCGAGCCAGGACGGGCGCATCGTCGGCTACGATGGCCAGACCGAAATCGGGCGCGCGTTCGGGCCCCATCTCATCGACTGGTACATGCCGGCCGAAGGCACGCCGACCCAGCCGGTCGCCGCCGGCTACATGGCGAGCGCGTGGGTGCGCATGAAGCACGAGAACTACGACGAGCTTCGCCGGATGCTCGATGTCGTGGGGCAGACGGTGAAGGTGTGGGCACGTTGACCAAGGTCGCGGGGGACCCAAAGAAGCTCAAGCGGATCGCATTGCTCGGACCTCAGGCGGTGGGCAGCGATCACGCCGGACGCGTCTTGAAAGAGCTCGGCGTGAAGCAGCCGATCGTGCTCGTCACGGCGGGTTGGCAGGAGCGTGAGTCGGAGGACGAGGCGCTCATCAAGTCGCTCGGGGTGCCGACGGTGAACCTGCGGCTACACGCGCGCAGCGAGGAGCTGTTTGCAGCGGGCGGGCGCGTGTCGAAGGTCGGCGATGTCGAGCTGACGGCCGCCTATAAAGCGCGCCAGGAGCGGCTCCGCCACATGCAGGTCTTCTACCACATGCGTCTCGAGTCGGCCGACGACGTATCGCGTGCCATCGCCGTGCGGCATGTCGACCCCGAGCTCATCGTCGATGAGTGGCGCATCTCGGTGGATCTGTTGCGCCAGCTCGACAGCGATCACCTCGAACGTTGCCAGCGCGTGCACGCCGAGTTCGAGGCGGCCTGGGACCTCGCGCAGCGGGCCTCGATCCTACGCCATCGCGAGGAGCTGCGCGCGCTCATCCAGCCGGCCGCGGCGCTCGTCATCGCGGGTGGGCACGTCGGCTCGTTGCTCAATCGGCTGCGCCTCTTCGATGTGATCGGCATGGCGCACCATCTGCCCATTGTGGCCTGGTCGGCGGGCGCGATGGTGCTCACCGACCGCGTCGTCTGCTTTCACGACTACCCACCGTACGGCAAGGACATCGCCCAGGTGCTCGACGCTGGCTTCGGCCTGGCACCGGGCCTCGTGTTGTTACCCGACCCGGCACGCCGCGTGCGCTTGGACGACCACGCCGGCATCGGCCGCTTCGCGCGCAGGATGGCGCCGGCCACCTGCCTCGCGCTGGACCATGGCGCCCAGCTCGTCGTACAGCGCGGGCGCATCTCCAGCGGCAGCGCCTATCACCTGTCGGAGACGGGTGCGGTCGACCGCGAGTGGAAGGCCAACGCATGAAGCGCGGGATCTCGGAGCTCACGGATCTCAACGTCGCCAGACGGACGCGCGAAGCGGTCGACGTGTTCGTGCGCAAGAACACATTCCCGCTGACCGACGGCCCGATCACGACCTTCGTGTGGCGCGGCAACGCCGACCACGTCAACCTGCGCCACTGGGTCTTCGGGCTGCCGTCATCGCAGGGTCTCGCGCGCGTCGATGGCACCGACGTCTGGCACTTCACACTCAAGCTCCCGCCGACCTCGCGCGTCGAGTACAAGTTCGAGGTCGTCCGCAACGGGCATAGCGAGTGGGTCGGCGACCCGCTCAATCCGAACCGCGCGCACGACCCGTTTGGCTCCAACTCGGTCGCGCACGGTGAGGGCTACCTCGTCCCGTCGTGGGCCCACCACGACCCATCCGCCCCGCCCGGGCGGCTCGACCACGAGCTGCCGATCGAGAGCAAGGTCTTCGGCAAGCGTACCTATGGCATCTACCTGCCGGCGCGCTTTCGCCGCACGCGCCGCTACCCGTTGCTGGTCGTGCATGATGGGCATGACTACCTGCGCTACGCGGCGTTGGGGCCGATCCTCGACAACCTGATGGCGCGGCTCGAGATCCCGGACATGGTCGTCGCGCTGACGAGCTCGCCCAATCGCCTGGGCGAGTACGCGAACGACGAGCGGCACGCGCAGTTCCTGACCGACGAGCTGGTGCCGCACCTCGAACGCCTGTTCCCGCTGCGCACCGAGCCGCAGAGTCGGTGCCTCATGGGTGCCAGCTTTGGCGCGGTCGCGGCGCTTTCTACCGCGGTGCGGCGGCCGGGCTTCTACGGCAAGCTGCTCCTGCAGTCGGGCTCGTTCGCGTTCACCGATATCGGCGATGGCAACCGCCGCGGCCCGCTGTTCGACCCGGTCGTGACGTTCATGAACCAGCTCCGCGCCCAGCCGATGGCAATGTCGGAGCGGGTCTATGTCAGCTGCGGCATGTACGAGTCGCTCATCTACGAGAACCGGTCGCTCGTGCCGGTGTTGCAGTCGACCGGGATGGACCTCCGCTACGTCGAGGCCCGCGATGGCCACAACTGGGAGAACTGGCGCGACCGTCTGCGCGAAGGGCTCTCGTGGCTGTTTCCCGGGCCGCTGCTTCTGGTGTACGAATGAGGCCGACGTAGACCGTCGGCCGGGCAAGCACGGCGGCTACGACTGCGAAGGGCACGCAAGGTCTTTGGTGTAGGTGAAGGCTAGGTGGTCGATGGCAACCGTCACGCGTAGGATCGGTCTCTCCCTCGGGGCCGACATCTGTTGGCCCCTCTGCTACGAAGGCATCGTCGACAAGCTCGCGTTGTCGATCCCGTGGAACGGCGACGACGTCGCTATCGAGGTCGAGCGCGTCACCATCGAGCCGTTCGATCTGCGCCAGCCGTGCCGCTACGACATGGTGCTCGACCGCCTGACGCACTGGTACCACACGAGCCGCGAGTGGATTAAGAAGGCCATCATCATGGATGGCCTCTACGTGCTCAATAACCCCTGGGCCGTGCAGTCGATGGAGAAGCAGACGACCTACTGCGCCATGATGCATCTCGGCATGCCGATCCCCGAGACCTGGCTCGTGCCACCGAAGTCGTACGAGCCGCTGCCTGATCTTGTGCCAACGCTCAAGCGCTACGCGAAGCTGTTCGATCTCGGCGACGTCGCCGGCAAGCTCGGTTATCCGCTGTTCATGAAGCCGTACGACGGTGGCGGCTGGAAGGGCGTGAGCCGCATTGATGACGAGAACAAGCTCCGTCGCAGCTACGACGACAGCGGCAAGTACGTGATGCACCTCCAGAAAGCGGTGCATCCGTTCGACAACTTCGTGCGTTGCATCGGCCTCGGTCCGCAGACGAAGCTCGTCAAGTATGACCCCGACGTGCCGCTGCACGACCGCTACACGATGGTCCCTCAGAAGGACTTCTGCACCCCGGAGGAGGCGTCGATCCTCGAGGATACGTGCCTCACTATCAACAGCTTCTTCGGCTGGGACTTCAACTCGTGCGAGTCACTTCGAAAAGCGTCGGGGCCGGACGTCGGCACGTGGTACCCGATCGACTTCGCGAACCCGTGCCCCGACTCGCAGGTGACGTCCCTGCACAAGCACTTCCCGTGGCTCGTCAAGGCAAACATCCGCTGGTCCGTGTTCTGCGCGGTGACGAAACGCAAGTTCCGCAAGAACCTCGACTGGGAGCCGTTCTACGCCATCGCCGCGGAGCGCGACATGCCGTATCGCGAGCGCCTCGCGGGCTATGCCAAGATCGCGCGCGACCGCTACGACAACGACCGCTTCCTCGAGTTCTGCGACACGCACCTGCCGCATCTCGATGAGGTCGCCTGGGAGTTCTTCGGCACTGCCCCGGCACGCGCGGCCGTCCGCGCAAAGGTCGCGGCGCTGTTCCCGGCGCACGAGGTCGAGCAGTTCACGGAGCTCTTCTGGCAGCGCATCCAGGCCTGGCGTCGGGAGAACGACGGCGTCAAAGGGGCGACGGGGTAATGGCCAACAACGACGACATCAAGAGGGTCGGTCGCTGGCGCTCCGAGCGCCTCATGCGCGACGTGACGATGGCCCGTTGGGGCAGCTTCGGACAGCCGGTCTTGATCTTCCCGACGGCCGGCGGCGACGCTGAGGAGATCGAGCGCATGCACATGGTGACCGCGCTGCGCCCGCTCATCGATGTGGGCCGCATCAAGGTCTACTCGTGCGACAGCGTGGCCGGCATGGGCCTCGTCAAGAGCGAGGGAACGCCACGCCATCGCATGTGGCTCCAGAACCAGTTCCATCATTTTGTACGGCATGAGGTGGTGCCAGCGATCCGCGCCGACTGCCAGACGCCCGACGCGCTTGTGTGGGCGGCCGGGGCCTCGTTTGGGGCGTTCCATGCGGTGGCGGTGACCTGCCGCTTTCCGGACGCGCTCCCGCGGGCGATTGCCTTGTCGGGGACCTACGACCTGCGGCGCTTCTTCCAAGCCGGTCCGGCCGAGTTCACGAGCGAGTTCTGGGTGTCTTCGCCGCTGCATTTCGTGCCGACGTTGCAGGGCTACCACCTCGACGTGCTGAAGCAGCGGTTCATCCTGCTCGCGTCGGGTGAGGGGCGGGCCGAGGCGATCGACGAGACGTGGGCGATGGCGCGAGTGCTGGGCGCCGCCGGGATCCCGAACCGGGTCGATAATTGGGGCCCGCAGTGGCCGCATGATTGGGACACCTGGCGTAAGATGCTGCCGCAATATCTGGACGAGTGGACGAAGGGCTAGAAAGTGTCGCATCGCGAAGGAGACAAATCGTGAGGCAAGGAGCGACTGAAGGGAGCGCGGAGCCGTACGTGTCGTACGGCGCACAAGCGACCGATCGAGCGACGCAGCATCGCGTTTTGGATCCGAAGCCAGGCGGGCCTGTCTAGGTGGCTGGTGTCAAACAGCGAGGCGGAGCGGATGCAAGGAACGAGGGAAGGGAGCGCGGAGGTGTACTTGACTACTCCGCACAAGCGACCGACCAAGTGACGCCGCAGCCGCCCGCCGCAGCATTTGACACCAGAGCACCTGGGGCCCTCATAGAGACCACACGAGCACGTTGGGAGGCGCAAGACCGACTATGAGCACCACCACGAGAGCCCACAAAGAGGTCGAGGGCGACCAGGACGCCAAGACGCATCGCGAGTTCATGGTCGCGTTGTTGAATGACCTGAGGGCGCTCGAGCGAATGCTCGCCGAGGGGCTCTTCGAGACGGGCGTGCGCCGCATCGGTGCCGAGCAGGAGATGTTCCTCATCGACCAGCGGACCTGGGCCCCGGCCAAGGGTGCGCTCAAGATGCTGGAGCAGTTGCAGGACCCGCACTTCACGACCGAGCTCGGCATGTTCCAGCTCGAGGCGAACTGCGCGCCGCAACTGTTCTCGGGCGATGGACTCTCGCTCATGCACGCCGAGCTCGACATGCTGATGGAGAAGGCGCGCGTCGCGGCCGACGGGCTCGGCATGAACGCGGTGCTGATGGGCATCCTGCCGACCTTGAGGAAGTCCGACCTGGGCCTGGACTCGATGGTGCCGAGCCCGCGCTACCTGGCCTTGAACAAGGTCGTGACCGAGCTGCGCGGCGGCAAATTCGAGCTGTCGATCAAGGGGCTCGACGAGCTCATCATCGACCATGACTCGGTCATGTTGGAGGCCTGCAACTCGAGCTTCCAAGTACACCTCCAAGTCGAGGCTGGCGAGTTCGCGCGCCTCTACAATTTGGCGCAGGTGCTCGCTGGGCCGATCATGTCGATCTCGTGCAACTCGCCGATCGTCTTCGGGCGCCGCCTGTGGGCGGAGACGCGCATCGCGCTGTTCCGCCAGGCGGTCGATACACGCAGCCACACCCACCAGATGCGCGAGACCGAGGCGCGCGTGAGCTTTGGCACACGCTGGGTGAAGAACTCGGTGGCCGAGATCTATCGCGAGGACATCGCGCGCTTCCGGACGCTGGTTGGGACCGACCTCGACGAAGACCCGATGGCGAAGCTCGACCGTGGCGAGGTGCCGCTCCTGAAAGCGCTGCGCCTGCATAACAGCACGATCTACCGCTGGAATCGCGCCTGCTTCGGCATGACCGACGGCAAGCCCCACCTGCGCATCGAGAACCGGGTGATGCCGTCGGGGCCGAGCACCGTCGACGAGATCGCGAGTGCGGCGTTGTGGTTCGGCCTCATGGCCGAGATGGGCGCACGCGGTGAAGACGTCACCAAGCGCATCGACTTCGACCAGGCCGCGCACAACTTCTATACCGCCGCGCGCGAAGGGCTCGGCAGCCACTTCTTGTGGTTCGACGGCGAAGAGGTGTCGGCCCGTAACCTCGTTCTCGACCGCTTGATGCCGTTGGCGGAAGCGGGCCTGCGCCGGCAGAAGGTCAGCGAGGGCGACATCACCAAATACCTGAGCGTGGTCGACGCGCGTGTGCGCACGGGGCGCACGGGCGCGCGTTGGCAGTTCTCGTCGTGGATGTCGCTGCGCGATCGCGCGACCCCGGGCGAACGCGCCAATGCGCTGGTCGCGGCGACAGTGCAGCGGCAACTGACGGGGCGGCCGGTTTCGGAGTGGGAGCGGGCACGCCTCGACGAGGCGAGTGGTGCGCACCACAACTTCCAGCGGGTCGATCAGTATATGCGGACCGATCTCTTCACGATCCAGGCGGAGGACCCGGTCGAGGTCGTCATCCACCTGATGATCTGGGAGCGCATCCGCTACGTGCCGGTCGAGGACAAGGACCATCGCCTGCTCGGCCTCGTGACCCATCGCGCGGTGCTACGTCTATTGGCGAGCGGCGGCTCCGGCACGCACACGCCGGTGTCGGCGATCATGCGCAAGGACCTGACGACCGTCACACCCGACACCCCGACCGTCGATGCGATCCGCATGATGCGGCGCTATCGCATCGGCTGTCTGCCGGTCATCAACGACGAACGCCTGGTCGGGCTCGTCACCGAGGACGACTTCCTCGAGGTCGCCTCGAAGCTCCTCGAAGAGCAGCTCGGGGCGCCCGGCGAGCCCGACGCGAGCTGAGCTTCGTGGGTGCCACGGCGGTGCGCTGGTACGAGCGGATGGCGCCAAGGCCGGGCGGGATCGGGGCGACCGTCAACGTGCCGGGCGCCCTGCCAGGTCCGCCGTCGCAGTCGTCGATCGCGTCCGAGGGCCAGCCTTGGATGCGTGCACACCAGGTCTTCGCGAAGATTGCGAAGCCCGGTCTGAGGTCTTGGCATGGCACTTGCGAACGAGGTTGCCGACCCCGACGCCATTGCCGGGGAGCTGACCGACCAGGAGCATGATATGGACATCAAGAAGACCCTCAGCGACATCAAAGACACGGTTTCGGGCACCCTCACCAAGGGCGTCGACGGCGCTCTGGATGCGGCGCACCTCGAGCACAAGCGCCCGCTGGGCGGTAAGCTCATCTTTCTCGTGGCCGGCATCGGCGTCGGCGTCACGATCGGAGCCGGACTGGCGCTGCTGTTTGCGCCTACGAGCGGCAAGGAGCTGCGCGTGAAGGCCATGGCCTTCACGTCGGCGCTCTTCAAGAAGAAGCAGGAAACCGCGAGCAAGCTCGCCGACAAGGCCCCCCCGGTGGAAGCGGAGGCCGAGCGCCTCAACAGCCACGCACGTCGCGCGCGCAACGGTGACCTCACGGCCCAGCCGAGCTGATCCGACACCTGGCTCGCTGCCCGCATGCCCCGCCCCGCCCCTCGCTGCGGGACAACCGGGGCAATTCGCCTGGGCAGCCTCGCTTCGCGAGGCCTTCGGCAGGAAGGCAAAGCCTGGACCGAAGGCCTTCGCGAACGAAATGCGGACGGCGAGCCCGCGCTTGTGGCCTGCACCCGGCAGGTCAGGCAAGCTCACTCTCGAGCTGCTCGAGGCGGGCCTCGACGCCGGCTATCGCTTCCTTGTCGATCTTCACGCCGAGTCGCTCGGTGGCGCCACGGGTATGCAGGACCAGGTCGCGCTTCCCGAACCAGCCGCGGCTCGCGAGCTTCATCGGTTCACCGCGGGCGAGGTGGCGGGCGCGGACCTTGAGCTTGCCGAAGCGCCGTTCGATGGTCGTGCCGCTCGCGTCGACACGCAGGTGCGTGCTCATGATGCTCCGGCCCGCGTTGACCCCGACGCGCCATCCAAGGATGGCGGTAATGGCTGCCCAGAAGAGCGTGAAGAAGCTGACCTCGCTACCCCCGAATGCACTGACGAGCAGCGCCAGGGTGCCGGCGAGCAGCGCCAGCGCACCGATGATGCTGGTGAAGCGAGGCTTGGGTGCGATGTCGACCACGACCGCGTCGGGCTCGACGGTGGTCGCGATGCCCTCGGCCGCGAAGCTGCCAAGTCGTGGCGCTCGCTCGACGAGGTCGCCGTATCGCCCCGAGCTGCCGTTGTTGGCCACGCGCGCGAGGGCTACGCGTGCGGCGCTGGCCGAGGCGAAGCGTTGCTCCGGGGCGGGTGCCAGGAGCCGCGCGAGGAAGCGCTCGAAGCCGCGGCTCACCGATACAACCGCGCTGAAGTCGAGTCGCAGCTCGCGCTGAGGCAGCTCGCCGGGTGCATGGTGCGAGAGCACGTTCACGAGGGTCGCCCCGAGCCCGTAGAGGTCGGAGGCCGGAGTCGCACGCCCGGTGAGCTGCTCGGGTGCCATGTAGCCGAACGTGCCGGCCGTCGAGGCATGCTCGGAGGCGCCCGCCAGGCGGTCGCGGACCGATCCGAAGTCGATGAGCGAGACGCGTCCGTCGGGGCCGCGCACGATGTTGGCGGGCTTGATGTCGCGATGCACGACCGGGGGTGAGTGGGCGTGCAGGTACTCGAGGATTGCCAGGACCTGATCGGCCAGGTCTCGCGACTCCGCTTCGGTCGGTCGCCAGCCGCCCTTCACGAGGTCAGCCAGCGAGCGACCCGGGGCGAGCGCCTGCACCAGGACGAACGCGTCCGAACCCTCGTTCGGCGCGATGAAGTCGAGGTACTTCGGGATCTGCGGATGGTCGAGCTGGCGCAGGACTCGCGCCTCACGCTCGAACAGCTCGACCGCCTTCCAGTGATCCACCGTGCGCAGCGACAGGATCTTCACCGCCACCGCGGCGCGTGTCGTCAGGTCCTCGCCCTGCCAGGTGACCGCGAAGCCGCCACGCCCGAGCTCGCGCACGAGGCGGTAGCGGCCCGCGATGATCGTATCGGCGACGGTGTCGGTCTGGGTGACCGTACTCGTGGTCGTCGCGGCCGTGGTGGTCTCCTCGGTGGGCATTGGGCCACCGTGAGCACGCGCGCTCGATCCTCAACCGGGGGGATTCCGCACGTCGCCAGGGAGCGGCCGATCAACGCGCTCCTCGTCGCATGGCGACGTGTTGGACGCCGCGGCCGGAGCGGTCGCATCGAGCGCGCGCCAGGCCTGCTCGAGCTCGGAAATCAACGCGGCGGCGACGCGCCAATGCAGCGGCTTGCGCACGAGCACGGAGCGACGAGCGAATTCGAGGTCGGACGAGTGGCGGGTGGCGGGGTTCGGGGTGCTCATGCTGAACGTATGTTCAGCACAGGTCGCCCGCACGACGCAAGCACTGGGCCCGTCTTTCCCGTCTTTCGTCGACGCGCGCATCACGGCTTGCGCGGTTCAGTGTTGCGACTGACATTGCAGCCGGCCATCCGGTCCTGCCGCGCACAGCCCGAGCTTGGGCCCGCCGAGTCGACAGCGCTGGAGCTCGGCTGTGCAGGTCGTCACGATCGCGTCACCGCTGGCCGTCTTCGACGAGCCGGACATTCCCCACCACATCACCGCAAAGGCGGTGGCCGCGATGACAAGGCCGACCACGGCACCGCGCCAGCCACGAGGGGCAGGCAGAGGGCGCCCACTTCTTACCTGCTGTCCCTCGTCAGTCTTGCCCGACATTGCGGCGCCCCCACACCCGGACTGGTCTCACGAACACTCGCGCCTGGCGAGCGCATCGAGAAGCCCTGGGCCAAGGCAGCCCAAGGCGATGCCGCGTCATCCGCCGTCGGCGGCGCCGGGGCCGCGTCTTACAATGTCCGCGTGCGTGCCTGACGTCTCCGGGCTTCAGCGAGAGCCAACCCATTGATTCGCAAACGCGAAGTCGCAACGTTGTGTCCCGTGCGCTGTAGCGAGGACTTCGTGCATGACCAGTAAGCCTTCCATCAAGAAGCCGTTCGCGAAGAAGTCTTCAAACGTCCCCATGCGCAAGCCGAGCGACGAGACCCCGCGTGCCCCCCGCGCCGTGCACGTCTCGTGCGCGTCACAGGAAGGCGGCCGAGTAGCGGTCACGGTGAGCGTCGATCCCGCGGAAGACCTCGACGCCTCGGGTGGGGTGTTCGTCGATGTGGTGCTCGCCGGTACCGACCGTGCGACCCGCCGCGCCGAAGTGGCGCCCACGATCCCACCTCGGACGATGGCGCGTCCCGCCATCCGCTCGGTGGCGAAGGCGGCGCCGCTGCTGGCCCATGATCCGTCGCGTCTGCATCCACCGGCGCAGGCCCCGGTCGCCTCGGCGGTTCGCGGCAAGCGCACGTTCACATCACACCTCATCGCCCCGGGTCGCCAGATCGCGACCGGGCACGCCGAGACGTTCCGCTCGGAGATCGTACTCACGTCGGCGAGCCCGACCGGGCTGTCGTGGTTTGTGCGCGGGCGCTTCGCGACGCTCGGTGACGACGACCTGCGTTCGACCTGGGTGCGGGTGCATGACCCGCGGATCAGCGCATGAGCGCCGCGGCGATCATCCTGACGATCCTTGCCGGCGTGCTGGCCGGCGCACTCGCTGCCCTCGGTCCACGACCTGTCCCGGTGCCGATCAGCGGGGAACGAAAGTAAAGTTGAAGGCGGCGAGAAAGCCACTGAAGGACCCGGCCGATCGCAGATTGGCGGTCGGTGCGGGCACCTGCGCCGAGAGTGCGGGCAGCCACACTTCGCTGTTGAGGAACTGCTCCTGGCCGCCATTCTGGCGCCAGATTCCGGGGATTGGCACATTGGGCGCGAGCACCTCGAGCGCGAGGTAGTCGTTTGCGACGACGGTCGTCGTGTCGGTCGGCGGTGGCAGCCGCTCGAACGTGATCGGGAACGCGAGCGGCACGGTCGTGTCGCTGTTGGGAGTCGGCACGAACTCGTCGCCGTACTGCTCGGCCGAACAACATGCCGGTCCGAAACCGTTCTGATAGATGATGCGCATCCGTACGAAGCGCATCGGCCCGGTGACCGCGCCGACCCGGAGGGTGGCCGAGGTGATGGTGCCCGGGCCCGTCGGCTGGAGCACCGGTTGGTTGGCGATCATGCCCGCAGAGGTGTTGAGGTAGGTACACGACTGCGACCCCGGAAAGGCGGTCGGCTGCGGGAACGATGGATTCAACTGGATGATGATCCCGTCCGCGCAGGTGAGTTGGTTTGTGGCCGGGAAGTTCAGCTCGGGCCCGACCACGATCGGGTCGCCGCCACCGCCGCCGCCACCGCCGGAGTCGCAGGCGCCGAGGTGAGCGCCGAGGGCGGCCGCGCAAAAGAGGCTCCGGTGGAATCGGGTCATGACACACTCCGCGGCAGGGCGAGCGCTCGTCGATTGGGCGCACTCCCTATCCAGCGCATTTCGCCCAGTGCGCGCAAGTGGGAGGCCGCTGTCCAGGCTCCGCCATCCTTGCGGCATCCTTGCGAGGGTCGATACAAGAGCGCTCAATCCGGGAACGCGGGCTGCGGCTTGCCGAGCCAACGGGAGGCCGCCGCGTGGAGCGCACCGAGGGACTCGACGATCCGCATGCGTGCCGCGCGTTATGCGCCCCGCGCGGAGGTTGCCAACGATTCGAGCGGCGGCAGCGCGGGTGGAGCGCGGCGTTCGTCGACGCAGGCGACGATGTCGTCGAGGGTCGTCGCGACCGCCGCGAAGAACGGGGCGTCGGCGCGGCACTGGTCGGGTGGCGCGAGCTCGCCGAGTGCCAGGGTCGTGGCGCTGAGGTGGCGCACATGGGCGATGAACGTGGCCGGCGCTTCGAGGTCGGACGCGCGGCGGCGCACCTCGCTGAGCCAACGATTGAGTGACGTCTCGGCGTTGAGGAGGGCCAGCCCGACCTCGCTCCGTGCCTGCGCGCGCGGGTGGGCATCCTGGTTGGTGATGACGAGCGCCAGGTGGTCGCGGGCGGCGACGAGTGCCGCGCGTGCGCTCGTCGGGAACAGGTCGCGCTCGGAGATCGGCCACAGGAAGCGCGCAGCGAGGAGCGCCAGCGTGCCGCCGATGAGCGTGTTGATGATGCGAGCGCGCCGAGCACCGTGCCCAGCACCCGCTGTGTCGCGCGCAGGAATGTCGCAGGCAGCTGGGGCTCCAGGATCACCGCGACCGCGATGGTCACCCACTGGCCTCGCTCGAGGTCGGTCAGACGCGCCAGCAACGCGGTGATGGTGGTCGCGACGCCGGCGCGCAGAGCGTGCCGTAGGAGCGACGAACGCAGCGTCCAATGCGCGCGCAACGGTCCGAGCAACGGCTCGGGCTCGCGCGTATCGACGAGCGCAAAGGTCTCGGGCAGGGGGCGCTCGTCCTTGATCGACGAGGCGAGCTCGAGCGCTTTGTGCGCGAGCGTCATGGGGCGATGGAGCAGGCGCTCCTCGGGGGCCTCGCGAATGGCGATGAGATCCGAGGTCACTGCTACCGTTGGGATCGCTTCGGCCGGTGGTGCCCGTCGCTCGTTCTCGACCGCCGCCGCGGCGCGTTCGGCGATGAGCGCCACCTCGGCCAGCATCGCGCGTGCGCGGGCCTCGAACGCGTCATGGGCCGGTCCTTCGAGGGGGTCATAGGGAAGGTGCTCGGCCAGCGTGACCGAGGCCGCGAAGAGGCGGTCACGGGTCTCCAGCAGCGCCAGCAGACGCACCCCGCGCCCGCTGTCCCCGCGCCGCCCACGCCGGGTGGCGGCCAGGGTCGCGCGCGCCTCTTCGATCGCCTGACGGATTTGGGCGCGCTGGTTGCGTGACCACGCTTGCGCTGGATCCGGCTCGTCGGGACCCCGCGCGTAGCGGGCGATCGCCTGCGTGAGCGTCGCCGGTTGCGCGAGCGACACCAGCTCTATCACGAGCAACACCGCCCCGACGCTGCCCGCGTTGCCACCATAGATGCGCGTAGATGCGCGTAGATGCGCATAGGTTCGCATAGGTTCGCATAGGTTCGCATAGATTCGCATAGATGCGCAGGAGCCCAAGCGCCGTCGCGCACACGAAGACCGCCGGCCCCAACGCCGCTGGCGCGTCGCCAACCAACGCCGCCTACGGCACCAGCACCGCGCCCGCCACCGAGAAGCCTGCGAGCGTGCGCGCCCGCGACGCATAGGCCCCGCCCTTGTCGCTGATCGACGCGGGGAACCCCGCCAGCGTCGCCCACGACAGCTCGTGGCGACCGGTCGCCAAGCCCACGACCAGCGGCGCCACGGTCGCCAACCCCGCACGCAGCCCGGCCGCGATCGCTGGTCGCACGGGTGCCAGCCGGATCGCATCGGCAAGCGGGCCCATCAGCTTCCCAGCACCTTGCACGACGCACAGCAAGCATGGGCCCGCGGTCGCTTGAAGCAGTCCCACCAAGACCGACCAAGACCGCGGTCTAATAGATGTCGCGGAAGAACACCTTCACGACCTGGAGCGTTCGGCCGCCGACCTCGACCGTGGCGCCCGGCTCACGACGCACCTCGCGGCCATCGAAGATGTAGGGGCGCGCGATGAACGTGGCGACGTCCTCGGGCGGCACCGCGAAGCTCACGCCGACCTGTTCGCCCTCGCGTTGTTTGCCGAGGATCGACAGGACCAGGGCGTGCTCGGTCGAGTGGAACCCGTTCTTCCATTCGTTGCACTTGGCGGTGTCGCCGACTGGCCAGCCGTAGACCGGGGTACCGTCGCGGCGGATGCCGGGGATCACCTCGCCCGCGTAGACGCGGTCGACATAGCCGCTGACCCAGTTCGCCTGGGTCTTAGCGAGCAACCCATCGTAGCGCGCGTCGACGAGATTGAGGGTCGCGGTGAGCTGGTCGGCCTCCGCATAGATCCACCAGTCCGAGCCGTACTCGACCGTGGTCGCGCTGAGTGGGCGTTTGGCCCAGCGGCCGTTCTCGCTGTCGAAGGCGCGCGCGACGAGCGCATCGGCCGTTGCCGTGACGAAGTCGTGGAACGGGTGGTCGGGCAGCCGCTTGTCGAGCTGGAGGAGCATCCAGATGCTCTTCATGGCGTGTCCGAAGTCAGCGTGCTTACTCCGATATTCGCCGCGCTTGGTGGACACGCCCCAGACCAGGCCGTCCTGGTGGAAGTGCTGCACGATGACGTCGCCGAGCGTGCGCATGTCAGCCAGGAACTGGTCGCGGTCAGCGGGCAGGGCGAGCACCGGCTGGGCGAGCAACAGGTAGCCATTGATCTGATCGAGCTGTGCCACGAGCTCCCAGCCGCCGTCGCTCTCGACGTCGACCTCGCTCGTGAGCGTTGCGTCGAGTGCGTCGACGACGCGGCCGTTGCCCGCGTCCCAGAAGTAGTCGGGGCTCATGATGAGGTCGCGGCCCCGGCGCAGGTCGGCCTCGGCCGCTGGGTCGCGCGTGATGAAGACCCAGGCCGCCAGACCGAGCATGCAGTAGGCCTGGTCCTGGGCGGTGCGGATCCCGTCTATCGGCGTGCCGTCGGCCGCGAGCTCGGGGTAGCAGTCGCCGGTCGCGGGGTCGATCGCGTGCGCGCGCAGCCAGGCGACGCCCGCCGCGGCGTGGTCGAGCAGCTCGGGCTTGCCGGTCATCATGAAGCCCGCGACGTAGGCGAATATCTGGCGCGACAGCATGCGCGGTCGGCGGCGGGTGTTGCTGGCGGGCAGCCCGTTCATCGCGCGGTACGTCGGAAAGTTGCCGACTGGGCTGCCGAGCGCGGCGCCCATCAGCCAGAATGGTTCGAGGTCGGTCTGGTAGTGGTCGACCCAGCCGGCACCCTGGAGCGCGGCAGGCACCTCGCCGGGCGGCGGGACGGTTGGGCCGTAGACGTCGTCGGCGATCGAGGTATCGGTCGCGTCGCTCTCATCGGGCACATCGGTCGTGTCGGCATCGATCGAATCGACCTCGCCGACCTCGCCGACCTCGGCGACGTCGAGGTCGGGTGTGCTGTCGCTTGCATCGCCGTCGCTGCTGTCGGTCGCGCCATCGCTGGCGTCGTCCAGCACATCGCGGTCCGGGCTGTCGTCGCCGCAGCCGGCGAAGACGAGGGTTGCCCCGAGGCACGCGAGGACACGTGAGGCCGAGCGGGTCGCAGGCAGCCCAACGAAGCGAGCGAAGATCATGAGGCAGGTGGAAGCCCGCCACCGCGGTGTGTCAACCGGCAAGCTGCATCGAATGGTGACATCGCTCGGGACGGGCGTGAGACAAAGGTGTATCCGCTCTCCGGCCCGAGCCCACGGAGTGCGATGCCACCCGACGAGAGTTTCAACTGGAAGCGGTCCCTCAAGCGCTTGAACGAGCTGTTGTTCGCGGTGATTGCCGATGAGCTCGATGACGCGAGCTATGCGTACCTCGTCGAGCGCCCGGACCCGCGCTGGCTGGGCGGTCTGCCCGCGACAGCACGCGCCATCGCGTCTGCCGAGGAGCGCCTTGGCGTGGTGCTGCCGGAGGCCTATCGCGCGTTCCTGCTGGCGAGCGATGGCTGGGTCAGGGCCGACGGTTTTCCGCATCGTATGGCGAGCCTCCTCGATACGACCCGGATCGATTGGTTGTCGGCCCAGGCGCAGCGGCGCGAAATGAGTGCATTCCGCGACTTCCTGGTCGATCACGGCGACCTGCTCGAGCCCCCTGTCGGCGCGGACGAAGACCCCATCGACCGCCTTCTTTGTATAGGCGACTGCGACGGCAACGAGTGCATCCTGTATGTCGTCGGCGCGCGCGGCGACGACTGGTCGGTCCTCGTGTGGGACCCGGAAGACGGCTTCCGTCGCCATCCCGGGCTCGTCGAGCTGTTCAAGAAGGAGCTCGCCTATCGCGAGTCCGAGGCCGCGGGCTGATCTCACGAGCCCGGCGGCAGCCAGGTAGCACCCGTCTCGCAGTCGACGTGGCGCATCGTGAGTCGCTCACCCATGTCGAGCACGCCGTACACGATCGGCAGCCCGAAGCGACGTGGTCCAATCGAGCCGGGGTTGAAGACCGCAGTCGTCCGGTCACACGTGACGAATGGCACATGCGAGTGGCCACATACCACCAGGTCCGCGCGTGCCGTGAGTGCCGCGTCACGCGCCGCCTCGAGGAGGCGTGGCCCATAGACCGCGATATGAGTCATATAGATGCGCAGCACCTCGGCGCCACCTCGATGCAGCGACAGCGTGAGTGCTTCGGGCAGCTCTGGCGCGTGACCATCGATGTTGCCACGCACCGCATGCAGCGGCCCGATGCGACCCAACCAATCGAGCACCGCCAGGTCGCCGATGTCGCCCGCATGTAGGACGAGATCAGGCCCTAACGCGCGGAACTGCGCATCGCAGCGCACATCCGGCCGCGAGTGCGTGTCGGCGACCACGAGCACGGTGGCGGCACGCTCGCTTGGCAGCTCGATGATTCGCTCGTCCATCGCCCAAAGCTTGTCACGCGTGCCGCGATTCGCAAGCACGGCGACCCGGTCCATCTTGACAACGCCGGGTCGCGCCCCGAGGTTGACACTCCCTTCTGCCCCAAGGCGCTCCATGTCCGACCCCAAGAAGAAGCCGTCGATCAGCATCCCCGCAAACACGCCGGCGCCGGCCGCGCTCGTCAGCGCCGACCTCGAGCTCGGCAGCGGCCTCGAGGCGGTCGCCGGCAAGACCGTCGTCGTCAACTACGTCGGCGTGAGCTGGTCGACCGGCACCGAGTTCGACTCGTCCTGGGACCGGCGCAAGACCTTCTCGTTCAAGCTCGCAGGCGGTCAGGTCATCAAAGGCTGGGACCAGGGTGTCGCCGGCATGAAGGTCGGCGGCCGCCGCCAGCTCACGATCCCGCCCGACCTCGCGTACGGCAACCGCGCCGTCGGGGGTGTCATCGAGCCGAACGAGACGCTCGTGTTCGTGGTCGACCTCGTCGACGTGCAGTAAACGGCGTCGACGATCGCCGGGCTGATGCTTACCAGCGTCGGCGGCTCGCGCACCTCGGGTACGACTTCAGATGCACCGTCGTGCTCGCTTTCTGTATCGCTTGTATCGAGTTCGCCGCACGTGTCGCTCGCATCCAGCGCAAGCTCCTCGCGGGCGTCGATGGCAAGCCCATCGTCCGCCGCGTCCGTATCGACCCGCACGTCGACATCCTCATGAGCGGTGTCCCGGCAACCAGTGCCAACGAGCAGCTCCACTAGGAAGAGGAGGGAGCAGACATGCATCGCGTGAGCTTGCGCCAGAATGCTTGCGATACGCGAACGCTCCCTCCCAGAATCTACTTCTTCTTGGCGCCCTTCTTGCCGGGCTTCTTGCCGCCCTTCTTCTTGGGCGGGGGCTGCTTCTTGTTCTTGGGCGGATTGGGCTGCTTCTTGGGCGTTTGCTTCGTCGACTCCGGCGGCGCCTTCGTCGGCGTCTCGACGACGGTCGGCGTTTCCGAGACGACCTCGACGCTCTCCTCGGCGACGACCTCTTCGACCTCTTCGACCACCTCGACCACCTCGGTGCCGGAGCCAGGCGACGTGCCCACCTCTTCGACCGGGGACACTTCCGCGACGACTTCTTCGACGATCTCGGGCGAGGGCTTCGGCGCGTCCTCCAGCGGCTCGCGACCCTTCTTCAGGTCCTCTTCGTCGCGGCGTGCTTTGCCCCTCACCGGGTCGCCGAACCAGCGGAGCTCGCCTGGAGTGTTGGCGCGCTTCAACCACTCCAGCAGCATCGGGGTGCACAGCGAGTTCTTGGCGAGTTCCTCCCAGACGCCGCCTTCGCGGCGCTCCCGCTCCTCCTTCTCCTTCTTCTCCTTCTCGGACTTCACGAGGTTGGCCTGCGCCTCGAGCTCTTCCTCCTCCTTCGTGGTGAGGTTCTTGCCGAGCGTCGACGCGACCGTCCCGGCCTTGCCCGCGGCCTGGCCGATGACGTCATTGAGCGCCGGGTTGCCCCGCTGGCCGGCCTGGAAGCGTCCGTAGTTCTTCGTCTGCCCGTGGCCGCGCGACTGCCCCTCGTCCAGGTTGCCTGCGTGATCGAAGAAGATGTGCGGTTGATCGCCCTTCGGCGCGCCTTCCCAAGTCAGGTGGAAGCCGTCGAAGAACATGCCGTCGTTGGTGGGACCCTTCGCGCCGGTGCGGAACACCGAGCCGTGCCAGCCACCGCTGAGCGGATATTGCGGCATCTGACCACGCACGTTCCAGCCGCCTTTGGAGCTGAGGTTCGACATGAGGCCCTTCATCTGGACCGGCTTGCCGTCGACCATCGGTGCCGCGCCCTTGTCCGGCGACCCGACCGCGGTCGACTCGCCGCCGCCGCGCTGCTGGACGGGCGCCGCCGACGTCACTCCGTCACCCATATCGGCCCCGGGTGCCAGCATCGCCTCCTGCGCCGCGAAGTCCTGCCCACGCAGGCTCGCCTTGAGCTGCACGGCATGCCCCTCGGCCTTGGCTTTGGTCTGGACGGGGGAAGAAGACGACGCCGGCCCTTGCCGCTGCTCGCGTGCTGAACGTGACATAAGAGTGCCTTTGGGGGGAGCGGGGCCGACACCGGGAAGGTGTCACCACCTCCAGTGATTCGCAAGCGCGAAGTCGCCACCCAGAGGCAGAGCTTTCGCGCGCCGACGTGCGCTCGCGCCGTCACGCGCCATGCGCGGAGATTGACCTGCCGTTAGACGATCGCGCGCTCAGCGGGTGTCGGACAATGCCAGCGCCACGCCGCCGAGCGTCAGCACACACGCCGCGACGCCGAGCCCGGTGAGTGGCTCGCCGAGCAGCGCCGCCGCGAGCAGGGCAGCGCCGATGGGCTCGCCGAGCGTGGCGAGGGCAACGGTCGTGGGTGTGGTCCGGGTCAGGGCCCAGGTGAGGAGTGTGTGTCCCACGAGCTGGGGCAGGGCGGCAGCGCCGATGATGACCCAGGCTTCGGCGGCGCTGGTGGGGAACATAGGCGCGCCGACGAGCAGTGCGCAGGTGATCAGCAGCACGCCGCCAACGAGAGCCGCTGCGCCCGAGAATGCCAAAGAGGCGCGCATGGATGGCAATCTCACGCTGCGCGCGGTGACCAGATAGACCGCGCCAGTGGCGGCTCCGATGAGCGCCAACAAGACCCCGTGGAGCGAGTTGTCGGTGGCGGGATCGGACGGTATCGAGGTCGCTAGCAACACGACCCCGCAGGTTCCGAGCGCCATCCCGAGGAGTGCCCGCGCATGCGGCCGGTCGCGCCCGGTCACGAGTGCGAAGGCTGCCAACATGAGCGGCGTGGTCGTCACGATGGTCGTCGACACGAGCACCGACAGGAGCCCCAGTGAAGCGACCCAGGCCCCGAAGTGCAGCGCGTAGGCGGCGCCCGCGAGCCCGATGCGGGCGCGTGCGCGCGGCAGGTGGCGCAAGAACGGCGTCAACACCAGGCCCGCGATGATGAGCCGCCAGCCCGCCGCGGAGAGCGGATGTAGCTCGGGCGCGGCCCGGAACAGGACCGCCGCAAACGAGATTGCGATCGCTGCGACAACCAGCGCCGTGATGAGCAGCGCCTTGGATGACGGTCGCGCCTCGTCCAGCTTCGCCGGTTGTGACGGGGGGGCCGCTGGTTGGACGTGCCCCATCAGCGGTGAGGCAGCGCCTTGGGCCGCTCGTTTTCGCCGCCAAGGCCGTGAACGACCTCCATCGCACCGCCGAGCGCGCGCCCGGCGGCGTTCTCGCGATAGGTGCGGCGGCCACCCGAGCCCCACGATTGACCGCGCTTTTCGTGCTCATCGGCCGCGAACGACTCGGCATGCTCGAGCATCGCGGACGCGGTCGGGCGCCGGCTGGACTTGCCAGCAACGCCAGCCGAAGGCGACGTGGCGGGCCTCGTGAGCAGATCGTCGTCGGACTTGAGCTGGTCGAGCTTCTTCTTGAAGGCGATCGCCGCGCTGTCGCAGAAGCTCGTCTTCTCGCTGCGGGTGTCGCCTGCGCTGGTCGCCGAGCGGCCGCGCTTCCAGCGCGCAATGTGCTCGGCGCATTCGCGGGTGATGCGGCCGGCGCTCACCGAGAAGAGGTATTCGGCGGTGACCACGTCGGCGTGGCGCCCAAAGAAGTGCATGCGGTGGGAGCGCCCGACCGCCAGCGAGAACACATCACAGTAGGTCGCGACGGCGTGCGCCAGGGTGCGACGCCAGAGTGCGCCTTCTTCGAGCGACACCCACAGGTCGACGAGCTGGTCGTGCACGTCGCCGTCGATGCGCACCCCATAGCCTTCGAGCCCGTAGGTCGTGATGAGATCGTTGGCGGCCGCGGTCGCGGCGATGCCTTCCGGCAGGCCGATCTGGTCGGCGCCGAGGTCGCGCAATTTCTTTATGCGCATCAAGATCTTGGCGAGCTGGCCGTCGTCTGCGACCCGCGCGACCGGTGCCTCGCCGTGCTTCAACGCGGCGCGGATCCCGCTTGCGACCCAGTTGTCGACGACGCGATACGAGTGCCCGAGCACCGCGCGCGCCCCATCGAACCAGCGCTCGCCGTGGTGCTTGCCCGCAAGGTCGACGAGCGTCGTCTTGAACGCGACATCGTGAGCTCGCGCGCGCGACAGCGGGTGCGCCAGCTCATGGGCGAGGGTCGCCATGATTTCGGCCGGGTCGGCGTTCGGGCACACCGTCAGGTGCACGCGCAGCGGCTTGCCATCGCGTTCGAACCAGACGCGCCCCGAGGTGAAGCCGAGGCGATTGCTCGTCGCGCGGGTCAACGTCAGCTCGGGCAGTGGCAGCTCTGCCGTCGTCGCGAGCGCCTCCAACCAGCGCGTGATCACCGCGCGATCCAGCGGCGTACCCTGTTCATCCGCGGCCGTTGGCGCCTTCGGCAACGCATGCGGCCCACTCACGAGGATCGCGTCGTCATCGTCGGCGCTGCGGCCGAGCGCCTCGATCGTGTGCCGCACCGGCACCCACGGGCACGGCCGTCCGCTGGCGTCGAGTTCGTCGGGCTTCACCGCCTCGAGCGCGCGCAGGAGCCGCGCGGCGTCCCCGGGCGCCAGGATGACGACACACTTTGCGAAGACGAAGACGCGCTCGCGGCCATAGAGGAACGATGGCCCGACCAGGCGCAACGGCGCACCGACATCGGGTGTGAGACGAATCGCCCATTCGTCGGGGCCCAGCTCGCGGCCGACCACGCGCGCGTCGCGCGGACCTTCGATGACATCTCCCAGGATGTGGTGCAGCTCGAGCAGCTTCAGCACCGCGGCGCGTGCGAACCGCGGCGGCAGGCGCACGAGATTCGCGCCGTGCACCTTTTCAACGGTGGCGAGCGTCTGGGCCGCTGGAAGTTCGCTGTTCGCAGCGTTGGAAGGGGTCGGCAGCGCCATGCTTCAAGTCGTCCGAGGGCGTCAGTAACTGGTCGTCTTGAGGCGTTCCCACACGTCCTTCGCGTGGTCGAGGAGCACCTTCGGCGCCTTGCCGAAGTCGGGCTTGTAGCTGCCGCCGACCTTCTCGCTGCCGAGGTCGACGACCGTCTCGCCCCGCAGGATGTATTTCTTGTCCTTCTCGAGCGTGAGCAGCTTCATCGCCAGCGGGCTCACGTCGCCGGCGCAACGCGTGACGTAGCCGAACGTCAGCTCGCCATCGCCGTCTTCGTCGAGGTTCTGGACCTCGACGCTGCCTTCGATGAAGCGCGCGGTCATGTCGAGCTCGCATGGCTGCACCGCTTCTTTGATCGCCTGCATCTTCTTCCAGCCGCCGTCCTTCTTCAGGAACGTCGTCACATAAAGGACCTTGCTGTAATAGGTCGTGTCGCCCTTCGTGCCGGACTTCGCACTCGCTGCGAAGACCGCGGTGTAGTGGCCCTGCGCGTCGGTCCAGGTCACGACGCGCTCGACGACGGCCCCGTCCTTGCCAGTCACCCTCTTCGAGTCGAGGCCCTCGGGATAGATGCCGCTGGTGTCCTGCTTGGCAGTCTCGGGTATGTTGTCGGCGAGCGCCGGGGCGGCACCGAACATGGATGCCAACACAAGAGAACTAAAGAGCTTCTTCACATGACCTCAGGGGTTTGCAGGGACCGCGCGCGCGCACGTCGGGTCGTTCATACACGCGCTGGCACCACGAAGTCGATGGCTTGCACCGGATGCGACCGGATGCGACTGGATGCGAGTCCGGCGTCAGACCGGAGATACATCCCTCAAGCGTTCAGCGCCGCGGCGACCACGAGCCAGGCTCCGAGGCCCGCCAGGCCCAGCGCCACCAACATCCGCAACTGACCAAGCCGTGCCGCGAGTCGTCGGCCGTACCGGCGCGCGAGCCCATGCACGATGACAAACCACGCGAGCACGCCCGATACCGCGCCGACGACGAACGGCACGCCCGTGTCGGCGAGGTAGGGCGACACCGCCGCGACAACCGCGATCCAGGTCACGAGGAAGCCCGGATTGACCAGCACCAGCATCACACCGAGCCCGCCGGCCGCGAGCGGCGACCGGACCCCGAAGGCTCGCTCACGTGCCCGCGCCCCCCACGCGATAGCGGCGAGGCCTATCAGCACGAGACCCGCGATGAGGCGCAGCCACACCGCGATCTCGGGCAGCGCCAGTAGCGGCGGCCCAAGCCCGTACACGACCAGCGCGACGTGCACCCCCTCCGCTAGGGCGGCACCGATCGCCAACGCGACGACAGCGCGCGCGGCGGATCGCGAGGGTGCGTCACGCTGCTCGACCCCGGCCGAGAACAGCAACAGGACCACCGGTCCGAGCATCGGGATCGACGTCACCAGCGCGGCGAGAAAGCCGACGGCTGCCTCGACCAGGATGGCGAAGCCTGGACTGCGGGCCTCTGCAAGCAGGTCCAGCGCCTGCATGAGGGCTAACGCCGGTCGAGACCCGCGGCCGCGAAGAAGCGATCGAAGGCCTCGACGGTGGGCTTGTCGTTCTTGCAGCGGATGCCCGCGTCGATGCGCACGTCGAGCGCCGGAAAGACCTTGTCGTAGAAGCCCTGCACGACGTGGTCGGCGGTCGCTTGCTCCCACGCGACAAGCGCCTTGGAAGTCGACTCGAGCTCGGCACGGTTCGCGCTGACGAAGCTCGTCATGGTGCGCGCGAGGCTGGCGCATTGGGTGCCGGCCGCGCGTAGTTGTCGCGCGAGATCATGCTGGAGCTCGGCCCAGCGGGCTACCGCGGGGGGCTCGCTCGGCTTGGGTGCGATGACTTTCGGGGCTACGACGGGGGAAGGCGTGGGCGCAACCCCGGCGCTCGCGCACGCCGCACAGGCGAGCGGCACGAGCAGCCAGAGGAAGCCCCGCGGTCGCATCAGGTCGCCGCGGCGGCGCGCTTGGTAAACTTGCGCGCGAGGGTCGCAAGGCGGCCGTTGCCGTTTTCGAGCGTCTGCTTCACGTCCCAGAGCGGACCCGTGATGAAGGACAACGGGTCGGCCGAGAACGCCGGGCGGTTCTTCTCGAAGCCCGAGTGGCCGACGATGTTGAGGCCCCAGCCGACCGCGAACGCGCCCGCCGAAGCGAACCATGCGGGACGGAACGCGGGTGCCAGGAGGAGGCCGGCCGCGCCGCCGACGATCAGCGGGATCCCGATTTGGTGGAGGCGCCGATTCACGGGATGCTGGTGGTTCTCCTCGTAGAATCGCACCGACTCGGCGACGCGCTCCTTGATGCCGCCCTCGAAGTCCGGGTTGCGCTCGCGCCACGAACGCTCGAGCAGCGCCACACCGCGCGCGAACATCGACAGCGCGCTCACCTTCTGGCCGGTGAGCAACGTCGCCATACCGGCGACCGCCCACTTCATGCCTTCCTTGCGACCGGCTTCGCCACCGGGCCCTGCTTCGAGGATCTGCTTGATCTGGATGTTCATCGTCGCTCCTCGCCCGGGCGTTCTTGCCAGGCTGACCGCGCGTCATAACCGAGACCCACGCCGCTTCCAAGGGAAGGACACGTTCGGGCGACCAGGAGCCGGATCGACTATATGATCGAGTCGACCGCCCAGACGCGGATGCGCTTGTCGGCCGAGGCGGCGACGAGCCACTCGGTGTCGGGCGAGAACGCGACGGCGTAGACCCCTTTGGGCTTGATCGTCAGCTCGGTCAGCGCCTCGAACGTCTCGAGCGAGTAGACGCCGACCGACTTCTCGCTGCCGATGGCGAGCATCGTGCCGTGGTGCGCCAGCGCCAGGCACAGGTGCCCTGCGACGCCCGGCTCGAACGCACCCTTGGCGTCCCAGGTCTGGGTCGACCAGAGCTTTATCTGCCCCTCGTAGCCGGCCGAGATGAGGCGCAGCCCGTCGGGCGTCAGGCCACCCAGCGTGACGGCCGCCTTGTGGCCGGTGACGAGGTCCATCTTGTCGCCGCTCGGCAACTTCCACAGCACGATGTCGTCGCCGAGCCCAGCGGACGCGAGCATGCTGTTGCCCTTCACCCAGGTGAGCGATGTGACGTTGCGCTTGTGCCCCTTGAGGGTGTGCAGGCACTCGTTCGTCGTGCGGTCCCAGATGCGCACGGTCGTGTCGAAGCTCGCGGTTGCGAACAGCTTGCCGTCGGGCGAGAAGCGCACGCACGCCACCGAGTTCTTGTGACCCTGCAGCGTCTCGATCGGCTCGAGTTCGGGGAAGGTCCACAAGCGCACGTACTTGTCGGTGCCGACGGTCACGATCGTGCCGAGGTCGGGCGAGATGGCGAAGTCATTGACGGACTTGTCGTGCGCCTCGATGCTCGCCGCGAGCTCGAACTCGTCCTCGACGGACCAGAGCTTCAGCGCGTTGTCCATGCCCGCGGAGACGAGGTACTTGCCGTCCTGCGAGAAGCGCACGGTCGTGACATGGCTCGTGTGAGCTTGGAGGGAATATTGTTCGTCGGTCATGCCCACCTCATTGGGAGAGCTTCTCGTCCTCGAGGGTCGTGAGCGGTACCGCTTGGGTCGAGCCGATGGTCAGGAGAACCGTGACGTGGTCGGAGTCGAGCGGGAAGCCGAGATCGAAGCGGAAGGCGAAGCGATTGAACTGGGGCAAAAGGATACGCAGGCCGAGGCCGAGCGCGTGGTGGATGTCGAGCCGCGCCGGTCCATCGCCGACGCCGCCGACATCATAGAACAAAACTCCCCCGATGTGGACCGATCCGAGGACGGCCGGCGGGGTGCGCAGCTCGAGGTTGACCCGCAGGCGGTCCGCCCCGAAACCGTAGAAGGCTTGAGAAGCATAGCCGCGAAGGCCATTGTCGCCGCCCAGGGCGACCAGCGTGCGGTAGCTGTCGGCGACTTTGGACTCGAGATCGGCGGCCACTACGACCCGCCCGAGGACGAATCGGGGTGAGGCCGTTCGGAGGCGTACCCGATAGCCCTGGTCTATCACCTGGCCGAGCTGGAGCCTGCCCTTGAGGCTCAGTGCGAGGTCGAGCAGCGCGCGATCATTGCCGATGAAGGGGGCCAGCACGAGGCCGGCCGAAGCTTCCCAGTTGAGCGCGTCCTGGTCACTGCCGAAGGCCTCGAGCGGGGCGGCGAAGAAGAGGTCGAGCGAGGGGCCGACGCGTACATCTTCGGACAGGCCGAAGGCCGCGAGATCGTTGAACGTGACCCAGGTGGGAGTGAACATCTGCCAGCGCAGGTACGGGTAGAGCTGGGTGCGTGACGGCGCCAGCACGTCGTCCTCGAAGCGCTGGTAGAGCGGGTTCGAGGGACCAAGGCCGGTGTCCTCGTGAGGTGTGTAGCGTGACGAGTAGATTGTGTAGCCGAAGCCGAGGCGCTGGATCAGATCGTCATTGCCGAGCTGCCGCGAGCCGGCGAGCGAGACCTTGAGCAGCGTCTGGTTCCAGATGCGCGGGATGCGATCGTCTTCGGGGGTCGTGTCCGAGTCGTAGGTCAGGATGTCGCGGCCCGAGAGCTGACGACCGACCGTGTCGTCCCAGGCGGCGCTGAGCTCGAAGCCCCAGCGGGGTCGCAGGTCCCAGAGTGGCACGCCGATGGCGAGGCCGCCGCGCGTGCCTTCGAGTCCGCCCGAGTCGCGCGAGAAGACGAGGTCGAAGGACTGCGAGAGCTGCCAGCGACTGCCGAAGAGGCGCCGGTCGACGAAGCGATCGCCGAGGCTCACGGTCTTGGGCTGGAGCTCGAAGGACAGGGCCGCCTGCACGTTGCGCCCGAGCAGGTTGCGTTCGATGAGGGTCAGCACCAGCTCGTCGATGAGGCCGCCCGTGAAGCTGAAGCTCGACTCGAGGCGCAGCGACCAGAGGTCACGCGTGAACACGAGGGCATCGACGCTGTTCGGGTCGGCCGCAATTCCATCGGTCTCGACCGGTCGGACCGGCACAATGCGCACGAGCGCGAAGATGATCTGGTCGCGCAACTTGCGGGTCGACTCGTCGATGCGTGCCTGGCTCCAGGGTTGGCCCGCCTCGAACAGGAGCTCGCGCGCGATGACGTCCTCTTTGGTCTTCCAGTGGAACACGTTGAGGAAGGTCGGCCAGAACTCGTCGTCGGCGAAGACGTCGTGGCTGACGATGCGGATCTTCGCGATGCGCTTGCCTTCGGGCGCGGGATCGGGCGTCAGCGCGAGCTCGTGCAGGACCTTGTTGGTGCGCTCGGTCTCGTAGCTGTCGGGCTGCACGTCGGGCGCCGGCGGCTCGGGAGGTGGCGGCTCCTCCGCTCCCGCGGGTGCGGTGAGCACCGCGACGAACAACAAGCTGAGAGCAGCGCGACCCAAGTGGGCAGACCTCGCAAGACGGCGCGGACACTAACAGGTCTTGTCGCCCACGCAAGCGGGCCCGCAGCGCGCTCCTCACCGTCGAGCGCTACGACCTCGCCGTCGCGATACCCCGGGTTTCCCAGCAGCCCGATTGCGGCGCATTACGTCCGCTCGCGCCACTACCTGGTCGAGGACGTCACAGCACCTCCCGCTCCGCGCAACAGCACACTGGGACGCCGGTCCTGCCTCGGCGCCGTTGACGCGCGTGATTGAGATGGTTGCTCTTGCTCCGTAGGAGAGACATGCCCGTGGTTGACGTTCTGGATTCTAGAATAGAGAACGCACGGTGAAACGTGGCTCCCAGGACTTTTTGCATGCTCAGGACCTCGTCGTCGCACTGAAGCTCGTCGGGCTTCGAGACGTGCCTTGGGCTTATGGGTCGCTGGCGGCGGCAATCGCGATGTCGCCTTCGCAAGTGCACACCTCGGTGCGGCGGTTGGAACGCTGTGACCTCTTCAATGCGAGCCGCAAGGAGACTTCGAATCGCAACCTGCTCGAGCTGCTCGCGCATGGGGTGAGGTTTGTGTTTCCCGGGGTGGTAGGCCCGCTGGGGCGTGGGGTGGCGACGGCGTCTCGGCGTCTCCGCTTGATAGGCTGCTGCCTTCGGGTGGTGAGAGGTTCGTCTGGGCTTCGAAGGTTGGAGAGAATGTGGGGCACACGGTCGATCCCCTCGTAGCGAGGGTGCCCGAGATGGTTGTCGCCGACCCGGGGCTGCATGAGCTGCTGGCGCTCGTCGATGCGGTGCGGATCGGCAAGGCGCGGATCGGAAAGGCGCGCGAGCGGGCGGTGGCGGTCACCCAGCTCGAGCTGCGGCTCCTGGCGGATGGGGCGTGACGCGCAACCTCGATGCGCTCGATCGGGTGGCGGCCGCCATCGAGCTGGTCGGTGTGCGTTATGCGTTTGTGGCTGGGGCGACCATCGAGCTGTTTCTCGATGCGCTCGGACAGGCGCAAGCACGCGTTGCCGATGACGTCGACTGCATCGTCGATGTCACGGACCGCGGCACCTTCTACGCGCTGGAAGTTGGGCTGCGGCGGGCTGGCTTCGTCAACAGTGTCGTGCCTGGCGACCCCAATCTGTCGCTGGCGACTCGGCGAGCTGGTGGTGGACATCATGCCTACCGACGATGCTGTGCTCGGGTTTGCGAACCCGTTCTATCGCGCGGCGCTGGAAGCCGCTGAGCGCGTTCTGCTCCCGTCCGGGCGCACAGTGCCTTGCCTGACACTCGGCTACACGGTCGCGACCAAGGTCGTCGCGTTTAGCGGTGTTCATCGAGTGTTTCAGCGGAGCTGCTCGAAGCGGAGGCGCAGGCCCTTGACCTTGTGCTTGACGAGACCATCGGCGACGGTGCGAGCGGCGGTCTGGGCGACTGCGACGAAGGTCCAGCGATCGTGGATTTCGATGCGCCCAACGGCCGTGCCGGCGAGGCCGATGTCGCCGGTGAGCGCGCCGAGGAGGTCGCCCGGACGGAGCTTATCGCCGCGGCCGGCGCCGAGCCAGAAGGTCGTCATCGTCGCTGCGAGCGGCGCGCCCTCAGTGGAGGCTTCGCCACTCTGCCGTAGGCCGTCGGCGGCGGGCAGGGGTGCCATGCGCGTGTCGCCGGCAATGTCGCCAAGGCGTGAGCGCTGCTTGTCGGTGATGAACGTCCAGGCGACGCCGGGGCGGCCAGCGCGGCCGGTGCGGCCGACGCGATGCACGTGGTCTTCGTGGTGCGCCGGAAGGTCGGCGTTCACGACCAGATCGAGGCCGCTCACGTCGAGGCCGCGGGCGGCGACATCGGTCGCGACCAGAACGCGGATGCTGCCATTGCGAAAGCGCGCCATCACGGCGTCGCGGTCGCGTTGCTCGAGGTCGCCGTGTAGTGCGTCCGCCGAGTGGCCGGCGGCGGTGAGGAGCCGGGCGCTCTCGGCGACCGTGCGTTTGAGGTTGCGGAAGATGAGGCATGACGCGGGTTGGAGGGCGCGCAGGAGTTGGTCGAGTGCCATGTCCTTGGCGTCGTCTTCGACCACCGCGGCGTAGGCATCGAGGTCCTTGCCTTCGCTGGCGATCGTCACGCGCGCCGGGTCGTGAAGCCAGCCGCTCGCGAGCTCGGCCAGGCCGGTCGGGAATGTGGCTGAGAAAAGTGCTGACTGGCGCGTGGTCGGAAGGGCCGCGAGGATGGCATCGACCTCGTCGGCGAACCCCATCTCGAGCATGCGGTCGGCCTCGTCGAGGACGAGCACCGTCACCGCCGACACGTCGAGGCGACCTCGCTGGAGCTGGTCGAGCGTGCGGCCCGGCGTGCCGATGACGACATGCGCGCCTTCGGCCAACTGGGCCGCCTGGAGGCCACCGGGCTGGCCACCGATGAGGGACACGACGCGCAAGCCGGGCGAGCGTTTGCCGGCGCTCCGCACCTCGGCCATCACCTGGGTCACGAGCTCACGCGTCGGGCACAGCACGAGCGCTTGCACGCGGCGCTCGGCGAGGTTCAGGCGCTGGAGGAGCGGCAACGCGAAGGCGATCGTCTTGCCGCTGCCGGTCGGTGCCTGGCCGATGAGGTCACGGCCCGCGAGCAGCGGCGGCAGTGCGACTGCCTGGATGGGCGTGAGCCGCGTAAAGCCGAGGTCAGCGATCGCCGCCTGCAAAGGAAGCGAGAGATCGAGATCGGCAAAGGTCGGTGAGGGAACGGCGGTCATCGGGCCCGGTAACGCAGATCGAGGCGGGCGTCGAGGACGAGGGTGAGGCCGTGGGTGCGGGCGCGGGCGTGGGCGTGGGTGCGGGCGCGGGCGCGGGCGTGGAGAGCGTCACGGCAGTCGCTCGAGCTTGACCAATGGGTGGCCAAACCAGGTCTCCCACACCGTCGCGGCGGCTTTCGCGAGGGCCGGCCCGGATTGGCCGAGCAGCTGCAGGTGCAGCGCGGCGACGGTCTCCAGATCGGCGCCGGCGCGGCGACCCTCGGGGTCGATGATCGGCTCGAATGGCAGGCCGAGGTTCTTGGCGATGCCTTCGAGGATGAGCACCGCGCTCCAACCTTCGGCGCCGCCCGAGCCGTCGTAGAGGTGCTCGCACAGGAGCGTCAGGTTGACGCGCGCCCACTCGGCGTCGCGGGCGATTTCGGCAGTGTAGGCTGACAGCTCGTAGGCGACGCGGCGTACCTCGTCGCTCTTGGCATGGTCGCTGTCGGGGTGGATCTGGAGGACCGTCAAGAGCTCCAGGGGGACTTCGAAGCTGTCGCCGGACGCGTAATCGATGCGGTGTTGGACTTCGTGCAGCTCGACTGGCCGGGCGTGGCGCGTCACGAGGCGGGCAAAGAGCAGACGTTGCGCGCCGGTCTCGAGCTTGCCCTGGATCTCGTCCAATACCTGGCGCGCTTCGCGTGAGGTCATGCCCTGGAAGCGGTCGCGATAGTCCTTGTCGACCTCGAGCCGCTCGAACTCGCGCAGCGTGATGTCGCGTGACGCGAGCCGCAGGTTCCAGTCGTCGACCAGATCGCTGCGCCTCGCGAGCAGCTCGCCAAGCTCGGAGAGCGCCTGTTGCTCGCCGGGCAAGGCACCATAGAAGGACTCGCGCACGACCTGGCCGGCCTTCTTGCGAACCTCGAGCCAGCTCGACTTGCCCTCGTCATCGGCGTCCATGTGCAGCGACATCTCTCGCCCGGGGACGAGGGCAGGTCCGAGCCGGGTCGCAATCTCGGCTTCGAGCTTGTCGACGAGCAACACCGCCACGTCCATGCGCCTCGAGGTGTAGCCGAGCAGCGACTGCACGATGTTCAGGCGATCGACGCGGCGCAGATGTAGCGCTTCGACTGGCTTGGCGTCGGCCATGAAGCGCTGCGCTGAGACGACACGGAACGTGTAGAAGGCGGCCTCGGCCCGCCCGTTGTCGTAGCGCACCGCATAGCTGTCGAAGAAGTAGCCGTAGCCACTGCGCGCCACGGTGCGGTTGGTCGTGCGCACCGCCTCGGCGAACACCTCCTCGCGCTCGGCCCAACCCTCGCCTCCGCGCGATGCCGACTCGGCGCCGTCCAGCATCAGCGCCATCGCGTCGAGCATCGCGTCGCCCAACAACGGTCGCAGGTCGGTCGCGAGCACGTCGGCGCGGTGCGCGGCGAGGAGCTTCTCGCGCTCCTCGAGGCGCGAGGGTAGCTCGCCCTCAAAGCGCGCACGCGACAGGCGATCGAGCGCCACCACCCAATCGGTGAGCGCCTCGACCCAGGGCGCCTCGCGCGCCAACGGCAAGAGCTTGCGCCCGCTGACGGGCGTTGGCAGCAGGGCCTCGGCCTCCCCGGGTTCACGCGTCGAGGTGCTAAACACCAGCGCGGCGCCCGCTCCGACCAGCGCCACGACCAGCATCGCGATCAGTGCGCGCCGTCTCGGGGTCGCACGCTGCGCGCGCTTCGTGTGCTCGGCCCAATAGCGGTTGTTGGTCGCCTCACGCAGCCCGAGCGACGCTGGCAGGACGATCCCGTGCAGCCGCAGCCACGCGGTCTGGAGCAGCGCCACCGTCGCCGCCACCGGATCGCGATCGACCACATGCGCTGCGGCGAGGTCCTTCGGCAGATCCAACGCGAGCTCGAACGCGGCGTGCTTCAACTGGCGTGCTACCCGCCAGCGCCCCAGCCCACCGAGGCTCGAACCAGCGCGCGCGACCCGCAAGTCGGCCATCGCCACTGCCCGCGCGAGCACCTCCGCCGGGCTCCCTCGATCGTACGGCCGCTCAGCGGGCATGTCCGGTTGTGCCCGCTTCCGGGGGTGCGGTCAAATCAGGGTGCATGCCCACGAACGGAAACTGCCAGGCTCCAACACCTCGTCCGCGCGAGCACCTGGCGGTTGCCTTCCTTAGAACGCACCGACCACGCCGAGGTGTACGCCCACCTCGTCGTCGAAGTCGGAGAAGTCGTAGAACTCGCCGGAGAGCTTGATGCGCCAGTCGCGCACGAGGTTGATGGCGGTGCCGACGGTGTAACGCACGACGAGCGACTCCGAGCGGAGCTCGCTCGTGAGCGCGACGTTGCCGGTGCGGCGCAGGCCGTCGACGCGGGCGACGCCTTCCAAGGGGCCGAGCGGGAACGCGAGCTCGCCGTAGAACCCTTCTTTCAGCGAGTACGGGTCGAACTTGCCGTCCGCGCCGGGGCCGTAGCGGAAGGTAGAGCCTGGGTCTTCGCCGAGCGCCATCTTCGTGCGGCGTACGAGGTACTCGGCGCGCAGCGTCCAGCGGTCGATCCGCAGTACGAGGTCGGTCCCGAGTAGCAGGATGTCGAGCTCGTTGTCGGGATCGTAGGTCCCATAGAGGACCGATGCGCCGGCGGTGAGCAACAGCTCGCCGAGGGTCGCGCGCAGGGCGAGACGTCCGCCGACCGACGGGCGCGAGTTGTTGTCGACGTAGTAGGCCTCGCCGGAGCGCGACTGGACGAAGTCGACGTCGGTCGCGTCGTTGTTGCCGCGCAAGCCGCCGACGACATAGGCCGAGACCTCGAGGTCGACGCACTCGGAGAGGGCCGGGCTGTAGGTTACTTGCAGGCCGGAGTCGACATAGGGCGCGGGCAGGACGCTCATGTTCCACGCGCGCAGGTGGAGCATGCGGCCCATGTCATAGGGCAGGGGCTTGTCGCTGGTGAGGTGGTTGGCGGGGTCGTGGCGTGCCTGGAAGTCACCGAAGGCAGGAACGAATCGGCCGGCGCGCACGGTGAGGTCGCCGACCGGGCGGAAGTCGACATAGGCCGAGCCGATCTCGAAGCCGTGGCAGCCGTAGCAGGTCTTGACCTGGACGCCGATGTGTTCGCTGACGTCGGCGGAGAGCTTGAGCGAGAGCTCGGACGTGAAGCCGTCAAACGTGAAGTCGCGCGCGCGATCGTCGGTCGGCACGAGCAGGTAGTCGAGCTGCACGCTGCCCGCGAAGTTGACGTCGGCTGCGTGCGCGAGACCGGTCGCGCTAAGCGCAGCGGCGGTGATGATTCCGAGGTGACGGGGCATCATTGGTCCTTCGCGCCTTCGGCGATCCAATCATGAAACAGGCGCAGCTCGAGCCCGGAGAGGAACGGCGGTCCGTCCAAGGGCATGCGGCTCCCGAATGGCGGTCCGGCCGATACCTTGAGAAAGAGCACTGAGTCGCAGGGCTTGCCCGGCGAAACGATGGTGCGGCTCGAGTTGAAGCCGCCGCGCAGGAGCGACGTGTGGCTCGTCGCGTCGAGGCCACCGTTCTGGAAGCCGATGGCGCCGTCCGCGCGCGGGTCGTGGCACGGCGAACAACCGGCGACGTTGCGCAGGAGGATCGGCGCGATGTCACGCGCGAAGCTGACATCGGTCGCGGGATCGGAGTCGTCGTCGGAGCAGCGCTCGGCGATCGGCGGGCCGACGTCGGGTGCGAGGTCGCAAGCGCCGTGGGTGGCGACCAGCAGGCAGGCGCTGGCGAGTATGGTGAAGCGCACGCGCGGGCTCATGGTGTCGCCTCCGGGGGCGGTGTGCGGATAGGTCGGTTGACGATGACGCCCTCGGATTGGAGGGCGACCGTACGCGTCGGGTCGGGCTCGCCGTCGATGAAGAGCTGGGCTGCGTCGTCGAGCTCCGAGGTCGCGTCCGAGCCGCTGCGATCGATGAACTCGCCGTCGGTCACGACCGCGTCGTAGAGTTCGACCATGCCCGAGTAGCCGGCGTCGCCGGGCACCTGCGCGAAGAGATCATTGGAGTCGAGCTGGTCGCCGTCGCTCGTGAAGTCGACCCCGCGCCAGGGCTCGGAGAGCGGCTCGCCGCCCTCGCGCCGGACCGTGTATACGGGCGCTATCGGCACGGTCGGATCGGTGACGTCGATCACATCGAAGCTGAAGTAGTAGACGGCGGTACCTTTATAGTAGGCCTCGGACGGCTCGGCTGCGGACAAGCGATCGCCCGGCACCTTCTCGAGACGCGCTTCGGGCAGCACGACCGGGCAGTTGATCGTCATCGGGAGCCTGATCGATGCGCTCACGAGACCCTGCCGGAACGCTTCGTCCATCGCGGCGAATGAACCAATGACCTGGTCGGCGTAGGCATCGGTCACCGGCCACAAGACGGCGGTCCACCACGGGCTGTAGCCCGGGTCGCCCGGGATTGCATCGAAGATGGGCGGATGCGGCAACGGCGAGAACCTGCCGGCGCGCGTTTCGAAGACGCCCTGTGGGTCTGCAAGGACCAGCATGTAGAGCGGGATCGGTGCGGGCGAGGCGGGCCCGAGGTCCCAGTACCAGACGCGCTCGCCACGGGCGAAGGCGGAGCGTAGCGCGATGTAGTCGTCGTCGAGCCCATCGGCGCGATCGAGGGCCGCGCGCTTGATCGGGTCGTCGCTGAGATCGGGCAGCTCCGAGCCGGCGGCGAGGACGAGCTCTGGACGCTCGACAGCGTCGGAAGCGAGTGGGTCGATGCATGCGGGCAGCACCCAGGCCGCGCCTGCGCAAAGGAGCGAGAAGGCCACGAGGTTCACAGGGGCTCCGGGGACTTGGGGTTGACGGCGAGCGAGAAGTTGGCCATGGAGGTGCCGGTGTCGGGACGTTCGCGGGTGCGGGCGCGCGCGAGTGCCTGTCGAGCGCAGGCGCTGAAGCCCGAAAGCGCGAAGCCGCCGACCGACACCTGGGTCGCCTGGCCATCGACATCGATGACGAGGCTTGCATCGACCCGGCCGCCGCTGTCGCGTTGTGCGCCTTGCGCGGCCACGCGATAACATTGCTCGAGCGAGGCGCGGGTCGCGTCGAGCGCGCGCTGCACCGCGGAGCGCGGCAGGGACCCTTTCACGACGAGGTCGAGCACAGCGACGCTCGCGGCCAGCGCGGGCTTGGGTTGCGGTTTGGGCGGCGTCGGAGGCGTGGCGGGTGGGAGCGCCTGCGGCTTGGGCTCGACGACCGCGACGACCTCGGGGGGTGGCGTCGGTTTCGGCACGAGGATCGGCTCGGGGGTCGGCGTCGGCGGCGCGATGAGGGCCGGGCGCTCGACGACGACGACCTTCGGTGGCTTCGGGTCACGTTTTGGTGCGGTGTCGGGCGCTGGTGCGGTGTCGGGCGCTGGTGCGGTGTCGGGCGTGGGCGCGGGTGCGGTGTGGGGCGGGGGCGTGGGCGTGGGCGTGGGCGTGGGCGTGGGCGCGGGTGCGGGTGCGGGCGTGGGCGTGGGCGCGGGCGCGGGCCCGACAGCGAGGCGGACGGGCGGTGGCACCTCGATCGGCGGCAGCGCGCGGGCGAGCTCACGCTTGGGCGGGTTCGTCGCGTCAGGTCCAGTGGTCAGTGCCAGGACGAGGCCGAGGCCGCCGAGCAGGAGCACTGCAAAGAGTACCAGCAGCGGCCAGCGCGAGCCGCGTTCGGAGGCCTGGGCGCTGACTGGCGGCGCACTGGCGGCGACCGCCGTGGGCGTTGGAGTGCTGAGCGAAATCGGCGTTTCCGTCGGCGTAGGCGTGGCGCTGTGCGGGCGCGGCATGCCGGGCGAAGTGACCGGCCGCAGCTTTGGACGCGAGTCCGAGCGAAGCCCCGCGGCCTCGGGCAGATCGAGCAATGCCGTGCGCATCACGCGCGCCGTCGCGAAGCGGTCGTCGGGTGCCTTCGCCAACGCTCGCAGGATCAACGCCTCGAGACGCTCCGAGATGGCGGGGTTCACGGAGCGCGGTGGGCGCGGCGCGTCGTTGACATGCGCGAGCATCGTCTCGAGAGCGGTGTTGCCGTGGAACGGGATTTCACCCGTGACGATCTGATGGAGCACGACCCCGACCGCATAGACGTCGGAACGTGGGTCGACCGCGAGGCCCTGCGCCTGCTCGGGAGACATGTACTCGGGCGTGCCGGCGACCTCGCCGCTGAGGTTGCCGTGGGCGGCGATGGTGGCGATGCCGAAGTCGAGGACCTTGACGTGCTCGGTCTCGTTGCCGTCGTCGTCGACCCACGGCACGAGCATGATGTTGGCGGGCTTCACGTCGCGGTGCACGAGGCCGAACTCATGCGCTTCGGCGACGGCCGCCAGGATCTGCGACACGATGGCGATGGCGCGCCGGGGCGCGAGCGGGCTCTGCTCGGTCAGCAGCTCGGCGAGGTTGCGCCCTTCGAGGAACTCCATGACGATCCAGCAATCGCCCCCGACTTCGGGACCTTCGGCAGCGTAGTCGAGGATCCGCACCGAGTTGGCGTGACGCAGGAGGCTCGCCGAGCGGGCTTCGGCGAGGAAGCGCAGGCGCGCCTCGGAGCTTGCGCTCGTGACGAGACCCAGCAGCTTCACCGCGACCGTGCGATCGAGCGCGACGTGTCGCCCAAGCCACACCGTGCCCATCGCGCCCGTGCCGATCTGCGACAGGAGCTCGTACTTGCCGCCGCCAATCAGGCGCCCGGAGCGGGAGCGACTCGACACGTTAGGAATCTCCTGGGGACTCGAGGACGGCTGCCTCATGGAGTTGGCGAACCAATGGAGTCGTCCGCGACGGCTCGCTGTCCGTCAGCTTACGGTGTTACGGTCACTTCGCCAAATCAGCTACCTGTGCGTGCGCGTAATTTCGCCGGCGAGACGCCGGAGCGGGTCGGTCGCGGTCGAAGACGGCCAACTTCGACCCCAAACGAGGCGCAAGGGTTGACGCCTTCGTCTCGCTCTTGTGGCGGGCCTCCCAGGTGCGCGTACCGGAGTTCATCCAGCGGCGCCGGGCGCGGTTGACCGGCCGCCGTTGAAGCCCCGCGAACGCCGCCCGAACAGCCACTTGCGGAAGCCGAAGTAGGCGATCGCATCTTTGAAGTTGGTGATGAAACGACGCCAGCGACTCATCCGGACATTGGTCACGTATTCGAACGACAGCACGACCCGCCGTTCGCGGGGGCCGATCGGCGAGACGCTATGGTAGAGCCTGTCGCCGTTGAAGAGGACGCAGGTGCCAGGCAAGGGTCGCGAGCGCCAGTGCTTCACAGTCGCGGCCGGGAACATCCTTGTAGAGCTGTGCGAGCAGGCGGCCCGACGAGTTGTCGCTGAGCCCGACCAGCACCGTGAACCGCTCGCCGTCGTAGAGCGAGGTGTCGTAGTGCCAGCCGATGTGGTCGCCGGCCTCGGTGTAGAAGTAGAGGGCGCAGGCGTGCGCGTCGTTCTCGGGACAGGTCGCCAGCCGTCGTCCGACGATCTCCTCGAGCAGCGCCTTGAAGGTCGGCGAGCGATACAATGCGAGCACGGTGGGCGCACCGTCGGCGAGGTCGTGGAAGCCGATACTGCCGCTCTTATTGTAGCGGGGGATGATCTTGCGCACCGTCTGCGGCTCGACCTGGCACGCTTCGGCCAACAGCCCCGGAGCCGCTTGCCCGGCGCAGGAAGTGGTCGCGGAAGTAGACGCTGTCGAGACCGATCGTGGCGGCGGCCCAGACCCGGACCCCAAGTCCGATCGCGAACAACGCGGCACCGAGGACCAGGCACAGCACGGGTGGCCAAGGGAGTGCCCAGCCCGGATTCTCCAGCGCGCACATACGCCGACCCGAGGCCCTGGGCGGCGAACATGCTGCCGAGCAGGAGCTCACCGCTGCGCACCGGGGGTGACGGCGGGTGGCACGGTCGAGCGACACGAGAGCCGCCTCGAGCGCGCTTGAGAGTGACTTGGGTGACACAGTATCGAGCTGTTTCGCAGTGCAAACGGAATGACACACGACGATTTCGCGCCAATCTCTCAGCAATTGGCCTCTCGCCAGACGGCGACGATCGGTGGCCATGAGGCGTTGTGACGCCCGCCGCCACGACAATTGTTTTACATGCTGCTCACGCGCGGTTCACCCGTCGCTGGTAGGCTGCTGCGACGATGAAGGGGTTGCTGCCTCACGTCGTCCCGGAGGTCCTCATGCTCTCGCGTCTCACCGCCGCCATCACGTCCGTCCTTGCTCTTGCGTGCTTCGCCGCCGCGCCCGCCAATGCGCAGCAGGTGCGGGTCGAGACCGCGCTCGATCACAGTGTCCTCCAGGCGAACCAGAAGCAGACCGCCTACCTGCGCACGGCTCTAACCGGTTTCGACCTTCCGGGCGAGCGTGGGCGTGCGCCGCTCAACGTGGCGATCGTCATCGACAAGTCTGGCTCGATGCAGGGCACCAAGATCGAGCAGGCCAAGGCCGCCGCGCGGGCCGCCTTGGCGCAACTGCGCGACGACGACATCGTCGCCATCGTCGCCTACGACGACACCGTCGAGGTGCTCGTGCCGGCGACCAAGGCGAGCGACCGCGCCTCGATCGAACGCGGCATCGCGCGCCTCTCGGCCGGCGGCATGACGGCGCTCTTCGGCGGCGTCGTGAAGGGCGCCACCGAGGTGCGAAAGTTCATGACCCGCGACCGCGTCAACCGCGTGGTGCTGCTCTCCGACGGGGCCGCGAACGTCGGTCCGGCCAGCGCGAGCGAGCTCGGGCAGCTCGGGCGCTCCCTCAGGAAGGAGGGGATCGCGGTCACCACGATCGGCCTCGGGCTTGGCTACAACGAGGACCTGATGGTGCAGCTCGCGCAGGCGAGCGGTGGTCAGCATGTGTTCATCGAGCACGAGCGCCAGCTCGCCCAGGTCTTCAAGGAGGGCTTTGGCAATCTCGCGTCGATCGTCGCGAAAGAAGTGGTCGTGAAGATTCGGCTGGCCGAAGGGCTGCGACCGGTGAAGGTGCTCGGGCGGGCGGCCGAGTCGATCGACATCGTCGGTCAGGAGGTCACCGTGCAGATGCCGGCGTTGTACGCACGCCAGCTCGACGATCTCGTGCTCGAGCTCGAGGTGCGCCCGTTGCCGCCGCAGAACCTGCAGGTCGCGACCGTCGACGTGAGCTATCACAACGTGGCGACGAACGCTGCCGACAAGGTGTCGATGGCTTTGCGTGCGGAGATCACCGACGATCGTGAGCGCTGGAGCCGCAGCGAGGTACCGGCCGTGCGGGTCGCGGTGCTCGAGCGCGTCGCCAACGAGCAGAGCCGTCAGGCGATCGAGCTGCGCGACCAGGGGCGTGTCGAGGAGGCCAAACGGCTGATGCAGGACAACGCCAAGACGCTGCAAGAGGGTGCTAGCAAGTATGGCTCGGACACGCTCGACAAACTCTCGAAAGAGTACGACTTCGATGCCGACAACCTCGAGGGCGAGCAGTGGAATCGACAGCGCAAGGTGATCCAGCGGCGGAACGTGCAGTCGCCGTATCAGCTGGAGCAGAACAACTTCTGATAGCACGTGCTGCGCTGGAGCTTGTTTGAACGCGAACGCGCGACTCGGCCTGTTGCTAAGCGCGATGGTGGTCGTGCCCCTCGTCGCGGTGGGCTTCGTCGGCTGGCGCCTCGTCGGGGATCAGGAGGCGTTGGCAAGACACTCCGTCGAGAGTGGCTTCGGCGAGCGCCTGAAGAGCCTCGACCAGGCCGTGCAGACGATCGTGCGCGGTTATGAACGCGACCTCGCGCGCTATGCGGCCGAGCTGCCGCGGACGACCGATCCGCAGGCGCTGCGCGAGGCGCTGGGACGGCAGCCACGGACCTCGCTGGCACTCGTGCTCGACCGCAAGGGGCGGCTCGTGTTCCCGCCGCTCGTCGCCGGCATCGTCTCGCAGCGTGAGCTCGCGTTTCTCGAACGCACGCGCCCGGTGTGGGAGGGTGGGCTCCTCGAGTCGGCCGCCTTGCTAGGCGCGCTCGATGGCAAAGCGAGTGGCCCGGATCGCGGTTGGATCGCGTATTTCTTTGGAGGCGGGCAGCACTTCCTGTGGTGGTTTGCCGATGGTCGGCGGGTCGTGGCGCTCGAGGTGAGCGGCATCGATCTGATGACGGAGCTCGTGTCGCAGCTGCCGGAGACGCCGGTCGCGGGCGAAGACACGAGCGATGAGCGGACCGTGCTGGCCGATGCGACCGGGCGGATCGTCTATCAGTGGGGCAGTCGCGCGCCGGCGGCGAACGAGCGACCCAAGGCGACGGTCGGCATGTCCGAACCGCTGGAGTCTTGGACGCTGCGCCATTTCGCGGCCGAAAGCACGCTGCCCGGGGCGATCGCCGGCACGCTGCGAACCGCGCTGGTGGCCGGGCTCGCCGGTCTCGGCCTTGCGCTCGGCGCGGGCGCCTGGCTCATCTGGCGGGCACGCACGCGCGAGTCGCGGCTAGCCGCGCAGCGGGTCTCGTTCGTGAACCAGGTGTCCCACGAGCTCAAGACGCCGCTCACGAGCATCCGCATGTACGCCGACCTCCTGAAGTCGGCGCACGAGGACGCGGAGCTCGACGAGGCCGAACCGGCCGCGCGGCATCTGGCGGTCATCACGCGCGAGAGCGATCGACTGTCGCGCCTCATCAAGAATGTGCTGACGTTTGCGCGCGGGCAGGAGAACCGGCTGGCGATTGCGCGCCGTGAGGTGGTGGCCGACGATATCGTGACGGCGACGCTGGCGACCCATGGCCCGGCGCTCGCGCAGGCGCGGATCGCGGTCGAGACGGATCTGGCGGCGAAAGCGTCAATCGCGCTGGATCCGGACGCGGTCGAGCAGATCTTGTCGAACCTGCTGTCGAACGTCGAGAAGTACGCGCGCACTGGCGGCTGGGTGAAGGTCACAACGCGCGTGCTCGCGGGTCCCGTGCGGCTGGTCATGCGGGTGCAGGACCGCGGCCCGGGCATCCCGACGGCCCAGCGCGAGCAGGTGTTCGAGCCGTTCTGGCGGGCGTCGGACAGGCTCTCTGACGGGGTCACCGGCACCGGCATCGGGCTCGATATCGCGCGCCGCCTGGCGCGTCTACATGGTGGTGACCTCGCGGTAGTCGACAGCGAGGGCAGTGACGGGCAGGCTGTCGCCGGTGCAACATTCGAATTGGTCGTGCTGGCAGAGCCCGGCCCCAAGGACGCGTCATGAAAGTCTTGATCGCAGAGGACGACGAGGGCATTCGCCTGGGCCTGAAGGAAGTGCTCGAGGGCGAGGGCTACACCGTCATCGAGGCGGCTGATGGGCAGGAGGCGGTCGAGAAGTTCAAGAGCAGCGACCCCGAGCTGGTCCTCCTCGACATCATGATGCCGAAGATGAACGGCTACGATGTCTGCAAGGTGCTGCTGGCGCTGAAGCCCTCGCTGCCGGTGATCTTCGTGTCGGCCAAGAGCGAGGAGATCGACCGGGTGGTCGGGCTCGAGCTCGGCGCCGACGACTTCATCTCGAAACCGTTCGGCGTGCGCGAGGTGGTCGCCCGCATGCGCGCCGTGACCCGCCGCATCTTCAAGTCGCTCGCCCCCGAGCGGCGCGACCCCGAGACGGTGCAGGTCGGCCACCTGGTCGTGCACCCGCAGGAGCTGCGCGCGAAGAAGGGCGACGAGCTCATCGATCTCTCGCTGCGCGATGTGCGCATCCTGCTGTTGTTGCAGCGGGAGAAGGGGCGCGTCGTGTCGCGCGAGATGTTGTTCAACGATTGCTGGGACATGCAGTACCTCCCGAACTCGCGCACGATCGACCAGCACATCTCGAAGCTGCGCAAGCGGGTCGAGCTCGACTCGAACAACCCGACGCTCATTACCACCGTTCACGGCGTCGGCTACCGCATCGAGTAACGTCGGCGGGCGACCGCTCGCTGCTGAGTAGACGTCAGCTCCAGCTCCCGGTAAAACCTCGCCGACCGGTTCTTGCCCAAGGGAGTCACACGATGGGAATCATGCGTACGCTGTATCGGGAAGCTCGGGTGATCCTCGGCTTCAAGCCACCGGCGGAGAACGAGTCGCAGCTCGCCGAACGGATCGCTGGCGAGATCAAGGGCGACATCGGCGGCAAGAAGGTCCAGCACGGCGAGGACTGGTTCCTCGAGTCGAAGTTCCAGGACCGCGAGACGAAGATCCTGTTCGAGTCGGCCGCGCGGCGTGCGGTAATCCAGGTGTCGTCGACCCTCGAAGGGGGCCCGCTGTTCGTGCTGGTCTCGGCGAACTCGACGCGTGAGACGCCCGACGGTGAGGAACGTAAGCCCGTCACGAACGGTGTTTTCGCGCAGGGTCCGGCGCGCGACGTGGCGGTGATGCTCGACCTCTGGAAGGCGCTGCCGACCGGCACGCGTGGTAATCTCACGTCGCTCATCTCGAAGCATCGCGGCGAGCTGCGCTATGAAGACGGCCTCATGCGCTTCGAGCCCGAGACGTTCGTGCTCGACGGGCCAAGCGCCAAGTACAACGTCAAGAGCCTGCTCCAGACCATCGTCACGCTCACCGCGGAGATGGAAACGGCGTGGTCGAATCTTTGATCACGGCGGCGTTGCGCTGGAGCATCGCCTTGGGCTGCCTTCGCCGGGGCGTCCTGTCGTTGCTATCGCTGGGCGCGCTCGTCGCGTCGTCGGCGCATGCCGCCGTGCCGACGGGCTACAATCCCGAGGACCGCATCGAACTCGAAGGGGGCATCCACTTCCTCGGGGCGTCGCTCGAAAGTGGTGTGCCGATCGGGGGTGAGATCCACCTCGAGCTGGTCTACCAGGTAACGTCGCCGCTGCCGGTGGATGTCTACTCGTTCGTGCACTTCGAATCGATGGGCTCGGACTGCCGCATCGTCGACGACCGGCGAGCGCCGATGCCCGATGGCGGCGCGGCCGGTGGCATCATCCGCCATGCGCTGGTGGTGCGGGTGCCTACCGGCAAGGCCTCGTGCGAAGGTGCGACGCTCGAGCTGTACACCGGTCTCTATGATCGGAAGACCGGCGTGCGGACCGCGGCGACGAAGCCGACCTTCCTCGATGACCGCATGCATGCGGGCTACATCGA
>Ga0105044_10000549_pt1 | contig 46201 bp, 42 predicted proteins | sample MAT01_FD_78092 | JGI IMG/M metagenome (GOLD analysis project Ga0105044, IMG submission 78092) | Freshwater microbial communities from Lake Fryxell liftoff mats and glacier meltwater in Antarctica - MAT-01 | ecosystem: Environmental > Aquatic > Freshwater > Ice > Liftoff microbial mat | place...
AAGCGGGACTCGGTGGCGGTGAACTCCGTGTCGATCATCAACCAGGGCTTGGCACGCCAGTAGGTTGACCACTCGACCCCGTAGCGTTCGCTGGCATCGCCGGCTTCTACATTGCCGGCATCTCCCACATAGACGAGCTCGGAGTCGCTATAGAGATACCAGAGGGAGAGCGTGGAATTCAGATCGGGTGCGAGTTGACTGCGGACGCCCACTTCGGCACCTTTGGTGCGAACGAGCGGAGGGACGGAATCCACCGGAGTGCCCGGAGCACCGGGATCTTCGGTGATGGTGACACCGCGAGCGTCGTTGCTATGGAATCCGAGGCCGCCGTTGAGATAAAATTCCGTATCATTCCAAGGGCCGAAGACGAGACCGGCCTTCGGACTCACGATCCCGGCCCATTCGTCGCCGGAATTTGCGTCAAGAGTGTGGGAATCCACGTCAAAATAATAGAGGTCTCCCCGGAGACCCGCCTGACTGCGGAGCCATGAGTTCCACTTGGTCTCAACATTCCCGTATCCGGAGAAGCTTGATTCATAGACCGTATCATCCCGGACCGTCGAGAGGCGCTGACGTTGGGCGGTGTTGTAGAGGCCAACTCCGTCGATGAAGTCGTGATGGGTTTGCAGTCCAACGGAGAAAATGTTCTCCCGATCAAGCAGACTTATGGGATTGAAGGTGTGGTTGAGCGATGCTCCGGCAAACCAGCGGTCATCAAATTGATTGAATTGGTCGCCGTTGACCGGATCGTCGAGGAAGTAGGTGAAATTGGAGTAGAGATCGAGTTGGTAGGCTCCGGCATAGACCGATCCGACGGTCACTCCGGCGTCGCTGGTTGTCTTGAAGTCTGTGGAGAAACTGTAGCGATAGGACTCGCCGCCCACTGTCGGATCAACGAACCCAAACGGGTCGATCGATCCGTCTGCGATGGCTCGGGCCGGAATCTGGTCCGTGGCATTCCACGAGGAATCAAATCCCATCAGAGTGAATGAGAGAAAGTCATCATCGTCTCCGACCACGAATCGAAAGAAACCATTCATTCGGCCCAGATCATCGGGGTTGAGCCAGGGGCCGTCGTAGGAATTGTATTCGAGAGCGTAGGTCGCGATTCCGTTGCCTGCCTTCACGGAATCCGCGAGAAGCCCGCGATAGTAGTTGTCCGTTCCGATGGAGAAGGAAGCGATCCCCTCGGGTAGCTCGCGATAAAGCCGGAAGCGGGCGGCTCCGGCGGTGCTGAAATCGCCGAAGCTGGAGAAGTAAGGGCCTTTGACATACTCAAGTTCTTCGACCAATTCGGGAATGAGGAAGTTGATATCGGCGTATCCCTGCCCGTGGCCGTGGGTGCGGTTGTTGACCGGCATGTTATCGACGAAAATCGCGAAGTCTGTTCCGTGGTCCAGATTGTAACCGCGGAGGAAATACTGGTTCGCTTTTCCGCCGCCGCTGTGTTGGGTTACGATCAACCCGGGAATAACCTCCAGCAGCTCGCCCCGTCGCAGGAATGACCGCTGGGAGAGATCATCTCCGCTGGCCCGCCCGCTTGAGGCGCTCGGGGCCACTCCGAGGAGCGTCTCCAGTTTGCCTGCGGCCACATCGGCATCAAGGGTCGTCACCGTCGGTGCGGACACTCCGGTGACCGTCGAGGAGAAGGTCATCGCCCGATTGTTCGGCGTCGCGATGGTGGTGTCGAGTGAGCTACTCCCGGGCTCCGTGCTTTCACGGGGGAGGGTGTCGTCGATCACCAGTGGATCGGGAGCGTTTTTTTTCTTAACGATCCGGCGGCCACCGAGAATAAGGAGCGAGGTCAGAATGGAGATGGCGCGAGTGTTCGTGGCTTTCATGGATACTTCGAGTAAAAGCTTGAGCGTGGATTACTCAGCAATTCGGCTCAGATTGTCCGCGTTGGCCTGCATGACGCTCAACCAGTCGCCCGCCTCCGGGCGATTCGCGCAGGGATGCACCACGACACTCTCGATCCCGAGAGCCTTGAGTTTGGCGATGGAGGCCTCGGCGGGCGTTCCTTCCCAGATCATCCATGCAGCAGGGCGGTCCACGCGCAGTTTGTTGAGCTCCCCAATGGCCGCGTCATCGGGCACAGTCTCGGGCTCCCAGTGGACCGCTTGGAGATCCAGTTTATACCGCCTCGCGAAATATTGATAAACGGGGTGGGAGGCCAGGAGCGGCTTGTCTTTCAGGGCGAGGCCGATCGTTTTGAACCGGGCGTTGAGCGCGTCGATATCATCGGCCAGGGAGTTGAAATTCGCCTCGATCTGCGGTGCGGAGTCCGGCAATAGTTTGATCAAGGCATCGCGAACTTCTTCAGCTTGCCAAAGCGCCTGTTGGAAGTCCAGCCAAGTGGTGAAGGCGAGACCGGCGTGGGAGTGTTCGCCTCCGGGGCCATGGCTATGTGAGACGGCCTCTCCACTCGCAAGGTATTCTCCGGAGAACGCTTTCGAGGTGTTCACCAGGATTGAACCGGGCATCGTTGTCTCGGCGAGCCATTTCGCATAGTCCGCCCCGTTGAGCAGCAGCAGATCACCCGACTGCATGGCCAGGATTTCGGCATCGCCGGGGTTCCAGAATGCGGGATCGATCTCGGCGGGTGCCAGGAATTTCGCATCCACGAGATCTCCTCCGATACGCTGCGCAAAGTAGAACAGCGGATAATTCACGGTGTGAACCACCGGCTTTCCAACGGGTGCGTTGGAGGTGCTTGAATCATCTTTTTCAGAGCAGGATGCTCCGAAAAGCATGACTGCGAGGCCGAGTGAACTAGCGGTGAAGAGGGAACGGAAGCGGGAATGAATCGAGATCATATGGACGGGAAGGCTTGGTTTGAGATACCCTCAACCTACCCCAACGAAATCTTTCTCCAAACCCCACAAGTTTTTTCGAAAAATTACTTTTCGGCACCAAGCCACTCGCTCAGGAGGGTCCGCGCCCGATAGAGCCTTCCTTCCACGGCGCGGGCGGAGATTCCGAGGATTTCAGCGCAGACCTCGTGACTCAGATCCTCCAGACAGCTTAGCATGACCACTTCGCGGAACTTCGCCGGGAGCAAGTCGATTTTCCGGCGAAGTTTTTCCAGATCTTCCCCGCCGGCGACCGACTCGTCAGGGCGTGGGCCGGAGCATACAAAGTCCACTGACGAATCGTCGAGCGAGGACGTGCGCCGTCGCTGGCGCGAAGCCTTCGACTTGTGCCGGTCGTGGCATTGGTGCAGGGCGATGCGATAGATCCAGCTCGCAAACTTTCCGCGCCTTTCATACAGTCCAATCGAGAGGTAGGCCCGGACGAAAGTATCCTGACAGGCCTCCTTCGCGTCCTCTGTGTTCCGCAGCCATTGATAGCAGAAATGGAAAACGCGATCCTGATACCGCTCGATCAGGATTCGGAACGCTCCATCGTCACCGGCTGCTGCGGCAGTGGCCTGGAGATCATCCGCCGTGGTCAGTGCTTGTGGATCGCAGCCGAGAAAGCGTTCTCGGAAGAGCTCCTCGAATCCTTCAATTGTGGTGTCCATTTACGATACTGTCACAGGTCCATTGGAGAAGCATTTCTCCCTGTTTTTCATCGAGATAGGCCTTCATGGCGAAGAAGTGATCGAGAGTGGATTCCTGAAGAAGTCCCTGTTGGGCGGCGAGCTTCGCAAGCGCATCCCTGGCTTCCGGTGACTTCGCTTCGTGGGATCGAATAACCTCGGCAAGGTGGACTCCAGCGGCGTCGATTTCTTTTCGTAACCGAATCCGCTCGTCTTCGAAGGCACGCTCGATGGCTTCGAGCCTGAGTTCCTGATCTCTGGTGATCTTCAGATTCTCGTGCAACCACTGATGAAATCCCTTTTCGGAGGCCACGTTTTGGGTCTGGCGCGAGATTCGTTCCATGGCGAACCCTGCGACCAGATACGCCACGACCGCAGCTACTGCGACAGTGGCAAGAGCCCAGATCATGGTTCGGCGTCCGATCATTCGAAGACAAAAGGAGCTGTCTGATCGGCTGCCTGAAAAATTCTCAGGGGAGGCGCGGTCTTCGTCGCGGTGGAATCTCCAGTCTGCAAACCAACGACAGTTGCCAAAACCAAGGCGACCAGGCTTGCCGCCAGGAGGACTCTCCAGTGAAGTCGCAGAGCACCGCGAAGCTTGCGGGCGGCTACGAGAACGTCGGTCGCAAAATGGGACGGAAGAGTTTCAGGAGGATTTGCGCGCAGTTCCGACAACTTGCGACGGGTGATGAAGCCTCTCATGATTTCGAGTCGGTAGATATACCCAGACTTTCACTTATGGCTTGATTTGTCAAGGAAGCTTAGCTCCACGCACTGCGCAGCAGCCGGAGAAAATTACCATGGAATACCCCGGTGATATCTTCGTTTGAATACCCTCGCTCGCGCAAAAGTCCATCGAGCTTCTGCAGATCCGCGATGGTATCGAGATCGAGTGGTCCCTGTTCGCGTCCGAAGCCGCCGTCGAGGTCACTGCCGATGGCGATGTGTCGCGCATTCCCGGCTAGTTGGCAGATGTGGTCGAGGTGGTCCACCAAATGAGAAAGCTGCACCCCGGTCGAGGCGGGAGTGGAGACCCCTCGTTCCCAGCCCGGCACGAGCATCCAGGCGTCGAGCACTCCGCCGATGACCGCGCCGCGTTCGATGAGGAGGCGGATTTGTTCGTCGGAATATTGGCGGGGATCGGGCACCAGAGCTCGGCAGTTCGAGTGACTCGCCCAGACGGGGCCGGAGTAGATGTCGAGGGCTTCAAAGAAACAAGCTTCACTGAGGTGCGTGGCGTCGAGGATGATGCCGAGTTCGTCCATCTTGCGGAGCAATGCCGGACCGGTCTCCGGGAGACCACCGACCTGATCGTGCCCGAGCGCGTAGCGACCGCGCCCGTAGTGCGCCGGACCTAGAGCGCGTAGTCCAGAGGCATGGGCACGCTCAAGATAGTCGAGCGTGATGATCGAATCGGCTCCCTCAAGGCTGAGGATGAATCCGATGGGTGCCTTGGCCCCTGCAGCGGCGACGGGATCTGCCCACTCCGCAAGATGAGCGTCGAGACCAGCCAGGTCGGTGATTGGTCGCATCTGCCCGATTTCCGACATCGCCTGGTAGTAGGCGAGCTGTCCCTGGGTCATGGCCCAAGCCTGGGCGGGGGATTCCCAACACGCGACCGGACCGCGCGGTTTCATGCACCCGCCGATCTGGGTGGCGATGCAGAGACCCACTCCGCCGCGCCTCATCTCGTCGAAGCAAACCGTATTCTCTCCCCGGCCCTTCATATCGTGGCGACCGGCCTCATTTTCGCGGATGCGTTTGATCGGAAGGGTCAAATCCCGGTTCCACTCCAGCGCGTTCATGCTGAGGTCGAGGTGGATGTCGCAAAGTAATTTCATTGCAGTAGGAGAGAATCTAGAGGAGATTAGTGATTATGAACACGACAGGAAAATCCGGTCGGGGTGGGGGCCTGAAAGCAATGTCGGGTCTTCCGTTCGCTGCGCTCGGTATCGTTCTTGGCGTATCATGGGTCGGGTCGTTTGGCAATGCCCAGGATGGCGGCCTTTACAGCAGCCAAGGCAGTGTGATCCAAAACCAGGCGCTTTACGAGCAGGAACAGGCCCGGGCGGCGGCGGAAGCACGCCAGACCAAAGCCCTCAAGGACGCCATGGCCGCGCAACGCCCCTTGCAGCCCGTGGCGACCACGGCGGAGCAATACCTGCGGATCAATGGCGTGCCGGTGGCCTCCAGCCGGGACGGAGCCGAGTATCGGGCGACACCACCGGCCGGGGTGTCGACGGAGACCCGGGGATCAAGCATCTCTCCGGTGCCCTTCCGGTCGGAAGCACCGGTGCCTTCATTTGTGCCGCCCCCGACAACGCCCCCTGCTCCCGAGAAAAAGAAAGGCCTCTTCGGGTGGCTGCCGGGCAAGGCGGAACCAGCGTCGCCGACCAATCCGTTTGTCGCCGCCCCTCCCGCCAACGACCAAGCCATTCAGACCGCCACGCTGGCGGCGGTGAATGCGCCAGGCCAGGGAGGCGAGAAGCCGGGGGCTCTGGGCGGACTGTTTGATCGGAAGGAAAAAACACCCAACAGTGCGAGCGGCCCTCCTCCCGCTGCCGGAGTCGATTTGTTTGAGCGGCGTGCTCGGCAGACGGTGGGGGACCGAAGCGCGGTGGTGGTGCCACAGACTTTCGAGGCGGAGTTCGCCGGGGTGCTGGTCACGGTGTATGCGGGCACGTCTGTCATGGTGCTGGATCGCTCCGAAGCGGAAGCGCTCATTCAATTGCCCGATGGCCGCAGTGGACGGGTGCCCGCTGCCTCGCTGGAGGCGCGGTGAAGCGTCCTCCCGGGAGCCTTATCCGGCAACTCGCGGCAACGCCGGGGAGCTGAATTTTATACGAGAAACGGAGAATGAGTTCCCCGGAATTTTCACCACGCACAGTGAACTCGCCTTACTTTCGCAACTCCGCCTCGATCGCCGCAGCGACGGTCTGGCCGAGAAAATCGTAACCTGGGGCGGTGAAATGGACGTCGCCGACCGGCTGGTATTCACCGAGATGAGGGGTCATCGCTCCGAAGAGGTCGTCGATCCCGACGCCTTTCTCTTTCATTAGCTCTGCGGCAGCGTCGTTGCGCTCGACGATTGAGGCGGCAGTTTGTTGTTTGTCAGGGAGATCCGGAATTGGCGTTGTGGTCGCCCAGACGAGCTTAGCTCCGGTCGTGGCGAGACGGTCTATGATTTGGCCGAGGCGGACGCGATAGTCGGGTAGGGGAGTGGCCCGGTCGTGGATGCCGAAGTTAAAATGAATGAGGTCCCATTGTCCCTCCCCCAGCCAGACGGTGAGCTTGTCGAGGCCCGCCTTGGTTGGCCCGCAATTCGCCGGGGCGCGATGCACGTTGGCCTTGCCTGAGAGAGCCTTGCGGACCGCCAGGGTGTATCCGCGTGAGACCGAATCACCGATAAGAAGGACACGGGGCAGGGCGGGATCGTCCGCGACGAAGTCCCACGCGTTGCTTTTGCCCTCGGTTTTTTCCTTTTGGTGGATGGGCAGGTAGAAGTTGCCGAGGTTCTCCTGCAGCACCTTTTCCCAGGCCTGCTCTTCGGGCGGAAGCGTTGCAACCCATTCGAGATACTTCGCTGCGACGGCGGCCTCGGCCTGCGCCTTCTTAGCGGCGGCTTCTTCGGCGTTCGTCGGTTCGGTGGCGGCGGGTGCGGCAGCGAGACCGCCGGCGCAAAGGAAGGAGAGGAAGGAGAGGAAGATGGAATTTTGAGGCGATTTGAGCATGAGCGAGGATCGGGGTTGGATCGGAGATTCGCAAGAAATGTTGTTTTTGTGAGAGCGGGCTGAGACCGGAAGGTCAAGTCGGCCAGAAAAACAGGATCGCGAGTCCGGCGACGAGGGCGAGAACGAAAACGGGGGCGATCTGTTTGAAGATCGCTTTGCCTCCGATCACGGCGGCGAGGCCGCCTTTGAAAGCGAGATTGGCGAGAGCGGCGATGAGGATGACCCGCCATCCGGTGGTCAGAGGGAGGGAGCCGTTGTTCATCAGTTCTGCAGTCGAGAGCGTGATGGCGTCCATATCAGTCAGACCCGAGAGGACCGCGACCCCATAGAGTCCGGCCGTCCCGAGGTGTTGCTTTGTTGCGGCGACGGCGAGGAGAATGATCACATAGAGAAGTCCGAAGACGATCGCGTGTCTCATTCCCGCCGGGTTCGCGGGAGGATCGAGATACACAACCTCGGCGGCGCGCCGCCGGTAGAGCAGGTAGGTGAGCAGGGAAAAAACGAGCAGGAAGGTCGCGAGAGGAGGCCCGGTGACGAGGAGATCCTTTCCATTGACCACCGCCATTTCCACAAGCACCCGGACGATCGCCACCGCCGATGCAAGCGTCACGATGAGGGCGGCGGCAGTGGCGCGTGTCGCATCTTCGCGGGCGAGGCGGGAGGCCGAGGCCGTCGTCGCCGTGCTTGAGACGAGTCCTCCGAGGAGACCGCTCAGGAGCGTGCCGACCCGGCTGCTTCCGATGCGGTAGGTGAGATAACCGCCCAGTCCGATTCCGACGATGAGCACGACCATCAGCCAGGCCTTGAAGGGATTCACCACATCGTAGGGGCCGAAGGTGCGGTTCGGCAGAACCGGCAGCACGACGAGGGTGATGAGCACAAACTGCATGATCGCCCGGACGTCCTCCGGTGCCATGCCGCGGACGAACTGGTGCAGGGGAGTCTTGTAATAGAGCAGGAGCGCCGTGACCCCGGCGAAAAGCACGGCGGGCGACAGTTCGTTGGTGAAGTCCGAAAGATAGACCCCGATGCCGAAGACGAGCAGTGCGGCGATTTCCGTCGTCACCCCGGCCCCGTGATCGGCACTCTTGCGGGAGTCGATCACATTTCCAACACTGAGGATCGCTGCGAGGAAAAGGATCCCGGCGAACACGACCCACCCGCCATACGGGACGCCGATCAGTCCGATCAGATACCCGGAGAGGGCGATGAGGGCGAAGGTTCTGATCCCCGCCGGACCTTCTTTGACGGTCTCCCGTTGCAGCCCGATGAGCAAACCGATGGCGATGGCCAGACCGGGACGGAGATAAGTTTCGGGATTCACGGGAGTCGAGGGGATTTGCAAGCAGTATAGAGAGATTTCACCGATGAATCCAGCACGGAGAATCGGGCGCGATAGAACAAAAGACGGTCGAGGCACCGGGCAAACCCTCTTCGTGAGGACCAGGCTTTCATCAGTAACTTCATCCAAGCCGGCCGCAGCCTGAAGGAGATGGCCGATTTTTTAAAAGTGAGTTACCCAACCGTCCGGAACCGCCTCGATGAAATCATTGCCAGGCTGGAAACCGCCAAAACACCATCGTCACGAGCACGACCTCTTCAAGAAAAATCAGTGACCTGTTGTTTAATCCATTCAAGCACATAGCCGGTCCCCCGGCCTTGGTCTTAGGGTTGTTTTTGATCCTCCTAACTGGATGGATCGGTTCCCTGAGTCACACGCATTTTGACGGCGTGCTGGACACGCGCACTGGCTTTCTGGCGCAGACTTGGTTGTTCCTCACCGAAGGCATCGTCAACTGGTTATCCCTTTCCGTCGTGTTGCTTGCGGCTGGGAAACTGATCTCAAAAACAGCCTTCCGGTTGATCGATGTATTCGGCACCCAGGCGCTAGCACGCTGGCCCATGCTGCTGACGGGTCTGATCTGCCTGCTGTCAGGGTATCAGCGCTTCACCGAGCACCTGCTGGCTATTGTGAACAAGGGCAAGCTGGATCAAGGGCAAGCTGGATCAAGGGCAAGCTGGATCAGCTCTTCAATCATCCTGACGCGCAGGCCTTTTTCGTGTTGACCACTGTCATGTTCATCGATCTGGTCTGGATGGTGGCCCTGATCTATCGCGCCTTTGCCCTTTGCTGCAATGTTCGTGGAGTGCGGGCCATCGCCACCTTCATCATCGGCCTGATCGTGGTTGAGGTGCTGTCTGAAGTCTATCTCAGTTTGCTCCGGCAACTTTAGCAGCGGTTTTTGACTTCAGCTTCGACACGAGAGCGAACACCACGCCAACCACGATCACAATAATGATCCACCATGCGAAAGCCGGGATTCCGGTCAGGCTCGGGAGTGTTGCCTTTCCCAGATCTCCAATCGAGAGAATGTGTTCCGAGATCCAGGGATAGGTTACCCCGTAGAGAATCGAGCCTGCGATCATGCCGAGGAGTCCGATCGCGGCGTGAATGCTCCCGGTGCCAATCGCGGCGATTCCAGTTCCCGGGCAGTATCCAAGCAATACCATGCCTATTCCGAAGATGGCTCCACCGACAATGATCGCGAGCAGATGGAGCGGTTTGATGTGAAAGGTGGCGAGATCTGCCGCTACGAGGAGTGCGACTCCAATGCCGCCAATGACGATGGCCGAGAGCATGATTTTGAGCACGCGGAAATCTCGCAGTCGGAAGAAATTGACGATCACGTCGTAGCGATCAACCCGACCACGGTCGAGAAGGAAGCCAAAGACAAAGCCGAAAAGTATCGCCAGGCCGAGTCCAAGAGGGGCTGAGGTATCAACAGGTAGTTTCATGGAAATGGCAGTTTACTGATTAATGTTTTTGTGGGGAAAAAGGAGGCGTGCGGTGATGACACCGGTGACCATGACCGAGAGAAAGAAGAGCCATCCGCTGGCGGCGAGTTGAAGGCTTCCCGAGATGCCGTGGCCGCTCGTGCAGCCGTCTGCAAGTCGAGCGCCGAACAGAAGCAGGACACCGCCGAGAAAGGCGCCAACCGCTCGCCTCGTGACACTCGGTCCGAACCGACTTTTCCATAGTTCGGGCACAACCTCCTTCCGCAGAGTTCCGGCGAGGCCGGCGCTGGCAAAGGCACCTGCCACGACCGCGATTGTGAACCAGAAGCTATAACCGAGTGACGGAGGGTTTTTCCCCCAGTAGGGCATTGCGGTGACGGCTTCCTGTCCGGTGAAAAGCCCCAGCACCGCGCCGCCCCATTTCGAAACTTCCGTTGAGATTCCGAGTGGCTTGTCAACGAGAAGGAAGACGAGCCAACTCAGGATTCCAATCCCGGCCCCGACAAGGTAGGGATTCCAGCTACCGTTTTTCAAAATAGAGGGTTTCATCATGGTGGAGGGTTTCATCAAGGCCGTAGTAAAAGAAATCTCGAGAGAGGGCTATGCGGCGATTGGCAGGTGATCCGCATGGGTTGCTAGATAAAACTAAAGAGGGTTGGGTCGGCCGCCTAACCCTGTTGATTCGTCAGAAACTCGTGCGTCGCCGCTCTTGTCTGGATTAGCTCTTCGATATTCTCGAGGGTCAGCCACTGGCAAAGAGAGCCGTGACTGTCAACTACGGCGGCACCGGGGAGACCGGACTCAAGGAGGCGCCGCCATGCTTCAGTTGCGGAAGTATCGGCGTGGATCTGTGCGGGCGTGTCACGGATGGCTTCGGACACTGGTGCGTTCGGTCCTTGATCCCGAAGGACCCGGATGAGATCGTTGCGGGTGGCGATGGCAGTGCATTGTCCAGCGGAATTCACAACAGGAAAATCAGGCTGTGAACCGTCGAGAACGAGGGTCACCGCGTGGTGGATTGTGTCTTGCATTTTCAAGGTGTGAAATTCCTTTATCGCGGCGTCAGATGCCGCGAGTCCCTCAAGAAGTTGCTCCCTTTTGACGACGGAGCCTTCGGCACTGGCGGAGAAAATGAGAAACAGGGAAATCAGAAACAGAACCGGCTGCGCTGCGATGATACTGTAAACCGCGAAGACGATTCCGAAAGCCTCCCCGATTCGCACTGCAATTGCGGTCGCTTTTTCAAACGAGAACTTCATGGCGAGGAGAGCACGCAGGATTCTTCCGCCGTCCATCGGAAAGGCAGGGATGAGGTTGAATGCTCCGAGCGCGAGATTGATCCAGATCAGTGCGGCGACAAACTCCTCAAAGGATGTCGGCGTCTCGCGAAGGGGAATCAGAATCGTGCCTCGGATGACGAGGATTCCAATTGCAGCAAGGAAGATGTTCACCATCGGCCCAGCGAGGGCGATGAGCAACTCGACTCTTGGTTCGCGGGGGATCCTCTTCATCCAGGCAACTCCGCCTATCGGGTAGAGAACGATGCGGGGTGTGGTGATTCCGAACCGGAGCCCCATCAAGACATGACCTAGTTCGTGGAGAAGGACGCAGGTGAAGGAGAGACAGACCAGCGCGAGAACAATGAGAACATCGACGGGCGTTCCCTGGTGCCAAGTCGAGATGCCCAGCCAGAGCAGGAGTAGCAACAGAGAGAGGTGAATCCTGATCTCGGTACCGGTGAGTCTTCCAATTTTAACGGACCAGCGCATCGTGGAACTTATTGTGAGGGTGGAGTGGAATCGGTCTCCGTAGGGCCTCCGAATAGCCGCCACATCAGAATTCCCCGGTTCAAGTGAAATACCTTTGTAAACCCGGCGCTGACGAGAGCAGAGATCGCCCGACGGCTTCGATAGCCTCCATCGCAATATACCAGGATGGGGTTGTCAGGATCGAGAACGGTGAGATCTCCGGTGTCAAGGGAGTCGTTCTCATACGGGGCGCTCACTGCCTGGGGGAGACGCCGCTTTCGGTAGTGTGCAAATGGTCTTACATCAATGGCGATGATATCGTCGTGATGCTCGAAGAGGCTGAGCGCCCGGAGCGTGGAGAGATTTTTCACTTCCTTCTCTGGTGACCTTTTCGAGAACAGTGCGAGGTCCCAGACTTCCTCAAGTAAGAACCAGAGGGAGGCGAAGAATAGGATGAGGATAATCGAGAGATAGAAGCTTTCGGAGAACATAATGTTTTCAGTGTGATAGAAAGAGCGGAGTATTCTTTCTTTCGATCAGTGTTTTGGTGAAACTCCCGACGAAGAAGTCTTTGATGATGTGTTTCGAGTGAATCCCCGCGACGACGAGATCGAAGGAATCGAGATAGGGGGCTGGCAGACTGATCTCGATGGGGTTGATCTCCTGCTCAAGCACGATGTTGTGAATCCCGTGCGAGTGAAGAAAGGCCTCAGCTTCGCGGAGGAGGAAGTCGGCTTCGCGTTCCGGCTTGTCGGCGACAAAGACCGTCACTTCGAAGTCGAAGGGTTGCGCGAACCGGGAGAAGTCCTGGAGAGCCCGGCCTGAGCTGAGGCTGCCGTCGAAGGCAATCAAAGCACGATCAAATTTACTGATTCCGTCGGAAGGGACCGCCAGAACCGGAGTGACCGTGCGATCAAGGAGTTCACTGAGACTGTCGCCTTCTTCTCCCCTGGTTTCGAAGTGAAAAAATGTCTCAAGTCCGATCACGATTAGATCGTAGAAGATCGACGACTCTAGCAGCTTTTGGGCGGGGATACCCTCCCAGTGTGTCTCAAAGTGCTTGATCCCCTCTGACTCGCAGGTGGATGCGAACCGGGTCATACTGTCTTTGAGAACGTGATCGGCGTGCTGCTTTTTGCCGCGCACTGCATCGATCATCATAGGGTAATAGGGACCGATTTCGGGGACGAGGCTGGAGGTGATTTCGTGGGAATCCAGCACTACGACGCCACCGACTTCGGCTCCGTGTATCTCGGCGATATGGCATGCCGTTTTGGTGGCAGCGTCGGCATAAATCGATGGATCGAGAGGGACGAGGATGCGGGTGATGGCATTTTCCATGAAAGCATCGTTGCAGGATCTACCCGGAGAGGCTCTCCACCGGTTGCAAAAACACACGCATGGATTGCGGCGGAGAAGTTTTCGCTGAGTTCGTCTATAGCAATCAAGGTCTAGGGCAATCAATGCGGGAACCTCGCCAACCGGAGCAGAGCACAAGGGGAGGGATCAACTAAGATCGGGGCATGGAAAACAAGGCGATTCGAAAAATTGTTGTGGCGATCGATTTCGTCGATGAAGCCGCAGATATCCTTCAGATCGCCGGAGAGCTCGGCAACGGTCTTGCGGCGGAAATCCAGCTCATTCATGTCTTTGATCCAGAGCCAGTGCAGATTTACAATACGGTTCTCTATCCGGTTCTTATGCCGGGTGAAACCAGCGCTGAGCACGAAGCCGTTCTGCAGATGGAAAGAATACAGCTTCGCAGTCAGGCGGACCGGCTCCGGCAGTTGGGCGTGAAGACCTTCGCCTTTATGAAGCCAGTCGAAGGAACCATTTCGAAATCCATCCTGGAATTCGCGGAGGGATGCGGTGCCGACCTGATTTTGCTTGGGACGAGCCGCCCCAGCCGTTTCGAAGAGATGCTGATCGGCAGCGTCGCGAAGAAGGTTCTCAGAAAGAGCCGGATTCCTGTCCTCCTCGTTCCACGCAAATCTCCAGAACGATGAGAGCTGATTCCGCAAAACAGATGCATCACATGATCGTCGCAGAGGGTAACCCTTCATTTTTCCGAAGCGGCAAAGGAAGCAATGCTCCGCCGAGCGTTACTCGTCTCATCGAAGTCGAATCTCCCCTCTCATGAGCCTTCCTAATCCGACTAACGCTGACGTCAAGGAAGCAGCGGTGCTGCTGGTCGATATGCTGGAAAATGGCGGTTTGGGTCTTTTGACAACGGCAGATGCCGGGGGAGCTCCTCACGCGACGTGGATGGCAACAGTAGCGGCGACGGGCACTGGCGGCATCGTCACTCTGACCTCGCCGGACAGTCGTAAAGTGCGGAACATCGAGGAGAATCCGAGGACGGAATGGCTCTTCACGAGAGCTGACAAGGAGCGACTCCTTTACCTCTCCGGAGAGTCGGAAATCGTCGAATCTCCTTCGGAGATCAAAAGATACTGGGGTCTTATGCGAGAGAAGGATCAAGCCTATTTCCTCAATCACTTCAACAGCGGGATGGGATTTGCGATAGTATTGACACAAGTTAATTTGGTCACGATGGTGTTTCCGAAGGAAAACCGAAAAGTTGTCATCTCTCCCGGCGACCTGTGGAAAACTCAGTTCGGTGGAAGCTGAACGATTGATCTGGCGATTTCCACTTCCTCGCGGGACTCGAAAACATGAATCTGCACTTTTGAGTGTGGCGTGGATATCTTGCAGTCGGGAACTGCGGTTGCGTTTTCAGTCGCATCAAAATCGCAGCCAAGCGGGGAAAGGTTGCCGAGGATTCGTTCGCGTATCTCGACGGAGTTGGTGCCGATTCCTCCGGTAAAGATGAGATGGTCCAGTCCGCCCATTCGCACCGTGAGAGAGGCGATTTCACCCCGGATGCTCTGGCAGAACTGATCACGCGCGATTGAGGCTCGCGGGTTTCCAGCATCTGCCTCCGAAAGAATATTTCGAATGTCGGATGAAACTCCGGACACGCCCAGAAGTCCGGAGCGGCTTTGCAATTCCTCTTCGAGTTCGCTCAGCGTCTTTATACCGTTTCTCAAGAGGTGAAGGAGAATTCCGGGATCGAGAGAACCTGGTCGGGTGCCCATCATCACTCCGTCGAGCGGAGTGAAGCCCATAGTTGTCTCGACGGGCTTGCCGTTCTGAATCGCACAGAGGGAGCAACCGCTGCCGAGGTGAGCGATCACAATCTTTGAGCGGGATGCCTCTTCCCCTGCGAGTTCTGCGAGACGACTCCAGCTAGCCTTATGACTAAGTCCGTGGAACCCGAATCGCCTGATGTGGTGAATTTCATACCATTCGAAGGGAACCGGGTAGATCTGGCTTTCCAATGGAAGATCGAAAAAGAAACCAGTGTCAAAGGCGGCATATTGGGGGATCCCGGGAAATCTTTCGAATGCAAGATCGAGAATCTGGAGTGCGGGCGGCTGGTGAAGGGGGGCCAGCTGAGAGAGTTGCTCCAGTTTGATCCTGACACTCGGACTAATCAGGGTCGGTCCGTGGAATTCAGATCCACCATGCACGAAACGATGTCCGATCGCATCGATCCGGAAGGTATCCATCTGCGCGGAGATCTCCGAGAAGATTTCCTCCCTCCCTCCCGTGGCTTCTTTTAGAGAATGGCTGTGAGAAAGGACGGGTTCCAGCTCATTCCCCTGAAAGAGACTAAACTTCACCGAACTGGATCCGACATTGAATACGAGGATAGTCATGAATGGGACGGGATCATGCCCTGTTGCGGGAAATGCGCCGGCATTGGTAGGGGGTGGGCGGCCCGCTCGCCCCATCGCTGACTTTTTGATAATCAGCAAATCGCTCGCCGGCGCGGGCGAGCCGCCCACGCACTGCCTGCCTTCGGACATCACCGAAAAATATCCTTAATCCAGTGCCATTCAGGATCGTCATCATTTCCCATCCGCCGCTTGCCATTTCCATCCACGGATCTCCGGCATGTCCTGGCCGTGCTCGCAGATATACTCTCGGTGCTCGATCAGTTTGTCGCGAACGTGCTGTTTCAGGTAGGCCGCTCGCGATCCGAGTTTCGGAACGCGGTCGATGACATCCTCGACAAGGTGGAATCGGTCGATGCGGTTGAGGACGGTCATGTCGAACGGTGTCGTAGTGGTGCCTTCCTCGATGTAGCCTCGCACATGCAAATTCTGGTGGTTTGTGCGCTTGTAAGTGAGGCGATGAATTAGCCACGGATAGCCGTGGTGCGCGAAGATGATCGGTTTGTCCTCGGTGAAAATGACATCGAAACTTTTGTCGCTGAGTCCGTGAGGATGTTCGCGCTCGGATTGCAGGGTCATGAGATCGACTACGTTGACGACGCGGATCTTCAGATCGGGCTCGTGTTCCCGCAAAAGCATCACCGCGGCGAGGACTTCGATCGTCGGAGTGTCTCCGCAGCAGGCGAGGACGACATCGGGTTCGGATGTGCGGTCGTTGCTGGCCCACTCCCAGATCCCGATTCCGGCACTGCAGTGTTTGACGGCGGCATCGATATCCAGCCACTGGGGACTCGGCTGCTTTCCGGAGACGATCACATTGACATAATTGCGGCTTCGCAAACAGTGGTCGGTTACGGAGAGAAGCGTGTTTGCATCCGGCGGGAAATAGACCCTCACAACGTCCGCCTTCTTGTTCACAACATGATCGATGAAGCCGGGATCCTGATGGCTGAATCCGTTGTGATCCTGCCTCCAGACATGCGACGTGAGCAGGTAGTTCAACGATGCAATCGGCCGACGCCACGGGATTTCGTCGCGGGTCACCTTGAGCCATTTGGCATGCTGGTTGAACATCGAGTCAATGATGTGAATGAAGGCTTCGTAGCACGAGAATAGTCCATGACGACCGGTGAGGAGGTAGCCTTCGAGCCATCCTTGGCAGGTATGCTCGCTCAGGATTTCCATGACGCGCCCATCGCTCGCGAGGTGGGCGTCCTCATCATCGTCAGCCGGGAGGCGACCGGTATTCCAAGCACGCTGCGTTACTTCGAACAGAGCGCTGAGCCGGTTCGAGGCGGTTTCGTCAGGACCGAAGACGCGGAAGTTTTTCTCCTGAAGGTTCTGCTTCATGATTTCGGCGAGAAATTTCCCCATCGTCCCCGTGGCGGAGGCGAGGGTCTCGCCGGGTGAGGGGATGTCGATGGCGAAGTCGCGGAAGTCGGGCATTTTCAGCGGTTTGAGGAGAATGCCTCCATTGGCGTGCGGATTCGATCCCATGCGTCGTTCCCCCGTTGGGGCGAGGGCTTTCAGTTCTGGAAGCAGAGCACCTTCTTTATCGAAGAGTTCCTCAGGGCGGTAGCTTTTCAGCCACTTCTCAAGGAGCGCGAGGTGCTGACTGTTTTCGGCCACCTCGGAGAAAGGAACCTGATGCGAGCGCCAGTAGCCTTCAGTCAGTTTTCCATCGACATACTCGGGACCGGTCCAGCCTTTCGGCGAGCGAAGTATGATCATCGGCCAGCGCGGATGGAAGGCCTCGCCTTCTTCGCGGATTCGATGCTGGATATCGCGGATCTCGGACAACGCTTCGCCGAGCACGTCGGCCATTTTCCGGTGCATTTCCACGGGATCGCATCCCTCGACGAATCTGGGGGAGTAGCCGTAGCCCTCAAAAAGCTTCTCAAGATCTTCGTGCGGGATCCGTGCCAGAATGGTCGGGTTGGCGATTTTGTAACCGTTCAGATGGAGAATGGGCAGAACCGCACCGTCGGTCACAGGATTGAGAAACTTGTTGGAATGCCAGGCTGTCGCGAGTGGTCCGGTCTCGGCTTCACCATCCCCGACGACGCAAGCGGCGATGAGATCCGGATTGTCGAAAACGGCTCCGTAGGCATGGGAAAGAACGTAGCCGAGTTCGCCGCCTTCGTGGATAGAGCCCGGGGTCTCGGGTGCGACGTGGCTGGGGATTCCTCCGGGGAAGGAGAATTGCTTGAACAGCCGCTTCATTCCGCCCGCGTCTTCCGATATGTCCGGATAGAACTCGGAGTAAGTGCCCTCAAGCCACGTGTTTGCAACCAATCCGGGGCCGCCGTGACCTGGGCCGGCGAGGTAGATCACATTGAGGTCCATAGCCCGGATGCAGCGGTTGAGATGGGCGTAAATAAAGTTGAGGCCGGGAGTCGTTCCCCAGTGTCCGAGGAGTCGCGGTTTGACATGGTCTCGCGTGAGGGGCGTCCGCAGGAGGGGATTATCGAGGAGATAAATTTGCCCCACCGAGAGATAGTTGGCGGCACGCCACCATGCGTCGATGTGATTGAGTTCGGTATCGGACAGGGGATTATGGAAGGTCATAGGTTAGCTGTAGAAGATGGAGGACGGGTTTTCAGCACTACTTGGAAACGCTTCTGACACCGGGTTCAGCGTCCGCCAGGTCGCGAGCCTGTGCTGGCTATTGATTGTCGGATGCAGAGCAGGCGTTGCTGCGGGGTTTCCAAGAGATGCCTCATAAATGCCAATTCTTGAGGAGAGATTTCTGCGGATCGGTGGCAGAGTCCTGGGATGAATTCATCCGATACACTTTTGGTCGCGACCGATTTCTCCGAGCCCGCGACGAACGCCGTAAGACACGCAGCGCATCTGGCATCCTGCCTCGGATACCGTCTGCGTATTCTCCATGCTGTTGATGCGCTTTCCCACGATCATGGCGGAGGACCGAAGGATGGAGAAGTGGAATCAAGAATGGCAGCCCTGATTTCGTCTTTGCCTGATGCGGTGATCGTTGAGTCGAGGATTCGGAATGCCGACGCGGCCACGACGATTCTCCACGAGGCGGACGAGGAGAGTGTCGCCGCGCTCGTCGTCGGCTACTCGGGAAAGAGTGGTTTGTTCCAGCGGATTGGTTCCACGGCATCGAAAGTGGCGCGGCGGAGCCGGAAACCGGTTTTTATCCTGACCGCTTCATTTTCGGAGGAAGCCGCCGTGATTGGGTGCCTCGATTTTTCCGAAACCAGCCGGACTGTAATTGACTGGACCCGCAGGCTCAAGAAGCAAGGTGGACATCCCGGTCATTTCGCGCATGTGGCGATTCCACTAAAACGCCTCTTGGAATACAATCTGGGGAGTGGCGAGGATGATTCACCGATTCCGACCTTTGGGGGTTCCGAGGTCCGGTATAAGGAACGACTCGAGGGGGCGCTGAGGCAATTGGACGGTCTCGAAGATGGGGATGAGGTTGAAATTTGCTTCGACGAATCCACGGAAAGAGGACTCGAAGATCTGTCTGCGGTCTGGTATCCGGCCCTACTCGTGCTTGGAAGAACCGAGCGGAATGCTCTGCACGACCGCCTCCTTGGTTCGACGGCTGAACACATACTAGACTACAGCGATTGCTCGACATTGGTCGTTGCAGGGAAGGAAAACACTCTATAGTTGCTTCGCGATTCCGATTCTCCGCGTTTTCCGAATTTCCATGCTGCCTTCGTCCGACACCCACCCGACCTCACCAATTCCCCGGCAAAATCCGGAAGACTGGTCCCGAATGATCGTCGAATCGGCACCGAACGGAATCATCGTCGCGGAGAAGAGCGGGCACATTGTTCTCACCAATGAGAAGGCGCAAACTCTCTTCGGCTATACGGGGGAAGAGTTCGCGGCTTTGAAGATTGAAGATCTCGTGCCCCATCGCATCCGGGATATCCACGCGGGTTCCCGGGGAGTTTACCACGAGACACCCGAGGTCCGAGCGATGGGAATCGGTCGCGATCTGCGGGCGGTTCGCAAGGATGGTTCGGAGTTTTCGGTCGAAATCGGGCTGGCGCCTTTGATGGTGCCCGGTCGCGAGCTCGTCCTCTCGTCGATCGTGGATATTACCCGAAGGAAAGAGTCGGAGGAAAAGCTGCATGACTACGCGAATGAACTGAAGTTTCAGGCCGAGATTCTCAATAACATCCACGACGCTGTTTTTTATCTCGATGGGGGCGGCATTATTCGGGAATGGAACCAAGGCGGGAAACGGCTTTTTGGCCACGCGGCGAGTGAAATCATCGGACAGCATATCAGTCTGATCTGCACCCAGGACAGCCGGTTACTCTTCGAGAAGATCGACGCGACAATACGAAAATCCGGGATTTCCGAGGAGATTATTCACTGCCGGGACAGCTCTTCAAGCGATGTCTTTGTCAGAGCGACGGTAACGAAGATGAGCCGCGATGGAAACTCCGGTTACCTCGTGTGTGCGAGTGATATCACCGAACGAAAAAAGCTTGAGGCTGAACTACTCAAGGTAGCGGAGGAACAGCAGCGGAAGATCGGGCAGGACATTCACGACGACCTTTGCTCGCAGCTTTCCGGGATCGGTTGCTTGACCAAGGTGCTAGAGAATCGGCTTGCCGAGGATCGTAAAAATGAAGCGGAGATGATGAAGGGCATTAGTGAAATGGTCGCGGCTGCCGGGACAACGGCGCGGCAGATTGCACACGGTCTCGTTCCCTCGATTCTCGAAAATCAGGGATTGGCCGACGCCCTTACAGAACTAGTCAGTGTGAATCGGAAGACCTACGGAATCGATATTCGACTCATCGTGCAGGACAAAGACCGTATCTCCGAGATCGAGAATGAAATCTCCATTCAAGTCTATCGCATCGCCCAGGAGGCAATTTCGAACGCGACCCGCCATAGCGACGCGGAGTCGATTCTTCTCACTGTCGGGATAGAGGACCACCGTCTCCAAGTGACGATAAAGGATGATGGAAAAGGAATGTCCGAGGACCTTGTTTCCCTGGGGTTGGGCCTAACCACCATGCGGCGAAGAGCGAAACTGCTTCTCGCAGATTTCGATATCCATGCCAGTCCTGGCGGTGGAACCACCATTCATTGTTCTATACCCATCTCTTAACAATGAGCGCCCCCGCCAGTATTTTTATCGTCGATGACCATCCTGTGATGAGAATGGGACTGTCCTGCCTCGTGAACGCGGCGGATGGATTACAGGTGGTCGGAGAAGCTGGGTCTGCGGGCGAAGCTCTGGCGAAGCTGGGGGAGATGGACCCGCCCGATCTAATTCTCGTGGATATCTCGTTGCCGGACCGGAACGGACTCGAACTGCTCAAGGAATTGAAAGACGTCGCTCCCGAATCCAAAACGTTGGTGATCTCCTCACACGACGAAGAAGTTTATGCGGAGCGCGTTCTGCGGGCGGGGGGGCGAGGTTATGTAACGAAGGATCGTGCCCCGGAGCGATTGGTCGAGGCAGTGAGACAGGTTCTCGCTGGTGGCATTTTCCTCAGCGGGGAAATGACGGCGAAAATGATGGAAGTCTTCGCAGGCGGAGGATCGACCGGCTCGTCTGTGTCTTCTCTGACGGACCGCGAACTGGAGGTCTATCGGCTGATTGGGGAAGGAAACGCTTCCCGCGAAATTGCGGCGAAGCTGGGTATCAGCATCAGGACGGTCGATGCTCACCGGACCCATATCAAAGACAAGGTCGGGCTTCGCGACGCCGTTGAGCTGTCCTACCACGCGATCCGTTGGGTGGAGTCGCAGAGCTGACGGGACGCAGGAGAGTATCAACGGTCTTTGCCAGGATTCGTGGAGCAGCGGAGGATGCATCGCGCAACTGCGATACAATGGTCGCGTAGTTACGGAAGGCAGGGTGTAACCCATCAGGGCCAAACCATCAGGGCAAAAAAGAGGGGCTTGGAGTTGGTCGCACCAAGCTCTTCCAGATTTTAAAGAACCTGGGTTCCTACAGGACGGTCAGCTCCGATGCTTGAGCGAGGATCTCGCGGATTTCTGTTTGCAGTATTTTCACCGGGGTCTTCATCTTCGTGTTGTGCTCGTGAACCTGCACGATGGGAGTCGTTTCGTAGCTTTCCAGCCACTCCACCACGGGGAAATCGATGCGAGTTCTCAGGAGGGTTTCCACCTCTTTTCTCAGCCGGTCAGGAATCATATTGGCATTGAGGGAGAATACGGGGCGTTCGTTTGAGGCCAGCGGGCATTCCGCAGCCACTTCGATCCGGTAAGTGCCGCTATGCTCGTCCACCTCCACTTTGGTGACGATTCCAGTGTTGCTATAGCCGGTGTTTTTGGCACCCTCCGCGACATCGACTCGGTCGCCAACAGTCGGCTGACTTCCTGATTTGAGCGGCCACGAGGTGACTTCCGACGTCCCGTCCATGAAGGCGATCTGGGTTGTTGCTTCGTTCATGTGTTTTTTTGGGTTTTTATTCGAGTTCAAACAGTATCTGCGGATCCGCCCGAACTCAATCCTTAGGTGGCTGTTCCGTGTCCCGCGAAGCCGTCATCATGTTTTTGGGAAAGTTCGGAGCGCGAATCGTTGGTCTATCTTGGGGAATGATTCAGAGTAGGTCGGTGGACGCACGCACGAATCCGGGGTTGACGCCCGGTTGGGTGATTGCTAGAACAATGGTCATGGAAACTTCCCCCCTCTATCTCCCTTCCCGTCGCCGCTTTCTTGGTGCCTCTCTGAGTTCAGTCGCATCGCTCAACATCCTCTCGGGCTTCGTGCGAGGGCAGGGGAGTGAGGCAAACCGCAAACTCAACATCGCCTTCATCGGCGCGGGGGGCCGCGCTTCGGGAAACATCGAAGGCTGTGACAAAGCGGGCCAAACGATCTACGCGCTTTGTGATGTGGACCAGGAACGTGCCGCTGGTTCGATCGCCAAGTATCCGGAGGCCAAGGTGTATCGCGACTGGCGCGAAATGCTCGCCACGGAAGGTGACAAGATCGACGCAGTGGTGGTTTCAACTCCCGATCACCTCCATGCGGTCGCGGCGATGGCAGCGATCAAGATGGGCAAGCACGTCTATGTCGAGAAGCCCCTCACCCTGACGATTTCCGAAGCCCGTGCGCTTCATGCCGCCGCCAAGGAGGCGGGCGTCTGCACCCAGATGGGGAACACCGGGCACGCCAACGAAGGAGCCCGTTTCACCAATGAGTATATCCAATCCGGTTCGATTGGTGACGTGGAGATGATCTATTGCCGGACCAACCGCCCGATCTGGCCACAGGACATCGTGCGCCCTGCGGCTGAAACCGCTCCGGCGACGCTTGACTGGAACCTTTGGCTTGGCCCGGCTGCCGACAAGCCTTATAGCAGCCAGATCGCTCCTTTCAAATGGCGGGGATTCCGTGACTACGGAACCGGTGCCCTCGGCGACATGGGGGCGCACATCATCGATCACCCCATGTGGGCCCTGGGACTGGGATTGCCGACGAAGATATCGGTCGAGAAGGCCGACCGGAAAACTCCGGGCTCCGAGATCGATTCCCACCCTTCGTCCTGCATCATTGATTTCGAGTTCGCTTCGCCGAGCGGAGGCAGTCCGATCAAGCTCCAGTGGCTCGACGGGCAATACACCATCCCACGTCCTGAGGGCATGAGGGAGGATCAGAAAGTGCCCGAAAACGGTTGCGTCTACATCGGCAGCAAGCACGTCATGATGCATGGCAGCCACGGTGGAAATCCGACGATCATCGATGCAAAGTTCGCCAGCTTTGTGGCTCCCGAAAAAACGATGGAACGTTCACCAGGCCACTATCAGGAATGGATCGACGCGATTCATGCCGGAGATCCCTCCAAAGCCAAGTCGAACTTCGATGTGGCGGTTCCGCTGACCGAGACTCTTTTGCTCGGTGCGATCGCCTCTCTGCAAGGTCCCGGCACGGAACTGAACTGGGATCCCGCCGCCATGACCACGGGAAATGCAGGTGCCGATGCTTTGGTGAACCACCAGTATCGCGAAGGTTGGTCGCTCTGAGGAGTTGGCTTGTGATCGCGAGGGGCATTCTTGATTGAACGCCCCTCGTTGGTCGCCGTCTCACCGGATCCGATTCATCTCTCGACGGAACTCTCCGGGAGTCTTCCCGGTCCTTTCGCGGTAGGCCGTCTGAAGGTAGTGGGCGTGGGTAAAGCCGGTCAGCTCGGCGATTGTTTCCACGGTGTGATCGGTGTTGCCGAGGAGTCGGTCCACTTCGCGGAAGCGGATACGGAGCAACTCTTCCTTGGCTCCACGACCGATCGCGGCTTTCAAGCGACGTTCCAGTGTACTTCGGGAAACTCCGAGTTGGGCTGCAATATCTCCGACCATGATGTTATGATACGCTCGTTCGCGAATGATCCGAACCGCGCGAAGGGCGACGGGGTCTTCGATGACAAACTCATCCGACGAACCGCGCACGACGATGCCGCGGGGTGGAATCAGTTGCGGGCCGGGCGGGGGAGGCTCACCCCGCATCAATTGGTCAAGCGTGGCTGCGGCGCGATAGCCAACCTGAACTCCATCGAAGCGCACGCTCGTCAGAGTGGGGGAGGAGAATTCGCAGAGGGTCTCCTCATTTTCACAGCCTACCACCGCGACTTCCTCGGGAACCGCGAGACCGGCGCGGCGACAGGCGTCAAGCAGGCGCACGCCGAGCTGATCGTTGGCCGCGAAAATGCCGACCGGTTTGGCGAGCGAAGCGAGCCAGGAAATCAATTCAGCCTGGTGCTGTTCCCAGTCGGCCGGACTGGCCTCGTCCTGGGCGGAAAGCACGGCGCAAGTGGTTCCGTTGGCCTCCACGTGGGTGACGAATTTTTGGACCCTTTCCCGGAAAAAGCTTTCGGTGTCCAGGGCATAAACGGCAAAGCGACGGTAGCCGCGATCCAGGAAGTGCTCGGCGACGCGTTGTCCGATGAGGGCGTTATCCATCCCCACGAACGGAATCCCCGGTAGCGGGACCGCCGTCCGCACTTCAACCGCGGGCACACCGGCGGCGGCAACGGCGCCCGCCATTTCCGCGGAATGGGTCCTGACGATGATGCCGTCACCATTCCAACGCTCCAACCAAGGTGGCACCGCCGACTCCACTGCACGAAGCTCAAGGAAGGTGGACCAAGGGCCGCGCTCGTGGACGTAACGCGCCACGCCGGCGAGCAGGTCACGGGTGTAGCTCCGGGTGGTTTCCACCAAAATGGCGACTCTCAGGAGCGGTGCAGCTTCGGAACTCATGTTGACGAAAAACCTGACATACTCTGCATTATAGCTGGAGGGACAGTTGAAGCAAGTTTGTTATAGTGCCGACATGTCTGACTGGATTGGCAAAGCATTGGTCGTGATTGGGGACGCAGCGGAAACCGTCGATACCCTGTATCCTTACTATCGTCTTCAGGAGGCTCGCATCGAACCGGTGGTCATCGCACCGGAGAAGCGTCTTTATCAAATGGTGATGCACGAAGTGCGCCCCGGTTGGACGATCACCAAAGAATGGGAGGGCTATCAGATCAACGCCCAACTCGCCTTCAAGGACGTGGTGCCCGAGGAGTATCTCGGCATCCTTTTCTCGGGAGGCCGCGCTCCCGAGTATATCCGTGAGGATCCCGATCTCATTCGCATGACCCAGTGGTTCTTCGATCAGGGCAAGCCCATCGCCAGCGTATGCCACGGTGTGGAAATTCCAGCGCGGGCGGATCGGGTGAAAGGGCGCCGCATGGCGACGGTGGCGAAATGCAAGTTCGATCTCGAAATCTGCGGGGGGACTTACGTGAATGAGCCCTGCGTGATCGACGGAAATTTGATTTCGGGACGGACCTTCCATGATAACGGTTTCTATGTGGGACCGTGGATCCGCCTTCTCGAAGAGGAAGCGGCGAAGCGTTGAACGTGCCCCTTCGCTCAAGCTCTTCAGCAAGTTCCAACCCCCGCTATGATGAATCGACGAAACGCCTGCAAACTTCTTGGAGCCGGTGCGATGTTGCCGGCCGTTCTCCGTGCCGAGATCCCGGCGCCTCGCTTCCAACTGCGCCACGTGCTTTCTTCCGCGCTCTACGGTGACCTGCCGACGGCGGATGTCATTGCTCAAGTCTCGCGTTTGAAGTGCGAATCGGTCGATATCTGGCCGAAGGTTCATGCCACCCAACGGGAGCAAGTCGCCGAAATGGGCGACGAGGCCTTCCAGAAGCTGCTTAGTGAGAACCACACTTCCATGAGCGTCTCGACCTGTTATCCGCTCGGGTCCTTCGGGCAGGATGATGAGATGCGCTGGGTCAAGAAAAACGGCGGGTATTTGACGGTGGCTGCCTCAGGGAGCATGGGTGACAAAGATCCCCGGGGTGCCGAAGCGGAGCGTCAGGTGAAGGCCTACTTTGAAAAGCTCAAGCCTCACTACGAACTCGCCGAGGAGTTGGGTGTTACCATGGCGATCGAGAATCATGCGAATTCGATGTTGTCTCACCCGGATTCCATTCGCGCCTTTGCCGAGCACAATCCCTCGAAGCATGTCGGGATCGCTTTCGCTCCCCATCATCTTCACGACTACATCGATGAGATCCCCGGTCTTATCCGGGACCTCGGAGCGGACCAGTTGCCTTTCTTCTATTTTCAGGAGCATTCCCCGGCATCAAAGGAACTCATGGACAAAAAGATCGAATTGCAGCAGTTGCCTGGACTCGGCACGCTCGACTACGTGCCCATCATTGGAACGCTGAAAGAAATCGGCTTCCGTGGATTGGTGGAGATCTTCATGCATCCCGTTCCGCGGGGCATTCCGATTTTGCCGACGGTTGACGAGATTGCCGAAGTCATGCTGAAGTCGCGCGAGTATGTTGACGGATGTGTCGAGCAGGTGGCCTAGCAGCCTGTCGGACTTATCCCGCCCGGCTGCGAAAAACGGGCTTTCGGCCCAAATTCCCCCTCGTTTTCGTCATTTGTGTCCACACAAACTCCTCAATCTCATGGAAATTTTGACTCGAATCCCCCTTTCCTCGCTCGGACGCTCTAAGTCCGACAGACTCCTAGCAGCCTGTCGGACTTATCCCGCCCGGCTGCGAAAAACGGGCTTTCGGCCCAAATCCCCCCTCGTTTTCGTCATTTGTGTCCGCACAAACTCCTCAATCTCATGGAAATTTTGACTCGAATCCCCCTTTCCTCGCTCGGACGCTCTAAGTCCGACAGACTCCTAGGTGAGACTGAATAGGACTCGGTCACTGACTGCACCCTGTTTAATTCGACAAGGCATTTTTCAAGCGATGGAAAACCAGACATCAGGGAGAAGTCGCCGCGAGCGTGAGCGAGTGGCGGGACGTTTCGAGCCACTTGCTCGCGCTCGCAGCTACTTGGATCGGAGACTTTTTCTTGCGGGGGTAATGGTGCCATTTTTGGCAGCAATTCCCTTGAAGGCTTCTCCGCATGTCCCGGGCTTTGCAAGATTCCATGAAGGAGGAGATGCCGAAGCTGTCGGCGGAGCGATTTTGTTCTCGGAACTCGGCTGTGCGAATTGTCACGGCGGGTCGGCGGTCGTCGTGCCGCGGCGAGGACCCGAATTGTCAGGGATCAACAAACGAGTCAAAGCCGATTGGATTGAATCGTTTCTCAAGGCTCCCGAGTCAGGACGCGCGGGATCCACCATGCCGGCAATGTTTCACGGATTGAAGGAAGACGATGTTGCTGCGGTGACCGCGTATCTCGGATCGCTCTCTTCGGACCGGAAGGTCACGATCGGCAAGCACGTCAATGCGGAGCGGGGGAGCGCTCTCTATCACGAGAAAGGATGCGTGGCCTGTCATGAACCGACGGATCAGGAAATGATGGGAACCTGGGAGAGCGGACCTGAGACCGTCGCCTTTCCCAATCTGAAGGCCAAGACTGACCTCACGGCCCTGGCTCACTTTCTGAGCGACTCATCAGTTTATCGACCCGACGGACGGATGCCGCACCTCGGACTTGAGGCGCAGGAGGCGGCGGACATCGCGGCGCACTTCTTTGACTTTCAAGGGAGCGACCCGAAAGAACTGCCCTCGTTGAGTTGGCCGACTTCGATGCCGGAGGTCGTCGCTCGGGGTGCGGCGCTCGTATCGCAATTGCGTTGTGCGTCATGCCACGATCTGCCCGGTGCAAAGGCACCTGAGTCCGGCCATTTCCCGACTGCGGTTGCTTCGCATTGTCTCAGCGAGGAGGCGGTCAACGGGCTACCCCATTACAATTTGGCGGCAGACCAACGGGCCGCCTTGCTCGCCTATCTCAAAGCAGGCGCTCCTACTGCTCCTTCGGACGCCCATCTCACGCTTGCGGCGATGAACTGCTATGCCTGCCACGCCCGCGATGGAGTCGGTGGGCCGACCATAGGAACCAATCCGTTTTTCCACGGAGATGAAGGAATGGCTGATTCCGGGCGTCTCGCACCTCCGTTGACAGGGATCGGACACAAGCTCCAGCGGAAGTGGATGGAGGGAGTTTTCACCGGTGCCGAAGGCAGCCGGGTGCGCTCCTACGTGAAAACCCAGATGCCGGTTTATGCAGCTTCAGCAAAGCCCCTCGCGGACTGGTTGGAGAAACTGGATGTTCCTAAGGAGACCCAGCCCATGGTACTCCATGCCGAAGATCTTGAGGCGGGACGAAAACTTTTGGGGATCCTCGGCGGAGTGAATTGCATCACATGTCATCAGTGGGATGGCAAACCGTCTCTCGGCATCCAGAGTCTCGATCTCGCTTCGCTTGATCAGCGGCTTCGTCCCGATTGGTTTCGGAGCTACCTTTTAAATCCCGCTGAGTATCGTCCGGGAACGCTCATGCCCCCTTTGTGGCCCGGTGGACAATCGATGGTGCCCGATGTGCTGGGCGGAGATACGGAGCGTCAGATTTCCGCAATCTGGACTTTCATTGCTCAAGGCGAAGGGCTTCCCGAGGGCTTCCCGGATCGGAGCGGAGGGCAGTTTACCCTGGTGCCGACGGAACGCCCCATCCTTCAGCGAACTTTCCTCGAAGGAGTCGGGACCAAATCGATCATGGTCGGGTTCCCCGGTGAAATTTCTCTCGCCTACGATGGCGCGGCCTCACGTCCGGCGCTCATTTGGAGGGGTGAGTTTTTCGATGCCTACCACACCTGGTTCACGCGGGCGGCACCCTTCGAGCATCCTGCGGGGAAAGATGTCATGGCATTTGCCCCCTCTTCCGATGACGGGCATTTTCAAGGATACAAACTCGATCCGGGGGGAAATCCGACTTTCCTCTCGCAGCGAGGGGAGCAGAAGATCGAAGAGCATTTTGCTGTCGCCGACGGTGCCATGGTTCGCACGATTCATTGGAACGGCGGAACTACCGCGCCCGCATTCACTCATCCCGAGGGCCTGGCGGTCGAGACCGAGGAAGGCGACCACACCGTGACCTTTCGCTATCGCTGGAAATGAAAAATGTTCAATTCTGTAGTTTCCTCTGGACCGTTGTTCTAGTTGGCTTCGTTCACGCCGATGAGGCGGCGAACTATCCTCGCCTCGACTTGGTCACTGCGAGCGCTCCGGTGGACTCGCGTTCGACCGATTGGAAACCCGGAGACGGGATCACCATGGAGGTCAGCGGGATGGAATGGATTGGTCCGGATCGGCTGGCCATCGCGGTTCGCAAAGGGGAAATATGGTTCGTCGATCATCCTCTCGCTGAGAAGGTCGAGGAGATCGAATATCATCTTTTCGCTTCCGGCCTCCACGAGCCACTCGGGCTGTTGCAGGATGGTAAGGACCTTCTCGTCACCCAGCGTTCCGAAGTGACGAGGCTTCAGGATCACGATGGAGATGGCGTCGCCGATGCCTATCTCACAGAGGCGGATGGGTGGGGCGTCAGCGGAGACTACCACGCTTACGCCTATGGACCGGAACGCGATGGAGCCGGCAATCTCTGGGTGACCCTCAATCTGGGAATGGCCAAGGGGAATGACAACAGCGTCGGCTGGCGCGGCTGGGGAGTGACCCTCGACGGCAAGGGAGGCATCCTTCCCCAATCATTGGGGATGCGTTCCCCTTGTGGCTTGGGACGCAATCGCGAGGGAGACATGTTCTACTCCGATCAACAAGGAACCTGGATGCCGGCCACTCCGATTCATCATCTGCGCCCCGGCGTCTTTTACGGAAATCAGGAGTCGCTGGGTTCGCTCAAGAGCCCGGAAGCACCTTTTGCGATGGAGAAGATTCCGACCGCCAATGTGCTCTATCCCGAGGCTCTCGAGCAGGGGACCCGGCTGGTCCCTCCTGCGGTCTGGCTGCCCTACAACAAGATGGGGCGCAGCGCGACTGACATTCAATTGATCGATGCGGACGGAAAGTTCGGTCCCTTCGACGGGCAGCTCCTCGTGGGAGAATTCACCAACTCGGGGGTGAGTCGGGTCTTCCTGGAGAAAGTAGGGGGAGAATATCAGGGTGCCTGTTTTCCGTTCTTGTCAGGGTTTCCGGCGGCAGTTGTGCGGCTGGCGTTTGCTCCTGATGGTTCGCTCTTCGTCGGGATGACCAATCGCGGATGGTCCTCGCTGGGGAACCGCTCTTACGGCTTGAGTCGAGTTCGTTGGAATGGGGAGACTCTATTTGCGATTCGGGAAATGCGGGCCACTTCAGATGGATTCGAATTGGAGTTCACCGAACCTGTGGATCCGGCGACAGTGGCCGAGGGATTTGCAATGAACAGCTACACCTATCTCTACCACTCCGCGTATGGCGGGGAGGAGATGGAAACGAAAAAGTTGGGAGTCACGGCGAGTGTGATCGGGGCTGATGGGAAAACGGTGCGGCTAAAGGTAGATGGGCTGCGGCAATACTATGTGCATGAGCTGCAAGCGAGTCGGGTGCGGTCGGTGGCGGGTCGAGCGCTTTCTGCGGATCGGGCGTATTACACCTTGAATCGGATTCCGAAATGAGGGGAAGGCTTTGTGGATGCCTCAGCGTTGCGTATCTACCGGTTGTGCTTTGCGGCCTCGTTCTCGCATGCACACTCGCCCGCGCGGAGAAGTCCCCGAACATTGTCTATATCATCGCCGACGATCAGTCATGGTCGGACTTCGGCTTCATGGGAAATGAGCGGGTCCACACTCCGAACCTCGATGCTCTGGCGGCGGAGTCGGCACGGTTTCCGAACGGCTACCTGACGACGAGCGTGTGCCGGCCCTCGTTGATGACCTTGCTGACGGGGCTGTATCCTTGTCAGCACGGAGTGCATTTTAATCACGGTCCTCCGGGGAACGCGGGCTTCAATAAGCTGACAACAGCGGAGGAATATTTCCGGGTGCGCTCGGAGGAGTTCGCCTTGATCGAGCGGCTTCCGACTTTGCCGAAAGTGCTGCAAGGCTCGCGGAGCTATCGCTCCTTTCAAACGGGCAAATTCTGGGAAGGCCATTGGCGCAACGGTGGCTTCACCGGGGGCATGACGATTTTCGAGACGCCGCCGCCGGAGCAGCATTACGGGGGTATCCGCACTCTCGCGAGCGGGGTGACGGTTCCGCATGGCAACGGGGATTTCGGCTTGCAGATCGGGCGCGAGACGATGCAGCCCATCTATGATTTTGTCGAAAGTGCGGAACAGGCCGCTACACCCTGGTTGTTGGTCTATGCGCCGCTCTTGCCGCATCAGCCGCATGATTCGCCGGAGCGGTTTTACGAAATGGCACGCGCGCATCCGGACGTGACGGCGGAGGAGTTGCCTTACTTTGCGTCGATCGCACAGTTCGATGATACGGTTGGGGAACTGATGTCCTGGCTGCGCGAACGGGGTGGGGTGGACGATGCCTTGATCGTCTTCACCTGCGACAATGGCTGGCGTCCGGGCAGGGCTGCCGAGCGCAATCGCCCCGAGGAGTTCGCTCCCAATGATCGCAGCAAACGGGCACCTTTCGATGAAGGAATTCGCTCGCCGTTTCTGTTGCATTGGCAGGGGCAGATTCCTCCTGGCAACCATGAAGGTCTCGCCAGTTCCATCGACTTGGTGCCGACCATCTTGAGTGCGGCGGGGGTTCCTCCCGAATCACGGCCGGTTTTGCCCGGTCTCGACTTGATGCCAGTGGTTCGGGGCGAGGCGGACATTCCGACCGACCGGGCGGTTTTTGGCGCGATTTATCCCGGCGATGCCTCCAGCCTCGGCCACCCGGAGGACGATGTAGCCTACCGCTGGGTGCGGCAGGGAAGCGAGAAGCTGATCGTGCCCCGCGACGAAAAGGCCTGGGGAGGCTATCTGAAGAAGACGGCGCTGTTCGACGTGGTCAGCGATCCGGGCGAGTTGCACGATCTCAGCGCGAACCCCGATTCCGCCGCCAGAATCGGGTCGCTCCTATCTTTGCTAGACGCCTGGTGGGACGGTCGGAGCAGTGTTCTCACACAGCCTTGATCCGCTTTTGGCTTAGGCGAAATTCAAATCGCGCCGTGCCGAGGAAATCGAGATGGTGAATCCTCCGATCACGTCGAGCAGCGCTAGGAGCATGAGCATCACGCAGGTCGAGTTTCCAGCACCGGGAACAACGATGAATTCGATCAGAAAGGCGAGGAAAACGAAAAGAGAGAAAATGTGCTCGATGATGGCACTGACGCTCGTGCGGGTCGCTTTGAAGAGCTCAAGATAGAGCAAGATGATTCCAAGGACGACGAGCATCTCTGCGGCGGACGCGGTCCAGGTGACACCTGAGGGTAACGGCAGGCTAAGCCAAGGGGTCGCATCCGGACTGAGCGCTTCCGGAGAAGTGAAGATGATGACATTGAAGATGCAAAGGACGATGAGCAGGAGGGGGATTTGCAGGAGGATTTTCATGGATAGTGGGCGGGAAGTGGAGCCCTTTTGGGCTCGGCAATGATGCGCAGGTTTTGCCGTTGCTGCAAGCTGTGATCACGGGCGAGGAGAGCGCTGAGATTCGGGGTCTTACTCCCCTGTTTGCGTCCATTTTTCGCTGCCCTTCTCAGTAACTTTCGTGCAAACTCACTTGGGATGTCGTCGCGTTTCATATTTCTTGCACTTGGTTGCCTTTTGGGAGCTACTTCGTTCGTCAAGGGGGAGGACCGGGTTGACTTCAATCGTCAGATCCGACCACTCCTTTCGAATCGTTGTTTCACGTGCCATGGCCCGGATGAACATGAGCGCAAGGGGGACCTACGGCTCGATTCGAGAGAGGGAGCGATCGCCAGCCTTGGGTCGCTCGCTGCAGTGGTTCCCGGAGATCCGGATGTTTCCGAGTTGCTCGCCCGGGTATCGCTACCCGACGGAGACGAAGATATCATGCCGCCAAAAGGGAAGGGGGCTGCTTTTACGACGGATGAAATCGCATTGATCCGGCGCTGGATTGAGCAGGATGCGCCGTATGCCACGCACTGGTCCTACCTCGCTCCGGCAGCACACGAAGTACCGAATGTCTCCGATCCGGCTGCGGCCGAGAATGAAATCGACCGTTTTCTCCTGGCTCGGCTTGAGAAAGAAGGCGTCGCCCCGGCCCCCGAGGCGGATCGGCAGACTCTGGCGCGACGACTCGCTCTCGACCTCACCGGTTTGCCGCCGAGCTGGGCGGAGGTCGAAGATTTTGTGAACGACTCAAGTTCCGACGCCTACGAACAGTATGTCGCAGCGTTGCTTGAGAAGCCAGCCTACGGCGAGCATTGGGCGAGGATCTGGCTCGATCTCGCCCGCTACGCGGACAGCTCCGGCTACCCAAGTGATCAGCCCCGCGAAATCTGGGCTTACCGGGATTGGGTGGTCGCTGCTTACAACAGCAATCTCCCCTACGACCAATTTACCGTCGAACAAATCGCCGGTGACCTTTTACCCGATCCTATCGAGGATCAGATCATCGCGACGGCCTTCCATCGCAATACAATGACTCAGAATGAGGGTGGCACCGATGACGAGGAGTTTCGCAACGCCGCCGTGATCGACCGGGTCAACACGACGATGGCGGTCTGGATGGGCACCACGATGGCTTGTGCCCAATGTCATACCCACAAGTTCGATCCGATCACCCATCACGACTATTTTTCGCTGTATGCGATTCTCAATCAAAGCGCGGATTCGGATAAAAAGGATGAGTCGCCCCTCCACACGTTTTTCACCCGTGTGCAAAAAGACCAAAGGGCCACGTTGGAAAAAGAGATCGGCGGATTGGAGAAGACCTTTTCGTCACCGGATCCCACCTTGCTCACCGGTCAGAGCGAATGGGAACGATCGCTTCCGGTGGCAGGTGGATGGAGCTACCCGACTCCGGTGCGGGCGGCCAGCGCGGGCGGGGCAAGCATCGAAATTGGCGAGGATAGTCGTCTCTTCCTTGCTAAGTCTCCCGCTGCGAATGACACCGCCCTGGTCGAGTTACCCATTCCGACGGGAACCGTGGAAGCTTTCCGTCTCGAGACGCTCGCCGATGATCGTCTCCCGGGAAAAGGGCCTGGTCACGGTGGGGGGAATTTCGTGATCACTCAAGTAAAGGCCGAGTTTCTTCCTGATGAGGCGAGGGCGGCGGTGGCGTGCCGTTTGCGGATCGAGCTGGTCAGCGAAAAATACGACTTTCTCGCTCTTGCCGAAGTGCAGGTGTTCAACGGATTTGAGAATGTCGCATTGAAAGGCAAAGCCACCCAGACCAGCACCAATCCGAACGGACCCGAGGCGAAGCTGGCGATCGACGGCAATACCAACGGGGATTCTGCGAAGGGAAAATCCGTTTCTGTGACCGGAGGGGGGACCGAGCCGCAGTGGTGGGAGCTGGAACTCGACACCGATCAGCCGATTGATCGCATCGTTGTGTGGAAACGGAGTGACAAGGGCGAGGGGCAATCCATCGGTCAACTCAAGCTGACCCTGTTGGATGCGGCAGGGAACCCTGTCTGGTCGCACGAGGAGAAGAAGACTTTCGGAGCCCGCGAAGAGATCACCGTGAGCGGGCGTCGCGAAGTTCGCCTCGCGAAGGCCTTCGCCGATGTCACTCAGGCGGACTTTGCGGCGGGGGACGTGTTGTCGGAGAGTCCGGCGAAGGATAAGGGTTGGGCCGTCGGTGGACATGTCGGGTCCGATCATTGGCTCACGCTGATTCCGGCGACCGCTTTGAAGGTGGACCGACCGGGGCGGCTGGTCGTCTCGCTGGCCCAGGCTTCGCAGTGGGCGAATCATACCCTCGGTGCGTTCCGATTGGGCTTGTCGTCTGATCCGGCGATTACGAAACTTGCCGGGGTCCCCACTGCCGTTTTGACCGCGCTCACCACTGATCCGGGGCGTCGCAGTCCCGCTGAAATTGCGGCGATTCGTGATCACTACGCCCGCGATGTTGCGCCGGGCTTGCGAGCGGAACGCATCCGACTCGCTGCTGCGAAGAAGGAACTTGAGGCCATCAAACCCTCGACCGTTCCCATCATGCAGGAGCTCGCCGAGGCTCAGCGGCGCGAGACGAAAATCCAGTTACGCGGCAATTGGCAGAATCTCGGGGACGTTGTCGGCCCAGCTTTGCCCGCCGCCTTTCCTCCCTTGCCCGCGGGAGCCCCGTCGAATCGCCTCGGGCTCGCCCGATGGCTTGTTAGCCGGGACAATCCCTTGACTGCGCGAGTCACCGTGAACCGTTACTGGGAGGCGCTCTTTGGGGTGGGTATCGTAAGCACCAGTGAGGAGTTCGGCTCACAAGGCGAACTGCCGTTTCATCCCGAATTGCTCGATTGGCTGGCGATCGACTTCATGGACCACGGATGGGACATCAAGCGTCTCCTGATCCAACTCGTTTCGACCCGCGCCTATCGGCAGGACTCCGGCGTCACGCCGGAGCTGCACGAGAAAGATCCCGAAAATCGGTTGCTCGCGCGAGGACCCCGTTTCCGCCCGAGTGGCGAACTGCTTCGCGATCAGGCCTTGGCGGTGGGTGGAATCCTCAGCGCCAAAATGGGAGGCCCGGGGGTGCGTCCGATGGCTCCGAATCTGGGGCTCAAAACCGCCTTCGGACGCGACAACGATTGGGTGGTGAGCGACGGAGAAGACCGGCATCGCCGCAGCGTCTATACCGAAGTGCGCCGCAATGGCCCCTACGCCAGCTTCGCCACCTTCGACGCGCCGAATCGCGAGGTCTGCACGATCCGACGCGGGAGGACCAATACTCCTCTCCAGGCCTTCGTGGCCATGAACGATCCGGTCTTCATTGAGGCCAATCAGGCGTTCGCCCGCCGTCTCGCCGCCGAGGTGAGTTCGGGAGATCCTGCTGCTACCATTCGCCAGGCCTATCGCATCGCCCTCTCGCGGGAAGCTGACGAGAGCGAGGTCACTACCCTGACAAAACTATACGAGGAAGCGCTGAACGCTTTTTCAAATGATGCCGCCGCCGCTCAGCAACTCGCCACCGAACCCATCGGACCTGCCCCGAACGGTGCGAACGTGGCCGAACTCGCCGCCTGGACGACGACGGCGAACGTGATCATGAACTTGGACGAATTCCTAATGAGGCGATGAGCCATCTCTTCCGTAAAATGAATCCTCTCCGCGAAGCCGATCTCCAACTTACCACCCGCCGACAATTCCTTGGCAACGCCGGGCAGTTCAGCCTCGGCGCGATTGCGATGAACGCTCTCGGTGGCGGGAACGTTCAGGCCTCCTCCAGCGACAACCCGCTGGCCCCGCAGCGTCCGCATTTTCCCGCCAAGGCGAAGCGGGTCATCTACCTGCACATGTCGGGCGCCCCGCCCCATCTCGACCTCTTCGATTACAAGCCGGAACTCGTCAAACACGACGGCGAGGACTGTCCGCAGTCCATCCTGGAAGGGCGGCGTTTCGCGTTCACCACCGGTGTTCCGAAGCTCATGGGAACGCCGCGCAGCTTTGCGCAATATGGGAATGCAGGCATGTGGATGAGCGATGCCGCGCCCCACTTTCATGGCCTGGCGAACGATATCTGCATGGTGCGTTCCATGCACACGAGCCAGTTCAATCACGCCCCGGCGGAGTTGCTCCTTTTCACCGGCTTCGAGAGGCAGGGCCGACCGTCCCTGGGCTCTTGGGCGACCTACGGTCTCGGCACCGAGAACGAAAATTTGCCGGGTTTTGTGGTCATGATCTCCAGCGGCACCCAGCCGAGTGGCGGCCAGGCTTGTTGGGGGAGTGGCTTCGCGCCGTCTGTGTTTCAGGGCGTGCAATGCCGCAGTAAGGGCGATCCCGTTCTGTTTGTTTCCGATCCGGCCGGGATGAGTCGCGAGCTGCGACGCAAAACCCTCGACGCCCTCCGCGAACTCAACGAGAAACAAAACGCTGAACTCGCTCATCCCGAGACCGTCACCCGCATCGCCCAATACGAGTTGGCCTATCGGATGCAAACCAGCGTACCGGGCGTCATGGATATCAGCACCGAGCCGCAAAAGGTCCTCGAGGACTATGGAGCAAAACCGGGCGAGGCCAGTTTCGCGAATAACTGTCTGCTCGCCCGTCGTCTCGTTGAGCAAGGCGTGCGCTTTGTCCAGCTTTTCGACTGGGGCTGGGACTTCCACGGTACTGGGGCGGAGACCGGGATCACCGATGGACTCACGAAAAAGATGTCCGAAACTGACAAGCCCGTCGCGGCACTGATCAATGACCTTAAGCAGCGGGGCTTGCTGGAGGATACCCTCGTGGTCTGGGGCGGCGAATTTGGACGAACCCCTTTCCGGGAGGGCCGCACCGCTGCCAGCAAGATCCTCGGGCGCGACCATTATCCGGATTGCTTCAGCCTCTTCATGGCCGGAGGTGGGGTCAAGGCGGGCTTTGACTACGGCAAGACGGACGACCTCGGCTTTGCTATTTCTGAGAATCCGGTTCACGTGCATGATCTGCAAGCCACGATTATGCATTTGTTAGGCTTTGACCATGAGAAGCTCACCTATCGTTTCCAAGGGCGCGACTACCGCCTGACCGATGTCCACGGCAAAGTCGTGAAGGATCTGATTGCGTGAGAGTTTGGAGTGGCTCTTGCAAATTCCCTCATCGCACGGCACACTCGCGGCATGAGCCAATTGCACCAGATGCAGATGTCTTACGTCGCGGAGGAGGATCGCATTCTATGGCGTATCAATACGACCGACGGGGCCGAGGTGCGCTTCTGGGTAACGCGCCGGTATCTGGCGCTGCTGTGGAGAGTGGTTTCGGATATCAAAGCTCAGGCCGATCAGGCCAAACACCAAGGACGGATCGCTCCTCCGATTCATCCGACGCCGCCTATCCCGCCTATCATTCCGTCACCGCTTTCTGGCAGCACGCCGGTTCCGTTGACCGCGGACGCGGATTTTGCGCCGGCCTTTGAGGAGGCTAGCAAACTCCCCCTCGGAGAGCATCCGGCCCTATTGGTCCATGTAGGTGTCCGCACGGGCCCTCAGCAACAAGCCCTTCTCTGCGTGCAACCACAGGGACAACAGGGCGTCGAAGTGGCGCTAAATGAAAAGATCCTGAATGGTCTTTGCGTGCTCATTGTTCACACGGTGGCCCAAATTGGCTGGAGGCTGGACCTGATTCCGGATGGACCGGGTTCGCCACCGAATCCCGGGAATCCGGGATTGAACTGAACTGCGGGAGCGGATCGGGGCGTGAACGGGGCGATGTCCTCGCTCGACAATTCTCCTTGCGGAGCAATCCGGGAGGGGTAGCGTCTCTTGTCGCATGAAATTCCGGGCTTCCATTCTCTTCGCGGTTCTCCTGCTCATGCAGGCGGGGGTGACGGGCTGGTGTCCAGCGAGCCAGTCGAGCGTGAAAGACTGTCCGGCGAGTTGCTGTCAGTCCGGGGAACACGATGGTGCTTCGCCTTGTTGCTGCAATCTGGGAGAGTCGCATAGTCCGGCCGCCCCCAGTCCGGTGCTTCCGGTAGAGCGAAGCCAGCGGGAGCTTCCCTGTTTCTTGGCGACGGTCGAGCATCCTGGGGGACCCGTAACCTCCGATCTTTACGCATCCGAGTGCCTTGGAAGAGCGATTTCGGACGGAGTATTGAGCCGTGCGGAGGGGGTCTCCCTCTCGATCTGGCATTGTTCCTTTTTGATTTGATGCGGTGACGTCCTGTCGGCGTCTGCTCTACTTTTTTGGTTGGCCAAATGGGCTAATCTGTGATGCGGACCCTCGTCTTTGTCTGCCGACCTATCCTTTGGGTCGTGCTGTTTTCGAATCATGCTCTTATGAAACTCCTTCTTCTTCTTTCCTTACTTTTCACCGCCTTTGGTGCCATAGCGCAGGCCGATCCCCTCACGCTTCCCGAAGTCGAGTCTGCCACTCTCTCGCAACACCCTTCGCTTGCCGCCGCTGGCGCTCGATGGCAGGCGATGCAGGAGCGCATTCCTCAAGCCCGTGCCTGGGACGATCCCGAACTGGGAATCCAGGCCGAACAGGGTGGGGGTGGACGCTTCAACAATACTGAGTGGATGCTCTCCCAAACGGTCCCCCTATCTGGTTCGGCCGGAGCCGAGGGTCGGGTGGCATCAGCAGAAGCTGCCGTGGCTTATGGCGAGTGGCTCCAAATTCGCAACGAGCTCCTCATGAAAGCTCGGGTCGCCTACGTGGACTATCTCGGTGCCCGTGAGCGACTGGCACTCAATTTGGAGCAGGCTCATTTGCTCGGGGATGTTCTCGAAGTGGTTCAGGCCAAGCTTGATACTGGAGAGATGAATCCGGCTGATCAGTTTCAAGCCGAAACGGAAGTGGCCCTCCTCGAAGATGAACGCGCCGAACTCGCCCGCCAGGAACTCACCGCACGGGTCCAACTCAACACGCTGATGGGCCGTCCGTTGGACGCTGGCCTGGGGAGTGCTGGCGCGATGACCTACGAACCCCTCGCCGTTTCGGTCGAGCCTCTCATTGAGGCTGCTCTGCGGCATCATCCCGACGTCGTCATTGCGGAACAACAGATCGAAGTCGAGTCGCAGAAGGCCGATCTCGCCAATCGTCAGCGCCGACCTGATCCAAGGCTCTTTGTGGAAGCCAGACAATTCGACAACGGCGGTGGCGATTTTCAGGAGGTGGATTTCGGGCTTTCACTTCCCCTGACGTGGCTGAATCCCCGAAAATACAATGCCGCCAACCGCGAGGCCGGGGCGATGACTGCTTCCGTGCAAGCCGATCTCGAATCGATCCGTCGTGACCTGACCGAGCGAGTTCGCCTGAAATATGAGGAAGCAGCAGCAGCCGGGAAACGATATCTCATCCTCCGCAACGAAGTCGTTCCGCAAGCCGAGAAAGCCCTCGATGCTCGTGCCGCCGACTTCTCCTCGCGGAAGGCATCCTTCCTTGAATACAACTCCGCCCGCGTCCTCTTGCAGCGCGCCCGGACAAGCCGGTTTGACCGACTGACCGCCTATGAGACAGCACGGCGTGAATTGCAGACTCTCGTGGAGGCGCCGCCAGCTCCGTCACTCAAATAGCCCGAACTGTTTCAAGATTTGGACCACGAATTTTCACGAATGAACACGAATCCAATCATCCGTCGTCAACGCCCGTCAGCACCTCTTCATCCGTGAACATTCGTGGTCCTAAACCCTCTTCCACCTTCCCCGACATGAAACGTTTTCTCTCCTACCTTATCGTTGCCGCACTCGCCGTTGGTGGCACTTGGCTGGTGCTGCGTCCCGCCGCGTCCGACGCCCTTACCTCAGAGCGCAAGCTTCTCTACTACCAAAGCCCGATGCACCCATGGGTAAAATCGGATCAACCCGGACGTTGCACGGTCTGCGGCATGGCTCTTGTTCCCGTCTATGAAGGAGAGGGTGGCGCCGGTCAGGAGATGACGTCCGGGGTCGTGATGCTTCCCCCCGGCAGTCCGAACGTGGTTGGCGTGCTCACCGCGACGGTGCAAAAGGAACCGCTTCGGCGCACGTTGAGGGTTGCCGGGATGATCGACGACGACGAGTCCCGCCATCGGGTGCTCAGCGCCTACACCCAGGGTCGTATCGAGAAGCTTAATGTGAATTTTCTAGGTGCCGAAGTTCAAGCCGGACAACCGTTGGCCACTTTCTACAGCGCCGATCTACTGAGTGCCTCGCGCGACTATCAATTGGCCGTTCGTCAAGCCGGTGGGTCTTCAACCGATTCCGCCCGGCTTCGGTTGATTCAGCTCGGTCTCACCAAAGAACAGATCGAGGAGGTTCCCAGCCGCGCTCCGGATGACATCTTCTTCGAGTTGCTCGCTCCCATTGATGGTACGGTCGTCACCCGGCATGTTTATGAGGGTCAGTATGTCGAGGAAGGTGATCCACTCTTCGAGCTCGCCGACTTTTCGACGATGTGGTTTCAGTTCATCGCTTACGAGCAGGATCTCCCGTTTTTGCAGGTTGGTCAGCCTGTCTCGATCACGACGCCTTCGCTGCCGGGGAAAACGATCGAGGCTCCGATTTCCTTCATTAATCCGAATCTCGACGACATGACCCGCTCGGCCAAGGTCCGGGTAGAATTTGAGAATCCGAAAAGCAGTGAAGGTGTTCAGCGTAAGTATGAGTTCCTTCACAAACTCTATGCCGAGGCCACCATCGCTCCAGAGGGTCCAGAGGTCCTCACGGTCCCGCGCCAAGCCGTTCTCTGGCCCGGCAAACAGCCTCGTGTCTATGTCGAACTGGGAGATGGAACTTACCAACAGCGTCTCGTCTCGATCGGGCGGATGGGCGACGATCACTATGAGGTGATCGAGGGACTTGAGGCAGGCGAAAAGGTTGTCCTCAATGGCAACATGCTCCTCGACAGTCAGGCCCAGCTCGATGCCCTCGTGACCGATATGGAAAGTCCTGAAGCAATGCCCTCCATAACGACGGAGTCCGGCGAAACTCCCCGGATTGATGCGGCTCTTTGGGAACCATTCCTCCGTAGCGTGGACGATCTCAATCTCGCCCTCGCTGACGACGATGTGAGTGCGGTCAACGCTTCCCTGAAAAAATTACCAATGGCCCCGCCGGGACTGACCCTCACCTCACCACCACCGACCGAGAATCTCGATCTTTCAGTGATCCGGAAGGCCTACCTCCCTTGGAGCGAAGAGATCGTCGCCGCTGCGGCCAAACACCGCGACGCCTTTCCCAACTTGCGCATCTTCCGATGTCCCATGACCGGCGATCTCTGGAGCGGCGCTCCTGCGAAAGCGGCGTGGATCCAACTCAGCCCCGGGGTGCGCAATCCTTACTGGGGGCGCGAGATGCGTGACTGCGGAGCGGAGGTGAAGCCATGATCGAGTCCATCATTGCCTGGTCGCTTCGGAACCGCTTCCTCGTGGCGTGTGCGACCCTCTTCATCGCCGCCTTTGGGGTCAAGGCGATCTACCAGACTCCGGTCGATGCGATCCCCGATCTCAGTGAGAATCAGGTCATCGTGTTCGCCGACTGGATCGGGCGCAGCCCGCAGGAGGTGGAAGACCAGGTGACCTACCCGCTCTCGGTCAATCTTCAGGGACTCGCCGGAGTGAAAACGGTACGAGCCACGAGCATGTTCGGCTTTTCCCTCATCACCGTGATCTTTGAAGACAAGATCGACAACTACTTCGCCCGTCAACGCATCCTCGAGCGGCTTAATTACCTCGGCGGGACTCTCCCGGAAGGCGTGACCGCGAAGCTCGGACCGGATGCCACCGGACTTGGCTGGGTCTATCAATACTACCTCGATGTCGATCAAAGCGCGGCTCCCAACGGTCGCGGCTACGATCTGGGCGAGCTTCGTTCGTTGCAGGATTGGTTCGTGCGATACCAGCTCAATGCCGTCCCCGGGGTCGCCGAGGTCGCCAGCATCGGCGGTATGGTGCGGCAGTATCAGGTTGAGGTCGATTCGGAGAAAATGCGGGCCGTGGGGGTCAGTCTTAACCACGTCCTCACGGCCGTGAGTGACGCCAATCTGAACGTCGGCGGCAAGACCATTGAGGAGAACGGAATGGAGTTTGTCGTTCGCGGAGTTGGTCTTGTCGAGAGCGTCGCCGACCTGGAAAAAACCGTCGTGATGGAGCGCGACGGGACTCCGATCTATCTTCGCGAGATCGCTCGCATCGAAATTGGAGGAGACTTTCGCCGGGGAACGCTCGACTTGAATGGACAGGAAGTCGTAGGGGGCATCGTCGTCATGCGCACCGGCGAGAATGCCCGCGAAGTGATCGAGGCGGTCAAAGCCAAGGTCGCTGCGATTTCACCGAGCCTGCCGCCGGGAGTGACGATTCGTTCCTTCTACGACCGGAGTGAGTTGATCGACCGCACCATCGATACTCTCAAGCACGCGCTCACCGAAGAGATTATTCTGGTAACCCTGGCGCACATCATTTTCCTCTTTCACTTCCGCAGTATCCTCATCGTCACTTTTCCGTTGCCGGTCAGCATTCTGATCTCTTTCATCATGATGAAAGAGTTCGGGATCAGCAGCAACATTATGTCCCTGTCAGGGTTTGCCATCGCCATTGGAGTGCTCGTCGATGCTGCGATTGTGCTGACGGAGAATGTGATTCGACATGCGGAGGAGGCGGAAGGAAAGAAGGGGTCGCGACTCACCTCAGCCGAGACTTTCGAGGTTGTCTTGAGCGCTTCGCAGCAGGTCGGTCGCCCGATTTTCTTCGCGATGGCGATCATCATGCTCGCCTTCGTGCCGGTCTTCGCGCTGACCGGGCAGGAGGGCAAACTCTTTCACCCGCTCGCCTACACCAAGACCTTTGCGATCATCGGCTCGACGATTCTGGCCGTCACCGTCGTGCCGGTTCTCTGCACCTGGTTGATCCGGGGGCCCTTTCATTCCGAGGACAAAAATATCCTCATGCGGTTTCTTTTGAAGCTCTACGATCCCGCCCTCGATTTTGCCCTGCGGCATCGTGGACTCGTCATGATAGGGGCCGTCGCGATCCTGTGCAGCGCCCTCGCCCTCATTCCTCGGATGGGTCGAGAGTTCATGCCCCCGCTCAATGAAGGCAGTCTTCTCTTCATGCCCGTCTTTTCCCCCGCGACCTCCCTCAGCGAAGTGAAGCGGGCCATGGCCTGGCAGGACGAAGTGATCAGCAAGTTCCCTGAGGTGCGATCCGTCGCCGGCAAACTGGGTCGTGCCGATACCGCGACCGATCCCGCTCCCACCGAGATGATCGAGACGACCATCATGCTGAAGCCCGAGTCAGAATGGCGGGAAGGTATGACCAAAGACAAGCTGGTCACCGAGATGACCGACGCGTTGCGCCAGATTCCCGGCAGTGTTCCCGGATTTCTCCAACCCATCGAGAACCGCGTCCTGATGATCTCCACCGGGATTCGCGCCCAACTTGGAGTCAAAATCCTCGGGGACGACCTCGATAAGTTGCAACGCGCCACCTACGAGGTGCAGCGGGTTGTGCAACAGGTCGAGGGGGCCACCGGGGTCGCGCCGAGCCAGATTCAGGGCAAGCCTTATCTCGAAATTCATCTCGACCGCGAGGCCATGGCTCGCTTCGGACTGAGCGCCAAAGACGTGCTCACCACGGTGGAGACCGGACTCGGCGGGACCAACGTCACCACCACGATCGAGGGTCGGGCACGTTACCCCATTCAGGTGCGCTTCGAGCGGAGCGAGCGAGAGGATCTCAGCCGCCTCCGCGACGTGCTCGTCTCCAGCCCCGATGGGAAAAAGGTGATCCCGTTGGGTCAACTCGCCGAGATCGTCCGCGTTCAGGGGCCCAATGAAATCGTCAGCGAAAACGGACGCCTCCGCGCCTTCGTGCAGGCCAATGTGACCGGGGGACGCGACATCGGCGGCTTCGTGGACGAAATCAAAGACCGTCTCGCCGAGAAGGTCGGACCCGCCCTCGCCGCCGAAGGCATGACCCTCGAATATTCCGGCGAATACGAGAATCAAATCCGTGCTGCCAAAACCCTTCGGCTCATCGTGCCGTCCGTCCTTTTGGTGATCTTCCTGCTTCTCTACATCGTCTATCATGATGCGAAAGAGGCAGCCCACGTCATTCTTGCGGTTCCCTTCGCGCTCAGCGGGGGGGTCTTCCTCCAGTATCTGCTGGGATGGAACTTCAGCGTGGCAGTGTGGGTCGGTTACATCGCCCTTTTCGGCACTGCGATCCAGACCGGAGTGGTCATGGTCGTGTATCTACAAGAGGCTCTTCACAAACGACAGCGGGAACGCGGTGCCGACTTCAACGAGGATGACCTCATCGCCGCCGTGAAAGAAGGGGCACGTCTTCGCCTTCGACCCAAGGTCATGACCGTGGCCACCACCGTCGCCAGTCTGCTGCCCATCATGTGGAGCACCCGGCCGGGGAGCGAAATCATGCAACCTCTCGCCACTCCGGTGATCGGGGGCATGGTCAGCAGCCTCCTGCACATCCTCATCGTCACTCCGGTGATTTTCGTGTGGCTGCGGAAGCGCGAGATGAGGAAAGCTCAACGGATCGCACTTCACTAAGTTTTCTCTCTCTCTCTCTCTCTCAAACCAAAATCAAACATCGAACATCGAACATGAAATCCATCGCCATTGCCGTTACCATCCTCTTCGTTGCCGTCGGCTTAGCCGTGGCGGCGAAGCCCTATCCACTCACGACCTGCCTTGTCACCGGTGAGAAGCTCGGGAGTATGGGCACCCCCGTCGTCAAAGTTTACGATGGCCAGGAGGTCAAGTTTTGCTGCAAGTCCTGCGTGAAAAAGTTTGAGGCAGCGAAGACCAAGTATCTAAAAAAACTGCACTAATTGAAATTCGGTAATCTCGGGCGATGGTTGTGGAACCCCTCTTCGCCCGAGATTTTTACGATTCTTCAGTCGCACCTCACTGGGTTTTCAGAGTCATCAGGGGGGCGAGCATCACAACCAAAACCCTATGAAAAAACAAGCCAGCATCCATCGAATGGTGACTCCCAAGCACTTCTGTCCTTGGGGCATCAAGGCCTTTGACCTGTTAAAACGCCATGGCTACGAGGTCGAAGACCATCACATCGTGAGCAAAGAAGCCAATCAGGAATACAAAAAGACGAACGGATACGACGAGACCCCACAAGTCTTCATCGAAGGAACCCATGTGGGTGGATACGATGCTCTTCGTGAGCGTCTCGGAATCGGTCCTGATCCGAAAGAGGGGGATACCTACGTGCCGGTCATCGCGATTTTTTCGGTCGCATTTCTTATGGCCCTGACGACCTGCTTCGCGATGTCGGGAACACTCGCCGTCATTCGGGTTTTGGAACTCTTCGTCGCCATCTCCATGTGCCTCCTGGGCGTTCAGAAGCTGCGCGATTTGTCCAGCTTCGCCACCGGATTCATTCAATATGATTTGATCGCTCGCCGCTACGTGCCGTATTCCAGCGTCTATGCGTTCATTGAGACCGGGGCTGGTATTCTGATGATCGCCGGTTTGGCAACCTGGATCGCCGCACCGGCCACACTCCTTGTCAGTGTCGTCGGGGCGGTGTCGGTGATCAAGGCGGTCTATGTCGAAAAACGTGATCTCCACTGTGCCTGCGTCGGCGGAGGCAGCAGCGTTCCCCTCGGCTTCATTTCACTTACCGAGAATCTGATGATGATCGCCATAGCGATTTGGATGATGGTGAAGGCGATGTGAGGTGGTTGCAGGCCCAGTCAATCCATCGGTAACACTTTTGGTTCAATCCATCGGTACCACTTTTCGGGTTGGGGTTACAAGTTAGGGTTGTCTTTGAGGTTACATCACGAGCCGGAGACTTCCGACTCGTCACAAGCTTCGCCCTGCCCGCAGGGGATTTTTTTCTAATTTTTACGGTTTTCGCTTTTGCGACAA
>Ga0105044_10000551_pt1 | contig 46142 bp, 37 predicted proteins | sample MAT01_FD_78092 | JGI IMG/M metagenome (GOLD analysis project Ga0105044, IMG submission 78092) | Freshwater microbial communities from Lake Fryxell liftoff mats and glacier meltwater in Antarctica - MAT-01 | ecosystem: Environmental > Aquatic > Freshwater > Ice > Liftoff microbial mat | place...
GACCACGGTTTCGATCAGCCCCTTGCCGCCGCGCGGGACGATGACGTCGAGCCATTTGTCCATCTCGCAAAGGTGCCGCACCGCCTCGCGGTCGGTCGTGGGGATGAGCAGCACGCTGTCCGCCGGCAGGCCCGCCCGCGCCGCGCCGCGGCTGAGCGCGGCGGCGATGGCGACGTTCGAGTGGATGGATTCGCTGCCGCCGCGGAGGATCGTGGCGTTGCCGGTTTTCGTGCAGAGGACGGCGGCGTCGCTGGTCACGTTCGGGCGGGATTCGTAGATGATGCCGACGACGCCGATGGGCACGCGGACTTTCTGGATGCGCAGACCGTTGGGCCGCGTCCAATCCCGGATGATCTCACCGACCGGATCGGGCAGCGCCGCGACTTCGCGGATGCCGTCGGCCATCGCGGCGAGCCGCTTTTCCGTCAGCGTGAGGCGGTCCAGCAGCGCAGCGGCAAGTCCGTTCGCTTCCGCCTTCGCCACATCCTGCGCATTCGCCGCGAGGATCTCCGGTGCGCCGGCGACGATCTCATCGGCCATCGCCAGCAGCCCGCGATCTTTCTGCTCCCGGCGCGTCCGCGCAAGCAGCCGCGCGGCGGCGCGGGCGCGGCGTCCGAAATCTTCGATCTGCGTTATCAAATCCGTCATGCGCGCAACTTTCTACAGCGCCTCTCCTTTGGCAACGAAGCGCGTGCCGAGCGGCTGGCCCGCGACGATCCCGGGGATGCGCCCTGCTTTGCGCCCGCTGGTGATATAGGTGGAAATGCCCGCCCCCACCGCCAGCTTCACCGCCTGGAGTTTCGAGATCATTCCGCCGACGGAAAACTTCCCCTTCTCCTGTCGCGCGAGCTGCGCCACTCCGTCGATGTCCTCGACCGTCCGCACGATCTTCCCGCTTTCATCCAGCAGCCCGTCCACGCTCGTGAGCAGGATCAGCAGGTCTGCCTCGACGAGCATCGCGACCTCGGCGGAGAGCTGGTCATTGTCGCCGAAGCGCAGTTCCTCGACGGCGACGGAATCGTTCTCATTGATGATCGGCACGACGGTGCGGCGGCCAAAGATGTGCGCGAGCGTGTTCCTGGCATTGGCGTGACGCAGACGGCTGTCGAGGTCGCCGTGGGTGAGGAGGAGTTGGGCGACATTGAGCCCGTGGCGCGCGAACATCGTGGAGTAGAGCTGCATCAGTTTCGTCTGGCCGATGGCGGCGCAGGCCTGGCGCGCTGCGAGTTCCTCGGGCCGCTCTTTGAGCCCGAGCGCGCCGAGCCCCGCGGCGACAGCACCGCTCGAGACGATCACGCACTCGTGCCCCGCCTTCACCAGTCCGGCGACTTCCGCGGCGAGTCGCTCGAATTGCCGCTCGTCCAGCGTCGTGCCGCGCGCGTTGGCGAGGATGCCGGAGCCGAATTTGACGACGATGCGTTTGGGATGGGTGGACATGCGAGCCCGGCAGCTTAGCCCGGCGGTCAAGCTGTGCTGGCGGAGGCGCGTCGCCGTGGTCAAAAACCACTCGCCAGCGGCGGTGGATGTATGCTGCGAGACTTCACGCCCTAGCTTACGAATTTTACGTGACGATCGGCACTCAAAATAGCCGGCGAGGCTAGTTTCTCCGCTCTTCGCGATAGGCCCGTTTTCCGTAGGAGCCGACGGCGCAGTAGTAGGGAGTGATCGCGCGCTCGGGCACGGCGTTCATCACCATGCCGACGGGCTTTATGGAAAATTCCGAGAGGACCTGGCAGGCGCGGAGGACGACTTTGCGCGCCGTCCGGCCGGCGCGGACGACGAGGCAGACGGCGTCGGCGTATTCGACGATCAGGAGGGTGTCGCTGACGGCGAGGATGGGCGCGGAATCGACGACGATGCAGTCGAACTGCGTGCGAGCCTCCGCGATGAGCCCGGCGAATTGCGAGCTGCCGAGCATTTCCGAAGGATTCTGCGCATTTCTCCCCGCTGGCAGGACGCTGAGATTCGGGACGCTGGATTCATGGATCGCGGTCTCAATGGTCACCCCATCGACGATGTATTCGCCGAGGCCGGTCATCGCGGGTTCCGAGAGGAGGATGGCGCCGACCATGGGTGAGCGGAGATCGGCGTCGATGATGAGCGTGCGGAGGCCCTGTTGCGCGGAGGCGATGGCGTAGTTGATGGCGCAGAGGGTTTTTCCCTCCTCGGGGAGCGCGCTCGTAAAGAGAAAGGTCGTGTGGCCGTTTTTGCGGGAGGCGACCTGGAGGGAGGTGCGGAGAAAGCGGAAGGCTTCCGCGGTCGCGGAGCTGGGATTCTTGAGGACGGGGGAGCCGCCCCTCACCGGTTTCAGGCGGCGGCAGCGGGGGATGGAAGCGAGGACTCGCAGGGAAGTCGCGCTCTCGGCCTGGTCCACGGTTTTCCAGGAAGAGTCCAGGAGGTGCCCGCCAAAAACCGCGCCGATGCCGAGGGCCAGTCCACCGGCAATCCCAATCATGAGGAAGCTGTTCGCCTTGCGATCCGTCGGGCCGAGCGGGAGCGCGGCGCTTTCGAAGATGCGCAGGTTTCCGGTATCCACGCCTTTTGCGACATCGGTCTCCTTCAGTCTCCGAAGCAGCGATTCGTAAAGCGCGCGGTCGGTCTCGAGTTCGCGCAGGAGCGCATTGTATTGGATGGCCTGCTTGTTCAGGGCGAGCGCCTGCTTCTCCTGGTCGTGCATGGCGTTCTCAAAATCCTTTTCCGAGGCGAGCGCCTGTCCGTATTCGGAATCGAGCAGCTTGGGCAGATTGCGCAGCGTCGTCGCGAGGGCGGATTGGGCGTCTCCGAGTTCGGTCCGGACCTGGATCATCTTCGGATGTTTCTCCGTGTAGCGCAGCGCGAGGGTGGTGATTTGCGATTCATAGCCGCGGATCCTTTGCTGGATGAGGGAGACCGCCGGATTGTTGGCGACGCTGGCGAGCGCGAGCAGGGCTGCGGGATTGCCGGCGAGTCTTTTCATCTCGGCGTTTTCGGTCCCCAGGCGGAGGCGTTTGGCCTTGGCCTCGCTGAGTTGGTTGCTCTGGCTCTTGAGCTTGGTCACGACCGTATCCTGCTTTTCTTCGAGCGAGGCGTTTTGCGTTTCCTTGTAGCTTTGAATCTCCTCCTCGGAACGCCGGAGCTTGACTTTCAATTTCTCGGCTTCGCCTAAAAGGAAGCGCATGACCGCCTGCGAACTGGAGGCCCTTTGTTCGATGGTGAGCAGGAGAAATTCGCGGGTCAGGGAGTCGGCCAGTTTCTGCGCGATGCGCGGATTCCCGTGCACGACGGAGACGTCGATCAGCCGCGTGCCACGTCGCGTCTGCACATCGATGCAGCCGCCGAGCACTCGCGAGGCGGTTTCGAGGGTTTGCGGGGTGCCGTCGGGGCCGAGGGCCATGAAGGCCGGATCCTCGTTGAGTTTGTTGGCCTCGGCGACCTTTCCGAGCAGCGAGCGGCTGCGAAAGGCTTCGATGATGGTCTGGACTCCAGCTTCGCCGAGATCGGGTTTTTGCCCGTCTTCAAATCCGAGCAGCTTCTTTTCATCGGGGTCGAACTGGAGGACGGCCGTGGCGCGATAGACCTCGGGGATGCGCTTCACGTAGGCGCTGGCGGCGAAGAATCCGGCCAATGCGCAGAGCACGATAAGCCAGCTTTTCTCCAGGAGAAGACTGCCGATTTCCCGCCAGTCGATGGCGCTTTCGGAGAGGTCGAGCAAGTCGGGCGACTGACCGTTGAGATGCGCGTTCATCGGTTAGAGGAGACTTTCGCCGACGACGATGGTGTCGCCCGGCAGCACTTCGAAGCGGGGGCTGCCTTTCTCCCCGGCCATGCGTTTCGCATCCAGTTTGTGGGTTGATTCCTGCCCGTCCTTGCCGATGCGCTTGAGGGTCACGCGCGAGGGTCTGGCGCTGCGTGTGTAGCCGCCGGCCATGCCGATCGCTTCGATGAGATTGACGGTGGTATCGTCCGGCAGGTCGTAGGTGCCGGGCTTGGACACCTGGCCGAGCACGGTGAAGCGACGCTTCGAGTATTCGATGATGCGGACGGTGACCTGCGGTTTGACGAGATATTCGCGCAGCCGCTCCTGCACAAAGAGCGCGGTGTCCTGCACCGTTCGTCCGCCGATCTGGACATTGCCGATCAGGGGAAACGGGATCGTGCCGTCTTTGGCGACGCGCGCCGTGGTTTCGAGATCGGCTTCCTGGAAAACTTTGAGAAGGACGACATCATGCTCGGCGATGCGGTAATTCGCGGAGGTCGCCACGGCTGCCGCCGTCCGGGCTGTGTTCTGCTGCGTCGGTTCCGCCGGTGCGGGAGCGCCCTGCAGGGCTGCCGTGACCAGAGCCAACCCGACGGTGGGGATGCGGATGCATGCGGGCGGTTTCATTTGTTAGAACGCACAGCTGAGCATAATGCCGGCCCGATTCCGGTCGAAAGGGCGTCCGCCTTCGCCAGTCGAATGATTGGTGCTGAACTCGTAGAAGACCCCGACGCTCAGCAGCCGCGAGAAGCGCCAGTCGAGACTGGGGCGCAGATAGAAATAGTCGTCGCGCCGGGTGGCGACGACCCCGACTTGGGTGGATTGGTAGGAGGTGTGTTCGTAGCCGAGCGCGAGAGAGAAGACGAGCCGGGGGGAAAGGCTGGCGCTGGCCCCGAGGATCACGCCGGTGGCTTGGTAGTTCTGACCGGTGAGGGCGGCCGAGCCGTAGGTCCGCCGCCGCGCATCGAGGGTGATGGTGAGCTTCTCACGCGGCACCCACGCCGCGCCGATGCTGAAGACCGGCTCCGTGCGCTGGGAAACGCCGCTCTCGGTCTGGCGGAATTCCGCGCCTGCCGAGGCGTTGATCGTCAGCTTGGCCGTGGGCGAATAAACGGCGCGGACCAGCCACTGCTCGTAGGTTTGCAGGCCGCCGGCATCCACCTTCAGGAGGCCGAAGACGCCGCCGATCCCAAGCTGCAGCTTGGTGCCGAACTTGCGATTCACGAACGGCTGCACGCGCGCTTCCCAAGCTCCGAGCAGCCCTTTGTAGTCACTAAATGAGTAGTCGGCATTAAGCTCGACCGAGGTTTTATCCGAGATCGAATAGTCGGACGTCAGGCCGATGTAATACGAATTGCGGGACACGCGCTCGCCCACATCCAGACTGCTCCCTTTCACCGCCCGCATGCCGAGGTGCAGCCCGAGGGTGAGGCGGGAGAACCGGTAAATCGCATCGATCCGGCCCGCCTGGTCGAAGGAATTCTCCGCCGATTGGTTCAGGAAAAAAACGGCGGCCGCAGTGTAGGTCGCGGTCAGCGTGAGGGGCGCCGCGCCGCTCCCGAGCCGCAGGGTCACCGTGGGGGCGACGGTCAGGACCAGCTCCGATTCGCGGAAGGTGTCGCTGACGTTGATATTGTCATCGCCCGAAAGGCCGAGCGCCACACCGAAGCGCAGTCCCACCTTCGAGGTCGTGGCATCTTCGCTGAAAAGCGCCATTTGCTCCTCGCCATAGAGCAGTCCCGGATTGGCCGAGATTTCGGACGGGACCGTGGCCTCGTAGAATCTACTCCGCGAATCGACGGGACGCAGATCGGCGGCCGTCGGAACCAGCGGGGGCGGCTCTTCGGCACGCGCCAGGAGCAGACGCTGCGCTCCCGCCGGTGGCTCGGGATTTTCCTCCTGGTTGAAAAGTCTCTCGCCATCGGGAGGGGTCATTGCATCCGACGGGACGGGTTCCGGCGCCTCCGAAGCCGCGCCGGTGCCCGGCAGTGGAGCCGCCGCCTCCGCGGTGGTCTGTTGCGCCAGGAGAAATCCGCCGCCGGCTCCCGGAGCCTCAGGGGAAGCGCCCGCGGCGCGCGCGAGCGGGACGCTCCCGAACCCCGCGTACGCGGGATTGGCGGGCTCATGCCGTGCCCGCGCCGCGGAGACCGCGCCGAGCCAGACGCAGGGCAACAGCACCACCAGCGCGGTGCCGCGGGGACTGCGCGTGAAACGGAATTGACGGCGGATCATCGGAGGGCGCGCTTGCTCGGCTAGGGTCTCTCCGGGGAGTTCACCGGCGGGGAAAGGTTCGCCGGGTTTGCCGGAGTGAGCAGTGCGGCTTTCTTCTTCGGCTTTGCGGGGACTGGTTCGTTGGGCGGGCCAGCCAAGTCAAATGGCGCCGACAATCCGCTGCCCACCGCGCCGGCTCCGACCGGGCCGGGCGGCCCTTCCGCGATCGGTGCGAGCAAAGCCTTTAAATCCTTTGAGTCGGCGATGGGAGCCAGGCGGCCCGCTTGCGCCGCGCGCAGCGCGATTGTGTCTGCGCGTGCCGCAGCCACGTCTTTTGCCGGCGCGGGACCGGTCACCGCGAGCGTCGCCCCTGCACCGCTGACTTTCACCGTCTGCCCGGCTGCCACATCGAAGGGCCGGCCTCCTGCCGGGGCGATCGTCACGGTGCCAAAATCCACGGTAACCCGCGTCTCGCCCGGCGTCTCCGCCGAAACGGCAAACCGCGCCGCGCGCGTGGTGACTTTTCCATTTCCGGACTTCACCTCGATGGCGGCCTTGTCCGCGAACGCGAGCAGCGTGCCGGTGGAAAGTCCGACGCCCACTCCAGCGGATACGCTTTCGGGCGCCGGCACAGTCGCATCGTTATGGGTCAGGGTCGCTTTGAGCGCCGAATCGAGCGGCACAAAAGCCGCACTGGGAACGGCGCGCGTCGGGGGGCGGATTTCCACAATCGAAAGCTCCCCGCGAAGCAGAAACTCCAGCGCCCCCTGCGGCCCCCATGCGAGTTTGGCCCACCCGCCTTCGACGGTCTTTATACGGCTTCCCGCCGCGAGCGGTAGCCCCGCGCAAAGCTCTTGGAAAGCTCCCGCGCTCGCGGCTGAAAAGGTTGCCCCCTGCACCGCCACCGGCACGAGTTGCTCCTGGGCAAACGAGGTCAAGTGAGCGCAGATGCTGGCCATCATTCCAAAGATTATAGTGCGTGCTCCTGAATCCATCGCAAATGAGATAGCGCTACCTGCGCTGCGCCTCAATCAGCCTGATGCCTATCATGCCTAGGCACCGCCACTAGCCGTCTGGCGATTGTGGATCAGGCGGCCTGAAAAGGGTGAACCGGAAAATTCGGAAAGCTTGGAGAGCCGCCGCCCGAACAGGTGGTCGAGTGCAACGGGGCCACGGTGAGGTTCGTTCGATCCGGAGTCGCGTGAGGAGGCGAAACCGGGGCCGCGATGGGGACGAAAAAGCGGTGTTCCTCAGGATGACGAGACGCTCAAGTTTCCGTCCTCTTGATTGCCTGCGCTCCGCCGCGCGGCGGTGTTGAAGCGCTATGGAAGCGCTGATTTAATCCGTGCCGGGTAGCGCACGCGCCCTCGCGTGCTGTCATCGGCGCCCTCGCCGATGATCCGCGCCCTCGCCGATGATCCGCGCCCTGGAGGAGTGCCCGGCGAGGGCGCCGGCCACCACACGCGAGGGCGCGTGCGCTACCCATCGAGCCGCGCGCCTCGATTAAATCAGCGGTTCCCTATGGAGCCTTTCCCCCTCACGCCGAACCCGAAAGCTCGGACAACCTGACCGCTGGCGGACCCGTCTCTTGGAAAGCCGTTGTCCCACGGCGCAGTTTCGGGCGTAGCACTTTCCCCTACACCCGGACTAGCCCCACCCCGATGGCGGGCAGGGAGGGAGACGGATATTCAACCAACCGTTCGTCGGAACCCAGCCGGAATGCCATGCCGGAATCGGACCCTTGCGAACACGCCAAGATGATGACACCGCCGCCACGGACTGCCTATGCGCTCTCGCCCACGCAGCACGGCATGCTGCTGGACAGCTTGCTTGCGCCGCAAGCCGGCGTCCATATCGAGCAGATTGTCATGACGCTGCCGGAGGAACTGGACGCCGTGGCTTACGCCGAAGCCTGGCGGTGGATCGTGCGGCGGCATGCGGTGCTGCGCACGGCGTTTCGGTGGGAGGGTTTGCGAGAGCCGTTGCAGGAGGTGGCAGATGAGGTCGAATTGCCCTTCGAGTTGCTCGACTGGCGCGGCCTTTCGGCAGATGAACGCGGGGAGCGGCGCGGGCGTTGGCTGGAGGCGGACCGGCGCAGGGGTTTCACTCTGGAAACCCCGCCGCTGCTGAGGGTGATGCTGTGCCGGGAAAGCGAGGCGAACTGGTGGTCGGTGTGGACGTTTCACCATGCACTCCTCGATGGGCGGGCGTTTTCCATGGTGATCCGGGAGGTGTTCGCGTGCTACGACGCGATCCGGCGCGGGGAGCAAGTGTGCTGGCTGGAGCCGCGTCCGTTTAGCTCTTACATCGGGTGGCTGAAGGAGCGGGATTTTCCCACCGCAGACGCGTTCTGGCGGCAGATGCTCAAAGGTTTCGCTGCGCCGACTCCGCTGGTGGTGGATCGCGCCGCGCCCGGTAGTGGCGGCGGGAATCGCGAGCAGCGGGTCCGTCTTTCCGCGGAGACAACCAGGGCGTTGCACCGCCTGGCCGAGACGCAGGGGGTGGGCTTCAGCACGCTGGTGCAGGCGGCGTGGGCGTTGCTTTTGAGCCGTTATAGCGGCGAGGAGGATGTCGTCTTCGGCGTCACCCGCTCGTGTCGTCGGGGGAGCGTGGAGGGCGGCGAGGAAATGGTCGGCTTGCTGATCAATACGCTGCCAGTCCGAATCCGCGCAGCGGCGGATGCGCCGCTGTCGGCGTGGCTTCGGGAGATGCGTGCGCAGCAGTTGGCGATTCGACCTCACGAGCACACGCCGCTCGCTCGCGTGCAGCGATCGAGCGATGTCCCCGCCGGCACGCCGCTGTTTGAAAGCATCGTGGTCTTCGACCGCGCGGGCTTGGAGGCGACGCTGCGAGCCGAAGGCGGCGCGTGGGAGAGGCGTGAGTTTCAGCGGATAAACCAGGTCAACTTTCCGCTCACCCTCTACGGTTTTGCCGAGAGCGAACTGCTGCTGGCGATTGAATACGATCCGGAGCGCTTCGCCAAAGCGACCATCGCCCGCATGCTCGGGCATGTGGCGACGCTGCTCGCCGCGATGCCGGTGGACCCCGACGCGCGGCTGGGTGACCTGCCCATGCTCACCCCCGCCGAGCGCGAGGAATTGCTCGTGCGCTGGAACGATACGCGCGCGGAATTTCCGGGGAACGACTGCATTCACTCGCACATCGCTGCGCAGGCGGAGCGGACGCCGGATGTCGTCGCGGTCATCGCCGAGGGCGCGGAGATCACGTACCGGGAGCTGAATCGGCGCGCGAACCAACTCGCGCATTTTCTCGCGAAACAGGGCGTGGGGCCGGACGTGCGCGTGGGTGTCTGCATGGAAAGTTCCATCGAGCTGATGGTGGCGCTGCTGGGCGTCTTGAAAGCCGGCGCGGCGTATGTGCCGCTGGACCCCGCGTTTCCGAAAGAGCGGCTCGCTTTCATGGTCGAGGATGCGCAGGTGCCGGTGCTGCTGACCCAGCGGCGGCTCGCCGATGCATTACCGCCGCATCAGGCTCGCGTGGTGCGACTCGATGCCGACTGGCCGGCCATCGATCACGAGAGCGGCGCACATCCGCCGGGCCGGGCGACCGCCGCGGATCTCGCGTATGTCTTGTACACGTCGGGCTCCACGGGACGACCAAAGGGCGTGATGGTCACGCACCGCAATGTCGTCAACTTCTTCACCGCGATGGACCAGCGCATCGGCTCCGAACCGCCGGGCGTCTGGCTGTCGGTGACGAGCATCTCCTTCGACATCTCCGTGCTGGAACTTTTCTGGACGCTCGCACGCGGCTTCCAAGTGGTGCTGTCCGGCAAGCCCGACCACGCCGCCGCGGCACCGCGGCGAAGGATGGACTTCAGCCTTTTCTATTTTTCCGCCGACGAATCCGCGGCGGGCGCGGACAAATACCGGCTGGTGCTGGAAGGCGCGAAGTTCGCCGACCGGCACAGCTTCGCGGCGGTGTGGGTGCCGGAGCGGCACTTCCACGCGTTCGGCGGGCTGTATCCGAATCCGTCGGTCATCGCCGCGGCGATCGCCGCGGTGACCGAGCGGGTCCACATCCGCGCCGGGAGCGTGGTGCTGCCCTTGCACGAGCCGATCCGCGTGGCCGAGGAGTGGGCGGTGGTGGACAATCTTTCCAAGGGCCGCGTCGGACTCGCCTTCGCCTCGGGCTGGCATGCGAGCGACTTTGTCTTTGCGCCGGAAAACTATCCTGACCGCCGGGAGATCATGCTGCGCGGCATCGAGACGGTGCGCCGACTGTGGCGTGGCGGGACGACGACCGCGCGCGACGGTGCCAGTCGCGAGGCGACGGTCCGCATTCTCCCCCGGCCGGTGCAGCGCGAATTACCGTTCTGGCTCACGGCTTCGAGCAGCCCGGAAACCTTTCGCAAAGCCGGCGAACTCGGCGCGAACCTGCTGACGAATCTGCTCGGCCAGACCGTCGAGGATCTCGGGCGGCGGCTCGCGCTCTACCGCGAGGCGTGGAAAGCGCACGGTCATCCCGGCGAAGGCCATGCGACGGTGATGCTGCATACTTTCGTCGGCCCGGACATGGAGGCGGTGCGGGAAAAAGTCCGCGCGCCGTTCTGCGAGTATCTCCGAACCTCGGTCGATCTCGTGAAGCAGGCCTCGTCCATGTGGGCGTTCGCGGCCTTCGCCCATCGGTCGGAGGACACGGCCGGCGGCTTCGACGAGACGACGCTTTCGCCCGACGACTTCGAGGCGATGCTCGCGCACGCCTTCGACCGCTACTTTGAAACCAGCGGCCTTTTCGGGACGCCGGAAGTCTGCCTGGAGATGGTGGAAAAGCTGAAAGGCGTGGGTGTGGACGAGGTCGCGTGCCTCGTCGATTTCGGCGTGGAAACGGAGTCGGTGCTGGCCAGCCTCGCGCCCCTCGACGAGGTCCGTGAGCGCAGCAATCCGCCGGGCGCGGGCGCGACGCTGCCGGAGCTGATCGCGCGGCACGGGGTGACGCACCTGCAATGCACGCCGTCGCTCGCGGCGATGCTGGTGCAGGATCCGCAGGCCGTCGAGGCGCTGCGCTCGGTGCGGAAAATGTTCATCGGCGGCGAGGCGCTGCCGCCGTCGCTGGTCGCACAACTCCCGGATTCCATCGAGCTTTTCAACATGTACGGGCCGACGGAAACCACGGTCTGGTCGGCCATGCACCGCGTGACGCGCGAGGGTGGCGCGATGCCCATCGGCAGGCCGATTGCCAACACCGAAATTTACATCGTGGACCGGCGCGGCGAGCCGGTGCCGGTCGGCGTGCCCGGGGAGCTGTGGATCGGCGGCGCGGGCGTCGCCCGCGGTTACCTGAACCGGCCGGAGCTGACGGCGGAAAAGTTCATCGCGCATCCCTTTCACCCGCACAACGGCGCGCGGGTGTATCGAACCGGCGACCTCGCGAGGTATCTGCCGGACGGGAATATCGAGTTTCTCGGACGGCTCGATCATCAGGTGAAGCTGCGCGGCCATCGCATCGAGCTGGGTGAAATCGAAGTCGAGCTGGCTCGTCATCCGGCGGTGCGGGAGTGCGCGGTCATGGCGCGCGAGGATACGCCGGGCGATCCGCGGCTCGTGGCCTACGTCGTCGGCGCCGCGCGGGCAGGGGAGGCGGCGGGAGGGCGCGTCGCGCAATGGCGGACGACGTGGGACGAGGTCTATGGCGAGGCCGCCGCGCCTGCCGATCCGACATTTCACACCGTCGGCTGGACGAGCAGTTTCACGGGGCGGCAAATCCCGGAGGAGGAAATGCGTGACTGGGTGGAGCAAACCGTCGCGCGCATTCTGGCGCTGCGGCCGGAGCGCGTGCTGGAGATTGGCTGCGGCACGGGCCTGCTGCTTTTCCGCGTCGCCCCGCATTGCCGCTCGTACTGCGGCTCGGATTTTTCGCCGGCGGCGCTTCGGTATGTGGGAGAGCGATTGGGGGAATTGCCCCATGTCACGCTGCGGCAAAATGCGGCGGACGAGATCGGGACGGCGGAGTTGCCGCCGTTTGACTGCGTCGTGATCAACTCGGTGATCCAGTATTTTCCGGACATCGACTACCTCGTGCGCGTCCTGGAAGGCGTCGTGACGCGCATGGCGTCGGGCGTGGTGTTCATCGGCGACGTGCGCAGCCTGCCGCTGCTGGAGGATTTTCACGCATCGGTCGAGCGCCACGTTTCCGGCGGCGCGCCCGGCGAAACGGAACTGCGGAAGCGCGTCCGGCAGCGCGTTGCGCAGGAAAAGGAACTCGTCGTCGATCCGGAGTTTTTCCACGCCTTGCAGTCGCATCTGCCGCAGATTCGAAGTGTCGAAGTGCTGCCGAAAGCGGGGCGGTTTGAAAACGAGATGAACCGGTTTCGCTGCGATGTCGTCCTCCGCGTCGAGGCCGTCGGCGCAGCGAACAATCGCGTCGCCGCGACGGATGCAGAGTGGTCCCGGTTCGCCAACCGTCCGGCCGCCGCTGTCCGGCTGGAGACCGCGCTTCACGATTTTTTGAAAGGGAAACTCCCTGCGCCGATGGTTCCTGCGGAGTTTGTGCTGCTCCCTGCCATGCCGCTCACGCCGAATGGCAAGCTCGACCGCCGCGCGCTCCCCGCGCCGGAGCGCGCGCAGACGCCGGCCGACGAGCGATTCGTGGCGCCGCGGACCGCGGCGGAGGAGGTCATTGCCGGCATCTGGGCGGACGTGCTCGGGCGGGAACGGATCGGCGTGCGCGATGGATTTTTTGAGCTGGGCGGCCACTCGCTGCTGGCCACGCAGCTCATCTCGCGGCTGCGCGCAGTCTTCCGGATCGATCTTCCGCTGCGCGCCCTCTTTGACACGCCGACGGTGGAGGGCCTGGCTCTCGCGCTGGCCGCTCGTGAGGCGAGACCCGGCAGGACCGAACAGATCGCGCGGCTGCTGAAGGAAATCGAAACCATGTCGCCCGCGCAGCGCGAGTCAGCGCTACGTGTCCGGCAGCCAGCCACGCCCGCAGGACCGCCATGAGCACACCCGTTTCCAACCCCGGCGTGACGGCGGAGAATCTGGACCTGCTCGACCGCCTGCTGGCGGACGAAGGTCTCGCGCCGGTGGCGATCGGACGCCGCCCGGACCGCGCAGAGTTTCCACTCTCCTCCGCGCAGCACCGGCTGTGGCTGCTGGATCAGTTGGAGCCGGGCGTTCACTACAATGACCCGTTTTTCCTGCGCCTCCGCGGATCGCTGGACGTTGTTGTGCTCGGGCGGAGTCTGAATCAAATCGTCCGCCGCCATGCGACGCTGCGCGCGGTTTTCGGCGCGGTGGACGGTGTGCCGTTTCAAACGGTGGCGGCGGAGATCATGGTGCCGCTGCTGCTGGAGGATTTCACCGGGTTGCCCGAGGCGGAACGCGAAGCCGCCGCGCGGCACGCGGCGGTGGAGGATTCGACCCGTCCGTTCGACTTGCGGGTCGGGCCGCTGCTCCGCGCGCGACTGCTGCGGCTGGGTGCGCACGATCACATCCTGGCGCTGACGTTTCACCACATCGCCAGCGATGGCTGGTCGCGCGGCGTGCTCCTGCGCGAACTGGCGGCGCTCTACACCGCGTTCGTAGCCGGCGAGCCCGATCCGCTGCCCGAGCTGCCGATCGAGTATGCCGACTTCGCGCACTGGCAACGGCAACGGCTCGCAGGCGAAGAACTCGGCGGGCAGCTCGCATATTGGAAGGAGCGACTCGCGGGCGCGCCGACGCTGCTGGAGCTGCCCGCGGATCGTCCGCGCCCGGCGGTGCGCAGCTACCGCGGCGGGCGGCGGGTGCTGGCTCTCAGCCCGGCGGTGACGGATGCGCTGAAGGCGCTCAGCCGACGCGAAGGCTGCTCGCTTTTCATGACGCTGCTGGCCGCGTTTCAGACGTGGCTCGCGCGCCAAACGGGACGCGAGGACATCGTGGTCGGCTCGCCGATTGCCGCGCGCACCCAGGCGGAGATCGAAGGGCTGATCGGCTATTTCGTGAACACGCTGGTGCTCCGCGGCGACCTGTCGGGCGATCCCACTTTCCGCGAACTGCTCGGCCGCATGCGCGAGGTGGCGCTGGGCGCGTTTGAGCATCAGGAGCTCCCGTTCGAGCGGCTCGTGGAGGAGCTTCAGCCAGCGCGCGATGAGAGCTATGCGCCGCTGTTTCAGGTCATGTTTGTCCTGCAAAATCCGCCGCCTCCCGCGTCCGCGGCCGGACTAACGTGCAGCCCACTGCCGGTCGATAATGGCACGGCGAAGTTTGACCTGACGGTTTTCATGGAAGAGGCGGGAGATGGGCTGACGGCGACGTTCGAGTTCGATCGCGAGCTGTTCGACGACGCCAGCGTGGCGCGCTGGCAGGAGCATTTCCGGACCTTGCTGGAAAGTATCGCCGCGCAGCCCGAGCAACGCCTTTCCCAACTGCCGATGATGACCGGCGCGGAGCGACGGAAGGTGCTCGTGGAGTGGAATGACACGCGCACCGACTTTCCCGCGGACCGGTGCATTCATGCGCTCTTTGAGGAACAGGCGGCGCACACGCCCGACGCGGTGGCGCTCGTGTTTGGGGGCGAGGAAATGACCTACGGGGAACTCGACGCGAAGGCGAATCAACTGGCGCATCTGCTGGCGAGTCATGGCGTGGGGCCGGATGTGCTTGTGGGTTTGTGTGTGGAGCGATCGCTGGAGCTGATCATCGCGACGCTCGGGATTCTCAAGGCCGGCGGCGCTTACGTTCCGCTCGACGCGGCGTATCCGAAGAAACGGCTCGCCGCGATGCTCGACGACAGCCGGCCGGCGCTCGTCCTGACGCAGTCACGCTTCGTGGAAGCGCTGCCGGAAGGCGCGGCAGGAGTGGTGTGCCTCGACACGCAGGCGGCGCAAATCTCCGCGCTGAGCACAAAGAAACCGGCGTGCGCCGCGACGCCGGAAAATCTCGCTTACGTGATGTACACGTCGGGTTCCACGGGCCAGCCAAAAGGCGTGATGGTGACGCAGCGCGGCGTGGTGCGCCTGGTCAGGAACACGGATTACGCGCGGCTGACGGCAGGAGAGGTTTTCCTGCAACTCGCGCCGGTGAGCTTCGATGCCGCGACCTTCGAAATCTGGGGCAGCCTGCTCAATGGTGCCCGGCTGGTGATCGCGCCGCCGGGCGTGCTTTCGCTGGCGGAACTGGGAGGCGTCATCCGCCAGCACGGCGTGACGACGCTCTGGCTGACGGCGGGCCTTTTCCACGCGATGATCGACGAGCGCATCGAGGATCTGCGACCGCTGCGGCAGTTGCTCGCCGGAGGCGACGTGCTCTCGCCGGTGCATGTGGCGAAGGCGCTGCGCGCTCTGCCGGGCTGCCGGCTAATCAATGGCTACGGTCCGACGGAGACGACGACCTTCGCCTGCTGTCACACCATTTCTGAGAGGGACCTCGCCGCGAAATCGATCCCGATCGGCCGGCCCATTGCCAATACCCAAGCTTACATCCTCGACGCCGCGCTGGTGCCGGTGCCAGTCGGCGTGCCCGGCCAGCTCTACATCGGCGGGCCGGGCGTGGCCCGCGGCTACCTGCATGCGCCGGAGTTGACGGCGGCGCGTTTCATCGCCGATCCGTTTGGCACGGAGCAGGGCGCGCAATTTTACCGGACCGGTGACCTGGGGCGCTGGCGGATTGATGGGACGATCGAGTTCCTCGGCCGCAGCGACGATCAGGTGAAGATTCGCGGCTTTCGCATCGAACTGGGGGAAATTGAGGCCGCGCTCGTCCAGCACGGATCAGTGCGCCAGGCCGTGGTCGCGGTGTGTGAAGACAAGCCCCGCGAGAAGCGCGTCGTCGCCTACTGCGTGATGCATGAAGGCAGCGAGCACGGTGGGCCCGAACTCCGGCGATTTCTCCAGCAGCGTCTGCCGGATTACATGCTGCCTTCGGCGTTCGTCTGTCTCCCGTCGATCCCGCTGACGCCGAATGGAAAAGTGGATCTGCGCGCCCTGCCGGCGCCCGTGCGCAGTATCGGCGATGGGGAAGGGGACTCGACCGCGCCGCGCACGCCCACCGAGCGGGTAGTCGCGGAAACTTGGTGCGAAGTCCTGCGCGTTGCCGAGGTGGGGGTGCATGAAAACTTCTTTGAATTGGGCGGGCACTCACTCCTCGCCATTCAGGTCGTGTCGCGCCTGCGCGCTGCGCTGGCCACGGAGTTTCCGCTGCGCAGTTTTTTGGAAAAGCCGACCGTCGCGGAGATTGCGGCCCGGATTGACGAGGCTGGCGAGATTCCGGACGCCAGGCCCGCCATGCGCCGCGTGGACCGCGAAGGCAGGCTCCCGCTTTCGTTTGCGCAGCAGCGGTTGTGGCTGCTCGATCAAATGGACGGCAAGTCCGCCACGTACAACATCCCTACGGCGCTCGCACTGAAAGGCGTGCTGGATGTCCGGGCTCTGGAGCAGGCACTCAGCGAAATCGTCCGCCGCCATGAGGCGCTGCGCACGACGTTCGGTTTCGCCGCGGACGCGCAACCTTTCCAAATCATTGTCCCGCACGAACCGCTGCGGCTCGCGGTGGTGGAAATGCAGAGCGGGCCGGCTGCCCACGCGATCTCGGAGGCGGTGCAGCGGCCGTTCGACCTCGCCACGGGGCCGCTGGTTCGGGTGCAATTGCTACGCACGCATGAAGATGAGCACATCCTCCTCCTGGAGATGCACCACATCGTGTCGGATGGATGGTCCATCGGCGTCTTCGCGCGGGAGCTTTCGGAGTTATACCCCGCCTTTTCCGCAGGCCACACTTCGCCTCTTCCCGAGCTCCCAGTTCAGTATGTCGATTTCGCCTGCTGGCAACGGTCATGGGTCGGCGGCGAGGTATTGGAGAAACAACTCGCCTACTGGAAAGAGAAACTCGCCGGCGCGTCATTCGTGCTCGATCTGCCGACCGACCGTCCACGCCCGCCCCGGCAGAGCCATCGCGGAGCGCTGCTGCGGCTCACGCTCCCGGCGATTCTCTGCGACCGACTCCGGGAGCTGAGCCGTCGGGAAGGTGTCACGCTTTTCACGACGCTGCTCGCCGCCTTCCACACGCTGCTGCATCGCTACTCGGGGCAGGAGGAAATCCTCGTCGGTTCGCCCAGCGCCGGGCGCGATCAAATCGAGACGGAAGGGCTGATGGGATTTTTCATCCATCTGCTGGTCATACGGGGCGATCTCTCCGGCAACCCGACCTTCCGCACGCTGCTCCAGCGGGTGCGCGAAGCAGCGATGGGCGCGTTTGCCCATCAGGATGTTCCTTTTGAAAGGCTCGTCGAGGAACTCCAGTCGACGCGCGACATGGACCGCTCGCCACTTTGCCAAGTGGTGTTTGTCCTGCAAAACTCGCCGGCGCAAGAAATCAGGCTGCCGGGCCTGACGGTCAGCGCTCTGCCGGTGCATTCGGGGACCGCGAAGTTCGACGTGACCCTCGGTTTGGAGGAAGCCGCCGGGGGGCTGGCCGGATATTTGGAATATCGCACGGACTTGTTCGATGAGGTGCGGATGCGCCGGCTGATCGAGGATTTCGAGGCGGTTCTGGAGGGCATTGTGGCAGACCCCGTGTGCCGGCTCGCGGATTTGCCGCTGCTGCCAGCGGGAGAGGGAGTGTCGTTCAGTCGAACGTATGTCGGCGCAGTGGTTCCAACTCCCGACTCTAGCAGGCAGGAGAATGCTCGGACGTATGTGGCTCCCCGGAGCGAAACGGAACGCCTTTTGACGAAGGTTTGGGAGGAGACTTTAGGGGTTCAACCGATCGGGGTGACGGATGATTTTTTTGACCTCGGCGGCCACTCGCTGGCTGGCATCCGCCTAGTGGCCAAGCTCGAAACGGTTTTCAAGAAAGTGCTGCCATTGTCTGCGGTCTTCGAGGCCCGGACGGTCAGGCGACTCGCTGTTGTGCTCAGCGGAGGAGGATGGTCCTCTCCCCGATATTCGCTCGTCCCGATCCAGCCCGCCGGTTCTCGTCCGTGCCTCTTCGGCGTCCACGATCTCCACTACCAGCACTTGGCGAGGCGGCTTGGGAGCGATCAGCCAATCTATGGTTTGCGCTACGGATTGGCGGCTCACAGCCGGGATGGCATAGCGATTCTTCCGGGGAGAATCGAGGATTTGGCTGCGCATTATATTGGGGAAATGCAGAGTCTGCAGCCGGAAGGACCGTATCACCTCATGGGTCTCTCCTTTGGTGGCATCGTTGCTTTCGAAATGGCGCTCCAACTCCATGCAAATTTTCAGGAAGTCGGCCTGCTTGCTGTGTTCGATACCTTTCTTTCGGTCACAGGAAGACGTTTGCCATTCCTCGGCGTCCTTTCCAATGCCGTGAAACTCGGGCCCATGGGGCTGGCGACGAGAGCGAGGAACCGGATGAAAGGCTGGAAAATGAGACATCAGCAAAACCCCTACGAACCGCACTCTCATCACCCGTGGGGAATACAGTCCGAATTGGCTGAGGCTTATCGGCCAAGGGTTTACGCTGGAAAGGTTCTTCTGTTTAAAGCGAGGGACCGAGCTCCGACAGTCCTTCGCAGCATGGATCCACCAGAGCTCGGTTGGAGCAGATGGGTGGATGGCGGATTGGAAATTCGCGAAGTTCCAGGCGGGCATGTCACGCTGTTGGAGGAGCCCAACGTTTCGATCGTGGCGCAAGACTTGGAAGCAAGCCTGATTACGAGAGCTTAGAAAACAGCATCGCCGCAGGCGCGCCAGCCTGATCGGGTCTAATGGTCGGTAATGGTTTCCATCACCCCCCATTCATCTTTGGCTCGATTGACAAAAGGCACTTGACAGTTTTTATACTCCGTATAGTTAAACTGGAATTTTGAAAACCCTCCAAGTTATTGTTCCAACGGCCGCTCCGTTTTCAGCTAGCTCCACCTGCATGGGGTGTGCAGGGTTTCGAGCTTTTGTGACAGACCATCCGCATTTCGCCGCACGATCCACCAGCCGAGCAGCCTGCCGCAATCTGTGAGGAATAACGCCGCAACGCTGATGAACTCCATTCCGCTCTCCAAACGCCCCACCAGAACGCGAATCCTGATCGTGGATGATCACCCGATGTTTCGCAAAGGGCTGGCCGATTTCATCAATGCGCAGTCCGATCTCATGATTTGCGGCGAGGCGGAAAATCCTCGCGAAGCGCTGGATGCCATCGCCTCCGCGAAACCGGAGATGGTACTGACAGATCTGAATTTGCCGGGCAAGGGCGGCGTGGAGTTGATCAAGGACATCCGGGCACTGCATCCGCAACTCCCGATTCTCGTCATCACGATGCACGAGGAGTCGCACCACGCCCAGCGGGTGCTGATGGCGGGCGCGCGAGGCTATATCAGTAAGACGGAAAATGCGCCGAAGCTGCTCGCGGCGATCCGGCAGGTGTTGAAGGGGAAAATGTTCGTCACCGAGCAAGTCTCCTCGCAAATCCTGGAACGTTTCGCCGGGGGGGCATCGGGGAACGGAAACTCTCCTGCGGATCTCCTGACGGACCGCGAGTTGCACATCTTCAGCTTGATTGGGAACGCGCGTGCCAGCCGCGAGATCGCTGCGGACCTGATCATCAGCATCAAAACGGTCGAGGCTCACCGGGCGAATATTAAGCAGAAGCTGGGTCTGCGAAATGCGCAGGAACTGGTGCGGGCGGCAGTCTGCTGGGTTGAGGCGCAAATCCTCGAACGCCCACAGGGGTGAGGGATTGAGCGTTGTCCGCAGAACCCCGATGCGTCTAGTGGTTTCGCTCAGCGGGGTTTGAGCTTCGCCCCAATTGTTGACCTCACGCTCCGTCCCTACCGTCCGCCTCGTGATTGCAAAAACGATTGCGGTAATCGGCAGGTGCCTCCCGGCCATTTCGGGTCGGCTAGTCCACGAAAGGAGGCTGTAGTGTTTGCCCATCGCATACAAGGGCTGCACATGCTGCATGCGGGCGCGCAGGCCGCGCTCATGCTCTCGCTCTACTGGTTTTGGATTGCGGTCGTTTTCTGGCTCGCGCGCTACGATACCTTCCTCGCGGCGGAAGATTACGCGATGTTTTCCCTCCCGCTCCTCGTCGGACTCGCTCTCGACGGCACGCGGCTCGTTCGGCAACCGCTGAACCTGCTGGATTTTAATCTCGGCAAGATCATGCGCCTCAGTCTGCAGCAGACGCTCATTATCGTCGGATCGCTCCTGTTCTTCCTCGTGGCGACGAAAAATCAGGTCATCTCCCGGGTCTTCCTGTTTTCGTTTGTCCCACTGCTTTACGTGACGCTGCTGGTGACGAATCGGTTTCTCCCGCGCATCCTGGCGACGCTCCTGTTCCAGGGACCTCATGTGCAGAAGACCCTGCTCCTCGGTCCGAGCCGCAAGGCGCGGCGAATGGCGTCATGGCTCAAGCGGAAGACGCGCTACGGCATTCGCGCGATTGGTCTGGTGAGCGACGAGGTCAGTCCCGAACCGGTCGAAGACGTGCCATGGCTCGGTTCGGTGGAGGATGTCGAAAACGTCATTCAGGCCACGAACGCCAGCCAGCTCATCTTGCTCGAGATGTCTGCGTCGTCCGAACTCCTTGCGCGGCTGGCTGATGTCTGTGAGCGGCTGGGCGTCCGGTTTATCGCCTTGCAGGACTATGACGACAGGCTTTCCCATCCGATCACGCTGATCGAGGACGACGGACTGTTCTTCATCTCGCTGCATCGGGAACCGCTGGAGAGCCCGCTGAACCGGCTCCTCAAGCGGACGTTCGACATCGCAGTGGCTTTACCCGTCGTGCTGTTCGTGCTCCCGGTCTTCTCTTTCGTCGTCTGGTGCTTGCATCGGTGGCAGTCTCCTGGTCCGCTTTTCTGCCGCCAGGAACGCCATGGTCTGCAGAACCAAGTCTTCAGAATCTGGAAGTTCCGCACGATGCACCTCGGCGACCACGAAGTCGCCCGTCAAGCGACTGCAGGGGACAGCCGTATTTTTCCGGCGGGCCGCCGTTTGCGGAGGCATAGCTTGGACGAGGTGCCGCAGTTCATCAATGTCCTCCGCGGCGATATGAGTCTCGTCGGTCCCCGGCCGCATCTCGTGGAGCATACCGAAGAGTTTGGCCGCGTGCGCCGCTACCATGTGCGCCGCTTCATCAAGCCTGGCATCACTGGACTGGCCCAAGTGTCCTCGCTCCGCGGCGAGATTCGCACCACGCAAGACATCATCAGCCGTGTGGAGTGGGACATCCACTACCTCGAAAACTGGTCGCTGGTTGGTGACGTGAAAATCGTCGCGCAAACTGCCTGGCACGTCATCGCTCCGCCAGTCACCGCCTACTGAGCCATGAACCTGCCAGATTCCCAAGATCCGAAATGGTACTGCGTTCGCGCGCAACTGCGGCAGGACCACGAAGGCGCGTTCCGCCGCCTCTCCGCCGTCATCACCCAGCTCCGGCCCGGTGCCGAACGGGTGCGCGTGCTCCTCGATTTCCTCGGGCGAAAGCTCGAGGCGGAAGTGTCGTCAGAATTTGTCCTGTCTAAAACACAGCATCCCCTCCTCGGAGGGAATTAACGAGAAGGAGCCGGAGAAATCCGGCCGCATCTCGCACCGCAGTAAATTGCAGGTCTCGCCGGAAAACCGGCAGCAGACCAAGGGCGGCAGCTTGGCAAAATTTCACTGGTTGCCAGTGTCCTGCCCGCGATTCTCGCCACACGGCTGACCGGGCATTCCTGCCGCTTTAGGAATATATGGATGTCGATAGCTTGACTCTGGAACCTGCCATAGGGGGATTGGCCCCCGCGCGTCGCCCGCGCTTCACCATCAGGCCGAGCCGTGGATGGGTAGGATTGGATCTTCGCGAACTGTGGCAGTTCCGCGATCTCCTGTTTGCGCTGGCAGGCCGTGATGTAAAACTCCGCTACAAGCAAACGGCGCTTGGTGTGATTTGGGTGGTGCTGCAGCCGTTGATGGCAGCCGGCATCTTTACTTTCGTTTTCGGCAAGGTAGCCAAACTGTCGAGCGATGGGCAGCCGTACTTTATCTTCTCTTTCGCGGGCCTGCTCGGTTGGAACTTGTTCAGCGGCGTCCTGACGAAAGTGAGTGGGGCGCTGGTGGGTAACTCACACCTCATTGCGAAGGTATTTTTCCCACGACTAATTCTGCCACTATCGTCGATTGCCTCTGCCTTTGTGGATTTCACGGTGGCCGCTGGAATGCTTGCCGTGCTGATGGCGATCTACGGTCTGGTGCCCGGATGGGGACTCCTGTTACTGCCGGTTTGGCTCGCTATATTGTTGATGCTCGCCACCGGGGTGGGACTGTACGCGTCTTCGCTGATGGTCAGTTATCGGGATGTTGGCTATGTGCTGCCCGTGGCCGTGCAAATCCTGCTCTACGCCAGCCCGATCGCCTACTCGGTTTCGGAGGTGCCAGAACACCTGCGCCAGTGGTTCGATTTGAATCCCCTCTCGTCGCTGTTTGTTGCGATCCGTTGGTCAGTGTTCGGCTCCGGCTCAATTGATTTTGTGCAGCTTTCCTACTCTGCTGGGATTGCCGTCACAGTTCTGCTGGTGGGTCTGTTCGCTTTCAAGCGCATGGAAAGGAAATTTGCCGATGTCATCTGAGGCGAAAAGCGTGATCGCATCGAAATTCCGCGGCGGACCTCCCCTCGTAAGCTTGGTCATTCCAGCGTACAACGGTCGCGCACTGATCGGGCGGACGATCGAGAGCATACTCGCACAGACATGGCCGGCGGTGGAAATCATCGTTGTGGATGATGGTTCGACCGACGGAACCGCCGATGTGGTTGCGCGTTTCGGCGATCGCGTCCGCTTCCTCCGGCAGAAAAACTCCGGGACCGCCGCCGCGCGCAACCTTGGGCTCCAGCAGGCGAAGGGTGAATTTTTCGCCGTGCTGGATCAGGACGACCTGTGGATGCCGCATAAACTCGAGCGGCAGATGCCACGGTTCCTTGAAGACCCGAAAATCGGGGTGGTCTATGCGGGCATTGAATTTTTTCATATCCATTCCGGTGAAGTGACGGCGACCTACTACCCCTCCGACGAACCCGATGTGCATGACGTGCTTGGCCACATGACACTGGCGATGCAGACGATGGTCTTCCGCCGTTCGGCGCTCGACCGAATCGGCCTCTTCGATGCCTCGCTCGCCGGCACCGACGACTGGGATATCAGCATTCGAATGGCTGCGGAGTTTCGGATCGTTGGCATCAACGAAATCCTCGGTCGCGTGGGCCTCCATCAGAACCAGCAAGGCCGCAACGCCCCGCAAATGTTCACCAATGCCATGCGCGTGCTCGACAAACACACGGGCCTGCATCCCGGCTGCGCGCGGTGCCGCAAGGCGATCCGCCAAAGCCGCGCGATCCTGCGCGAGCATTACTACGGGCACTTCAAGGGCCGCGCTTTCGCCGCCTGGCGCGCGGGGCGCCATGCCGCTGCGGCGATCGAGGCCGTGCGTGGCTTCTGGCAATACCCGCCGGCGATTAGGCGAGTGCTTGCCCGCACCCTCTTCGGAATCGAAACTCAGGAGAGGGCCTAGGCTCACCGGGCATCGGCTCGTTGAACGGGTCCGCCGTTCTAGTCGTAGTCGGGAATTCCACGAAACATTGGCGAAGCAAGATATGAAAGAGGTAGCTCAGATACGAAGCGTCGAAGTGAAGATTGAAAAGCTGGACACCAGCCTTTTCGATAAGGTTGAGTCTCAATCGGAAGAAGGAGACAAGAAATCGTGGCTTGCCCTTCAGCGAGTTGTCCGGGCGACGCAAGAAAGCTACGTCTATTTGGAGATCGGCTCCTACCTTGGAGGTAGCATCCAGCCGTATCTGGTCGATCCGAGATGTCGGACGATTTACTCGATTGATAAGCGCCCCCTCGACCAACCCGTGGCGGACGACCGCGGTTTGCTGTGCCGCTACGAAGCTGGCTCAACGAAAAACATGCTCGCCAATCTGGAGCGGGTTGATGCGGCGCAACTGCACAAGGTTGTCTGTTTTGATACAGAAACCGAAGCCATGGATCGGACGTCGATCAAACATCCACCTGATCTCTGTTTCATTGACGGGGAGCATACGAGAGCCGCAGTGCTCAGGGATTTTGAGTTTTGTCTAAGTGTCTGTTCCAAGAGTGCGGTGATCTACTTTCACGACGATGTGGTGATCGATTCCGCGATTGCCAGGATTCTCAAGGCGCTGCGAAAGCGAGGCATCCGGTACAAGGCCTTGAAGCTCGATGGATCCACCTTTGCCATTGCGTTGGGCGAATCACCCCGTGTCCAGGATGACCGATTGTTGCGCGCCGCCGATAGCGGACATTTCTTCCTTTTCCGATGGCAGATGGTCAAACTTTCGGAGCGTCTGGGGTTCCGGCCAGTCATTCGCCGGATCAAAGGCTTTCTGGCCAGCCGCTTTGGTTGGAAAGGTGCGGCAACAAGCTCAATGAGCCGGGTATTTCAATGACGATCGTCACGATACGTAACCCCTGGATGGGCATCGAAAGCAGCGGTGCGTTTGAGATCCGGACGATGGAAGGGATATTTACCGATGCCATCTAAGTCTTGCAGCTTGTCCGTGCGCGGACTGTCGAAAGTCTATGGGATTACGCACAATGAGGTGCAGCATACCACGTTGGTTGAGACGCTTCTCCGGCGGCTGCGCCATCCCATGCGTGGGGAGCGCACCGAGCAGTTCTGGGCGCTGCGCGACATTGATTTTGACATCGCGGAAGGCGATGTCGTCGGCGTCATAGGACGTAACGGTGCCGGGAAAAGCACGCTGTTGAAAGTTCTCAGTCGGATCACTGAGCCGACCTCGGGTGAGGTCAATCTTTACGGACGCGTGGGGAGCCTTCTTGAAGTTGGCACCGGCTTTCACGCCGACCTGACCGGCCGGGAAAACGTCTATTTGAACGGTGCCATTCTTGGCATGACCAAGCGCGAAATCACCCGCCAATTTGACGCGATCGTGGACTTTGCCAAGGTCGAGCGGTTTCTCGATACGCCGGTCAAACGCTATAGCAGCGGAATGTATGTGCGCCTGGCGTTCGCGGTGGCCGCGCACTTGAGCACCGAGATCCTAATCGTGGATGAAGTCCTTTCGGTGGGAGATGCGGAGTTTCAGAGAAAATGTCTCGGCAAAATCAAGGACGTCGCCAACAGCGGGCGCACGGTTCTTTTCGTCAGTCACCACATGCAGTCGGTGTCGGTCCTCTGTAGTAAGGCCATGTATCTGGAAAAAGGCCGAATGCTCTATTTCGGCGAAGTGCCTGTTGCGATCAATCACTACGTCCGCAGCTTCGAGAAGCCGGCGGCGGCAATGACCGATTTGCACCGCCGTCCCGGCAGCGGTGAACTGCGTTTCACCGAAGTGACGCCCGAGCGGGAAAGCTTTACCTGCGGCGAGGAGAAGAAAATCCGCTTCACCATTGGACGATTCAAGCCTTACGAAGGCTCGTATTTTGTCGGGTTTGTCATTTTGGACGAGATGGGTTCCACGCTTCTGCACTGCGACTCGCGCCTGAACGGACATTGGGTGGAAGCACGCGACTGCCACCACGGGGAGTTTAGCTTTAAGACGCCATGGCTCAGGCCCGGCAACTATCGGGTGGATGCCTATGTGTGCTGCGCCGGCGTGGTGGATGGTTTCCAGGATGCCTGTCGGCTCGATGTCCTGCCTCTTCTGCCCTATCCGGTCCCCGATAATCCAGAGGCCAGCGGGCAAGGCGCAGTGTTTGCAGATTTCACATTTGAATCCGTGGAGCTGGTCGCTGCCCGGGATGTGACTGACCGAGAATTGGTCGCCCGATGATTGACGACGCCAAATGCCCTCTTTGCAGCGGCTCATTCACCCGGGCCGTCATCGAGGAGAGTAGTTACTCCATCCGCGAGTGCATTCCATGCCGGCTGGGTGTGACCTTGCCGGCAACTTACGTGTCGGCGTCCGAATACACCCACGCCCCGGACTACGCCGACGCTTACGAAGCCCAGGAGATGAAGTTCCGCAGCTACGCCCGTCATCTTTTGGAGTGGGCGCAACGGTATGTGCGGGGCGGACGGCTATTGGATGTGGGATGCAGTGTCGGATGGCTCGTGGATGAAGCGCGCGAGGCCGGTTTCGACGCTGCCGGGATCGACCTTGATGCGAACGCGGTGCGTCATGCCAAAGACAAAGGCCGCGTCGTATCCCAGGGCTCAATCAATGAATGGCAGCACGCCGAGTATGACGTGATTACACTTTCGCATACGCTGGAACATCTCCCGGACCCGATCGGATTTCTGCGGGCGTGCGCAGCCCGGTTGTGCGATGGCGGATGCCTCGTCGTCGCCGTCCCGTGTTTCGTCGGGCTGCATCCTCGGCTCTTTGGCAAACGCTGGTACGGTTGGGCGCCTTGGCAGCACTATTTTCACTATTCTCAGCCGGCGTTGCGGCACCTCCTGGGGAAGGCGGGGCTGGCCACCGTGGGCACTTGGCAGGAGTCGATGGATCATCGGCCGGCCTTTTCTTACATGCGCCGCAGGGACATGCCGCGGGCCGTTTTATCGCATGCCGTGGCCTTTTTTGGTTCGTTGCTGGGGCGGGGAGATCAGCTTATCGGCATCGGGAAAAAACTCAGCGCCCCCGAACTGTCAGCGGGGCTTTCCTGATGAAACTCACGGCCTACATTCTCGCCGCAGATCCCGCATGGATCGAGCAGAGCGTCCGTTCCTACTATGACGTCGTGGATGAGATCATCGTCTCCTACGACCGGAATCGCCTCGGCTGGACCGGCACACCGGTGCCCGTGGATGAATGTTTGGATCGGCTGCAAGCAATTGATTCCGACAAGAAGCTGCGCCTCGTTCCTGGCGACTACACGCGGAGCGATGGCCGGCCCATGGATGGCGAGACCTACCAGCGCCAGTGCGCACTCGAGGAGGCCGGGAAGGCCGCGGATTGGGTGCTCCAACTCGACACCGATGAAATTCTGCCCAATCCATCACGGCTCATCGAACTCCTCGAACTCGCGGGCCGCAAAAACATCTCCGCGGTGGAATGGCCGATGCGCGTCTTTTTCCAGCGCCTGGCCGATGGCCGCTTCCTTGAGATTTGCCGGCGCGATTCAGCCTGTCACTACGAATACCCGGCTCCCGTCGCAGTGCGGCCCGGCGTGCGCTTCACAAGTGCGCGCCACATTGAGGGTAAATTTCTGCGCGCGGCCGTGAACGGAGACCGCCGCAGCCTGCAAGTGGCGCGACAGCTTGAGAGCAACGAAGAGCGCATCGACTTTTGCCAGGACCACGAGGCGATTCTGCATTTTTCCTGGGTGCGCACGCCTGCGGAAATCCGCTCGAAGATCGCCTCATGGGGGCACAACGACGGACTTCGGTCACTGCTGTTCTATCATCTGCGCTGGCGGTGCGCGCCATACCTCTGGCGGTGGCAGCGCGACTTTCATCCCTTTGCGCACGGGCTCTGGCCCGCGCTGCGCCCTGCCGCTGGTTTGACGGCTGAGTCGTATGCATGATTCCACGACAAATGCGGCGGAGCCGGCTTGGACGCGGGTGGGAAAAAAGATCACTCCGCTCCGCAAAGCGAGGCGTTGGTTCCTCAACGAAATTTGGTCCGACCTCCGCCTCTTTCTCCTGACCATGCTCGGCTACGTCCCCTCTCATCGGCTCCGGAATTTCTTTTACCGCCAGTCTGGCGTTCGGCTGGCGAGCACCAGCTCCCTCCATTGGCGGGCGCGTTTCTTCAGTCCCGAGGGCTTGTCGATCGGCGATCACTGCACGCTCGGCAACGACGGCTTTTACGACGGCCGCGACACCATCTCGATCGGCAACAGCGTGAACATCGCCGCCGAAGTCCGCATCTACACCCGCGAGCACGACATCGACGATCCGCATTTCGCCGAGACGGGCGGCCCGGTTGTCATTGAGGACTACGCGTATATCGGCACGCGTGTGACCATCATGCCTGGCGTCCGCATCGGCCATGGCGCGGTCGTCGCCTCGGGCGCGGTGGTGACGAAGGAAGTCGCGCCTTTCATGCTGGTCGGGGGAGTGCCCGCAAAGGTGATCCGCGAACGTTCGCACGATCTCCGCTACAAACTCGGATACGCCAAAAAATTCCAATGAACATCCAAGTAGGAGCGGGTGGCGTCAGGCTGCCGGATTTTCTCAATGTGGACGTCCGCAAGGTCGAAGGAGTCGATATTGTCGGCGACGCCGCCGATCTTCACACGATCGCCAGCGGCTCGGTCGCGACGGTTTTTGGCAACGCGGTCTTCGAGCATTTCTTCGTCGGGCATCACCTCGCCGCGCTGCGCGAATGGAAGCGGCTCCTCGCCCCGGACGGCGCGATTATCATCATCGGCCTCCCGGATTTTGCCAGCATCGCCGACCTCTACCTAAAAGGCGCAGCGGGCATCGTCGGCGACCGTTTCGATCTCTTCAATGTGTACCGCTACACGCACGGTGAACCGGAGCATGCCGCGCCGCCTGTCTGGTCCAAATGGCGCGCGACCGACAGCGCTGCGCCGGATGGATGGATTCCGCAATTGCACAAGTGCATTTTCGACGCCGTGTATGTCCGCGACCTCCTCGCAGAGTGCGGCCTCGCCGGAACCATTTTCAACTACGCCTACCCCGGCGAGGAACACGCGCTCAATCTCGGCTTCATCGCCACCCTCGACCCGCTGGCCGGTGCCTCCGCGGACGGCCTGCGCAAGATGCTCGCCCGCGTTCCCGACATGGGCCGCTTTATGAATCTCGAAAGTCTCGCCATCAGTATTCCGCGCAAACCGCAGGACGGCCTGCTCCCCTTCGCCCGCACCCTTGGCTCGCAGCGTCAGCGCACCCTCACCGAGAAGATAGGCAGCCGGCTCTCGCGGCTGCTGGGAAAATAGTCCCGCGCTCTCTTCCCACCTCACTATGCGGCCCCGCGTCGCCATCATCATCGTCATCTGGAACGGCAAAGCCGACACCGTCGAGTGTCTGGAGTCGCTGAGCCTCGACGCGTATCCGAACAAGGAGATCGTCATTGTGGACAACGGCTCCACGGACGGCTCGGTCGCGGACATCCGCCGCCAATTCCCCAGCGCGACCATCCTCGAGACGGGCGCAAACCTCGGCTTTACCGGCGGCAACAACGTCGGCATCCGCCACGCCATCGCCCACGGCGCGGAGTACGTGTACCTGCTCAATAACGACACCACCGTCGAGCCCGACGCGCTCGCCGCGCTCGTGGACACCGCCGAGGCGCTGCCCCGGTCCGGCCTGCTCGCGCCGATCATCTACGAATACTATCCGCCGCGTCCCATTTGGTTCGCTGGCTCAAAGATGGACCTGCCCCGCGGCGCGGCCTGGCATGACAATTCCCACGTCCCGGCACCCACCGAACCGCCCTACGAAGTCCCGTGGGCCACGGGTTGCGCGATGCTCATCCGCTCCTCGCTCATGCAGGAACTCGGCGGCTTCGACGACCGCTATTACCTCAGCTCGGAGGATGTCGATCTCTGCGTCCGCGTCCGCCAGGCGGGCCGATCGGTGGTCGCCGTTCCCGCCGCCATCATCTATCATAAAGGTGGGCGTTCCGGCCAGCGGATGTCTGGCACGCGGCACTACTACGCGGTGCGCAATACCCTGCTCCTCATGCGCAAGCACAGTGGCACGGCTTACTACCGTTCCGCACCAGGCGTGGTTTTCTCCTTCCTCTGGCGCACGCTGCGGGCGCGAGTCTGCCTTCGCGATCGTCTCGCAGCCTTTCGCTCAGTGATCGATGGGGTGCGCGATCATCTCTTCCAGCGTTACGGGCCGTATCGTTCCGCGACCGTGAACCCCGCAGCGACAGCCCACGCCGCATGATGGATCTCCGGGTTTCCGCAGTCATCCCCTGCTACAACTACGGTCGCTTCCTCGGGGAGGCGATCGAGAGCGTGCTCGCTCAGACGCGCCCGGCGCATGAAGTCATCGTCGTGGACGACGGCTCGACGGACGACACGCCTGAGGTGGTCCGCCGCTTTGGGGGGAGGACGCGCTACGTGCGCACCCCCAATCGCGGAGTCTGCGCTGCGCGCAATACGGGCATCGCGCTCGCCGAGGGAGGGCTCGTCGCCATGCTGGATGCAGATGACCGCTGGCTTCCGCAAAAGCTCGAGCGGCAGGTTCTGATCATTGCCGGCAATCCGAAGATCGGCCTGCTTCACGCAGGAAGCAGAGTTTTCGATGGCGAAACCGGAGAGACCCTGTGCAAACCGATGCCGAGTCCGCGCATGGATATTCACGCCTTGATGAACCGCTGCGCCGTATCCCTCCCGAGCACGGTCGTGCCGCGTCGCGTTTTCAACGACGTGGGCGGATTCAATGAGGCGCTTTCCTATGCCGCCGATTGGGAAATGTGGCTTCGGATTGCCACGAAATACGAGGTGGTCGGCTGCCAGGAAACGCTTGTCGAGTATCGGGAGCATCAGGCCAGCATGAGCCACGGAAACGCCCTCGGCCACTTCCGCGGGTGCATGACCGTGCTGACCAAAGCCGGGCGCATTCACGGCGATTGCCAGCTTTGCGCCGACGCCATCCGCAGCGCGCGGCGAAGGCTGAGCTGGGAGCATTATACGAAAATGAGCGCTCAGGCACGGGACAGCTTCCGCCGGGGTCGTTTTTTCGAGGGATGCCAGCGCCGCCTCACTTCGATCTGGCGTTATCCGAAAATCGTTTTCGCAACGCCGCAAATCCTCCGCAGAAGGCTGGCGGGTGCGAGTGAGCCGCAAGGGGAAAGAGCCTGCCAATGAAGGCGGCCTGCGAATACCGCCAAGCCCCGGAGAAATCCGCACCGGTGCACCGGCCCAAGACCGACGTGGTCTTCATCAATCATCCCGTCGAAACCTTCACCGCGACGCACAGCGGTGCGATTGCCACGCACCTGTGGGAATGCTGCCGCGCGGCGCAGGGTGAAGGGCTCGAACCCCTGGTCATCACGAGGCAGAGCGACGCCGAACCCTACCGCGACGTGATGACCGTGCTGCTCGACTACCCGGCGGTGCCTGAGAATCGGCTGGTGAAAAACCTTCTCCGTGCAGAGCGGAAACTCACCGGCTGGCGGCATCTGCGGCAGCGCGGTTACGCCCGCCGGGTGGTGCGCGCGATCCGCGAGGGCGGCTGGGAGCATCACCCGATGATCCTGCACAACGATCCCGAAATGGCCGTCTTTCTCCGCGAGAGATTCCCGTCCGCGAGCATCGTTCATCACTTTCACAATCAGATCGACGCCGCTCCAAATTTCCGCAGCCGTCTGGCGCGTTCGGCGGACATGATCACCGGAGTGAGCGATTTCACCAGCCGCTGGGTGGAGGACCGGTACGGTTTGGAAAAGCAAAGCGTCCGCACGATTTACAATGGCGTGGACAGCGTGCGCTTCCGTCCCTCGGGAAGCCGTGGCGGCAGCCTCCCGATCGTCAATTTCGTGGGCCGGACCGGGATTGAAAAAGCGCCGGATCTGCTGCTCAAGGCAGCGCTCAAAGTGGCGCAAAGGAATTCCGCATTCGGTGTGCAAATCCTCGGCTCGAATCATTTTCACAAATTTGAACTGGACGATTACCAGCGCGAACTCAACCGCCTCGCCGCGCAACTGGAGAGCCTCGGCGTGACGGTGCGCCGCCCCGGCCACATCGCGCGCGAGGCCCTGCCCGCCGAACTTGGCCGCGCGCACATCAATGTCGTTCCCTCGCGCTGGGATGAGCCGTTTGCCCTGACGATCCTGGAAGGGATGGCCTGCGGTCTCGCGACCATCGTCTCGCGCACCGGGGGCGCGCCCGAGGTCGTCGGCGATGCCGGATTGCTTTTCGAGCGGGATTCCGTCGATGGCCTGGCGGAGCATCTCAGCCGACTGCTTTTCGACGAAAATCTGCGCACCGAGTACGCGCGTAAAGCGCGTGCGCGGGCTGGACAATTCACCTGGGAGAATACGTGGAGCCAATTCCGGCACGCCGCGGCCACCGGTCAGCAATGAGTGTCGTTTTCATCAACTCCACCGGGGAGACTTTCACACCCACCCGGAGCGGCGCCATCTGCACCTGGGTTTGGGAACTTTGCCACGCCGCCGAGCGCAAAGGCACCGAGCCAATGGTCATCACACGAAATAGTGAGGCGGCGCCCTACCCATGGCGGCGAACGGTCGCGCTCGAATATCCCCGGCGGCCGACGATGCGGGGCACCGGGCTTGGCCGTTTGATTGAGCTTCAGCGAAAGCTGACCGGCTGGGGTCATGTCCGGCAAAAGGCCTACGCGATGAAAATCGTCCGCGTCATCCGCTCCAGCGGGCTGACCCGCGCCGCGTTCGTGCTCAGCAATGATCCTGAGATGGCGGTCTTCCTGCGCGAGAATTTCCCGCACGCCTTCATCGTGCACCATTTCCACAACACCAACCGATGCAGCGAACGGTTCCGCCGTCGCTTCGCCGGCGCGGTGAATGTCGCCACGGCAGTCAGCGACTTTTGCGCCCGGTGGAACGCGGAATATTTCGGTATGGCTCACATTCAGACGATCTACAACGGCGTGGATTCCGCACGCTTTCGCCCCGCTGATCCGAGTCCGGGTGGCGTTCCGGTGATCAACTTTGTCGGCCGCACCGATCACTCGAAAGCTCCCGATCTGCTGCTCCGGGCCGCGCGCAAGCTGGCGGAGCGGACGAAGCGATTCGCGCTCCAGATCCTCGGCTCGCGTTTCTACGGCTGGTCCGAACCGGACGACTATCAGCGCCAGTTGCAGTCGCTCGCGGAGGATCTCGAGCGGGAAGGCATCGCCGTCCATCGGCCGGGATTCGTGGACCGGAGTGCGCTCCCCGCGGAACTGCGCAAGGCCCACATCCATGTGGTCCCATCGCGTTGGGAGGAACCCTGCGCGCTGACCATTTTCGAAGGCATGGCGAGCGGGCTGGCCACCGTGGGATCGCGAACCGGCGGCACCCCCGAGGTCGTGGGTGACGCAGGATTGCTCTTCGAGCGGGATTCCGTCGGCGAACTCACCGAGCACCTCGGCAACCTGATTACCAATGACGCGCTGCGAACCGAATACTCCCGCAAAGCCCGGGCGCGCGCGGAAGCCCTGACCTGGGATCTCACTTGGTCGCAGTTCGGACAACTGGTGAACGCCTGATGCACTTCTGCTTCGTCAATATGCCGATCGAGTATTACTCGCCGATTTCCGGGGGCGCGATCGCGACGGTGATCATGCAGACCAGCCGCGAACTGATCGCGCGGGGGCACCGGGTCAGCGTGCTCACTCCTGTCAACGGCGACGAAACCTACGCTGTCGGCGAAGTTTTCCCTCTGGAAACGAAGTCGCGGGCCGACCTCGCTTTCCTTGAGCGCCGCATTTCTTCCATGCGCGGCCGTCTCGGCGGCTGGGATTGGCCGTACTTTGAGTTCTATCTACAGTCATTTCTTGGTGCCTTGGGTCGCCTCCGGCCAGACGTGGTCGTGGTCTTCAATGACTTGGTTTCATCCGAATACGTGAAACGAACGTTGCCAAAGGCCAAGGTGGTCGTGTGGCTCCAGAATGAGTGGAGAACCCGGCACGACGTTGTCGAGACGATGCGGCATACCGATCTGTTCGTGGCGTGCAGCGACTACATTCGGCAGTGGACCGCGCGGACGCACCGTATTCCGCTTCACCGCCTGCGCGTCGCGCATAACGCGGCGGACAAGGACACCTTCAAGCCGCGTGACGGCTACCTCGATCGCTGCGATACCGTGCGGGTGCTTTTCATCGGGCGCATTGATCCGAACAAAGGCCCGGACATCGCCGCAGATGCTGTCGCCGCGCTGCGTGCCGAGGGGCTGCCCGTGAGCCTGACGGTCGCCGGAGGGTTGTGGTTCTACGGACATGGGAGCGAAATGCGCGACCCATTTTTCCGCCTGTTAAAGCCCAAGATGGAAGCGGCCAATGCACGTTATCTCGGACACGTTACCCGCCACGATGTGCCCGCGCTCTATCGGGAGCATGACGTGGTGTGCGTGCTTTCGCGTTCGCAGGAACCTTTCGCGATGGTCACCATGGAGGCGATGGCCAGCGGCTGTGCGGTGATTGCATCAAACCGCGGTGGTCTTCCCGAAGCCTGCTCCAGCGCGGGCATGATGGTCGATCCCGATGACTTCCCCGGCGTGGTCGCCGCGCTCCGTTCGCTCGTCACCGACCACGAGCTTTTGAAAAAGCAAAAGATGAAAGCCATCGACCGCGCCGCCTATGTGCCGTGGACGGCGTGCGCGGAAACGCTGGAGGGGGCTGTGAACTCATGAATATCGCGATCACCTCACTCTACCTGCCCAGTGGGAGCAAGATCGGCGTCGGCTACACTGTCCACGCGTTCGCCAACGCCCTCGTGCGGCGCGGCCATCGAGTCACCGTCTTCAGCCAGAGCGGCGCATCCCCTGATTCACTCTACGAGGTGGAAGTAGTCCCGGTCGGTAGCCGTTTCCGCACTTTCCGCTTCGCCTGGAATCTCCGCCACTGCGACTGGTCCCGGTTTGATGTGCTGCACTCGCATGGCGACGATTGGTTTCTCTGGGGCTGCAAACGCCCGCGGCACATCCACACTTTTCACGGCTCGTGCCTCGCCGAAATGCTTCATGCCCAGGGCTTCATCGAGAAGCTGCGGATGGCGGCCCTGGCGCTTTGCGAGTTCGCCGCGTGCTTCATTGCCGATGAACTCGTGGCGGTATCCCGGAATACGCGCCGCTACAATCCTTTTGCCAAAATGGTGATCGCAAACGGAGTGGATCTCGACGCCTTCCGGCCAGGCGGCGACAAATCACCGGCGCCCACCGTGCTTTTCGTCGGGACGATGCGCGGGAGGAAGCGCGGAAACATGCTGCTGAGCATCTTTCAAAAGGAACTCCTGCCCGCGCTTCCTGGTGCGGAATTTTGGGCGGTGTGCGAGGAACCCATCGCTGGTGAGGGTGTAAGATGTTACGGCCGCGTGACGACGGAGGAGCTTGCTGATCTCTACCGGCGCGCCTGGGTCTTCTGTCTCCCGAGCACCTATGAAGGCTTCGGCATCCCCTATATCGAAGCCATGGCGTCGGGGACGCCTGTCGTCGCCACACCAAATCCGGGCGCCATGGAAGTGACCGACGGCGGGCGCTACGGCCTGCTCTCGGAAGATCGGGAGCTCGGACAAACGCTTTTGGAGATCCTGGGCGATGCTGGCCGGCGCATTCAGATGTGCCGAGTCGGCCTCGAACGGGCTTGCGACTTCGGTTGGGACCGCATTTGCGCTGAGTATGAGGCGCTGTATGAGGCCGACGCCGAAATCATCCAGGAAACAGTGGCTCTCTGATTGCCGGAATTTTTTTCAACTGTATGAGCAAAGGCAAAAGCCCCTCTGTAAGTGTGGTAATTCCCGCCTACAACTACGGCCCATTTCTTGGCGAGGCGATCGAAAGCGCACTTGCGCAGACTTATCAACCCTTGGAAGTCATCGTTATCGATGATGGCTCCACTGACAACACGCCGGAAGTTGCTGCCAGCTACGGAAGCCGCATCCGATTCGTTCGCACCCCAAATAAAGGCGTCTCCGCGGCCCGAAATGCGGGAATCGAGATATCGAAAGGCGACCTGATCGCGTTTGTCGATGCAGACGACCGCTGGTTGCCGAACAAACTGGAAATCCAGATTCCGCACTTTCTTTCCGACCCCGCCGTCGGCCTTGTCCACGCGGGAAATCGTGTGTTTGACAACGAAACAGCCGCAACCCTCTGCGAACCGCCCGTGGACTCGACCGCGAGCCTCCATGACTTGCTGAAGTGTTGTGCGGTCTCTGCTTCTGCGGTGGTGGTGCCTCGGCGGATATTCAAGGAAACGGGCGGCTTTGACGAGAGGTTGGCGGGTGGCGAAGACTGGGACATGTGGCTTCGGATCGCAGCCGGTTACAAAGTCATCAGCCACCGCGAAGTGCTTGTAGAAGTGCGAAGCCACGGGAAGGGCTTGGGCAGCAACAACGCGCTGCGAATGTTCCGAGACTGTATGACCGTTCTGCAGAAAGCCCGGAGCATTCACCCGGGATGCCCGCAATGCGCATCTGCCATCCGCAGCGCGCAACGACAAATGCGCAAGGAATACTATGCCAAGGTCAGCGCCGCCGCGCGTGCCTGCCTGCGGGACGGAGATTATCTACGGGGATGGAGATGGCGGTTAGTTTCCGTGTGGCGCTATCCTCAAATTGTATTTCACGCCCCAGCCATCCTCTGGAATCGCGTCCGCACCATGATGGCGCGGTCATCACCGGGTCGGAACAGCTCCACGCTAAAATGCTGAAACACTCCTCAATTAGATCCGCGGTAAGAAGACTTGCGGTTTCGGCCGGCTACAGACCGGGAACTCTAACGCGTCTATTTGACCGTTCCTACTCGGAGCACTTTCGTGAGGATATGTCCTTTTACTCGAGCCTCTTGAAGCCGAACAGCCTTTGTTTCGATGTCGGTGCCAACATTGGCGAAAAATCAGAGGCCCTTCTTCGCATAGGCATGAACGTGGTGGCGTTTGAACCCCAGAAGCAGTGCGCGAAGGAGTTGATGGCGCGCTGTGGCCACTATGGTGAGAAATTCGTGCTGTGCGAGAGCGCCCTAGGCGCCAGCCCGGGAGAAGCATCCTTGCACGTCTGCGAGAATACCGCCGTTTCGAGTTTTCAGAAGGAGTGGAACGGAGCTGCAACCACGATTCAGGTTCCAGTAACGACTCTCGATCATGCCATCTCCAGGTATGGCACGCCGCACTTTTGCAAGATTGATGTCGAGGGTTGGGAATTGGAAGTCCTGAAAGGGCTTACAAAGCCGATCCCACTGCTTTCGCTCGAGTATGTTCTGAGGCAGCGCGACATTGGGAATACGTTGGCAGCCCTTGACTACCTATCACAGTTCGGCGACCTGCGGATCAATATCACACCCGCTGAAACTCTTTCATTCGCATTCCCACAATCGCTATCCTTGAAGGAGTTTCTCAAGCTGTTTCCGACGACTTTTCAAGACCGGGAGGCATATTTTTATGGCGACGTGTTCATCCGTACTGCCGGTAGATAGAAGCAAACGATACGTAACGCTCTTTCTTGGCTTCACCTCATGCTGCGCAGTGTCTCAATCAGAAGTATCGTCCGAAAATTATCGGTTTCGAGCGGCCTTTACAGGCCTGGAGTTTTCTCACGGCTCACTGATCGTTCGCGGATGAAGCGGTTCCGCGAGGAAGGGGCTTTCTTTGCCAGTCTCTTGAAAGCCGACAGTCTGTGCTTCGATGTCGGGGCAAACATGGGCGAGAAAGCGGAAACTCTTCTTAGCGTCGGTATGAGAGTCGTGGCATTTGAGCCGCAATCCCATTGCATCACTGAGATGAAGGCACGATGTGGCCCATATCGTGATCGCCTGAAAGTCTGCCAAAGCGCAGTCGGTTCGCAGTCGGGCGAGGCGATGCTCTACACCCACAAGAACACGGTTGTTTCGAGTTTTCGCGAAGATTGGGATTCGTTCGACTCAAGCATTAGGGTTCCAGTAACGACCATCGACAGCGCGATCGAAGATCACGGAAAACCTATTTACTGCAAGATTGACGTCGAAGGTTGGGAGTTGGAGGTTCTCAAGGGTCTCACGCAGCCGATCCCGTTAATCTCCATCGAATACCATTTCAAGAAGCGTGAGATAGAAAAGACCATGGCTTGCCTCCGATACCTTGAGCGCTTTGGAGAAGTGGAGATCAACATCACCCCCGCAGAGACGCTTGCATTCACCTTTCCCCGCTGGCTCTCTCAAAAGGAGTTTCGGGAAACCTTTCCAGATTCATTTCGAGACCGCGTCGGTTACCACTACGGTGACCTTTTCGTACGCACCTGTGGCGTATGACGGACGCGAACCGTTCCTGCCTTAATTTGCGTTTAGCACACAAACGCACCTTCAGCCGAGTATGAAAGTAGCAATTTTTGCAAGCGCGTTTCACCCGCATGTTGGCGGCGTGGAGGAGCTTGCTCGCCAACTCGCGCACGAGTACACTCGCCAGGGAATCGGTGCTATCGTGGTCACTAGCCGTTGGCCCCGTTCACTGCCTCGCCGGGAGATCTACCAGGGCATTCCTATCTACCGTCTGCCGATGAGGATCCCGGAAAGTTCGATGAAATCGAGGGTCAGCTTTCACCTAACCCACGCTCTAAACCGTTGGGCAGTTAATGATATACTATGCAGGCATGATATTGATGTCCTCCATGTGCAATGCGTTAGCACCAGCGCCTACTACGCATTGCTCGCACGGCGTGCGCTTGGACTTCCTCTGATAGTCAGCGCACAGGGGGAGCGAACTATGGACGCTTCAGGTTTGTATAAGAGATCCGGATTCATCAATAGAGTGTTGCGTGAGTCGCTCACAGAGGCGAATTGCATCACCGCGTGTTCCCAAAACACGCTCACTGATTTAGAGCAATGGTGGGGTAGCCCGTTCGGACGGAGAGCCAGTGTGATTTATAACGGAATCTGCCCAAGCGAATTTTCTGGCACGGCCCCGTATCCGCATCCCAGGCCTTTTATCTTCGCCATAGGGCGCCTAGTGCCGCAAAAGGGATTCGATCTGCTCATTCGCGCCTTCGCCAAAGCCTGCCTCCCGATTCACGATCTTATAATTGCCGGCGACGGACCAGAGCGTCCCGCGCTCGAGGCGTTAGCGGTCGAACATCAACTGGCCAACCGGGTTCGATTTCTCGGCGAAGCCGATCGCGCCACCGCCGCGTCCCTTTTTACAGGATGCTCGTTCTTCATTCTGCCATCCAGACACGAGCCGATGGGTATAGTCAACTTGGAAGCGATGGCTGCGGGGAAGGCTGTGATCGCTTCTAAAGTCGGTGGTGTTCCAGAGATCGTGATGGATGGGGAAACTGGAATTTTAATCCCGCCCGAGTGCCCGGACGCTCTGACCTCTGCAATGATACGACTGGCGTCCGACGAGCAACTCCGAGTAAAGTTGGGTCAGGCGGGCCGGCAGAGAACCCATCAATTCCGATGGGATGTAATCGCCAGACAATACGCCACGCTTTATCGCAACGCAATCGAAAGCCCAGGGAATACTAGACACAACGCATGCACACCGACACCAACAGCTACAGCCCCGGTGCTATAGAGGTTCTCTTGAACCGGGGTTGTAACCCCCACCGAACCGCCTTGGAGGATTATGTCGCTTATCAATGGGAGGCTACGGGCGACCTTCTGGGCCAGCGTCACGGTGACAAGCGAAATGCCACTGCGCTCGCCTGGCTTTCAGAGGCAATCGGACGGACTGCAGGCCAAGCGAGCGTTCTAGATGTCGGTTGCTCCTACGGAAATCATCTTTTCATGCTTAATGCGATTCTGAAAAAATCAAAAAACATTCATTTGGTCGGTGTCGATCTATTCGAAGGCTCCGTTCACCGAGCCAATACTTTTGCGAACACGATCCCTGGTTTCTCCAACTGCCGCTTTGAGGTTGCCGACCTCGCTATTGGGCTCCCTTTTGAGGACAACTCCTTTGACGCAGTCAACTTCTGCGATGTGATCGAGCACATGACTGTCCCGTCTGCTGCGTTGCAAGAGCTGTGGCGCATTATTAAGCCCAACGGCACGTTGGTGATCAGTACTCCGCTTAAGGACAGTGTCTTCAAGCGAATTGCCTTCCTTTTTGACCGTATTTCCAAAGGTCGTCTGTACGGGGCATACTATAAAGGCAAAGACACCGACCTAGACGAAAATGGGAAACCTCTGATGAAGACTACGGCGGGCCACGATCATGTCTCGGAAATGAGCCTTCCGACTCTCAGGCGCATTTGCTCGGACTCCGGGTTTAAAGTCGAGGAAGTTTCTTTGATGGCCGTCATGAGTGGCAGTCGCTGGTTTGATCGTCACCCCATCTTGATGGCTGGAATTCTTCTGCTCGAAACAGTCCACGATCGTCTCCAGTTCCCAAGCTGGGCGCATAGCGTGATGCTCCGCCTTAGCAAGCAAAGCAAGATAGCTTAGCCGCGCAAAAGCGAACATTAACGCGGCCAATAAAGTAACGCTTAACATCTACTATGAGGATTTTATTTCTATACGTTGTGGACTGGAGTCGGGAGCTTGCCAACTACGAACGCGGCAATGTTCCTTCTCATCGGCTATTCGGTTACCCGGAGGTAGAGAAACTCGGACACTATCCATCTGTGTGCCCGCCTCGACCTTTCTTTAAATGGATGCTTTCCAAGTCGATCATCTGGCGCATCTACCAGGCATTCTTCGCTCTTTTTGCTCAGAAGCATTTCGATGTTCTCTTCGCCGTCAATGAGGCGTCATCCTTGCCGATACTGCTGCTTAAGCGCATAGGGCTTTTAAGAACGCCGATAATTGTCTTCAATACTGGTCTCATGCATCCTCGGAACCGCTCCGGTCTGAGGAAAGCGATGTGGCGGTGGCTGCTTCCCGCAGCCGAGGCTATCGTATCCCAGACACGTATGGAGAAAAATACAGTGTGGAAGGAATTTGACCTCAGGGAGGATCGGCAATTTCTGATCTACATGCTTGTCGACCTCGCCTTCTTTGAGGCGGATCCGCACATTCAAACCAGTGATTACTGCCTCGCTGTCGGAACGACGGAAGGCAAAGACTACCTTACCTTGCTCAAAGCTTTTCCAAACGAAGAGCGATTAGTCGTTGTCACAGACGACTATAACGCAGCAATTATTGCCGCCAACGTCAAGCCCTATATGAAGGTGGAGGTGCTTCAAGCCGTGCCTATCAAGAAGCTGAGAACGATGTATCAAGAGGCTAAGCTGATTATTAACCCTCTTGTGGACACGGCCTACGGGACTGGTCACACCGTCGTGCTGGAAAACATGGCATTAGGAAAAGCCGTGATCGTGACCGAAGTGGGTGGGATTAGTGACTATTTTGAGGATCGCGTAACAGCTATTGGCGTTAGGGAACGCGACCCCGGCGCACTTCGTGAACAGATTCGGGCGTATCTGAGGCAGCCAGATCAATTTGCTGACATTGGACGTAACGCGAAGCACTGGGTGAAAGACTTCTCCTGCGAAGAGTTCACTAGAAAACTACTCTCCATCGCAGAACAAATCCAACCTGCGTCCTATCGGCGTAGCCACGAGACGCTCCAAACAGAAGAAGGGGCTTCTCAAACCCCATGAAGGAGCGTTTGTCAATGTCGCTTGCTTTGGAAGGTATTCGTTCCCCATGACACGAATCATAAAATACGTCAGTGCTGTGAGTCGCGACCTAGGTCATACTGCCAGACTGTCCAAAGGACTTGCATCCTTCGTTCGATTGGCTGCTGATCTTGTGTTGTTCAGACTTCTCGGAGTCTTTCCAGTAGGGAAGGTTAACGGAAAGAGGCGAGTGCGTCTTTCTCCCGATACAGACCTCACATATCGCTTCAATAAAGGCGATATCTATTCCATCCACGAAGTGTGGTTCAACAAGGCATATCGGTTTCCTTCTCCAATTAGAACCGGAGTCATTGTTGATCTAGGTGCAAATATCGGCATTGCCAGCCTCTGGTTGGCGGCGACTTACGGAGCCACTGACATCATAGCGGTCGAGCCATCTGCTGCAAACGCTGCGCTCGTCCGCGAAAATTTTGCAAATAATGGAATTCGAGGTGAGGTCATTGAGGCTGCGATCGCAAAGGACGATGGGACCGCCGTATTCTATGAAGTTTTCAGCTCAACAAATGGTCGGATCGAAACGAACATCAGTGATAGCCGCACTCCGCCCGATGGCGTGACTAAGGTGCATACCGTCCGAACCGTTTCTATGGATACCGTGCTGGCGACTTTACCGCCCGGTATGTTTGTAGACCTGCTCAAGGTGGACATCGAAGGAGGGGAGCAGGCACTGCTTAGCGGCGATGTTTCATGGCTCTCACGAGTCAATGCCATTGTCGTGGAATTCCATTCTGCGCTTATTGACTATCCAGCACTTATCGGTGTTCTCAGTCGCTTCGATTTCCGCAGCGTTCAATGCATCTCCTCGGACCCGATCCGGGGAAACACAATGGAATTTTTCACTAAAGGCGGAGGTCTAATGGAATCGGCCTCAGAAACTGAGAAACTGGGGAGTTCCTGGGTCGCGAGGTTCGCAACAGTCTAAGCGCATGAAAGTGTTTGCGACCACCGCAATCTCCCAAACCGTGGGAACATATCTTCCACTTTTCAAAAAACTCGCCGGCCAGGATCGCTTTCGCGTGCATCGATTGACAGAAAATCCGGATTCAGCGGATGCGATTCTGTTTCTCGATGGACATCAGCATTATCGGGACATCAGTCTCAGAGCCATCTCTGAACATCCTCTGGTGCGCCAAAATCGGCGAAAAGCGTTAATCTACAGCGAACTCGACCAACCTTGGTGTGCGATGCCGGGCCTTTACGTCAGCATGCCCAAACGCTCTTTCGATTGGCGTCGGCAGCGGGCGTGCTCGTATTTGCTCCTGCTGAATACGTTCGTGGCGGCGGATGACAACGAATCTGTAACACCATCTTTGCTATTCTCCTACATGGGTCGGCGTTGCCATCCCGTACGTGATCGCATTTTAAAGCTCCGGCACCAGCGCGCTCATATCGAAGACACTACGGCCATCGACTTCTTTGGTGACTCCAGCGACGAAGTGATAAGGCACAAGCATCGTTATGCGTCTGTCATACGCAATTCCAAGTTTGTCCTATGTCCAAGAGGTGGCGGGCTCGCTTCTTTTCGACTGTTCGAGACGATGGCAGCAGGTCGTGTGCCTGTGATAATAAGCAACGGTTGGGTGCCTCCGCTTGGCCCCGTGTGGGATCAAGCCACGATTCGCGTGAAGGAATCGCAGGTCAAACATGTTGCTTCCATCGTCGAATCGTACGAGAGCGCATTTGAATCCATGTCCCAGGCTGCACGCTCTGCGTGGGAGCAGTGGTTCGCCCCTGACGTAATATTCCACAGAATGATCGAGAGCTGCGCCGAGATCCTGAGTAACCACACTGGACGGGAGACCCCCTGGCCGCGTCTGCTAAACAGTCGCTATCTATATTTGATGGCGCGTTCTCTGAAGTGGAGACTGAAGGAACAGGTGACCAAAGCTGTGAGGGAGGTGGAGGTGCCGCGAGGGTCATCACGTTCTATTGAACACAGCGACGCAATCCAGTAATGGACTCAAAAATCCGAATAGGGAAAGGGCAAACAAGTAAAGGGTTCGGCATATACGCTAAGCTGCGCAGTTTTGTCCGGTTTGCGATGGAATTGGGGGTAGCCAACGCGGTTGCTATTGTGTGGCAAAAAATGATTCGTCGTCAGGTGTTGAAATTGCGAATTAGCGGTATCAAACATCCCGTTTACTCTCGGTCCGGCGATCTTTATGTCCTTCAGGAGGTGTTCGGCCGAATCAGTGGGAGGGTTTACGAACCGTCACTTACGGGAATCCCGAAGCTAATTATCGACGCTGGTGCCAACGTTGGCTTTGCATCCGCAATGTTTGCAAGTCGTTATCCAATGGCTCGCATCGTCTCGATAGAGCCGGATCCAGCTAATTGCGAGATGTTTAAAATGACTTGCGGTCGCTATCCTCATGTGCGGCTGGTGCAAAGAGCTCTTTGGTTTCGACACGGCTGGGTAACGATCGAGAATCCAGACGATGCGAGTTTTCTATTCCGAGTGACTGAGTCCGTGGACAGCGCGAGTGGGATCGCGACTGTAACAATTCCTGAGATTCTCGCGGAAGAAGATGCGGAGAGAATTGACATTCTAAAACTCGACATCGAAGGGGGAGAAAAGCGGCTATTTTCGCAAAACGGCGACTGGCTTCGAAAAGTCAGAGTCATCATAGCGGAGCTCCACGATCAATACGTGAGCGGGTGCAGCGAAGCCCTATTCGCCGCGATTGGAAGTCGAAGGTTTCTTCACTCTCGTGTCAACGGACTCGATTTGGTTGTGTTTCTGGACACATGACTCCGGCTACTGAGAAAGACTATGCCTCCGCGGACGGTAATCTCGATCACGACGGTTCTTTTGCGAGAGAAATGAAGGACTTGATATTCGTTTCAATGGAGAACTGGGATGATGTTTGGAGACGCAATCAGTTTCTGTGCAGGGAGTTTTCAAACCGTTATCCGCAACGAAGCGTGCTTTTTGTAGGCCTATCGAGAGACGTGTCCTACAATCTCCGCAAAGGGACTTTGCCCGACATCTTTGCACCGCGGACAAGGCGGAACGTATTATTTCCAAATGTCACCGTATTGCAGCCTCTCAAATTGTTGCCGAACTCCATCCCTTGGTGCCGTATCTTTAACGAATGGCTAGCGCGCAGACAAATCCGTCGAGCCGCAAGACTCTTGCAAATGGATGCGCCCATTCTGTGGCTGAACGCACATTATGCGGTTCACATGGTCGGAAAATTGGGAGAAGCTCTGGTGGTATACGATGTTACCGACGATTGGACGCGATTGAGTCAACCCGCCGTCGCACAGAGGCTCACTACCGAGCAGGATTCGCAGCTTTGCGGCAGAGCCGATATAGTCCTTGTTTGCTCTAAACAACTTCTCGCTATGAAGATCAAAATGGCCAAAAATGTGCATTTGGTGCCAAATGGCGTGGACGCCGAACATTATCGTTCGGTGTTAGACGCCCAAACACTGAGACCGGGCGAAGCAAAGCACTGGGCAAAGCCAGTGTTGGGTTACACGGGAACTATCCATGCCGACCGCGTTGACGTTTCTCTCTTGGAGGAATTGGCCTGTGGCATGCCGAATAGCACCATCGTCCTTGTAGGTCCGGTGATGTTGGCATCAGAAGATCGTAAGAGGCTTCAACGGTTACCGAACATTATCATGACAGGTCCGGTGCCCTACGAACGAATTCCAGAGTATATGCGCACTTTTGATGTTTGCATTACGCCGCATAAGGTGACCCCATTCACCGAAAGCCTAAATCCGATCAAACTCTGGGAATACCTTGCCGCCGGAAAACCTATTGTCTCCGCACCTGTGGCGGGATTCAGAGATTTTCCCGATCTTGTCTATCTAGCGCATGACGTAAAAAGCTTTATGAGCGCTATCGACGATGCTTTGAATGAGTCGGCCTGCAAGTGCGAAGCCAGGCGAGTAGAAGCCCGCCGACACTCATGGGGCAAGCGTTTTGATCTTATCGTCAAAATCTTAACATTGAGTGTCAATGGTGCGACGGCATCACGCAGCGTGCCAGGACGAGGCCATCGCGCTAATTGGGTCGCCCATGACTGAACATTCCCAAACAGGTTTATAGTCCTTCGAGATTCAGATCGGACTGGACCCAGAAGGAGCGCAGACAACGCTTGACCTTGCGGACCCTAGCGAACGCTTGGCGTGCCGCGCGACTCAATTCCCTGAGTTCCCCGGGTGCGAAATTGGCCAGATCGTTGCCCTTGGCGTAGCAGGGCAATCGCATCTGAATTACAGGGACAGCATTTAAAAGTGTACTTTTTTATACACTTCTGAAAGAAGCTTGGGATGCCCCACAAAGCCTCCCAAGAAAGCCTTGGTTTTCACTTCTCATTGCTCGTCGATCCGCGGGTCCAGCGGACCCAGGCCCATTCTCTTCATGATATCCTGATGATTGCCCTGTGCGCACTGCTCTGCGGGGCGGAGAGCTTTGTCGAGTTTGAACGCTTCGGAGAGGCCAAACGCGATTGGCTGGCGCGCTTTCTCAAACTACCCAATGGCATCCCCAGCCATGATACCTTCGGCCGCGTCTTCGCCCTGCTCGACCCGCGGCAGTTCTCGGCATGTTTCAGGAACTGGACGTGCCGCCTGCGCCAGAGCTTTGCGGCCGAGATTGATTCGCTGCGCTCACCCTGCGGGCTGCCTGCGGCAGTCTGTCTTGCTGCGCTCGGCTGTCGCCCTTGACGGGAAGACTTTGCGCCGCAGCCATGATCGCGCCAAGGGCCGCGAGCCGATCCACATGGTCAGTGCCTGGGCCCGGGAAAATGGGTTGGTGCTCGGCCAGCGCAAGGTCGATTCCAAGAGTAACGAAGCGAGCGGAGCGAGATAGCCTGCCGCAGGCAGCCCGCAGGGCAGCGCCGGCGGGCGCTGGCAAATTACGGCCATCCCCGAGTTGCTGCGCGCGCTGGACCTGGCCGGCTGTATCGTGACTATTGATGCCATGGGTTGCCAGAAGGAGATCGCCCGCGAGATCTGCGCGGCCAAGGCCGAATACGTGCTGGCGCTCAAAGGCAACCAAAGCACCTTGCATGAGGAGGTGAAAAACTTCCTGGAAGATGCGCAGGCGGGCGGGTTCCCGGAGATCGCGCATGACTCTCTGGAAA
>Ga0105044_10000552_pt1 | contig 46046 bp, 39 predicted proteins | sample MAT01_FD_78092 | JGI IMG/M metagenome (GOLD analysis project Ga0105044, IMG submission 78092) | Freshwater microbial communities from Lake Fryxell liftoff mats and glacier meltwater in Antarctica - MAT-01 | ecosystem: Environmental > Aquatic > Freshwater > Ice > Liftoff microbial mat | place...
ACCATTGCCTCACCACGTTTTTTACTGCGACCCAGATTCATGGAGGCAATATTGATGTCATGCGCTCCCATGATTGTTCCGATTTTGCCGATCATGCCGGGTCGATCTTCATAGTGAAGTAGCAGCATATATTCTTCAGGAGTAAAATCAACCGAGTAGTTGCGTAGTTGAACTATCCGTGGCGCCCCTTCGAAAAGAGCACCTGAAATACTGCGTTTCGACCCCTGTGCCTCAATAGTCAGTGATATTTTATTTGAAAAAGCGTCGACACTTGTTGATTTTGATTCTTCAATAATTATTCCCATTTGTTCGGCAATCAGTGAGGCGTTGACCATGTTTACTTCCTGATCAACCCTGCAATTCAGTAGAGATGACAGGCCGCTTACGGTCAAGGGGGTACAGTCGTGACGGGCAATGTTTCCGGAATAGCCAAAAATGACTTTCTCCAGGTTTTTATCAGCGAGCTGTGCAGCAAACTCACACATGATATTAATCAGGTTCAGAAAAGGTCTCATCTGATCCATTAATGTCATGTCGAACCGAGGTATGTTAACTGCATTAGTCATTGGTTGATCATCAAGATACCTGATGATCTCTTTTGAAACATCAATGGCTACATTTACCTGGGCTTCGAAGGTGTTGGCACCAAGATGTGGGGTTACTACTAGTGTTTTGCAGGCTATCAGGTTTTTAAGAAGATCAGATTGCGGCGGTTCTTTACTCCAAACATCCACCGCACCACCAATTACTTTGCCTGAGCTGAGGTTATCAAGCAGGGCCTGCTCATTGATAATACCTCCACGAGCTACATTAACAATAATAACGCCATCCTTCATCTGGTTAAACTCGTTTTGTCCAATCATGTCCCGAGTTTCGTCATTAAGAGGAGTATGAACGGTTATTATGTCGCACAGATTGTATATTTCTTCGTGTGAAACAAGCCTGACTCCAAGGTCACTGGCTCGCTTGACTGACACATAGGGGTCGCATCCCAGGACATCACATTCAAACGCCTTCAGGCGTGCTGCAACACGGCCGCCGACTTTACCAAGCCCTATCACTCCGACAACCTTGTCTTTCAACTCATGTCCAGTAAAAGGCGCCCGTTTCCATTCTCCCGATTTAAGGCTTGCGTTGGCGTTTGGAATGTTTCTGCAAAAGGAGAGTAGCAGTGCCATGGTATGTTCTGCTGCGCTATTGGTATTGCCAAATGGCGCATTTACAACAATTATTCCTTTACTGCTGGCGTAGTCAACATCAACATTATCAATACCAACCCCGGCTCTGGCTACGACCTTAAGATGTTTGCCCGCATCCAGAACATCCCTGTCAACATTTGTTCCGCTGCGAGTAATAATGACTTCATACTCAGGAAGGATCTGCAGTAGTTCATCTTTGCTTAGACCCAGTTTGACATCAAGTTTTATACGTGGTTCCCGCATGAGCAGTGCCAAACCTTCTGCTGAAACCTCATCCGTTACAATCACTCTCATAGCAATCCTCTTATGAAAAGAATAAAAATAAAATATTAGCCCTGCAGGTCCAAAAAAGCAAGCTTCCCATGGCTAATCCGGTGAACTTCTGTCTTGCTTTATTGATTTTGCAAGGTGTCTGGGCTATTGTCAATTACTATAAATTGAAATGGAAGGATAATCGTGGAAGCTATTTTACCTTTTAATATTGTTCTTGTTGAACCGGAAATTCCACCCAATACCGGAAATATAGCCAGACTCTGTGCTGCAACAGGTGCTGTTTTGCACCTGATTGAGCCGCTTGGATTCTCAATTGATGACCGTCAGATGAAAAGGGCCGGACTGGACTACTGGAAAAGTGTGGATGTGCGTCTCTGGCCTAGCCTGAAACACTTGATGGACTCTGATCTGGAGGGTCGTTTCTTCTTTTTGAGTACCAAAGCTGGTAAAAGTTTTCTGGCCGCAGATTTCAAGCCAGGGGATTATATCGTTTTTGGCAAGGAGACAAAAGGGTTGCCAGAAGAGCTTATCATATCAAATCCTGATACAGCGATAACAATCCCAATGCCGGCCGGTGCCGTCAGGAGTCTTAATCTGTCCACATCGGCTGGAATAGTTTTATATGAAGCGTTGCGTCAGGCCGGAGTGATAACCTAATGATCAACGTATCAGAAATATGTAAAGGGTATTTGACATCGGATATTCTTGGGGTAGGCGGGGTAATTAAAGAGACTCCTGAAGATTTTGTTGTCACCGAAATTCCTGCCTATGAACCGAGTGGATCAGGTGAACACCTTTATCTGACAATCGAAAAGCGTGGTATCACAACTTTGGAAGCTATTCGACGCGTGGCACAGGAACTGAAGATATCGGAAAAAGAAATCGGCTATGCCGGAATGAAGGATGCTGTTGGAGTAACTCGACAGAGGATTTCCCTGCTGAAGATCAAAGCTGAAGATGTTGCAGGACGTGACTTGAATGGTGTTAAAGTGCTAGATGCTGTCAGGCATGGCAATAAACTAAAAATTGGTCATTTGAAGGGAAACCGATTTCGGATTGTTGTTCGCGGGGTGTTTGCTAACTCATATAATTCAGTTTCTTCAATTATGGGCGTTTTAATCACTCATGGTGTTCCGAACTGGTTTGGTTATCAACGTTACGGTATTCAGGGCAATTCGCACTTGATTGGATACGCCATGTTGCAAAAAGACTGGCAGGCCGCAGTAGACAGTCTGATCGGGACTTCACACTCTATTATGGATGATGACTGGAAGTCAGCCATTAACTCATACAAGCAAGGTCGATATTTAGTAGCCTTTAGGCAAATGCCAAAACATTGTCGCAGTGAGCGAGATATTCTTCAGCGACTAATTTCAAAACCGGATCAATATGAGAAAGCATTTTCTGCTGTGCATCCGCGTCTGAAAAAACTCTACTTAGCAGCTTATCAGTCCAGCTTGTTTGATAAAGTTGTTAATCTGAGGCTGGCGGAGTTAGATCAAATCTGGCAGGGAGATCTGGCCTGGAAACATTTAAATGGGTCCTGTTTCATGGTTGAAGATATTGCTGTTGATTCTGAAAGAGCGGCCCAGTTTGAAATATCTGCTACAGGCCCCATGTTTGGCTGTAGGATGAAACAGCCTGCTGGCCGGCAACTTTTGTTGGAGCAGCAGGTGCTTGCCGATGCAAATATTGCACATGACGCTTTTGATCTTGGTGGTGGTCTGTCGGTTGAAGGTGAGCGCCGCCCATTGCGAGTTCCGCTAGGTGAACCGGTATTTCAGTTTGAGGGTGATGCTCTGATACTGGAGTTTACTCTTCCCAAAGGATGCTTTGCCACATCGGTAGTTCGAGAATTCACGAAAAACTTTTGAAAAGGAATAGTTCCATGACTTCAAATATTGGTTTAATCGACTCTCACGCACATATTTATTATAAGGATTACGCAGATGATCTGGATGAAATGCTTAAACGGGCAGATGAAGCCGGTGTAAAAGCTATTCTGGTTGTGGGAACTGATATTGAATCAAGTCGACAATCAGTTGCCCTGACTCAAAAATATCCACAGTTATATGCTGCTGTTGGTGTTCATCCCCATGATGCTTCTCGTGTTACTGAAAAATGTTATGAGATACTGCGTGAACTAGCTCAGTCTAGCGAAAAAGTCGTTGCGATTGGTGAAATAGGACTTGATTTTTACCGTGACAGATCACCCCGAGATGAGCAGGAGAAGGTCTTTCGACGTTTTCTGCAAATGGCAGATGAATTGGGTAAGCCGGTAATTATCCATGACCGGGATGCTCATGAAAGATTGCTTTCTGTTTTGCGCGAAGAAAAGGTTCGAAATGGTGTTTTACACTGTTTTTCCGGCGATGCAGCTATGGCCGCTGAAATTATTGCAATGGGTTTTTATATTTCCATACCCGGTACAATAACTTATCCCAATAATGAAATTCAAAGAGAGGTTGTGCGGTCAGTCAGCATTGATCGTTTGCTGCTGGAGACTGATTGTCCGTATCTGTCGCCAGTACCGTTTAGAGGGAAACGTAACGAACCGGCATATATGACATATTCGGCAGAGCAGGTCGCTGTTTTGAAGGGGCTCACTGTTGCGGATGTTGCCAGAATAACCACCAAGAATGTTTGTGACCTGTTTGGTGTTCGCCTGTGGGACCAGTCCACAAAAATAGCCTATAAGATCAGAAATTCTCTTTATTTGAATATAACTAATCACTGCTCTAACCGCTGTACTTTCTGCGCAAAGTTCGAAGATTTTACTGTTAAAGGTTATAATTTATTGTTAAATGCAGAGCCAGCCTTTGAAGAAATTATGGATGCAATTGGAACACCGGATAAAGAGATTGATGAGATAGTTTTCTGTGGTTTTGGTGAGTCTCTTCTTAGGCTTGACCTAGTTAAACAGGTGTCTGAGGTGTTGAAAAAAAGCGGTTATAAAATACGGATTAATACGGATGGTCAGGCTAATCTTGTCCACGGAAGAGATATCTTGCCGGAACTCAAAGGGTTAATAGATTGCATCTCTGTGAGTCTCAATGCACCTGATTCAGTGACATATGGGCGTCTTTGTAATACTCCCTTTGGTGCTGCAGGTTTTAATGCAGTCTGTGGTTTTATCCAACAGGCCAGTCAGTTTATTCCAAAAGTAGTCGCAACAGCAGTTACTATTCCAGGTGTAGATATAGATGCATGCAGAGCCTTGGCAGAATCATTGGGAGCTGAGTTTAGAGTGCGTGAGTACTCTGAGGTTGGTTAATGTGAAAGAAAACAATAATCATATTTGTTCTGATTTATGTGCATTTTTTTAAATTGATGTCTTGTGTCAGCAGATTTTATGTTAAGGAGGTGTTATTGATAAATAATTAAATTGCTGATTGTTTATTTATGAATTTAATGTTTTTCAGAGTTATTAGAGTCGGCAAATAAATTAAACCGATTATTTGTTTTCAAATGGTTGAATGGAGAAGTTTTGACTATTGAACAGGCCTTTGGAAATGTGATTCGCAAGCTGAGAAAAGAACGTAAATTTTCTCAGGAAAAACTGGCTTTTAACAGTATGCTTGATCGTACTTTTATATCTTCACTGGAATGTGGAAGAAAACAGCCTACGCTGGTAACGATATTTCAGATTGCTGAAGCCTTTAATATACCCGCCTCTTTGATTGTTTCAGATGTTGAACTTTTGCTTAAATCCCAAAATATATCCGTAAAACAAAGTATAAACTCTTCAGTCAAAATATATCCGGAATGGAGAAGTATTTTGGACAATCTATCGTTAGAATTTAGTGAAAAATACCGGGGCTCAGAGACGATTCTGCTGGTAGACGATGAAAAGTGTTTGCTTGATATGTTGGGGGAGTTTCTAAGGGAGTTTGGCTACAACGTGATAGCTGCCAGTGATGGTCAGCACGCTCTGGAACTTTTTAAGGATAGTTATAGGGATATAAATCTTATTGTTATGGATGTTGTTATGCCACGGCTGGATGGTGTCAAAGCCTACAAAGAAATGATAAAAATAAAGTCAGATGCCAATATTTTGTTTATGAGCGCTTATCCTTCCAACTGCTTTAGTGATTTTGATGTTGAGTTTAATTTTATCAAAAAACCGCTCAGTCCATTTGAACTGGTTCAAAAAGTCAGGAAATGTATAGATTCATGACTTATTAAGCAAATAGTTATTGTTTGCAGGCAATTTCTTTGAGTTTTTCAGCAGAGCTTTTGGGCAAAATAGGGAAATATACTTCTTTTGCTGTTGAAATCGGTTTGAAAGTGAATTCCCTGCTTGATCTGTCCAGAATTAACGGCATGACATCCGGCTGGGAGCTAGTAGTTTTTGATACGATTTCATCCTTGTCAGAGTAGAAATAACCAACGTTCATCTTGTAGCTATTAGCAGTACAATTAAACATGTACATGTTTTTTGCGTAAGTTGAATCCTTTTCATCCAAACGAATTTTTTTCCCAAAAATGGTTTTAACCCATATCTTGGCAATTCCCTTTTCCGTTTTTTCAAACTTGTTTAACGTATAGTGAAGTTTGTCGTTTTTTTCCGTTGCAAAATATACCCATTTTGTTGACTCGGAATTTGATTTGGGCGAGCAGGCCGCTAGGCAAATGAAAGAGGCCAAAAGTAAGGCTGAAATTGATTTCATTGATTACTCCGACAAAAGTTGGATTGGGCGGCAGATGAGAAAAAAGCACGTGGACTTAATCCACGTGCTTTTGAAAGTTTGGGGTGGCTAGAGGGATTTGAACCCTCGAATGTACGAGTCACAGTCGTAAGTGTTGACCGCTTCACCATAGCCACCATAAAGAGTCTTTTTAAATATATTAAAGACTACGCCAAGTCAAGTAATTTGTGCGCAAATTAAAAACTAGACCTCAGAAATATCATTACCGATGATTTCCACATCCGGCCAGTTTTCATAAATCCAATCTTCCACTTTTTCCAAAGCGCTTCGGGCGAACCCCTTGTCAGGGCTGACGGTTACGAATGCCAGAATCGCCAGACGCGGGTTGTCCTGGCGGTCTATTTCGGCGCAGGAAACGTTGAATCGGTTGCGTGCTCTGTCCAGTATGCTTTTGACAATACCACGCTTCTCCTTGAGGCTGGATGATTGCAAGGATAAATGGACTTCCAGGCAGTAAATATGCATGCCTTAGAACTCCGCATGCCTGGGTGTACGGGGAAATGGAATTACGTCCCGTATGTTTTCCATGCCGGAAAGGTACATCACCAGGCGCTCGAATCCCAGGCCGAAGCCGGCATGGGGGCAGCTTCCCCAGCGGCGACTGTCCAGATACCACCAGAGCGGTTCTTCTGCTATGTTCAAATCAGCCATTCGCTGGGTCAAGCGGTCATAACGCTCTTCACGCTGGCTGCCGCCAATAATTTCACCGACTTTCGGCACAAGCAGGTCCATTGCTGCCACTGTTCTGCCATCTTGATTCTGGCGCATATAAAATGCTTTGATGTCTTTGGGGTAATTCAGGATAAAGGCCGGGCCACCAACAATTTGCTCCGTAATATAGCGTTCATGTTCAGTCTGTAGATCCAGCCCCCACTCAACTGGATATGCGAAGGAGCTGCCGGATTTCTGCAGGCGATCAATTGCCTCACCGTAATCCATTCTGACGAAGTCCGCTTCAGCCACTTTGCGAATTCTTTCCAGCAAGCCATTTTCAATCTGTTTGTCAAAGAAAGCCATATCTTCGACACATTCATCCAGTGCAAAACGGCAAAGATAACGCACAAACTCTTCTGCCAGGGCGGCATCATCAGTCAGGTCGGCAAATGCAATTTCCGGTTCAATCATCCAAAATTCGGCGGCGTGCCTTGGTGTATTGGAATTTTCAGCCCGGAAAGTGGGGCCAAAGGTATAAATATCAGAAAAAGACTGGGCAAAGAGTTCTCCTTCCAGCTGTCCACTAACAGTTAATCCTGTTTTTTGTGCAAAGAAATCCTGGCTGAAATCAGGCTGGCCTGCAAGTAATGGCGGGCTGGCGGCATCAAGCGTTGTGACGCGAAACAGTTCACCGGCTCCCTCACAGTCACTGGATGTGATAATCGGCGTATGTACATAAAGAAAATTCCGCTCGCTGAAAAAACGATGTATCGCTTGGGCCAACCGTGAACGAAGACGGAATACGGCACCAAAAGTATTGGATCTCGGTCGGAGATGGGCAATGCTGCGCAGGTATTCAAACGTATGCCGTTTTTTTTGCAGCGGGTAGGTTTCATCACTCTGACCAATTATTACGATTTCCATGGCCTGTAGCTCACGCTCCTGGCCGCTGGCCGGTGACTCGACCAGATTGCCGGTTACCCTGAGTGCTGCGCCTGTTGTAATACGACAGATATCATCGTAGTTGACTATACTCTGCTCGGCTACCACCTGGATACCGGCCAGATTTGATCCATCATTCAGAACTATAAAGGCGATTCCTTTGGAAAGCCGAACTGAGCGAACCCATCCGGCAATATGGCATTCCTGACCAGTAATGACGTTTGACAGCAGGTTTCTGATTTGCGTTCTCATGTGAAATCTCCCGACAGCCAGATATTTTATGGAATGATACTTTCAGAGAGCCATAGATGCAAGCCGGTTGTTTGTTTGACGATAAAGATCTGCTGTGCTAAAAGAAAAACGTGCGAATTCTACCAATGACAATTTTGTTGATGCTGCTGGTTACAGAGGTCTTTCCCGCCAATAGTGCAAACAGGTTTGGTGGTATTGGTATTGACGGTGTGTCGCTGTCTGACGGTCAGATTAAAATACGGCAGATTGTTTCCGGTGGTCCGGCTCATCAGGCCGGTATCAAGGCGGGAGATATCATAACGCATATTGATGGAAAGGCAACTTCCGGCAGTGATTTCCAACAGATGGTTCAGAAGAGGTTGAGAGGTGTTTCCGGTACTCCCGTTGTGTTAAGGATTAAGCGGGTAGGGGAGGATAAACCATTGACCTTCGAATTGAAACGTCGTCAGTTTCTTATTTTCCCTTCCAAGTAGGCTGTATTCAATCCTTTAAACCAATAAAACCTGCCATCTCTATTGGCGATGGCGGCTTCGCGATATACTGCTTTAACGATGTCTGGAAATCCTGTAATCTCTTCGGCTGCGTTTGTAATAGTCTGATTGAGGAGATTATCAGTATGTCTAAACCAGTTAAAACCATGAAAACCATGGACGGCAATACTGCCGCCGCTTATGTGTCGTATGCTTTTACAGATGTTGCTGCAATCTTTCCCATAACCCCGTCCTCCGATATGGCAGAGCGTGTTGATGACTGGTCAGCACAGGGTAAAAAGAATATTTTCGGCCAGACAGTTGAAGTTGTGGAAATGCAGTCCGAAGGTGGCGCTGCCGGTGCTGTGCATGGCTCGCTCCAGGCCGGAGCTCTGACAACGACCTACACCGCCTCCCAGGGGCTGTTACTGATGATTCCCAATATGTACAAGATTGCCGGTGAGTTGCTGCCCAGTGTTTTTCATGTCAGTGCCCGTGTTGTCGGTGCCAATGCCATCAGCATCTTTGGTGACCATTCTGACGTCATGGCGACCCGCCAGACCGGTTTTGCAATGCTGGCCAACAGTAGTGTCCAGGAAGTCATGGATCTTGCCGGTGTCGCCCATCTGTCGACCATCAAAGGCCGGGTGCCATTTCTGAACTTCTTTGACGGTTTCCGTACCTCTCATGAAATCCAGAAAATTGAAGTCATGGAGTATGATGATCTGGCTAATCTGCTGGATCGCGATGCTTTAAATGCTTTCCGTAGAAGTGCTCTCAATCCTGATCATCCTGTGCTGCGCGGCACAGTTCAGAATTCCGATATCCACTTTCAGCAGCGTGAAGTTTCCAATCGTTACTGGCACAAGTTGCCGGAGATTGTGGAAAACTACATGGCTGAAATTTCCAAAATTACCGGCCGTGAATATCACCTGTTTAACTACCATGGTGCGCCTGATGCAGAGCGCTTAATCATTGCCATGGGTTCCATGTGTCAGACGATCGAGGAAACGGTTGATTACCTGAATGCCCAGGGTGAAAAGGTCGGTCTGCTAAACATCCATCTCTATCGTCCCTTTTCCATCGAGCATTTTTTCAAGTATATCCCCAAAACAGTTAAAAAGATTGCCGTACTTGACCGAACCAAGGAAATGGGGGCGTTGGCGGAACCGATCTATCTGGACGTCAAAACCGCCTTCTACAGCAGTCCGTGGCATCCTGTGATTGTTGGCGGACGTTGCGGGGTGGGCGGCAAGGATATTATCCCAGCTCATATCCATGGTGTCTTTGAAAACCTCAAACAGGATCAACCTAAAGATAATTTTACCGTCGGGATTATAGATGACGTAAACCATACATCACTCTCTTTTGGTGATGATATCGACACAACAGCCGCAGGTACCAAAGCCTGTAAATTCTGGGGTCTTGGTGCCGATGGTACGGTCGGAGCCAATAAAAACGCCATCAAAATCATCGGCGATAAAACCGATATGTATGCCCAAGCCTATTTTGCCTACGATTCCAAAAAATCCGGCGGCATTACCGTTTCCCATCTACGGTTCGGTGATAAAGCCATCAAGATGCCTTACCTGATCAACAAGGCTGACTTCATTTCCTGTTCGCAACAGTCCTATGTTTATAAATACAATCTGTTGGAAGGCCTGAAGCCGGGCGGCACCTTTTTGTTGAATACAAACTGGTCCGCTACGGAGCTGGATCAGCATCTTCCGGGATCAATCAAACGCTATATTGCTGAAAAGAACATTCAGTTCTACACCCTCAATGCAATGAAAATTGCCGAAGATCTTGGTCTTGGCGGACGCTTCAACATGATCATGCAATCTGCCTTCTTCAAGCTGGCAAATATCATACCTCTTGAAAAAGCGATCCAGTATCTCAAGGAATCGGTAATCAGCTCCTACGGCAACAAAGGCAGTAAGGTTATTGAAATGAACAATGCCGCCATTGACCAGGGTATTGTGGGCAGTGTCAGGATACAGGTGCCGGATGCCTGGAAAACGGCAACAGATACTGCCGTCGATCAGGTCCATACTGCATGCACCTGCAGCAGCGATGTCAAAAAAGTTGTCCCTCCTTTTATCTCAAACGTTCTGGTTCCAATGAACCGCCAGGAAGGGGATAAGCTCCCTGTCAGCGCATTCCTGGGGCAGGAGGATGGTACATTCCCGTTCGGATCTGCTGCATATGAAAAACGGGGCATTGCCATCAATGTACCGCAATGGCTGGCTGATAACTGTATCCAGTGTAATCACTGCTCCTATGTCTGTCCCCATGCCACGATTCGTCCGATTCTCGTGGATGACAAAGAGTTGGCTGCAGCACCGGCAGGCTTTATAACTAAACCGGCATCGGGAGCAAAGGATTTGCAGTTCCGTCTGGCCGTTTCACCTTATGATTGTACTGGCTGCGGTAACTGTGTTGAGGTCTGTCCTGCCAAGGAAAAGGCGCTGGACATGAAGCCGCTGGCAACGCAGATGGATCAGGATAGCCTGTGGGAATATGCCATCAGTCTGGCGCACAAGAAAAATCCTGTCAACCTGTTCAGTGTTAAGGGTAGCCAGTTCGAGCAACCGCTGCTGGAGTTCTCCGGTGCCTGTGCAGGATGTCTGGAGACAGGCTACGCCAAGCTGGTAACCCAGTTGTTTGGCGACCGTATGATGATTGCCAATGCCACAGGATGTTCATCGGTTTGGGCCGGCAGCGCGCCATCCGTACCTTATACAACCAACCACCGTGGTCATGGCCCTGCCTGGGGTAACTCATTGTTCGAAGATAATGCTGAATATGGCCTGGGCATGATGTTGGGAGTCAAGCAGTTGAGAAAACAGCTGGCACAGAAAATTGAACAGGCCGTCCGGTTGGATGTTGGCGTTGACTTTAATGCCGCATGCAATGATTGGTTGAACAGTCAGGAGTCGGGTGAGGGGACGCGTGAACGGGCTGACAAACTTGTTACACTGCTTGAAGCTGTTAAAGGTAACGATTTGTTACTAAACGATATTTATATAAATAGAGATTTTATGGTTAAGCGTTCACAGTGGCTGTTCGGTGGCGACGGCTGGGCCTATGATATCGGCTTTGGTGGTCTGGATCATGTGCTGGCGTCCGGTGAAGATGTGAATGTACTGGTTTTTGATACTGAGATTTACTCCAACACCGGTGGACAATCTTCCAAGGCCACACCAACCGCAGCCATAGCCAAGTTTGCCGCCAGCGGTAAAAAGACTAAAAAGAAAGATCTGGGATTGATTGCCATGAGTTATGGCTACGTCTATGTGGCTCAGATCGCCATGGGTGCTGATAAAAATCAGACACTCAAGGCTATTGCAGAAGCCGAAGCTTATCCAGGACCTTCATTGATTATCGCCTACTCTCCGTGCATCAGTCACGGCCTGAAAGCGGGTATGGGGTGCAGCCAGGCTGAAGCCAAGCGGGCTGTGGATTGCGGTTACTGGTCCCTCTATCGCCATAATCCCCAGCTGAAAGAAAGCGGCAGTAATCCCTTTGTGATGGACTCTAAAGAGCCAATCATGAGTTTCAGGGAATTCCTGATGGGCGAAGTCCGTTATTCTTCCCTGAAAAAACAGTTCCCGGACATGGCAGAAGAGCTGTTTGCCAAGACCGAACAAGATGCCATGGAAAGACTGCAGTCTTACCGGCGGTTGGCGTCTGGTTTGTAGTTTAAACAATTATTCGTTATAAACAAAAGCGGCCCAAACAGTAAAATGTCTGGGCCGCTTTTGTTCTCGGTATCTTATAGATTAAGCCTAAACTGTATCAGGTTGTTGTTGGTTTCTTGCGTGTCACGTTTTGCTGGTTGATACGGGTTTTAGGCTGTTTTGATACAGGTTTTGTTTCTTTTCTTTCCGTCCTTTTGCCGTAATGTTCCCTTGCTGTTCCAGTAGCCGCTTTCTTCGGTGCAGTTGCCGCCAGGCTTTGGACTTCACTATCTGTCAATAGGCGATATTGGCCAATCTTTAAATCACCCATCCAGACCGCTCCGTAACGGACCCGTCTCAGTCTGACTACCGACAGGCTGACAGCCTCACACATACGCCTGACCTGCCTGTTGCGACCCTCGTGGATGGTGATGGATATCCAGTCGTTCTGTTCTCCATCCTTAATCAGTTGCACAGTTGCCGGTGCGGTTATCTTGTCGTCAATCATCACACCGTGAGCAAGCTGGTCAAGCTGGCTCTGGTGTACTTTGCCACGGATCCTGACCTGGTATTCCTTGTCGATTTCGTGGCGCGGATGCATCAGCTTGTTGGCCCAATCACCGTCATTAGTCAGTAACAGAAGACCTTCTGTGTTGTAGTCCAGGCGCCCAACCGGATAGACGCGCTCTTTAATATCCTTGAGCAGATCGGTAACCAGTTGCCGCCCGCCCGGATCATCCATAGTTGTCATATAGCCAACCGGCTTGTTCAGAAGGACGTACAGGTGGCTGCTGACGGGTTTGACCGGTTTGTTGTCGACGGTGATATTGTCCACTGCCGGATCAGCTTTGCTGCCCAGTTCAGTAACAATAATGCCGTTGACTGAAACACGTCCGGCCAGTATCAGCTCTTCAGCGGCGCGGCGCGAAGTAATTCCGGCCTGAGAGATAAGTTTTTGCAGACGTTCTTGCATGATAGATTTCCTTATTTAAAACTCAATGTAACTCAAATAATAAAAATGGGGGCCGGTGCCCCCATGTGAAGATATTTTCCAGTAGCGTTTACTCTATAAACTGTGACATGGCCCTGAATTTATTGTAGCGATCATCTATCAGCTGCTCGGTTGTCATCTTGTTCAATTCGGCCAGGTTTCGTGAAATAGCCTCTTTCAGGCTCTTTGCCATCTGCTCATGATCCCTGTGTGCTCCGCCGACCGGCTCCTGGATGATTTCATCGATTACACCCAGCTTGATGATGTCTTTCGCTGTTAGTTTCAATGCATCGGCGGCCTGTTCACCTTTAGTGCCGTCTGACCAGAGAATAGCTGCGCATCCTTCTGGTGAAATAACGGAATAGATAGAATGCTCCAGCATCAGTATTCTGTTGCCTACAGCCACAGCCAAGGCGCCGCCAGAGCCGCCCTCACCCGTAATGCAGGTGACAATCGGGGTGCGCAGGCAGGACATCTCACGTAGATTACGGGCAATTGCCTCGGCCTGACCGCGCTCTTCAGCACCGATGCCGGGATAGGCGCCCGGTGTATCCACAAAAGTAATTACCGGCAGCTTGAATTGCTCTGCCATCTGCATAACCCTCAACGCCTTGCGGTAACCTTCCGGATTAGGCATTCCGAAGTTTCTGTAGACCTTTTCCTTGGTATCGCGACCTTTCTGATGTCCAATGACAATTACCGGCTGACCATCAAAACGGGCCATGCCGCAGATGAGGGCGTGATCGTCACCAAAATTGCGGTCGCCATGAAGCTCGATGAAATCTGTAAACATCAGATTGATATAGTCTTGAGTAAAAGGACGGTTGATATGACGAGCTACCAGGGCGGTCTGCCAGCGTGTCAGGTTTTCAAAAATCTCTTCGCGCATCTGCTCAACACGTTTTTTAAAAATAGCCAGATCAGCATCAAGGTTAAGGTCATCGGTGGAAAGTTTCTTGATTTCTTCTATTCGTTTTTCCAGTTCTACAATAGGCTTTTCAAAGTCCATGGGAAACGGGGTTGCCATTAAAATAACTCCTTTGTTCACTAATTCCAACTACAGATCAAAGCTAAACCTTCGTCGGCTTGGCGGCATCTTTGATTTGAAATTAGAAAATCACACTATAAAATCTATTCAAAAGAGACAGCATTATAACCAAACAGTCTTTCTACTTCCAGTTTTAAATCATTACTTGCGATAACGTTCATTTTTGCCGGTAGAGGCATGGTGGAGCGACTGCGTTCGGCCAGTATGAAATGGATAAATGTCGGAATGTCTCCGCTGTGGCGTTCAATGATTGCTTTCAGGGATTCCAGCCGTTCTGCCGAGGTCTCTTCCACGCGCAGATCGATGGAGATCTTTTTGGTTGTCTGGGCCTGTGCATCGTGCAGGTGCTGAATATCACCGGCAGGTCCGCGCTGCTTGATCTGCCATTCACTGGCTCCTTCTTTCTGTCCCTGGACCAGAATTTTGGGGCCTTTCTCGGTTCTTTCCAGTTTGCCGGTTACAAACAGTGGATCATCCGATTTCAGCAGGCTGGATGTGTTGGCATAGATGTCAGAAAAAACGGTGATTTCCACAGAGCCGGTCAGGTCTTCTATGGAAGCAAAACACATTCGGTCGCCTTTTTTGGTAATAATCTCCCGGAAGGCGGAAACAATGCCACAAATTCTGATTTCACCGCCGTCAATCATATCACCAAGTCTGGAGATATCGGCGCAACCGAGTCGCTTTATGTCTTGAATGTAGCGATCCAACGGATGCCCTGTAATCAGGAATCCCAAGGCCTCTTTTTCATAGGCCAGCTTTTCCTTGTCGTGCCATTCTGCTACCACAGGCAGCTTGCCGCCGCTGCCGTTGAATTTGACCACCTCGTCGGTTCCAAACAGGGAAACCTGGGCGCTGTCCCGTTCCTGCTGAATCCGCTGGCCGACGCTCATGGCGTTTTCCAGTCCTTCCATCATGGAGGCGCGGGTAGCTTTGGTGGAATCAAAGGCACCGCACTTGATCAGTGCTTCAATAACGCGCTTGTTGACCCGGCGCATATCTACCCGTTCGCAGAAGTCGAACAGGCCAGCAAACGGACCGCTCTTGCGAGATTCCAGTACGGCTTCGATTGCTCCGCTACCGGCACCTTTTACGGCGCCCAGACCGAAACGCATGGAAGTACCAACTACCGTAAATGTCAGTCCGGACTCATTTATATCAGGAGGCAGAACGTCGATACCCTGTTCACGGCAGTCGGCAATATTCTTGATGACCTTGTCGGTGCTGTCCATATCGCAGGTCAGCAGCGCAGCCAGAAAATCCACCGGATAATGTGCCTTCAGCCAGGCGGTCTGATAGGCGATCAAGGCATAGGCGGCGGAATGGGATTTGTTGAAACCGTATTCGGCGAACTTTGCCATCTGGTCAAAAATTACTTCGGCCTTTTTGGTGTCGATGCCCTGTTCTTTTGCTCCGGCCAGGAATGGTTCTTTCTCCTTGGCCATAACAACCGGGTCTTTCTTACCCATAGCACGGCGCAGCAGGTCAGCACGTCCAAGGGAATAACCGGCCAGTGTGCGGGAAATCTGCATAACCTGTTCCTGGTAGACGATGACGCCGTAGGTGTCTTTCAGGATCGGTTCCAGCTCTGGCAGGTCAAAGACAACCTTTTGGCGGCCATGCTTGCGTTCGATAAAGTCATCCACCATGCCGCAGCCAAGCGGGCCTGGACGGTAGAGGGCGCAAGCCGCAATGACGTCCTCGAAGCAGGAGGGTTTCAGCTTGACCAGCATTTCTTTCATGCCGCTGGACTCAAGCTGGAAGATACCGGTGGTATTGCCGGCCGAAATCAGGTCATAGCTGGCCTTGTCGTCATCGCGCAGCAGTGTAATGTCAAATTCCGGATCCTTGCCGACTCGGACAAGTTTGACCGCATTGTCGATAACAGTCAGGTTCTTTAGTCCCAGGAAGTCGAACTTTACCAGACCGACCATCTCCGTATATTTCATGGAATACTGGGTATTGATAGAGCCGGTTTTCTGGTCCTTGTAGACCGGTATGAACTCTTCCAGCTGGCGCGGTGCAACAACCACACCGGCGGCATGGGTAGAAGCGTGACGGGTCAAACCTTCCAGGCAGAGAGCGGTGCTCAGCAGGTCTCTGACCTGTGGATCCTGATCGGCCAGCTGATTCAGTTGCGGTTCCTGCTTAAGTGCCGCACTAAGAGTCATGTTCAGGTCATCAGGAATCAACTTGGCGATCCTGTCCACGTCGCCGTAAGCCATATTTAATGCCCTGCCCACATCACGTATTGCCGCTTTGGCCTTCATGGTTCCAAAAGTTATGATCTGGCAGACGCGGTCACGACCATACTTTTCAATAACGTACTGGATGACTTCTTCCCGGCGGTCCTGACAGAAGTCAACGTCAATATCCGGCATGGATATACGTTCAGGGTTTAGGAAACGCTCGAACAGCAGGTTATAGGGCAGGGGGTCCAGATCCGTAATGCGTGTGGCATATGCTACCAGCGAACCGGCAGCAGAACCCCTGCCAGGTCCAACTGGAATGCCCTGTTGCTTGGCCCAGGTAATGAAGTCAGACACGATCAGGAAGTAGGCAGGAAATTTCATATGTCTGATACAGTCCAGCTCAATGCGCATTCTGTCGTAGTATGCCTGAACCTGTTCCGGTGTCATGTCGGGATACTTGGCGCGGATGGTGACCATGCGCTCGGCCAGACCCTTCATGGCCAGGCCTTCAAGCATGTCGTCATGATTCATACCAGCAGGTGGTTCAAAGTGCGGAAAGTAATACTCCTTTTCAAGCGGCAGCTCCAGGTTGCAGCGATCCGCAATGGTCAGGGTATTGGCAACCGCCTCCGGAGCGTAAGAGAATGCGGCCTTCATCTCGTCCGGAGTCTTGACGTAGAACTCTTCGGCGGAAAAACGCATGTGGGTCGGGTCGCTCATGGTCTTGCCGGTCTGGATACAGAGCAGTACCTCATGGGCTCGTGCATCCTCACGGTTCAGGTAGTGACAGTCATTGGTTGCTACCAAAGGAATTTTTAGCTCCGCAGCAACCTCCATCAGGCGTTTGTTGACCACATCCTGTTCCGGCAGGGTATTTTCCTGCAGTTCGATATAATAACGATCCGGGAAGGTTTCACTGTACCAGCGGGCAGTTTCAATGGCATCTTCCATTTTGCCGCGTCCGCACTGCATGGCAACTTCACCTTTCAGGCAGGCCGAAAGCGCGATCAGTCCGTTACTGTGCTTGGCCAGTAGTTCACGGTCAACACGGGGGCGGTAGTAGAAACCCTCCTTGTATCCGGCAGAAACCAGGTAGGAAAGGTTCTTGTAACCTTCGATGTTCTCACAGAGCAGGATCAGGTGATAGGCGGCGTCGGAGATGCCTTTGGCGTCTTTGGAAAAACGTGAATCAGGCGCCAGATAAACTTCGCAGCCGATGATCGGTTTGATCTTGGCTTTTTTGCATTTTAGATAAAACTCAACAGCACCGAACATATTGCCATGATCCGTCAGGGCAACTGCAGGCATGTTGAATTCCTTGGCCTTACTGACCAGATCCTCGATGCGGATGGCGCCGTCGAGGAGGGAATATTGTGAATGCAGGTGAAGGTGGACGAATTGAGGTGCTGCCGGATTATCGGTAATTGAAGAAGGTTCCATGAGGTACTGCCTTTCGTTAAATCAGTGAAGCTGAATTATGCCTCATAGCAAGATGCGGTGTCAAGGAAAGGGAATTGTCGCAATATTTTGTGTGGAATGGCGAGGAGTTGCTCTTGAGGCGTATGGAGATAAAACAACGACAAGCTGAATATCAGGATTTTTAGCACAAAACTCTGGTAGGTTTAATTCTTTTCACCAGTGTCCGGTTTGCTTTTTGCAGCCTTTGTCCCTCCCTCTTCCAAGGGGGAGGTTAGGAGGGGGATGGGGTAGATTTTCGGGTTTGCAGCAGCTAAAACCCATCCCCACCCTAACCCTCCCCTTGAAAGGGAAGGGATTTTAGGCCAATGCAATTACCAAACCGGACAACGCTGAATTCTTTTATGTAATTCCAGGACGGAGTCTTTGTTTTGTCGAACAACGGTGCGGGTACGGACCTGCCAGGCGAATTTATTTTAATAAAAATAGAGGATTGCATGAAATGGATGATGGCTATAGAATAACCTCCAAATTGCATCTGATGCGGTTGTTTACCGACATTAAACGAGGTCAACAATGGATATAACACTAGACAATATTGAAGCACGTGTATTGGGAAGCCTGATTGAAAAGGAACTGACAACCCCGGAATACTACCCGCTTTCACTTAATTCCCTGACTAATGCCTGCAACCAGAAATCCAACCGTGATCCGGTGCTGGTACTGACCGAGGAGGAAGTTGTGCGGGCGCTGGATTCACTGCGTTTCAAACAGCTGGTGGTGCTTTCGGCTGATGGCGGGCGGGTACCTAAATACCGCCACCTGCTGGCGGAGAGATTGAGATTGATGCCAGCAGAGCAGGCGGTTATATGCGAACTACTGGTTCGTGGTCCACAGACGGTAGGCGAACTGCGTACAAGGGGAGAACGGATGAATTCCTTTGTTGATTTGGCTGCTGTAGAAGAGGTGCTGCAGGAACTGATTCAGCGGGAAAAACCTTTGATTGCGCTGCTGCCCCGCCAGCCGGGGCGCAAGGAGGGGCGTTATACCCAGTTGTTTTCCGGCATGCCTGATAATGTTGTTGAAGAGCAGATTGCATCACCTGAAGCGGCGCGGGTGAGGGTGACGGCGGAGAATGACCGGATAGCAAAGCTGGAAGCTGAAGTGACTGCGCTGCATGAAGAGGTTGCTGATCTCAGGCGGAAGATGGAAGAATTTAGAAAGCAATTTGAATAGGCTGAAAAAACTTTTCTAGTGTCTATTTAACCCTTATTTCCGCCTGTCTGTTCATCTTCGCATATTCCGCTTCGGAAGCTCTCAGGTAAACCGGCAACAGTTGCTCCGGCTTTATTGTTTTTCCCACCTTGTATTCTTCCAAAGCCAGCACAGCGCCATTTGCCGCATGGACAGCGTTGTGGGTGAATGATGCGAAGATGGCTTTTGTTCCCATTTTATCTGTAATAACTTCTTTATAACGTACAGCACCGTCACCACAAAAAATAACAGGTTGGTCGACTGACTTTATTATCAGTTCCAGAAATGCCTCTGGCGGCAATACACAGTCATTGATAATTGTTTTCGGGGATGAGTCTAAACAGTCAAACAGTGCCCCGTATACTTCACTTTTGCGGGCATCCAGCAGTGTGCAGACAGGGTAGGCAGCCAGGGGCAGGTTGCTTGCGAGCAGGGCCAGTGTGGAAAAGCCGATGCATGGTTTTCCGGTAGCCAGTGCAAGCCCCTGAATGGTTGCCACTCCGGCACGAACTCCGGTAAAGGAGCCGGGGCCGATGGAGCAGGCAAACAGATCAATATCATTGATTGTCAGGCTGGCGATGGCCAGTAGACGTTCGATTTCGGGGATTAGTCTGGCAGACAGAGTACGATCCGTATTAAAGACGGTTTCAGCCAGTACTTTTTCATCTTTGGTAACGGCTACGCTGGCAAGTGGATTGGAGGTGTCGATACTTAAAATACGCATTAGTTATTTCTTCCATTGTTATTCCAACTTCAAATCAAAGCGTTACATTAGTTAGCTCATCTTCGGCTCCTAAACGTACTTACCTGTACGCCTCGTCGCTTCAATCTTCGCCGCCTTGGTTTCATCTTTAATTTGTAATTGAAGGGATGAGGAGCGGTTTGTAACTTAACGTGAAAGACGCTGAAAATCAAGACGGATCGCTCTTCTGTTATTAGTCAATTTCCCCAAACCAGTCCCGCCTGACCATCCATTTGCCTAATTCCAGCACCAGCGTTACGGAAAAGGCCAGTATGATAATTATAGACCAGTCCTGTGGTGTCAGGCGATATGTGCCGAATGGTGCGTGCATTATGGGCAGATATACAATCAGGCTCAATAATACAAGCTCCCAGGCGATGGCAATATTAAGCCATTTGTTTGCCAGTGGCCTGTAAAATGAAGAGAGACGGTCTGAGCGGAAGTTGTAGGCTTTGAAGAACTCAATCAGCACCAGCATGATGAAGATCATTGTCATGGCTTCTTCGATACAGCGCCCGGAATTCAATGCCCAGGTAAACAGGCCTAGATTGACAATTGTTGACCAGGTCCCACCCATCAGCATCAGGGCAATTACCGGCCGGGTAAAGATGCCGGTGCGCGGATTGCGGGGTTTGCGCCGCATCAGGTCATGTTCTGGCGGATCAACTGCCAGTGCCAGCGCAGGCAGGCCGTCCGTGGCCAGATTGATATACAGAATCTGTACTGCGGTCAGTGGTAACGGTAGTCCCAAAATTGATGCACCGGCCATCAGGCCGATTTCACCGATGTTAGCTGAGAGCAGATACATCAGGTATTTTTTGATGTTGCCGAAGATAGCTCGACCCTCTTCCACAGCAGCAACGATTGACCAGGATCATATCTCCAGGCACAAGTTCACTGGCGGGAAGCTCAACCTCCACTCCATCGCGAAGAACTGTGGCTGTTGGAGCTGCCATCTTTCGTAAGGCATCAATGGCACGTTCGGCACGGTATTCCTGGATAGATCCCAATAACACGGCAAACAGAACAATCACTCCGATTGCAACCGCTTCGGAATTATGTCCAAGGAAGGCGGAAAGTACTGTTGTAACAAGCAGAATGATAATCATTACATTTTTAAACTGGGTCAGGAGTAAATCAAAGGCAGAGACGCTGTGTGATGCCTGCAGTTCATTAGGACCGGATTGCAATCTACGTTTTATGGCTTCTGCAGTGGCGAGTCCGGCTGATGTAACATTTAAACGTGTAAGTACTGCCTCAATTGTCAAGCAATGCCACTTCACATTTTAGTTGTCAGTAGCAGTTTTCATGACATTCACCTGGTGTGTTTTGGAACGGATATTTTAAGATATTTTAAGTATACTTGAGATTTAGTTGGTGGCTAGCTGAATTAAGATATTTGAACGCATAAAGGCGACCGTTTGGCCGCCTTTATGATAACATTACCGCGAAAATGTCTATTATTGGCCAGTGAAATACCTGACTATATCATTGTAGAATGCAAGCACCATCAAACTTAGCAGTAGAGCCATTCCAATCTGTTGCCCGTATTCACGGATTTTCTGGCTGACCGGTCGGCCTGTGACCAGTTCCCAGAAATAGAATACCAGGTGACCGCCGTCAAGCACGGGTACCGGCAGCAGGTTCAGGATTCCCAGATTGATGGACAGCAGCGCCATGAAAGCCAGAAAGCTGGATGCACCGGCAGCAGCCTGTTCTCCGGCCATTTTGACAATCATGATCGGACCACCGACCGTATCCAGCGGGACTACTCGCTGAATAAGCTTTACGAGAGACATAACCGTCAGTTCGATTACAGTTGCGGTCTGGCTTGTACCTTTGACAACAGCATCAATTGGACCAAAATACTCTGTAACAATCTCTCCGGCTGAAGCAACGCCAATAGCAAAGCCCTTAACGTCTTCGCCAAAGAGATTTTTACTGACACGCGCTTCTGGAGTTATGTTGAATGACAGCTCCTTGGTATCGCGTTTAACAATCAGGCTGACCGGTTGACCTTTGCTGCCGGAAATAAGGGCGGCAATTTCGTCCCAGCGAGTGACCGGCTTGCCATTGATGACCTTGATGACGTCACCCTTCTGAATCCCGGCCCTGAAAGCCGGTTTTTCGTTAGGAACTTCACCTATTTTTGTTGTCAGGGTCGGTACGCCTGTCATTGACAATACAATAAAGGCCAGCCAGGCAAAGACCAGGTTAAAGATCGGACCAGCCATTACTATGGCAATTTTGGCCAGTGGTGGACGGTGTGCAAAGGAACGTTTTTTCTCTTCCTCAGTGAAGTTCTCCGGCAGGCGGACGATCTCTTCAGATATCTCACCCTTGGTCTTATCGTCATTGCCACCTTCAATAATTCCGCCTTCACCAAAGAGTTTGACAAAACCACCAAGAGGAAAGGCTGACAGCATATATTCCGTTTCACCAATCTGTTTGCTGTAAACCTTTGGACCAAAACCGAGTGAAAACTTCTCAACTTTAACTTTGAAAAGCTTGGCTACCAGGAAATGTCCCAGTTCGTGGACAAATATCAGTATTCCGAGTGCTATGATCGCATAAAATAGTGTCATATCAGTTAGTTAAACTCCCGCAGATTTCAAGCGCCGTTTTGCGTCCCCATTGGTCGGCCTTGAGAACCTCATCAATAGATTTAAGATCATGGGCTTTATGGGCATCCATGGTTTGTTCAATAATCTGTGCTATCTGCATAAATCCAATTTTACCATCCAGAAACTGTTCTACAGCTATTTCGTTGGCGGCGTTCATGACCGCCGGCATGCTTTCGCCTTCTTTTAAGGCGCGGTAGGCCAATGCGAGGCAGCGGAACTTTTCCAGATCGGGCTTGAAAAAGGTCAGACCTGACAAAGTAGTCAGATCCAGCGGCTGAATACCGGAAGCGATACGTTCAGGGTAGGAGAGGGCATAGGCAATCGGAGCCTTCATGTCTGGTGTGCCAAGTTGGGCAATAACGCAGCCGTCCACATAATCTACCATGGAATGAATAATGCTCTGTGGGTGGATGTTGACATCAATTTTTTCCAGCGGCGCGTCACACAGCCAACGTGCTTCAATAACTTCCAGCCCTTTGTTCATCATGGTGGCCGAATCGATGCTGATCTTTTTGCCCATACTCCAGTTTGGGTGATTCAGGGCGTCACGGACCGTAACATCGGCCAGTTGCTCTTTTGGTGTATTCAGAAACGGTCCGCCGGAAGCGGTCAGAATGATCTTGTTGATATCTTCGTTGCGATGTCCTTCCATGGATTGAAAAACAGCGCTATGTTCACTGTCCACCGGATAGAGTTTGACACCATATTTTTCAACCATTTCCATGAACAGGTGTCCGGCTGTTACAAGTGTTTCTTTGTTAGCCAGGGCAATGTCCTTACCGGCCTGAATGGCAGCGGCTGTTGGAACAAGTCCGGCTGCACCCACGATTGCTGCAACAACCATTTCTGTCTCATCGGCTGTAGCTGCCTTGATAAGTCCTTCAACACCACCGACGATTTCCACATCAAGACCGGTACACAATTCTTTCAGACGTGGTACGTCGGATTCAGAAGCAACTGCGGCAATTTTTGGTGAAAATTGTTTGATCTGTGTGGTCAAAAGATCAAGGTTCTTACCGGCTGTTAGTGCTATTACGCGGAAGCGGTCCGGGTGAGCTGCCACTATTTCAAGTGTGCTAACACCAATTGATCCGGTCGATCCGAGTATGGAGAGATTTTTCATATGTCACTTATCCCTTGAAAATGTAGATTGCATAATAATAGGTTACCGGCGCAGCAAAAATAATACTGTCCAGTCGATCAAGCACGCCGCCATGCCCCGGAATAATTGTCCCTGAGTCTTTTACCCCGAAACTGCGCTTGAGAAGTGATTCAAACAGATCGCCGGTCTGGCCGATAATCCCGATGACTACGGCGGTTATCAGGGCGTCTGTAATGGTTAGTTGTGGAAAGAAAGTGTACTTGGCCAGCATGGTTCCGCCAATGCTGCCAAATAGACCGCCAATGGCTCCTTCAATGCTCTTTTTAGGGCTGACTGCCGGGTAAAGGCGGTGCTTTCCGAATGCACTGCCGCAGTAGTAGGCGGTCGAGTCATTGGTCATGACAATCAGCATGATTACGATCAGCCATTGAACCCCATAAGGTGTCTGGCGAAGCATGATCAGGTGCATGAGCAGGAAAGGGATGTAGACGAACGCCAAAGTGGCATAGGCAACTTCCTGGGCAGATTTGGTAATGTCTTTCAGATGAAACAGAAAGTGCAGGGCGAAAGCAAGGAAAAGGAATGCAAATGTGCCGAGGAGAATTCTATAGTCACTTAACAGAGGCAGAAAGATTAAGGTGGTTCCGCTGATAGCAGCTAACCAGGAATCAATCACCCTGTCAGGCATGGACATATTGTAGAATTCACGAATGCCGATGAATGAGCATATTCCCAGCAGGATTGCAAAATGGAATGCACTTCCCTTAATAATTGTCAGGGCAACGATCGGCAGCAGGACTAGGGCGGTTAGCAGTCGTTTAATGGTTTATCCCTCTTGTGTAAGTGGAATTTTAAAAAATTATAGCTGATTCGTTTTTAATAACTGATCACTGGTTTTACCAAAACGACGTTCACGCGACTGATAATCTAGCAGCGCCTTGTGGAATTCATTGATAGTAAAATCGGGCCAGTTTGTTTCGGTAAAGTACAATTCTGTGTAGGCCAGCTGCCAGAGCAAAAAGTTGCTGATGCGCATTTCACCGCTGGTGCGAATCAGAAAGTCCGGATCTGGCAAACCGCCGGTATCCAGGTAGTTTTCAAAGATGGCAGTCGTGATGTTGTCTGCTGACAGCTTGCCCTCAACAACATCCTTGGCTACTTTGGATGCGGCCATGCACAGCTCCTGCCTACCGCCATAGGATAGGGCAAGAGTCAAAACCATACCGGTATTGCCAGCTGTCTGCCAGATGGCCTCATCAAGGGTTTTGTTAACGTCGTCCGGCAGGTCACTGCGGTTGCCAATAACGTTGTAGCGGATGTTTTTGCGCATCATCCGGGCTGTTTCCTTGATGATATACTTCTTTAGAAGTGCCATCAGGGCACGGACTTCCATAGCAGGCCTGGACCAGTTTTCCGAAGAAAAGGCAAATAGGGTCAGATATTTGATGCCCAGTTGCCAGGACTGCTCCACAACCATGTTGACGGTTTCTGCGCCACGCTGGTGGCCAACAATACGTTTGAGCATGCGTTGTTGTGCCCAGCGTCCATTGCCATCCATAATGATGGCGAGATGTTCAGGCAATTTTTGAGGGTCGAGTGGCTGCATCAAACTTCCATAACCTCTTTTTCTTTGTGGGCAACTGTTTCATCAATCTTGAGTTCAAACGATTTAGTAGTGTCCTGAACCTCTTTTTCAAACTTCTTCAACTCATCTTCTGTAATGCCTTTATCTTTTTCCATTTTTTTCAGTTTATCAATTGCATCGCGACGGATATTTCTCAGTGCGATTTTATCGTCCTCAGCCTTTTTCTTAAGATCTTTTACGATCTCCTTACGACGCTCTTCTGTAAGTGGCGGAAGGTTAAGGCGGATTGTACGACCATCGTTTGATGGAGTCAGGCCGATGTTTGAGTTGAGGATGGCTTTTTCGATTGCCGGAATTATCTTGGCTTCCCATGGAGCTATTGTAATAGTACGCGCTTCCGGAACTGCCAGAGTTGCCACCTGGCTTAAAGTGGAAAGATTTCCGTAATAATCAACTTTGATACTATCCAGAATGCCGGTAGTGGCACGTCCGGTACGAATTTTCAGAAAATCATTCTTCAAGACATTCAGCGTTTTTTCCATGTGCGTTTTCATGTCAGAAATAATAATTTTTGCCATATCTATTCTCCTTGTACGATTGTGCCAATCTCTTCGCCGCTGATAACTTTTTTGATATTACCTTCAGTTGTCAGATCAAAGATTATAATAGGCAGTTTATTGTCCATGCAGAGTGAGGTGGCGGTTGCATCCATCACCTGAAGCCCCATGTTCAGTACGTCAATATAGGTTAATTTGGAAAACTTGGTTGCTGTGGAATCTTTTTTAGGATCGGCTGTGTAAACACCATCAACTTTAGTGCCTTTAAGTATAACTTGGGCGTTGATTTCCATGGCGCGAAGGCTGGCAGCGGTGTCAGTTGTAAAGTAGGGATTACCGGTTCCTGCACCAAAGATAACAACACGTCCTTTTTCCAGATGACGCATGGCACGGCGGCGGATATAAGGTTCAGCCACTTCCTGCATGTCAATGGCAGATTGAACGCGAGTTTCAACACCTGCTTTTTCCAGTGCATCCTGCATGGCCAGGGAGTTAATCATTGTGGCCAACATACCCATATAATCTGCACTGGCACGGTCCATACCTTTTGATGATGCAGCCAGACCACGAAAAATATTGCCGCCGCCAATTACGAGTGACAGTTGGACACCTTGATCAACCACTTCCTTGATTTCTTTGGCAATGGTTGTGATCGTATTAGGATCGATTCCGTAGCCCTGCTCGCCTGCCAGGGATTCGCCTGACAATTTTAGAAGTACTCTGGTGAATGACTGTCTGCTCACGTTGCGACTCCTTTCTGGTTCAGTGTGCTATATCATTTGTGTTGGGAATTGTAACTAGCAAGAAGCCTCTTGCAAAACTACTGCGGGCCAGTTCTGCTTCGTTGCCGCTCGCTCGAAAGCTCAACGTACATCAGGGGACGCCTCGCTTCCTCGCTTGCTTGCGCCTTGCATAATCGGCTCCTCATGACATTTTGCAAGAGCCTCCATTGTTGAATTTATAATTAAAAAAAAAGCCGGCCATTTCGGCCGGCTTAAAGTCTTATTTGAGGCCGGCCGCAGCCGCGACCTCGGCGGCAAAGTCGGATTCTTTCTTTTCCAATCCTTCACCGAGTACAAATCTTTCAAAGTTCTTGATTGTTATTGTGCCACCATTTGCAGCGCCAACTTCTTTCAATACCTGAGGAATGGTTTTGTCAGTGTCTTTAACATAAACCTGCTCATTGAGGCAGATTTCCGAGAAGAACTTGTTGATCTGACCATCGAGGATCTTTTCGATGATTGCATCAGGTTTGCCAGATTCTTTGGCTTTAACGCGGTAGATGGCTTTTTCACGTTCGATCACATCTGCAGGGACCTGATCACGAGTAACGTAACGTGGAGATGCAGCTGCTGAATGCATAGAAAGGTCTTTAGCCAGAGTCTGCAGAGCAGAAAGATTCTCTGCAGTAGTTGCAGATGTCTCAAGCTCAACCATTACGCCGATTTTGCCTCCACCGTGAATATAAGAGCCGATGCAGCCGTTACCGGCAACATCGAATTTTACAAAGCGACGGATCTGAATGTTTTCGCCAATAATGGAGATTGATTCATTCAGGTAAGTTTGAACAGTTTTTGCGGCATCTGCACAGTAAGGCTGCTCAAGCATTGCGGCGCAGTCTGCAGGAGAGGTGGCCATGATATGTTTGCAGATATTTGCTACAAAAGTCTGGAACATTTCATTTTTTGCAACAAAGTCTGTTTCGCTGTTGATCTCAAGCAATACGCCTGATTTAAGGTCGTCAGAGATTAAAGCGGCAACGATACCTTCAGTAGCTGCTCTGCCTGATTTCTTTGCAGCTGCGGCAAGACCCTTGGTGCGAAGGAAGTCTACCGATTTTTCGAAATCACCATCATTCTGTTCAAGCGCTTTTTTGCAGTCAAGCATGCCAGCGCCGGTTGATTTTCTTAATTCATTAATTTGCGCAGCTGTTATAGCCATTTATAAGCTCCTTCCTTGCCAGGCAGGGAAATTATTGAAGTTTTATATAAAATTAAATAAATACTGTAATTGCTAAAGCATACTTGAATATAGGTTATTCAGCAGCTTCCTCTGCAACAACTTCTTCTACAGCTTCAACAGCACCTTCACTATCTTCCTGTAATGCAGCTTTACGTGACTGATTTCCTTCAATTACAGCATCGGCGATTTTTGATGAAAGCAGACGGATTGCACGGATTGCATCGTCGTTGCCAGGGATGACGTAGTCGATCGGCTCAGGGTCACAGTTAGTATCAACAACTGCAACAACAGGGATACCAAGTTTGTTGGCTTCCTGGATGGCGATTTCTTCATTTTTAGGGTCAATTACGAACATAACGCCTGGAAGCTTGTGCATGCCCTTGATGCCGCCCAAAATTTTCTGGAGTTTGATACGGTCTTTTTCCAGCAGAAGTCTTTCTTTTTTTGGATAGGCATCAATGGTACCATCTTCAAACATAGTGTCGATTTTTTTGAGACGATCGATACTCTGCTTAACGGTGGCAAAGTTGGTCAGCATGCCGCCGAGCCAACGCTGGTTTACGTAGTACTGGCCACAACGTACTGCCTCTTCAGCTACTGAATCCTGGGCCTGTTTTTTGGTGCCGACAAACAGAACTGTGCTGCCATTCTGTGCTGCATCTTTGACAAAGCTGTATGCGGATTTAAAATAACGGACGGTTTTCTGAAGGTCGATGATGTAAATGCCGTTACGGGCGCCGAAAATGTAAGGTTTCATCTTCGGATTCCAACGCTTAGTCTGGTGTCCGAAGTGAACGCCAGCTTCCAACAGTTCTTTCATGCTGATACTTGACATACTTTTCTCCTTTGGTTTGTCTTCCGCCCCATTGAATCCCTGCAAGTCACAAGGGACACCGCCGGCTTAATTCGGGGCGTGCGAATTTAGAAACATTAGTTTGTAACACAATCAGGTCTTATAAAGCAAGTGTAAATATGGGGTTGTTATAAGTGGGGCGGATAGAAAAGCTGTTTGTTTAAGCCGGTTAAGCTTTCAAGTGCTTTGCATGGAATAGAAATGTGTGGTGCGATAATTTCTGACTCGCGCAGGTTGGCGGCTTCTATGAATGTAAGGACCAGACGAGCATAGGCTGGATAGCCCTTCCAGAATCCTGTGTCGCCACGAAAATCAGGCAGGCCGGAATCAACACCCATACCGGCACCAACGGTTATGATGAAGACTTCAGCATGCCTGATAATATCTGCAGCTTCTTTAAACACTTATTTAGTTAGCTCAACATATGCACAAGCAATCCGCTACGCAGTTTTGGTTCAAACCAGGTTGATTTTGGTGGCATGATCTGATCCTGATCAGCCAGTTCAATCAGTTCAATGATTGATGTGGGGTGCATTGCAAAAGCCACGGCATATTCACCTGAGTCAACCAGTCTTACCAGCTCATCGTTGCCGCGGATTCCGCCAACAAAATGAATACGTTTGTCCGTACGCGGATCATGTACTCCGAGAAACGGACTGAGCAGTTTGTCTTGCAATATAGATACGTCAAGTCGAGCCACTGTGTCTGTTTCGTCCACAATGCCTGTCTTGGTGTGCAGCTGATACCATTGGCCGTCCAAGTACATGCCGAAGTTGTGACGTGTTGCAGGGAAAACCTGTTCATTGGAGATACTCACATCAAACACAGACTTGATCTTATCAATGAACTCTGAAGAAGAGTGACCATTCAGGTCCTTAACCGCCCGGTTATAAGGCATGATATTAAGCTGGTTTTCTGGAAAAATTACGGTTAGGAAAAAATTGTATTCCTCCAGGCCGGTGTGGTTGGCGTTCTTTTCACGACGCAGTTCACGAACTCGACCTGCTGCTGCACTACGATGATGTCCGTCAGCTACATATAGTCTGGGAATGTTTTGGAAAAGTGTTGTCAGACGTTCAATCTGGGCATGCTGATTGATGACCCAGACTGTATGGGAAACACCATCCACTGCAGTGAAGTCATATTCAGGTGTGCCTTTTGAAGCCAGGTCAATGATTCCCTCTGTTTCAGCACAGTTGCGTGTCAAGTAAAAAACAGGCTCATCATTGGCGTCCAGATAGTCAATATGTTTGACGCGATCATCTTCTTTGTCTGGTCTGGTGTGTTCATGTTTTTTAATAACACCGGACTGATAATCGTCCACACTGGCGCAAACAACCAGACCTGTCTGGGTGATGTTTCCCATCTTCTGACGATAAACGTAATAGCAATCAGTATCTTCTTTAAAAAGGTCGCCAGTATTGATGAATGTGTCAAGATTCAGTTTTCCTTGTACATAAACCTCTTCATCATGAACATCAACACTATCCGGTAAATCAATTTCGGGTCTTGAAACATGAAGAAAACTGGATGGGTTGCCTGCAGCCATTGATTTAGCTTCTTCAACATTCATTACATCATACGGAAGAGCTGCAACCTTGTCTGCCAGTTCTGCTTTTGGGCGAAAAGCCCGGAATGGTTTGATAATGGCCATTTTATCCTCGTTGATTAAATATTCTATTGAAAATATCTACGTGCGCCGATAAAGCGTTTCTCAAAATAACTTTCATCGATGTTTGTTACCTTTATATCTTCTCCACGTCGTGGTGCATGAACAAATCTGCCTTCACCAACATAGATACCTACATGGTTGATTTTGCTTTCTGATGAGCCGAAAAAGACAAGGTCTCCGTCCTGAATATCCTTCTTTATGACCGATTCTCCAGCTTTATATTGATCTTTTGACGTGCGCGGAATGCTGACTCCGCAAAGATTATAAACAGCGCGTACAAAACCGCTGCAATCCATACCGTCAATGACATTATCTCCACCCCAGCGGTATGGGATGCCGACAAAACGCTCAGCAGTTCTGGCGGCAATAGAACCCATGTCACGGTCACCGCGTGCTGGTTTTGTTTCTTTTTTGTCTGTTGGTTGAGTCGTTTTATTGATTTCTGTTTGTCTGGTTTCTTTGGGTTTGTGTATTTCAGTCGGTTTTGTTTTTTCTCATGCCGGGTGTTTGGGTTTTGCAAAGACAATTTCGTTGGGCGGTGCAATATAATAGCTGTCAATTATTCCGCTTGTTACAAGTTTTGCTGCTGCGGAACGTGCTTTGTCTTTGGTGGCAAAGTCGCCAAAACGAACAGCGTAGATTCCGTTATCTTTTCTGAAATAGAATGCTTCAATGCCTTTTGACTGAAGTTTATTGGTAAAACGCTCGGCATTGTTAACGCTGGAAAAGGCGCCCATCTGAATTGCGTAACCAAGTCGCTTGATTCCGGGTGCAGGAGCAGCTGTCGCAAAAATAGCGGTGAGTAATATATTGAAGAATATTAAAAAAATGATTGGTTTTATTTTGGTAAGCATTTTCTGTTTAAGGTCTGTAGTGGATTCATAAATATTTTTACAGTATCCATAATTGGGCTGTTGGAGTAAAGAACTTTTTGTCATGATTATGGGCAGAGTTGTTAATCTGATTTCTATGAATTAAGTAATAAAAAAATGTTTACGAATTTTTTTTTTTGGAGCATATTATAAGATATAAATTTCAAGTGGATATGGTTAATTTTTATTGGGGTTGGGTCATGGCCTTGAACAGCATAACATCAGCTGAAAATATATCAACGCCAGCAGCGAGTGCCTCTGTAAGAAGCACTGCACCTTCTACTGTTGTTGATTCAACTACCAGCGCTGTTAAAGCAGAACCGATTAAAGTTTCAACCGTAGAACCCATTGATACTGTTACTCTTCAAAACAGAGTTCAAAATTCCACACAGGAATCAAAAACTGAAAAAAACTCCAAAGAAGAAAGCAAAAAAAGTAATTTGACCAGGTCAATCAGTGACGTCCTTTTTGACTACAACTCAAAAGGTGATTTGCGTATCAAGTTTATAGATAGCAGAAACCAGCTTGTTTATCAAACCCCACCCGTGCTATTTGCCAGAATAACTGAATTAATGTCTCAGGCTCAATCGTCTGTTGATACAAAGGCTTAGTTATTCAACATCTCCAACATTTCTTCTGACTCCCATTAGAAAAGCGACTATGAATTCTTCCAGAGCTCCATCAAGAACAGAATCGGGGTTGCCTGATTCTACACCGGTTCGAAGGTCTTTAACCATTTTATAAGGGTGTAGGACGTATGACCTGATCTGACTGCCCCAACCAATCTCCTTCTTCTCGCAGGCTATTTCTGAAGCCTTGGCTGTCCGTTCTTCAAGCTCCTTTTCATAGAGTTTAGCGCGCAAAACTTTCATGGCAGTGGCTTTGTTAAGGTGTTGGCTACGCTCACTTTGACAGGCGACGACAATATTTGTTGCAATATGTGTAATACGTACTGCCGAATCTGTTGTATTAACGTGCTGTCCACCAGCTCCGCCCGAACGATAGGTATCGATCCTAAGGTCTGAGTCGGAAATCTTGATATTGATATCTTCTTCCTCAATTTCTGGAAAAGCATAAACAGATGCGAAAGATGTATGGCGACGGGCATTGCTGTCAAATGGTGAAATTCGAACAAGTCGATGGATACCGGCTTCGGCTTTCAGGTGCCCATATGCGTATTCTCCGCTGACATTGAATGTAGCAGATTTGATACCGGCTTCATCTCCAGCCTGATAGTCTGTTATGGTGGTTTTCCAGCCCTTCTTTTCGCAATAACGCAGGTACATCCTCAGTATCATTTCAGCCCAGTCCTGTGACTCGGTTCCACCTGCCCCTGGATTGATTGATATAAAGCAGGAGTTGCGATCATGGGTACCAGAAAGCATGCGTTGAAATTCAGCTGCTTCAACTTCCTTTTGAAGGCGTAATCCGATTTCAGTTGTTTCGACTAGTGTTTCTTCGTCCAGGGCTTCTTCGCCCAGTTCAATCATAACTCTGTAATCATCTAGTTGCCGGTAAAGCGAATCCCATTTTTGGACAGTTTTTTCAAGGTTAGCCCGTTCTCTGAGAATATGTTGTGATTGTTCTGCTTCATCCCAGAAACCTGGAGCTGCAATTTTTGATTCAATTTCCTGAATTGACTCACGTTTGACTTCTATGTCAAAGTGACCCCCTAAGTTTTTTAGTGCGCTCTTCCAAGTCATTCAATCGAGCAGTTTCTTCACGGAACATAATAATACTCCTTATTTACTTGTATCGGATTCAATTTTAGGTCCAATCTGTTTCTTTAGCTTGATCCAGGCAATCAGCAGAATTGTCACTGTAAGTAATACAGCCAGCCAGGCCGGTTTGTCACCAATTTTCAGGTAGATTGAATCTCCAGTGCCGGGCTTTACTTCACCGGTTCGGAAGTCTTCTTTGAACAATTCAGTCATGTTTCTGATATGTCCATTGTGATCAATGATTGTAGTAATTCCGGTATTGGCTGCCCTCAACATTGGTGTTCTGGTTTCTACTGAGCGGAAGGCTGCAATAGACAGATGTTGATAAGGGGCAGAAGATTTTCCGAACCAGGCGTCGTTTGTAATGTTGACCAGGATACGAGCACCGTTATTGACATATTCGCGGGCTACTTCCGGGAAAATTGCCTCAAAGCATATCAAGGTACCGATCATGGCTTTATCAGTTTTCAGTGGAGTTGCATGTTCTCCAGGTGCAAAATCACCTATACCAACAACGATCTTGTTTATAAATGGAAAAAAACGACCAAGAGGCACGTATTCACCAAAAGGTACAAGATGCATCTTGTCACTTCTGCCGATTGTTTCACCATTTGGTGAAATGATAAAGGCACTGTTCAGGAATGTGCGCCTACCATTTCGCATTTCATGGGCCGGGCTGCCCGTCAGCAGGTATGAAGAAAGGTCTCTGGCCAGTTTCTTCAGGCGTGCTGCATGTAGCTCTTCATCCTGATAGAAAAAAGGAATTGCACTTTCTGGCCATATGATCAGATCAACACCGTTAACAGCAGCTTCACGGGTTAAATGTTCATATATACTGATAGTTTTTTCTTGAAAAGCCGGGCTCCATTTAACGTCCTGATCAATATTGCCCTGGATCAAAGAGACTTTAAGAGGCTTGTTTTTGGTAGCTTCGCGAGAGTTCAGTCTGTTGAAACCATATATAAGCGTAGCAACCAGCAATATTAGAATGACAAGTGCACTTTTTATCGGATAATTGATTTTGGCGCCGGTGATTGCTCGGGTAATACGGTAAAGTACAACATTAGCCAGTACAATTAACAGAGTGATACCGTACACTCCTGCTATATCGGCAATCTGAATCAAAGGCAAAGTACGGTACTGTGAGTGTCCTAGCATGGCCCATGGAAAACCGGTCAGCAGAAAAGATCTGATGAAATCAAAAGCAACCCAGGCAATTGGCAGGCTTATGGCTGATTTGATTCCAACTAATTCACCCATACGGGATACCATAACTGTAAAGCCATAAAACAGTGCCAGCCAGAATACTAACATCAGATAGATTGGAATACTGATCGCCCATGGCAGATGGCCATACTGGGTGACAACAATGTTGATCCAGTATAACAGTAGCGCATAGGCGGTTACACCGCAGGTGATACCAACCCGGAATGCGGTACGCAAGGTTGTTCCCTCAAGTGCCATCAACAGAGGAATCAGCGAAATCCATACAAGAAAGGACAAACCTGCATTTGGAAAGGAGAGGGCAACAAGAAGTCCTGAAGTGATTGCAAGACACCCGGAACGATCAAATAGAGATATTAAACGACTACCCATGAGGCGACTGGTCACGGGATTTCCAGTTGATTGTCGTTTGCTAGTCTGGAAATACGGACTTTGATTATTCTACGCTTGTCAGCATCCAGGATAGTAAAATGAAGATTTTCATTAACTATAATGTCGCCGATAGCAGGGATTTTACCAGTCAGATGGAAAATTAGGCCACCGATAGTATCAAATTTATCACGTTCAATTGTAACCTTGAAAAATTCTTCCAGATCTTCAACCGGCATTCTGGCATCAGCAGTAATCGATCCATCAGGATTTTTAATATACTGCTCTTCCTCCCGATCGTACTCGTCTTGAATGTCTCCCACAATCTGCTCCAGCAGGTCTTCAATTGTAATAAGCCCGGAGGTACCTCCGTATTCGTCAATTACAATTGCCAGGTGAACATGCTTGAGTTTGAATTCCTGCAGGAGTTGCTCCAGATTCTTGGTTTCTGGAATAAAATATGGTGGGCGCAGTAGTGAGCGGACCTGTACCAGTTCATCCTTGATACCCCAGCATTTAAGAAGGTCCTTGGCGTAAAGCAGACCGATGATATTGTCGATATGGTTTTCATAAACCGGGATGCGTGAGTGGCCACAGGAAATAATTGTTTTTAGAATTTCCGGAATAGTCGCCTCGACCGCTATGCAGGCCATATCGGTTCGGGGAACCATGATTTCTCGAACTACAGTTGAACGTAAAGAAAATATGGAGCGGATCATTTCGCTCTCTTCTTCATTGACCAGGCCTTCACCCTCACTGACTTTGATTAAATCATGAATTTCATCGGCGGTTATTTTTTTTCTTCCGTTTACAAAACGGTAGATTAATTCTCTGATGAGGTTTTTCTTGCTACTGCCATCTTCCAACTTTTAGGTCCTCCTTTTGTCTAAACTATTTTGTTATGTTGTTATGATAAATATTTAAATGAGAGCAGGACGATTAATGTAATAACTGCGCCTGTTATACCGCCAAAAATCACCTCTTTTATAGTATGTATACGCATCAGCAAACGGGAATGGCTTACCATTACAGCCATTGACATGCAAAGCAAAGAGATGAGTGGGTCTTTGGTGTTCAGTGAAACAGAGGTTGCAATTGAGAATGCTATTGCTGCGTGTCCACTTGGAGTTCCACCTTGCAATGGAGTCCCTTTCCTGAAAATACTTTTCAGGAAAATTACAACAATTATTACTATCAGAACAGATACAACTGTTCCAATATCAGATGTTGATCCGAACATGTTAAGTACCTTTGCATAAAGTGGTAATACATACTTGGCTAGAATAAGATAGCCTATGATCGCTGAGCCGATTGCAGCCATCATTACTGCACCTGCGGCGGTATCCTTGGCAACTTTGGCCAGTGGATGGTAATCAGGTGATATCAGATCTACAACCGCTTCAATTGCAGTATTAACTAATTCGGCAAAAAGAACGAAAAGGATGGAAAGTGACAGTAATGCAAACTCCAGCGGCGAGATGCGCAGAAATAGAGCACACAGCAAAACCACAATTGCACAAATAAAGTGGTTACGCATATGCTTTTCTGTCTGTGCTGCATAAATAACACCGTTAATGGCGCAGTTTACAGAGTCTATGAAACGGTCAGGCTTAACAACCCTTCCTTCTTCAGAATTCGGAATAATTCCTTCTCCTTTTTTTCCATTTTAATTGCTTCGTCTTCACCGCTACGTTCATGATCGTAACCGCAGAGATGTAATATTCCATGCATCAGCAGGAAACTAAGCCGTTCAAAATGATCCATATCCGCATCGTTTGCTTCACTGAGGGCCGTGTCTGCCGAGATAATTACGTCGCCAAGAGCTTGAGGATATATACCAGCATAGTCTCCTTCCTGTAATGAGAAGGAAATTACGTTTGTCGGACGATCTTTAGACAGATAATCGCGGTTTATACGGCGAATTGCCATGTCACTGACTATTGAAACTGAAAGCTCTGTGTCCTCAGGACATCCCAAGTCTTTTAAGATCTTCGCTGCCACTGCTTTTAGCTGGCTGGATTTGATCTTGAGTCGTCTTTGGCGGTTGTTCAGCAATATCTTCACAATTATCTTCTCCGTTCAGGGATTTGGTCTTGAGATGGTCCATGTTTTTATTTCGATTCGGGTTTCTTTGGCTATTCTTCCCTTTATAAACCGGTTCCGGGTAATCGATTCTCTGATGGAAAATTGCGTTAAGTGTAATGTTGAAGCTTTTGGCAATCTCGTGAAGGTTTTTGAGGGTCAGCTCACACTCATCTAGCTGGCCATCGATGAAAATATTGTTGATGATCTTTTGTACCATGCCCTGAATACGATCAGGAGTTGGATTTATAAGTGTACGAGAGGCCGCTTCAACACAGTCTGCCAACATGACAATTCCTGCTTCTCTGGTCTGTGGTTTTGGGCCCGGGTAGCGAAAATCCTTTTCCTCAACTGTCTGGCCGTTTGCTTCTGCCTGATTTTTAGCCCGGTTGTAAAAAAATTTTATCAGCGCCGTGCCGTGGTGCTGTCGAATTATGTCAATGATAGGCTGGCCGAGATGCTTTTCCTTGGCCATTTCAGTGCCTTCTTTAATGTGTGATATTAAAATCAGTGCACTCATACTTGGTGTCAACTTGTCATGTCGATTATCGTCGTGAGCCTGATTTTCGATGAAATAAAGCGCCTTTGAAGTTTTGCCGATGTCATGGTAATAGGCTGCCACCCTAGCCAATAATGGATTTGCATTGACAGCCTCTGCAGCACCTTCAACCAGGTTTCCTACCATAACACTGTGATGATAGGTGCCTGGTGCCCTAAGCATAAGATCTTTAAGCAGAGGTGAGTTCAGATTGGCAAGTTCCAGAAGCTTGATGTCAGTGGTGTAATGAAACAGCATTTCAATAACAGGAATAAAGCCGGACGCTAGAATCGAGCTTAATAAGCCCGATAGCATGGCAAAAAAGATAATAAATAAAGTCTGAGTACTGAAAAGTGAATTGCTGAATGTTTGAAAAGAAAGTGCAAGTGCGATATTAACCACTGCAACCTTCATACCGGCTGTATAGATTGTACCTCTGTCTGTGCATTGACGAATACCATGAGCGCCGACAATTCCGCCTAGAAGTGCGTAAATGACAACAAACATGTTGTTTTCAAACAAAATACCGAATAGGGGTGCCAAAATCGCACAATATACAAGGGCAACTTCGGAGTTGATGAAAACCCTTAAGATCATGGCACCTGCAGCAAAAGGAAGCAAATAGTAATAGTGGTCCGGATCAATATGTGGAAAAACGGAACCGATATTTTGTGAAATCAGTAAAGCTGTTTTTGATACGAACAAGCTGCTGGTTATTAGCATGAAGATTATCAGAATGTCTTTGTTGGATGGGTTGAATTTTCTGATATTCTTGATTGCAAAACGATAAGGCAGATAAAACAGAACTAAAATCATTGTGAAAATGCCGCAAGCTGTAAATGCAATATTATTGTTTTCTTTTTCCTGAAAAATTGCTGCCAGCTTCTGAGCCTGCTCAGGGGATATGCGTTCTCCTATTCTGACAATCATCTCTCCTTTTTGTACTTTGAATAAAACGGGTCGTACTGTTTCCATGGCAGCTTTACTGCGTGCAATGGAAGCTTCCTGATTGTAGTAGAAATTGGGTAGAAGGATGCGAGTTAAAATAGCAGAAATTTTACGGGAGTCATCCTGATTAATGCCTGAAAAAACCCAGTTGGCAACGGCTTTTCTTGCCTCACTAATCTCAATGTAACTAGTGGTCGCATTACCCATGCCGAGCATGCTTCCTTTGCTATCTATAATCTCGATACCACGCCTGATGTCAGTCTGAAAGACAGTTCCGTCAAGAACAATTTTATTGCTGTAAAGGTTATTCAGCTGTTTTGTCAGGTCAGAAATAAAAACCTTTTCTGACTTGATATTTGTCAAAACCTTGATGTCATCTGCTGAAAGTTCTGTTTCCAGTAATGGTGAAAGTAATTTTCCCCAATCCTCTGTTTCCGGTTTTACATTTTTCGCATTTTCATTGTGAACTGTAGCTAGAACTTGCTCAATTTTCTCCAAAATGTATGTTGGAACACGATCGCTAAAATTGTAAATAATTGGGGCGAGATTTCCTGTCTCCTTGCGACGCAGGTCTGTCATAGCCTGATCTTCAACCAGATAGTCTCGTGAGGCACGAATATCTGAGGTGGCTATGTCTCCAGGTTTGAATTCTATTCTAAGGTGACGTCCTGGTAAAATTATGAATGTAAGAAGGATTGCAGTGGTTATGAGCAGAATAAGTCTGTTGCGGAGGGCAGTAAGGGGGTTGGAAACTCTTTTGATTACTGAATCAAACAGGTTTAATCCCAGTATGCTTAAGTATGTAAGGGTGTTCTGATCCTGCTTTTTACCGTTATGTTCCGGCATATTCCCGTAGGTACTTTTTATAGGTTTATTTTCAAAAAAACAATTCTAAGTAATTGAAATAAAGATTAAAGATAACTCTTATAATCATAAGTGTCAATATAACTGTTTTTTTAAATGAAGTAGTTGTTACAAGTGTAATTAATTGGAGGCATAAATGATAAATGCACCCGCGTTACCTTTGCGGGTGCATTTATCATTTGTTTTGGTGAAATTATGTTGATTGAATCAGTGTTTTTTCTTGTCGCCAGGCAGATACTCACCTAAGAATTTCTGTTTGTATTCCATGAAACGATTGTTACCGATTGCTTCTCTGATCTCGGCCATCATGTTCAAGTAAAAATGGACATTGTGTATGGCCGATAGTACGGCTGAAATCACCTCATTTGCCGTAAATAGATGATGAAGGTAGGCTCTGGTAAAGTTCTGACAGGTGTAGCAGGAACAAGACGGGTCAATGGGAAAAAAGTCCCGCTTGTAGTTTTTGTTTGTTAGGCGGATCTTGCCGCGACGTGTAAATAGAGTTGCGCTACGGGCATAACGTGTCGGGATGACGCAGTCAAACATGTCAATGCCGCGCTCAACGCTTTCCAGAATATCTTCAGGAAGTCCAACGCCCATCAGATAGCGTGGTTTATCTTCCGGCAGGTGTGGGGCGGTCCAGCTGACAACTTTTTTTAGTAGTTCCAGTCCTTCGCCAACGCTCACACCGCCAATGGCATAACCAGGCAGGTCCAGTTTACGCATCTCTTTTGCACACATTGCTCGCAGGTCTTCGTAGACGCTTCCCTGAACAATTCCAAACAGTGCCTGATCGTTACCTATCATGGTATTCTGGCACTCTTTCAGCCAGCGGATGGTCTTTTTAGTGGATTGCTCTGCATAAATTCTATCACAAGGGTAGGGGATACACTCATCAAAGGCCATGATAATGTCAGCACCCAGGTCCTGCTGGATGCGGGTCGCACTGGCAGGATCCAGGTAAATCTCGTCACCGGTGATTTCATGTTTGAAAAATACACCGTCTTCGGTGATGCGTTTGTTTGGCAGTGAAAAAACCTGGAATCCACCGGAGTCTGTCAAAATCGGTCTGTCCCAGGCCATAAACTTGTGGAGTCCGCCTGCTTTTTTGACTAATCCCTCACCAGGCTGTAGGTGCAGGTGGTAGGTGTTACTCAGGATTATTTGTGCACCTGTTTCTTTTATCTGTGCTGGTGTGAGTGGTTTCATGGCGCCGTGGGTGGCTACCGGCATAAAGATCGGAGTTTGAATATCTCCCCTGACGGTTGAGACAATACCAAGTCTTGCCGCACTGTTTTTATCTTTTTTAAGCAGTTTGAATTCCATTTCTTCTCCGTATCCTGCTTTGTCTGTCCAGTTGCTTCTCTAAATGAATATCATCTTTATATACAATCCATGTCGGTTCAACAACTAAAAGAGTTAAATTGTTGTCTGAAATTGCGAAAGTGGGCATGTAATGTTACAATTGTGTTAAATGATATGCATGTTTTTCTTATTAATCATGTTTTGTATTGCAATGATGATTGTTTCATTGGATGCTTGTTTTTGGAGAATTATTTAACAATTAATCGGGGTTTGGTTTATGACTTCAAAGTCGGCATCACCTAAAATAACGCCAGCAAAAAAAATGAAAGACAAGATTGCACTAAAGAAAAAAGCGTTTCCTGAACCTGTTAAGGGCACATCAATAAAGACAGTTGAACCTGTTGATGAAGAAATACAGTTGGTTGATGAGTGTATTGAGAAGAAGTTTAATCTTACGGATAGTGAGTGGTATCTGAATCGTGAGCTGACCTGGTTATCATTTAATAGGCGTGTCCTGCATGAGGCAGAGGATACGCGAACTCCTCTTTTGGAACGACTAAAATTTATTGCAATAGTCAGTTCAAATCTGGATGAGTTTTTCATGAAACGTATTGGCGGTCTTAAACAGCAGATCGGTGCTTCCATGAGAGAGTTAACCCTGGATGGACGTACACCCCGCCAGCAGGTTGCAGAGTGTTATTCTGTTATCAGGGAGCTGGAATTCAGCAAAGAAGCTCTTTTTAGTCATGTGCGCTCGTTGATGGAAGAAAAAAATATAAGTATTGAGAGCTATCAAGAGCTGACTTTGAATGAAAAGAAGCAACTAAGGAAACATTATTACACGAATATATTTCCTTTGCTGACACCGCAGTCAATTGATCCTGCACATCCTTTTCCGTTTATTTCAAATCTGTCATTAAACCTTTTGGTCACACTCCGTTTTCCAAAGTCAAATCAGACTACACTGGCACGCATTAAGGTTCCGGTTGGGCAGGATACACCTCGTTTTCTTGCAGCAGGTAAAGGAGACCGTTTCGTTTTAATAGAAGATGTGATGTTGAATAATCTCGATATGCTTTTTCCAGGAATGGAAATTGTCTCCTGTGAACTTTTTCGTGTAACACGTAATGCAAATACTGAAAAGGATGAGGAAAAAGCAGACGACTTGATGGCAATGATTGAGTCCGAACTTAAGGAACGCAAATTTGCACCAATTGTCAGGTTGGAGATTGTTGGTGAAATGTCTCCTCTGCATAGAGGACGACTTGCTTCCGAGTTGGAACTAGATGAGGGGAGTGATGTCTTTGATGTGAGCGGGATTCTTGCTATGCGAGATTTGCTGGAGCTGGCGAGATTGGATATTCCAAAGCTGCATGATCCTTCACATCACCCTATTGATCATCCGCAGTTGCAGAATCAGCATAATATCTTTCATATAATTCGCGAGGCAGGAGCCATACTGCTTCAGCACCCTTATGAGTCTTTTGCTACTTCAGTGGAGCGTTTTTTAAGAGAGGCTTCTGTTGATCCAAAAGTTAGAGGCATAAAAATAACTCTTTACCGTACATCCAGTCGTGGTCGTATTGTTGAATCGCTGATTCAGGCCGCTCAAAATGGTAAACAGGTTACGGTTGTAGTTGAGTTGAAAGCCAGGTTTGATGAGGCTACTAATATAAGGTTGGCGGAGCGTATGGAGGAGGCTGGCATACATGTTACCTATGGTGTTGTCGGGCTAAAGACACATTGTAAGGTGATAATGGTCGTTCGTCAGGATTATTCCGGATTGCGACGTTATGTACATATCGGGACTGGTAATTATCATGCTGAAACAGCCCGTATTTACAGTGATGTAGGTATGCTTACCTGTGATGAAACAATCGGTCAGGATGTTACAGAACTCTTTAATTATCTGACCACCGGCTTTATGGCAAAACGAAAATACAGTAAACTTTTTCTAGCCCCTCGTTTTTTGAAAAAAAACCTGAAAGCAAAAATTGAAAGGGAAATTGCCATTCATAAAGGGCAGGGTGGTGGACATATTCAGTTCAAGATGAATGCCCTTGAGGATGGAGATATTGTCAAAGCGCTATACCAGGCTTCTATGGCAGGAGTCAAAATTGATTTGATTATACGTGATACATGTCGGTTAAGGCCTGGTATTGCCGGACTTTCGGATAATATTCGTATTGTTAGCATCGTTGGCCGATTCCTTGAGCACGCCCGCATATACTATTTCCGTAATGGTGGAGATGAAGAGTACTTTCTTGCTTCAGCAGATGCAATGAAGCGTAATCTTGAGGCAAGAGTTGAAGTCCTCTGTCCTGTAGAGCCTCCTCAACTTACCAAAGAGCTTCGGGTTATCTTTGATACGCAAATGGCTGATCTTCGGTCTGCCTGGGATATGCAGCCTGATGGTAGTTATATCCAGCGTATGCCTGGCGAGCAGGTTAGTGTAGTTGGTAGTCATGGCGTGTTGATTGCCAGATCAATCAAAAGGCTCAAAGAGTCACTTAAGCATAAAAAAGGAAAGAAAAAAGTCGGTAGTAGCTCTAAGTAAGATTAGGCTTGATTTGAAATGCTTTGATAAGCTTTTGAATAATTTAACAGTTGGCTGTTTTGCCTTGCCGATATTGAACCAAAATGCTAGTTTAGCCTCGATTCTTAACAGAATGGAGGTTTTTTTATATATGCTTCGTTATTTTACAGCTGGTGAATCCCACGGTCCTCAATTGACTGCTATTGTTGAAGGGATGCCGGCCGGTGTAACGCTTCTGATTGAAGATATAAACCACGAGCTTTATCGCCGTCAGCAAGGTTATGGGCGTGGTGGTCGTATGAAAATTGAAAAGGATACTGTTGAAATTCTTTCGGGAGTGCGCTGGGGTGTGACCCTGGCGTCACCTCTTACGTTGGTTGTCAAAAATCGCGACTGGGAAAACTGGGATAAAAAAATGTCACCGCTACCACAGTTTCGTGATGAATCAGAGGCCGTTACCAGGCCGCGTCCAGGTCATTCTGATTTGAGTGGTGCCTTGAAATATGATCACAAAGATATGAGAAATATTTTGGAGCGATCAAGTGCCAGGGAAACTGCAGTACGTGTTGCGGTGGGAGCCGTTGCAAAAGCTCTGTTGAAAGAGTTTGACATAATGGTTGGCGGAGTGGTTAGTGAGTTGGGTGGTATTGTTGCGACAAGAGCGGACAAGACTTTTGAAGACTTGTGGAAATGTGCAGAGGCTTCAGAGCTGTTCTGCTGTGATACTGAAGCTGAGAGGAAGATGAAGCAGTTGATTGATGAGGCAAAACAAGACGGAGATACACTTGGTGGTGTAGTCGAAGTTCATGTGATTGGAGTTCCTCCGGGGCTGGGAAGTTATGTGCAGTGGGATCGAAAGCTGGATGCACGTCTGGCAATGGCTTTGATGAGTATTCAGGCGATAAAAGGAGTTGAGGTTGGTATTGGTTTTGAAACCGCCCGTCTACCTGGCTCTAAGGTACATGATGAAATTTTCAGAGATGCGGAGCGTTCAGCTCAAAACGCAGTCAGCCCATATTATCGCCTGACAAACAATGCAGGTGGTATTGAGGGCGGTATGTCAAATGGTGAGCCGATTGTTCTTCGTGCGGCCATGAAGCCGATTCCGACTTTATATAAACCGTTGAGATCTGTTGATATGCAGACACATGAGCCATTTGAGGCGGCCATAGAGCGTTCTGATGCCTGTGCTGTTCCAGCTGCTCTTGTTGTTGCCGAGGCTGTAGTTGCAATTGAAATAGCCAATGCTTTTATGGATAAGTTCGGCGGAGATTCTCTTTGCGAGATCAAGCGTAATTATAACGGATATCTTGAGCAGATTCGTAATGCCTGATCGTCCTGTTATTTTGACCGGTTTTATGGGTAGTGGTAAAAGTTCTATCGGTAAGTTGTTGGCTAATTCATTGGGCTGTGTCTTTATTGATCTTGATTCAGTCATTGTTAAGGAAGCCGGTAAGACTATAAACAAAATTTTTGCTGAAAACGGCGAAGGGGCTTTTAGAAAGCTTGAAAGTGAATGTCTGCAAAAAGTTTTGAAAAACGGAGTATCTGTGGTTGCTGGCGGTGGTGGAGTCGTTGTTGCCGAGTCAAATCGGCGTCTGATGCGTGATAGAGGTTATGTGATTAATCTGTCTGCGTCACTTGCTTCTGTTTTAAAACGTCTTGCTGGTGCAATAGATCGTCCTCTATATACGGGTCAAGATGCTGTAAACCGCGTCCAGAAGCTGATGGAGGAACGTAAACAATTTTATGCTGATGCAGATATTAGAATTGACACGGACAATAAATCCGTGGAAGATGTGGTTTTAGAGATATTGAAGGTTTTAAGGGAGTTGCAGTCTTGAATTTGATTACCGTTAATCTTGGAAAAGATAGTTATGATATTCTAATCGGTAATGATTGTCTGGATACACTTGGAACGCTTTGCAAAGAACGTGGCCTTTCAGGTAAGGCGGCTATTGTAACAAACGCTACTGTAGAAGCTTTATATGGTGATATTGTTAGGAAATCTCTGTTAGCTGCAGGTATCCAGTCAGTTTTGATTGAAGTTCAAGATGGCGAAGAATTTAAGAATACTGTAACCCTGAATTATATTTACGATCAACTTATTGAAGCCGGACTTGATAGGAATTGTTTTATTGTCGCTTTAGGTGGTGGTGTTGTAGGTGATATGGCTGGATTCGCAGCTGCAACCTATCTTCGCGGAATTCCATTTGTTCAGGTTCCAACAACATTGCTTGCGCAAGTCGATAGCAGTGTTGGTGGCAAGACAGCCATAGATCATCCACGTGGCAAAAATCTGATTGGTGCTTTTTATCAACCCAGACTGGTTTTGATTGAAGTTGATACTTTGAAAACTTTGCCGGTCAGGGAGTTCCGTGCTGGTTTGGCTGAAGTTGTAAAGTACGGAATAATTCTTGATTCAGTATTTTTTGATTTTCTGGAGAGTAATTGTAACAATATTCTGGCGATGAATGCCGATTCTCTTGTTCATGTGATTCAGCGTTGCTGTCAGTTAAAAGCTCAGATAGTGGAACAAGATGAGAAGGAGTCTGGCTTACGTGCTGTTTTGAATTACGGCCACACTTTAGGGCATGCCCTTGAAACATCAGCTGGTTATGGCGTTTTAGTTCATGGTGAAGCGGTCGCAATTGGGATGTTTCTGGCTGCTCAAATTAGTTTGTCATACGGTCATTGTAGTGCTGACGATGTGTCTCGGATTACTAGCCTGTTAAATGGTTTTCGACTTCAACTTTCACCACCTGAAGTTGAAATTGATTTACTGAAAAATGTTTTAGAAACCGATAAAAAGAGCCGTAGTGGTATTATAAGTTTTATTTGTAATTGCGGGATCGGTAATTTTAGTGTTGAAAAAATATCAACTGATCAATTGTTCACCTTAAGCGGACTGGAGGTGTGAAGGTATGCATCAAGACAGCGAATTAATCTGGGCTGAAATCAAGAAATATGAACAACGATTGGAAAATAATCCTGAATCGTATCTGTTCGCACGATTATCAGAAGTATATTTAAAGGTCCAGTTGATTGATGATGCCCTTCATGTGGCTCGTCAGGGTACGGCAAAATATCCCTCTTATATTGCCGGTCAAAGAGCATTGGCAATGGCCTGCAATGCAAAAGGACTAAACGAAGAATGCCTTAAGGCACTTCAGAAGGTTTCCGCTGCTTCGCCAGAGGATTTGGATGTTCAAAAACTGTTGGGTAAGCTGTCTGCAGCAAATGGAAATAAAGAGGCTGCTCAAAAGGCTTTTAATACAGTTCTTGAGTTTAATCCTGATGATGAGGATTGCCAGACTGAATTGAAGAATCTTTTAATTTTGAATGTTGCTTCTGATAAAACCTCTTCTTCGTCTGATATTGATTTTGGTTTTGGGTCTTTTGTTCAAGAG
>Ga0105044_10000553_pt1 | contig 46010 bp, 35 predicted proteins | sample MAT01_FD_78092 | JGI IMG/M metagenome (GOLD analysis project Ga0105044, IMG submission 78092) | Freshwater microbial communities from Lake Fryxell liftoff mats and glacier meltwater in Antarctica - MAT-01 | ecosystem: Environmental > Aquatic > Freshwater > Ice > Liftoff microbial mat | place...
CTTCCGCAACCGTGCACACGCGCAGCCCTGCTGCCTCGGCCGCGGCCCAACTGCGCGAGCCTGTGCGGAGGCCCACGCGTACGTCGCATCCACTGTCGCGAAGGTTGAGTGCGTGCGCGTGACCCTGACTCCCGTACCCGATGATCGCGATGGCGCGCCCGGCCAGACGCGTTGCGTCGGCATCACGATCGTAGTAGACGCGGGTCATGCTGCAGCCTCCTCGTGTGGAGCGCCGTCGGCCTGATCGCGATAGTGCGCAGGCGCTTCGAGGCGCGTTGGTGTGCGGCCGCGCATCATCGCGAGGCGACCGGTACGCATGAGCTCTGCCAACCCTTCAGGGCGGATGAACGCGATGAACAATTCCACCCGCTCCGGAGTGTCGGTGATCTCGACGATCATTTCATCGTCGCCGACGTGCAGAACGCGCGCGCCATGTTCACCCACGAGGTCTACGAGCTGCAGCAGTCGCGATGGGGATGCGACGATCTTGGCCAACGCGGTTTCGCGCTGCACGGCACCTGCGTTCGTCACGTCGGTCACACCGATCACTTCGACGAGCCGGTCGAGCTGACTCACGACCTGCGTCGCATCCGACGCGTCGACGACCAGTGTCATGCGGCTGATGCCGGGCACTTCGCTTCGACCGACGGCAAGCGACGCGATGTTGAAGCCGCGACGCCGCAGCAGTGTGACGGTGCGATGCAGAACGCCGGGGCGGTCTTGCAGGAGTGCGATGAGTGTGTGCTGGGACATCGGGTTCAAACCTGGGTAGTGGGTGAAACAGACGGTGTTGATTCGGCGAGCATCATATCGCCGATCGCTTGACCGGCCGGGACCATCGGAAAAACATTGGCTTCCCGCTCAACGCGGAAATCGATGACGACGCACCCGTCGTGGGACCATGCCGCAGCAATCGCGGCGTCGGCATCGTTGGCGTGTTCGACGCGCACACCGCGGAGTCCATGCGCCTCGGCGAGTTTCGCGAAGTCAGGGCCGGTTAGCGGCGTGCCGCTGTAGCGTCGTCCTTCAAAGAGCTGTTGCCACTGGCGCACCATGCCGAGGTAACCGTTGTTGATCACGGCGACCTTGAGATTGGTGAGCCCTTCCTGCGCAATCGTGGCGAGTTCGCAGGCGGTCATCTGAAAGCCGCCGTCGCCGACGACAACCCAGACGGTGCGCTCGGGGTCGGCGATCGCGGCACCCATCGCGGCCGGGAGCGAGAACCCCATCGTGCCCGCACCACCACTCGTGATGTGCGAACGCGGACGATTCCAGTCGATTAATTGTGCGGCCCACATTTGGTGCTGCCCAACGTCAGTCACCACGCGCCAATCGTTGCGATCGCGAAACGCGCGATTCATTGCGTCGAACACATCATGTGGCATCAGCGGCGACTTGCGATCTCTCCGGGCATACTCTTGCCGCGGCATGTGCGCCTCACGCATCGCGGAAATCTCGTTCATCCACGCGCGTCGTTCGTTGGTGCTACCCGTTGGCATCGACGTGCTGATCGCCTGCAACGCCGATCGCGCGTCGCTCACGATTGCGATCTCAGTGTGCACCAGCTTTCCGATTTCAGCCGCGTCGATATCGATGTGAATCACCTTCGCGTGCGGCGCGAACGTGCTCGCCTTGCCGGTCACGCGATCGTCAAACCGACTGCCAACGTTGAGCAACACGTCGCATGCTTGGATGGCGCGATTCACATGCACCCAGCCGTGCATCCCGGGCATCCCGATCGCGAGCGGGTGATCGTGCGGCATCGCGCCCAGCCCGTGCAGCGTGGTGATCACGGGAATGCCGGTCTGTTCGGCGAATGCGCGAAGTTCGCGCGTCGCGCCGGCCTGAATCACGCCGTTCCCGGCGACAATGAGCGGGCGATGCGCCGCAATCAACAGGGCTGCGCAGTCGACAATGGCGTCACTCGGCACCGCATGGCTTGACGACACGGGTCGATACCCGGGCAAGTCCATCTCCACAGTCCAATCGGGCACGAAGCGCGCGAGCTGCGCGTCTTTTGTGATGTCGATCAGCACCGGGCCCGGACGCCCGGTGCGGGCGATGTGAAATGCTTCGCGGAAGACACGCGGTAATTCATCGGCGTGCGTCACCAGGAAATTGTGCTTGGTGATGGGCACCGTAATGCCGGTGATATCGGTCTCCTGAAATGCATCGGTGCCGAGTAGGTGCGAGGGGACCTGACCCGTGATGGCGATGAGGGGCGTGCCGTCCATCCATGCGTCAGCGATTGGCGTGACCAGATTGGTTGCGCCGGGGCCGCTGGTGCCGATGCACACGCCCACTTCGCCAGTCGCGCGGGCAAAGCCTTCGGCCGCATGTCCCGCGCCCTGCTCATGTCGACAGAGCACATGACGTAGCTGTGCGCGGTATTCCCACATCGCGTGGTAGAACGGCATGATGCACCCGCCCGGGATGCCGAACATCACCGACACGCCTTCGCGTATCAGTGCTTCGCACATGACCTGAGCGCCAGTACGCGACGCCGGATTGGAATCAGACATGGGACCTTGGGAGTACGAGAAAGGCCCCCTCCGAACGGGAGGGAGCCTTGTCTTACTTCGCCAAGGTTGCCCGTCCCGATGATCTCGGGAGGGGCAGGGTTCGCGTTACATCGCGACCTTCGAGCCCTGCTCCCGTCCGCTAAGTACGCGTACGATAAGAATCGACGTAACGAGAATCGTTACGACGACGGGAATAAGGCTGAGAAGAAGTCGGGACTGCGCGGACAGGGCGAACATCAAGCGGTCATCTGTTGGGCTGCGGTTTTCGGACGTACAGGGCCGACTCGGCCACCGTCACAACAGACAGACGAACCGTCACAGAACCGGTAACGGCTCAACTGTCTGATCAAGCATCGGCATAGCAATGCGTTTCCGCAACCCCCCCGGGATGAACAACTGCACCATATCTCGCCTGACTCACAGTCTGCGCATAACGCCAGATCGCCCCCGATTGATAGTCATGCTGCCTCGGCTGCCATTCGGCACGGCGCGTCGCCAGCTCATCGTCTGACAGGCGAACGGACATCGTGGCCTTGTCCGCGTCGATGTCGATGATGTCGCCGTCACGGAGCAGGCCGATTGGTCCGCCAATGGCAGCCTCGGGGCCGACGTGCCCAACACACAGGCCGCGGGTTGCGCCACTGAACCGGCCGTCCGTGATCAGTGCGACCTTGTCGCCCATGCCTTGGCCGTAGATCGCCGACGTTGTGGACAGCATTTCACGCATGCCGGGGCCACCGCGCGGGCCTTCGTAGCGGATGACCAGCACATCACCCGCGGCGTAGCGCTTCTCCATCACCGCGGCAAATGCATCTTCTTCCGAATCGAAGCACAGCGCGGGGCCACTGAACGCGCGCGTATGGAGTCCGGCGACTTTCACGATCGCGCCATCGGGTGCGAGGTTGCCGCGCATGCCGACCAATCCACCGGTCGGCGAAATCGCACGTGACGTCGGCATGACGACGTCCTGGTTGTCGGGGATGACGACGTTGGCGAGATCTTCAGCGATCGTTTTGCCGGTGACAGTGATACAGTCGCCATGTAGAAACCCGCCGTCGAGCAACGCTTTGAGAACGACGGATGCGCCGCCGATGTCATGCACGTCCTTCGCGAGATACCTGCCGCCCGGCTTGAGGTCGGCAATGAGCGGCGTGCGCGCGAACACTTCGGCGACATCAAACAAGTCGAACGCGATTCCCGCTTCGTGCGCCATGGCGGGCAGGTGCAGCGTCGCGTTGGTCGAGCCGCCCGTCGCCGCCACAACGGCTGCCGCATTCTCGAGCGCCCTGCGCGTCACGATATCACGTGGACGCGGACCGTGTTGCATCAGTCGCATCACCGCCTCGCCCGACCGCTCGGCGTAACTGTCGCGCGTCTCCCACGCGGCCGGCGGACTCGCTGACCCGGGCAGCGCGAGACCGATCGCCTCAGACACATACGCCATGCTGTTGGCCGTGTACTGGCCGCCGCACGAACCCGCGCCCGGACACGCGACTTTCTCGAGCGCCGTCAAGTCTTCGAGCGACATCTTGCCGGCGGCGTACGCACCCACGCCTTCGAAGACGTCGAGCACCGTCACGTCTTTGCCTTGGAAACGTCCCGGCAGAATCGAACCGCCGTACAAAAACACCGATGGTACGTTCAGGCGCAGCATCGCCATCATCAGCCCCGGTAGCGTCTTGTCGCAGCCGGCGATACCAACGAGTCCGTCGTAGCAGTGACCGCGCACGGTAAGCTCGACCGAGTCGGCAATGGTCTCACGGCTCACGAGCGATGCCTTCATGCCGGCATGCCCCATGGCGATGCCGTCAGTCACGGTAATGGTCGTGAACTCGCGCGGCGTCCCACCGGCGGCGCTCACCCCACGTTTGGCCGCCTCCGCCTGACGCTTGAGCGCGATGTTGCACGGCGCGGCCTCGTTCCAGCTGGACACGACGCCAACGATGGGCTGCTGAATCTCTTCGGCCGTGAGCCCCATGGCGTAATAGAACGCGCGGTGCGGCGCACGCTCGGGACCAACCGTGGCATGACGACTCGGCAGCTTCGACTTGTCCATTCAGAATGCTCGGAGCGGGGGCGACGTGAAAATCCTGGACCGGGCGGAGACGGCGCCCGGTCGCAACCGGAACGTCTGCCCGCGTGTGTAGGTATCGCAAGGTATTGCACGTTCGCCTCCTTGCCAGCCACAGGTCCCGCGTGCCCGTTCACTGATGACCGTAATGCAGACTCCCGTGCGCGGTACGCCGCCTGGCCCCAAACGTCGCTTCCCCGGCGACCTGCTGCTGCGTTTCCGCAAAGACTTGCTGGGCTTCGCCGAAGCCGCGACGGCGGGCGAGCAGGATGTCGTTGCCTTTGATCTCGCCGGCACGAGATGGGCGATCGTCAATCACCCCGATCTCATTCGCGATATTCTGGTCACGCATCAGCGCTCCTTCGTGAAAGGCCGTGCGCTCGAACGGGCGAAGCGGGTAGTGGGCAATGGACTGCTCACCAGCGAAGGCGAGTTGCACCTCCGCCAGCGGCGTCTCGCGCAACCGGCGTTTCATCGCGATCGCATTGTCGCGTACGCCGAACAGATGGTGCGCTATGCTGCGGCCGCTGGTGAGAGTTGGCGCGATGGCGCCACTGTCGACATGCACGAGGAGATGATGCATCTCACCTTGGCGGTGGTGAGCAAGACGCTGTTCGATGCGGATATGGAGTCGCAGTCGGATGAAATCGGCGACGCCGTGACCGCGATTCTCGAGTCGTTCGCGTTGGTCATGCTGCCGTTTCCCGGTGTGATGGAGCGACTGCCGTTGCCCTTCGCTCGTCGTTTTCGGAAAGCGCGCGCGCGGCTCGACCAGACGATTTACAAACTCATTGCCGATCGTCGTGCGAGTGGCGAGGATCGTGGCGATCTGCTGTCGATGTTGCTGCAGGCGACGGATGCCGAGGGCGACGGCACGGGGATGAGCGACAAGCAGCTCCGCGACGAAGCGTTGACGATTTTTCTCGCGGGGCACGAGACCACGGCCAACAATCTCACGTGGACCTGGTATCTGTTGTCGCAGCATCCCGAGGTGGAAGCCAAACTGCACGCCGAGTTGGACGCGCTGGGCGCGGAGCCCACCATGGCCGATCTCGCACGCTTGCCATACACGCGCATGGTGGTGCAGGAGTCGATGCGGCTGTACCCGCCGGCGTACGCGATCGGGCGTCGCGCGCTTGAAGACTACGAGTGCGGGGACTACGTGTTGCGCGAAGGAACGATCGTCTTGGTGTTGCCTTGGTTGCAGCAACGTGACCCGCGTTGGTGGCCTAATCCAGAGCGTTTCGATCCTGAGCGATGGTCGCCGGAGCAGAACGCTGATCGTCCCAAGTTCAGCTACTTCCCGTTCGGTGCCGGGACGCGCATTTGCATTGGGGAACAGTTTGCGTGGACCGAAGCCATTCTGATGCTGGCAACGCTCGCCCAACGGTGGCGAGCGTCGCTGGTGCCGGGGCATCCGGTGGTGCTTCAGCCGATGATTACGCTGCGGCCGAAGCACGGGATGCGGATGACGCTCGAGTGCCGCTGAAGCACGGCGCCCGAGGGTGTGGCGCTATTTCTTGAGCGTGATGACGATAACACCGTTTGCCGCGAGTGGATTGGTGTAGCGAGCCGTGGCGGCTGTGCCTTTCACGACCTCGACGCTTTGAATCTTGTCGGGCGAGATCGAGTTCATCCTCGACGATTCGGTCTCGACGCCTTCTACGATGAGCAGGCCGTTGAATGGGGTGCGCGCCTTGGATGATGCGTCGACAGTGACCGTTGTTGAGTCACCCGTTTTGCGGATCTTGATGCCCTGAGGGAGCGCCTTGATCTCGTCAGTGAGCTTCACGTTGAACGTGTCACTACCAGCGATCTTCATCATCTGGCGGCCCTCGGCTGTCTTGACGCTATCCAATCCTGCCAGCGTGAGAATCTGAACCGTCGAACCGGTCTTTGATCCTTTGCCGCCAATGATGTTTATGCTTGCGATCTTGCCTGAGGCAATTGCTTCAGCTTCCTGTTTGGTCGTCGCACGACCGTCCACGGTGTAGGTCGTGCGTAGGGTGTCGATGCCGGCAACTTGCGCCGCACGCTTCGTGGCGCCGGACGCGGTCATCCCTTCGAGTTCGGCAGACGTCGGCAGTGCTGATTCACATGCAGCCAACAGCGCGACACCTGCGAGCAATACCGCGGCAACACGAGCGGGCAGAGAAGTGCGAGATGGGCGAGCCGTCATGGCGAGAAGTCTCCGTTCGAGATGAGAAGGGGTATGTGAGAAAGCGGGCATGGCGGCGGTAAGCCGCGAGCGATGCTGCGAGAGTTCGATCAGCAACTGCCCATACGAGCGTTTGGGTGCGCCACCGTGCAGCACCCGTCCGTCGCAATCCAGTTCGACGGCCAAGCGTAGTCGTGCAAGCATGAACCACATCGCCGGATTCCAAGGCATCAGCGCGACGGCAACGCACGCCGCGAGCAGCAACCATGGATCGCGAGCCTGCACATGCGACGATTCGTGGTCGAGTACGAGTTGCTGCTCCTGCGGCGTGCGGTCGAGCAGCCACTGCGGCACTACGATCTCGGGCGGGGCGAGACCAATCACTGCGGGCCCGGCATCCGGCGACACGCGCACCGGCACCCCCAACAGCGCACCGCGCGACCAGGTATGTCGCATGCGTACGGCGCGACGGTACATGGTGACGAGCAGCAGCAGCGCGACGGAGGACGTACTGATCCAGAGGACGAACGCCGAGAAGTTCATGATGCGCGGCGCACGTGCGGCATACGTCATTCCAACCCGGACTGGCGTGAGCAGCGCGTTCATCGTGCGCAGCCTCAGGTCATCGGCGCGTTGCCACACCGTTGATCCGGCATTTGGAAGTGCCGTAGTCGTCACTCGTGGCACACCTGACAGATCGATCGACGGCACGCTGGTCTGACCACGCCATGGCGCAGTGACGGTGAGGGCAACCGTCAACACCATCGCGCCGGCCCAGATCCATCGCAGCGGCGCACCACTCCCTTTGCGCAGCGCATGCAGCAGCAGGGCAGAGCCAGCGACGAGCAGACCAGCAACAGCGCTGTACAGCATCCACGCGGTCATCATGGCTTGGTCTCCTCGGCGTTGTCGTCGTCACTCAGGCGTTCGGCCAACAGCGCGCGCATCCGTTCGAGTTCGTCGCGTCCGAGTTTTCTGTCGGACACGAGCTGCGCAAACATACGTTCGGCCGACCCCTGAAAAATCGCGTCGCGAATACGCGCCAATGCGCTCGTGCCCGCCCGTTCCGCGCCAATGCGCGGGAAGTAGCGATAGGCGCGTCCTTCGGGCTCATGGCGGACGTAGCCCTTCTCTTCGAGCGTCTGCAGGGCCGAGAGCACCGAGGTGTACGCGAGCGGCTCGGGCAGGTCGTCGCGCACGTCTGACACGGTGGCGGACCCCCGTCGCCAGAGACTGCTCATGACTTCGAGTTCGCGCGGAGGGAAGTAAATCTCGTCCATGATACCGGGGCGCAGGGGAGATGACTACTGAACTTCCAGTAGTATGTCTTGCCCGGTTTTGTTTGTCAACTGCTTTTCCAGTACTTGGCGGTTAGTGCTTGTTGTTCTCCGTGGCTCCGCGCCTCCGCGCCTCCGCGAGACATGCAGTTCGCGACGATGCCGCCACGCCAACCGGAAACTCACAACTCACCACCCACCACCTGGCACGTGACTCACAACTCAAAACCCGACACCCAAAACTTCAAACCGTGCATATCTCCACCGCATTCCTCAGCGAATCCAACGGATTCGCCGCCTTGGGCACGAACTCATGCGCGACAAACCCGGTGAACCGCAGATCGGCGATGGTCTGCGCCACCAGCCGGTAGTTCAACTCCTGCGAATCGTCGATCTCGTTCCGCCCCGGAACGCCGCCCGTATGAAAGTGCGCGATCCACGGCATGTTCGCCTTGATCGTCGCGACCACATTTCCTTCCATGATCTGCATGTGGTAAATGTCGTACAGCAGACGCACGTGCGGCGAGTCGACGCCTTTCACCACCGCAACGCCCCACTCCGTATGATCGGCCTGATAGTCCTTGTGATCGACTTTGCTGTTCAACAGTTCGAGGCAGAGCGTCACCTTGTGCTGTTCGGCCAGTGGCGCCAACCGCTTTAACCCGGTGATCGTGTTTAACAGCCCTTCGCCGTCTGACATGCCACCCCGATTGCCACTGAAGCACACGATCTTCTCGACGCCTGCCGCTGCCGCTTTCGGAATCATCGCCGAACCAGCGGCCACAAGTTGATCGTGTAAGTCCGGGCGGTTGAACCCTTTCGGAATCGTGCCGAATCCGTTCGCCATCCCGCACACCATGCGGTACTTCTCGGGTGTCTTCCAGTCCGCTTCGTCGAGAAGATCAATGGCTTCGAGCTCCATACCCGCGGCGGCGCGACAGAGCTCATCCAGCGAAAACTTGCTGTAGCACCAACGCGAGACCGACTGACGCAAGCGTCCGTGCTTGGCCGAACGTGGAGTCGGTGAAGCGCTGGCGTTAGTTGTCGGTAACGCGGAACCCAGCACTGCGGTCGCAACCGCCGTCGATCCGATTTTCTGCAACGCTGCACGACGCGAGACAGGGCCTGTAACATCGCGTGACATCAGAGTGATCTCCGTTTGAGTTCCGCAACCGCATGGGCGGCAGCGCGCGCAGTCAGCGCCATATACGTGATGGATGGATTCTGGCACGCCGAGCTTGCCATCGCCGAGCCATCGGTGATGAACAGATTGGGCACGTCGAAGCTTTGGTTCCACTTGTTCAGCACACCGTCTTTCGATGTGCGCGCCATGCGCGCGCCGCCCATCTCGTGAATGCAGTGCCCCGGTGGCTGCATCGTACGATTCGCACGCACGTTGATGCAACCTGCGGCCTCCATCAGCTCAATCGCACTTGCGATGATGTCCCTGTTCATCGCTTGCTCGTTCTCCCGCCAACGCACATCGATGCGCGCGGCAGGGACGCCCCACTTGTCTTTTACATCGGCGTCGAGCGTGATGCGATTGTCTTCGTGCGGCAGGGTCTCGCCCCATCCGCCTACGTTGAGTCCCCACGGTCCCAAATCGTCGATGAGCGATTGCTTGAAGTCGGCACCATACCCGGCCATGCCGCTGCCGCGTCCCCAGCCCGAGCGACTCGATCCCCCCTGCATGCCATACCCACGCAGAAAATCGGGGCTCGCCTTGTTCACGTTCCGAAAGCGAGCCACGTAAATGCCGTTGGGTCGCCGGCCGATGGTGCGCTTGTCGAGATAGCCCGGCATCGTGCCGCCCGCGCCGGTGCCGTAGTGATGGTCCATCACGTAACGCCCAAGGGTGCCGCTCGAGTTGGCGAGACCATCGGGAAAGCGCGCACTCTTCGAGTTGAGCAACAGTCGCACCGATTCGATCGTCGACGCACACAAAAAGACGACCTTGGCTTCGAACTCAGTTTCCTGCTTCGTCAGCGCATCGACGACACGCACACCGCGCGCCCGACCGCGCTTCGAATCGTACAACACTTCGGTGACGACGCTGTTCGGGCGGAGCGTCATGCGCCCGGTTTTCTTGGCCGCCGGCAGCGTGCTGCCGATGCTGTTGAAGTACGAGTGCGTTGAGCAGCCGCGTTCACACGGCCCGCAGTAATGACACGCGGCGCGGCCATTGTGATTCTGCGTGAGAATCGCCGCACGCCCGATGGTCATCACCCGCTCGCCGCCAAACACTTTCATGATCCGTTCGCGCGCCACCTGCTCGACGACGGTCATCTGCATCGGCGGCAGAAACTCGCCATCGGGCAGTTGCGACAACCCTTCCTTCGCCCCCGTCACACCGATGAATCGTTCGACGTACGAGTACCAGGGAGCAATGTCCGCGTAACGAATGGGCCAATCGTTGCCATGGCCGTCCTTCGCGTTCGCGGAAAAATCGAGATCGCTCCAGCGGTACACCTGTCGTCCCCACATGATCGAGCGACCGCCAACCTGACGCCCGCGAAACCACTTGAACGGCGCATCCGCAGGGTTGGTGTACGGATTGTCGATGTCGTTCACAAAGAACTGATGGCCGGCTTCATCGCACGCATAACACTCGCGCTGAATCGGCTGATCTTTCTGACGCGCCACCCGATCGCCGTAGCCACGGAATTTCATGTCGTACGACTGCACGTGCTCAGTGAAATCCTTACCCGAAAAATCGATCGGGCCACCAGCTTCGAGCACGATCGTATCGAGGCCACGCTCCGCGAGCTCTTTGGCCGCCCATCCGCCGCTGATACCCGAGCCAACGACAATCGCGTCGTAAACGCGTCGCACTTTGGGTTGCTGTATCACTGGCTCACTCATCTCGGCCCGCTCCATTGCGCGCAGGCATCGGCGCATCGCCCACAAAGCGGCCTGGCATGATCTCGTTCTTGAGCACGTCCTTCTGCACCCGCTCACTGGTGAAATAGCCGTGAATCACCAGCCCCTTCGCGCGCTGATAGCCGCGCACGGCCGGAAGCGTTCGATCGGTCGGTACATCGAGCGCCGACATCACGGACGCAAGTGGCGCGCCGGTCAAGGCAGTGAACGGCGCGCCGGCACTCTGCTGCGCCATTGCATCGATTGCATCGAGCCCGGTCATGAGCACGGCGCGATCGTCGGTGGTGTAGTAGTCGGCAACAATCACATCAATCCAAGCCAACACGCCAACCTCAGTCGCACTCGGCGTATCCGTGCGCGGGATGATGGCGTCGGCAAGCGCGCCGAGTGTGGCGCGCTGTGCGGCGGTGAGCGACGTCGCGGGTTGTCGCGATGCGGTGTTGGCAGCGCGCATCCAAGCCGCGTGCGCTTCACCGGGCAGCAGGGTCAGCGCGGCAGCAGTGGCTGCGGCGCGCAACAGTTCGCGTCGGTGCATGCGGAGGGGTAGGGGAGGGAACTACCCCTAATTCTACTGCAACTGCACGTACATCGGCGTGGGCCACAGGCGCAGAATCGCCTCGCGCGAGGTGGACGGATTGTCGTTGCGCGCTTTTGTGAACTGCTTCCAGCCGGCGAATTGCACCGGCTCTTTCTTGATGTAGCTATAAAATGAATCCCGCTTGAGCCATGGCGGGCCAAAGCCGTCCATGTCCATCACGATCTGTACGCGCGGGTTGAGCGTGATTTGCGAGGCGTTGGTAACACCCTTCCTGGTAAAGCGGTGGATCACCAGCACCTTGGGCGGAAGCTTGTATTTGTCCACCAGCTCACCCAGAAAACGCGTCGCGTAATTCACGTCGGCCGCATCGTACGAGCCGATTTTCTTGCCGGGACGAGAGCCGTCTTTCATCGAGAATTCGGGATCGATCCCGAGGTGGACTTCCGGGCGCTTGAGGAACCGCTCGTACGCCGGGAGTTCCTTCTGCAGCGTGCTGTGGCCGATTTGCAGATCGATGAACATGATTGCGTTCTTCTGCTTCGCCCAGCCATACACTTTCTCGATCAGCACACTGTCCATACGCGTGCGATACATACCATCGCGACCAGGGGTCGGGTTGGCGACGGATGCAATGAGATGCAACGCAGGCTGGACGGGGTGCGACGGGTCGGCCTTGTTCCACTCGGCGACTTCCTGATCGAGTTTGCGTAGCATCTCGTCAGGCGGGAACTCGCCAAGGATTCCCATACGGGTGGACAGCGGATTGCCGTAGAACGCGATGATGCGCTTGGCCGGCATGATCGAACCTGGCAACGGCGCAGGCATCTTGGGCGGCCAGAGCGAATCGAGATCGCTGCCCGCGCCGCGGAACGCGAGGTGCTTGTCGCCTGACGATGGACCAAGTGATCCGCCCACCGCCTTGCGCGTGGTGTCTTTTTTTGCGGGTGCGCCGCTGGCGATTTTCTTCTTGGACTTGACCGTCTTGCGCTGCGGACTGGTTGCTGTGCGCGCCGGAGCGGGCTTGATGCGAGCTGTCGTGTCCTGCGCCGTTGCTGCCGGGGTCTGGATTGCACGCGCCGACGAAGGCGACAGGGCGATCATTGAGGCGCCGACGACCGCCCAAAGCCTCTGAACGAACGTACGACTGATCGCAGGGGAGGTGCCACCGCTATTCTGCTGTGTGGCGCTGCGCGTACTGCTGAGTGTACCGCTAGGTATGTTGGTCTTCATGGGCGGACGATAATAGAGGCGCGTCGCAGGACAAAATGTCTTGAGCGCGGTCGCATGAGTGCGCCGTCGCTCACTTCTGTTTGGTTGTGTCGGATTTTGTGTTCTTCGTCACGCGTCGCCGGCGAGGAACTTCGATTTCGCGGTCGAGCTGAAGCGCCAGCGCCCCGTAGGCTTCAGCGCGTACGACCAACCAGCGCGGTTGCGCGGAGACGTCGATCAGGCGTCCGGTGCGCACCTTTCCTGCGAGTTGTACACCCGGTGCGAGCGGACGATTGAGCGCTCGCTCCACGAGGGCCCGCGTTGCGTCGATCAGCGGATCGAGTGGGAGTATCGCACGCTCCCGAAGCTGCGACACGAGGTCTGCCTTGCGCAGCCATGCGAGACCGCGCACGAGTGCATCCGCTGTCGCGACATCGAAGTCGAGATCGGGCACCGTCAGTGTCCGCGTCAGCGTGTCGAGATGCGGCGTCCCAACGAGATAGGCATTCCCGACGATGTCTCCCGTGACACTCACCGCGAGCACTAGGCGTCCATCACCGAGCGAGGACACGCGGATGCGCGACAGTTTGATCGATCGACCGTAACGTCGCACGGTGCGCCCGACAAGCTCCTGCGCCAGCATATCACTCGCAACGTCGTACGACAGCAGCCCTTCAATGCGCAGACTTGCGCTGTCGCCCACGACGCGCACTGCCCGCTCCAGTGGCGGAAGCGCGGTGCGAAACGGTGCCGGACGCGGGCCGGACACGAGGTACGGCTGTGCGTAGAGCCGGACGTCGGCGACAAGATTACTATCGGCGAGACGGAACTCACCGAGACGCAGCGCTTGTGGTGCGAGCACAAGCCACAGGCTGTCGTGCACATGAATGCTCTTGTTGAGCAGGTTGTACCACCGATCCATGCGCGAGCGCACGTCGAATGAGGCGATGCGTCGATCGACTCCAGGCAGCTGCTTTTCGAGTTGAGGACGCAGCGCATCTACGACGCGATCGGTGACGTCGAGTTTGAACATCGTCACTTTGCATGCATCGCGGTCGGTGTTGGTCTCGGGGCGCACGGACTTCAGCCGGCTTCGAGACTTGAGCTTCCATTCGCGAGTGAGATCGATGTCGATCGTGAGCACGATGCGGACGCGCGGCCGCGGTCCGGTGGTACCGCACGATGCGCTCACCGACGGGCTGAGTGGTGGTTTGTACCAACCGCGCCCTTGATAGGAGACGGTCGACACCAGCGTGAGCTGCTTGCCATCGAATACGACGCGAAACGGTGTGCGGCTGGCTTCGAACGCGACCTGCTGCCTGGAGTTCGATGGAATCGGGATGCGCTGGTCGATGTCGCCGAACCGAACGGGCACCGACTGTTCGAGAGCGGTCAACGCCGGTGCGAGCGCGTAGCTGATTGGCGCGTCTACCACAGATGTCGGCATCTCCGGCAGCGCGGGCATCGCGAGTGCGCCATCGCGTGCGACGGGCGCTGGAACGGTCAGCGTTTGCGTGCCGCACGCGGAGACGAAAGCCAGCGCACTGCCGATTGCCATCTGCACGACGTAACGCTGCGTCATGCCACCCATCCGGTCTTGGATTAGCGTCGCTACGGTTTCGGAGCGGCGTACTGCATTCGTTGGAGATAGATGGCGGCGCGGCGCGTCGCGATTGAGCCAGTGGGGGACCATCGTCTGGGAGATGGCAAGATTGCGGCCAAGCGCGCTGCCTCTTCACGAGTCAAGCTGGCCGCGCTTTTTCTGAAATACGCCCGCGACGCCGACTCCGCGCCAAAAATCCCGTCTCCCCACTCGGCGAGATTCAAATAGAGGTCGAGGATCCGCTCCTTCGACAGCAGCAACTCCAGCCAGAGGGCGACGTACGCCTCGAGCCCTTTGCGAATGAACGAGCGCCCGTTCCAGAGAAACAAATTCTTGGCGACCTGCTGCGTGAGCGTGGAGGCACCCCGCAGCTTTCCACCGGCCTTGCGGCGCTTCAGTGCATTCTGAATCTCCACGAAATCGATACCGTGGTGGAGATAGAATCGATCGTCTTCCGACGCGAGTACCGCCCGACGGAGATTGGGCGACAACCCCGCACGGCGCACGGTCACGTGCCTGGGCCACACTGGACGATCACCGGCGAACAGTCGCTGCACGGTGCGCTGCATCATCACCGATGTCGTTGGCGGCTGCACCACAGCGAGCACGAGAATCGCCGGCGCCGGCGCAAGCAGAAATGCGGCAAGCACGATGACCAGACGGCGCGTGGTCCGTCGCCATCCGCTGCCACCATTCCACCATGCCCATCTCGATTTCGCGCGTATCATGGCTCGCGAAGATGCTCGGGGGTGTCGGCCGGTTGACGGCGCCACCGACGGTGCTGCCAGAAGTACTGCTCAGGGTAGCGTTTGATGTAACGCTCGAGCGTCTGCGTGTACGACAGCACGATCGCGTCGACATCGGCTTCACGATCGCCCGTTTCAACAACGGCGACGGGTTCGATCAGCAGGGCGTAGCGGCCGCTCGGCTCGCGCACCGAGACGACGAACACCAGCGGCACCCCAAGACGCAGCGCGAACACCGCGGGGCCACGAGGCGTCTTTGCCGGGCGCCCAAAAAAAGGCACAAAGGTGCTGGCCAGACCCAGCGCATCGTGATCGCTCAGCATGGCGATCACGCGACCGTCGCGCAGTGCGCGAGGCGTTTGACGGACGGCATCCGCGTCATGAATGACACCCATCCCGATATCACGCCGCGTGCTGCGGACGTACTCCTCCATCAGCGGGTTGGCCATGCCGCGAGTGACGGCGTCGAACGGGATGCCACGGGCGCCAACGTACGACCCGCCGAGTTCCCAGTTGCCGAGGTGGCCGGTAACGATGATGACGCCTTTGCCTTTGGCCTGGGCCGCTTCGAGGTGCTCCCAGCCTACCACGTTCTCGAAACGGGCGAGAATCTCAGCGCGTGATGCGCCGGGCAACACGGCCGCCTCGATGAACGTGCGTCCAAGACTCTCATACGACCGCTCGGCGAGGTCTGCCACGGCTTCGTGTGAGAGGTCAGGAAATGCGGCCGCGATCTGACGTTGCGTCACGCCGCTGCGAATCCCGAACGGACGATTGGCCAGCCTGCCGAGAAATGCACCGACCGTGCTGGCGGCCCGCCACGGGGCGAGGCGCAACGCGCCGACTGCAGCGCGCGTCGCGGCATATTCGAAGCGGTGCGACAATGTCGGAGTGCGAAGGGATTCGGCCATGGAGACTGGGCAATCTAGACGAACGCCGCGCCGATCCGAAGATCGACGCGGCGTTGCTGAAACACCGGGAGAGCGCGAGGGCTCTCGACGATGATCAATTCGTCAGCATCACCAGCACGCGACGGTTCGTCGCACGACCGTTGTCTGTGGTGTTCGGAGCAACTGGATCCGTCTCGCCCTGTGTACGGGCAACGACGCGGGATTCAGCGACACCCTTTGAAACGAGATACGCCTTGGCCTGATCAGCGCGATCCTGTCCGAGCTTGACGTTGTACCGTTCGCTGCCGATCGCGTCGGTGTTGCCTGTGACGGCGATGGTGCGTGACGAGTTGGTGGGTTCAACCAGCGATGCTGCGATGACATCGAGCACCGTCTTCGCTTCGGGCGAAATGTCGCTCTTGTTGAACGCGAAGTTCACCGCGCCGATGACGATAGGCTTGCCCGCACCCCCGGCCACTTTCACGGTGTCGATGCGACGGATGTAGACCGTGTCGTGCATCATCGTGACCGTCTTCACCGTATCATACTGGATGCGGGGCTTGGGATCACGAGTGAAGAACGAGACGCTCAGGCCAGCCTGTGCACCGAGGTTGAGACCCGTAGCACGTCCACCCGGCTTGGCGTTCTTGTCTTCCGGGAGCACGTACGTACCGGTGCCTTCAAAGCGCGCCGAAAGGCGATCGTTGATGATGAAGCGCAAGCCAACGAGACCCTGCGGGCCACCGCCACGCGGTGCAACGGTGCGAACGCGACCGTACGAGTCGTATGCGTATCCGGCGCCGACAAGAAGTCTCACGCGATCGCTCAGCGGCGCGTTGTAAGTGAGCCGGTACGCCCACAGCGCATGCGAGACTGTGTTGAGGGTATCGAGACCGGGGTTGCCAGTCATCGGCTTGTTGACGTCGGCATCGGCGTAGCTGAGCTCCATTTCCAGGAGCCAGTTCTTCCAGATGTACATACCAGCGCGGCCACCAGCGCCAAACGCGGGGTCGAGCTTCAGAGTGTCCGCAAACTTCGTATAGCGCCCGAAGCCGCCGATCTCGATGGCGCCCTGGCGCTGTGCAAACGCCGAGGCGGGGATGGCGAGCGTCAACGCGGTGCCGAAAGCGAACTTGGTCAGGGTACGCATAAACCTCCCGAATAGGTGAACAACGATAGAGTAGACAAGGACATAATGGGATGAACGACTGCGGGAATGTGACGCAACTCCAAAAACCATGATCCCATCACAATAAGTTATGCAGGGCTTTCGAGAGAGCAACAGTGCGGAGGATCACACTTTTGATGTGCTTTCCCCAGACTGCCCTACGAGATACCATGCCATTGTCACAGATGGCACCTCGTGTGGAGGTCTCGCCGAACTCTTGTGAGCTCAATGAACGCTAGACAAGGCAGACGAGCAGTGGCCATCGGATGGCACTTCCGCAAAGTAGAGCAAATTCCCTGCCACGGGCGTTTTCCCGGCTTGCGATGACTGGAGAAGGAAAGCAACGCCCCCCGGTCGCGCAACGACTCGCTCAGCTGGGGTTGGTCATCAATGCGCTGCTCGCGGTGGTCAAGTTGATCGCCGGGCTGGTGGGAAACTCGTACGCGCTGGTCGCCGACGCGATCGAGAGCGCGACCGACATGATCGGGTCGCTGGTGGTGTGGAGCGGGCTCCGCATTGCCAGCCGCGACCCGGACGACCGATATCCATTCGGGTATGGACGGGCCGAGCCGTTGGCCGCGGCTGCGGTTTCGGCGCTGATGCTTGGCGCGGCAATTGGGATCGCTGTGGAGGCCATTCAGGAGATCCGCACCCCGCACCACGCGCCAGCGCCGTTCACTCTCGCCGTTCTGGCTGCGGTGATCGTGATTAAGGAAATGCTGGCCAAGCGGGTCCTTCGCGAAAGTGCGACGACCGGGAGCGTGGTGGTGAAAGCCGATGCATGGCACCATCGCGCCGATGCGATCACGTCGGCGGCGGCGTTTGCCGGAATCAGTATCGCGCTCATCGGTGGTCCCGGTTGGGAGCCGGCTGACGACTGGGCCGCACTCGTTGCTGCGGCGGTAATCTGCCTGAACGGCGTACTGCTCCTCCGTTCCACACTTGACCAGCTCATGGATCGTGCCCCTGAGCCCGGCCTTCTCTCGAGCGTGAACGAGGCGGCCCTGTCGACTCAAGGGGTACTCGCCGTCGAGAAGCTCAAGATCCGACGCTCGGGCACGGCACTGTACGTTGATATTCATGTGCAGGCCGACCCTGCGCTTTCGCTCTACGACGCGCACATTCTGTCCGGGCGGGTGAAAAGCGCGATCCGCGCCCGCGTGCCCTCGGCACTGGGGGTGTTGATCCACATGGAACCATTCGAGACGGTGGAGGCAACGTGAGTCGAGAGGCGGTGTTTCATCAGCTTGATCGGGCAGAGTGTGACGCGTTGCTCGCGTCGCAGTCGGTCGGTCGCCTTGCGTTCACCTTTCGCGACCGCGTCGATATCGAACCGATTCACTTTGTCTATGAAGACGGATGGGTGTATGGTCGGACGCAACCCGGCACCAAGGTGAACGTGCTCGCGCACCATCCGTGGGTCGCGTTTGAGGTCGATTCGGTGCAGTCACTGTTCGCGTGGCGGAGTGTTGTCGTGCATGGCCGTATTGAATTTCCCGATCCAGACGGCTCGCCGATTGAACGGGCGAAGTATGAGCGCGCCGTGACCGCGTTTCGCCGTCTCGTTCCCGAGGCGTTTACGGTTGATGATCCGACACCCGCGCGTGAATTGGCCTTTGCGATTGCGGTGCAGGAAATCAGCGGACGATCGGCGACGCCGCCGGCGGGGCGCTGATGCGGGACGCAGCCGTCCATCACCTGCGGCTCAAGCCCGTCAATGCTGCCGAAAAGATCCGGTTGGGCAGTAGTGCGGCGCGGGCCTCGTTGGTGCCCGACCGCGCGGTGCTGCAGCAGGCGACCGATAGCATGCTGGTGCGCCTCACGTCGTTGCAGGATGCGTTTCACGCCGATGGGCGTCGCGCGCTGCTGCTCGTGTTGCAGGGGCGCGATGCGTCGGGGAAGGATGGCGTCATTCGAACCGTGTATGGCGCCTTCAATCCGACAGGCGTGCACGTGGCGGCATTTGGTCCGCCCACCCCACTTGAGCTGCGTCACGACTTTCTCTGGCGTGTGCATCACGTGGTGCCCGCGCATGGCATGATCGGCGTATTCAATCGCTCGCACTACGAGGACGTGTTGGCCGTGCGCGTGCGCAAGCTGGCGCCGGAGTCAGAGTGGCGCGCGAGATATGAGCAGATCAACGCGTTCGAGAAGCTGTTGAGCGAGAGCGGCGTCGTGGTGCGGAAATGCATGTTGCACGTGTCGCGCGACGAGCAGCATGCCCGGCTCAAGGCGCGACTCGAGGATCCGCGCAAGAACTGGAAGTTCCGTCTTGAAGATCTCGGCGATCGTGAGCGGTGGGACGACTACACCGATGCGTACCGTGAGGCGCTCACGCAGTGCAGCACCAAGCAGGCGCCGTGGTACGTCGTGCCGTCGGACGACAAGATGGTCCGCAATTTTCTCATCGCGCGCATGCTCGTCGAAACCATGGAAGCGCTGCGCCCGGAGTACCCGTTGATGGATCCGAAAGTGAAGGAAGCCGCGCAGGGGTTTCGGTAGAATGGTGAGGCGGATATGTTCCTCGTCTGCCGTTGGCGAAGTCGGCTGGCGACGGGACGTGGCGCAGCCCGGTAGCGCACTTCCTTGGGGTGGAAGGGGTCGCAGGTTCAAATCCTGTCGTCCCGATACAAAATCATCGTATCGATAAAGCGGGCGGCCTGCATGCAGGTCGCCCGCTTTGTAAGCGTGCACCGATTGGTGCCGGAGCCGTGACGGCGCCTTCCCACGGAGGGAGGCATTGTGCAGTTTTTCGTGATGACACTTCCGGGCGTTCTCTAATGACCGATCCTGTACGAATCCTTGGTGCCGGCCCGTCCGGACTTGTGGCCGCGATCACCCTGGCGCGCGCGGGTCAAGCGGTCGAGGTGTACGAGCGGCGCCGTGACTGTGGGATGCGCTTCGGCGGAGATCTGCAGGGGCTCGAGAACTGGTCAAATGAGACCGATACGCTCGAGGAGTTCAGGGCCAGTGGCATCGCCATTGATTTTCACTGCGCCCCGTTCGATGTGGGCACGCAGTCCAACGGTGTTCGGCACGACCGACTGACGTTTCCTCGCCCTGCGTTTTTCGTCGTCAAGCGCGGGCGGGCGCATGACACGCTCGATCAGTCGCTCAAGCGACAGGCGCTCGCGGCCGGTGTGACGATTCATTTCTCGAGCACCCTGCCACACGGTAGCATCGATATCGATGCGACAGGGCCGCTGGGTCGCTCTCCGTTCGCGGTCGATACGGGCATCGTCTTCGAAACCGACGCGCCGGATCAGGCAGTCGCGCTGCTCAACGACCGCGCGGGGTTGAAAGGCTACAGCTATCTGCTCGTGACGCAGGGCTACGGCTGCTGCTGCTCCATGGCCTTCGACAGTTTCCCGACGGTGAATCAGGGGTTCGCCGAGGCCAAGCGCCTGCTGGTCGAGCGCGCCGGCATCAATGTCTGGAATCCGCGCCGTGTGGGCGGGCTTGGGCATTTTGCGCCCCGGGCAGACTGGATGCACGGCAAAGTGCGTCGTGTTGGTGAAGCCGCAGGGCTGCAGGACTTCCTCTGGGGCTTCGGGATCCGCATGGCGGTGCGCAGCGGGGTGCTGGCCGCGCGCTCGATGCTCGACGCAACCGACTATGCGGCGTCTGCGGAGCGCACGTTCGCGCCACTTCGGCGCGCGGGTGTCGTGAATCGGTTTCTGTGGGAGGTCGGGCGGGGGGGGAACTACGCGCTGATCATGCAGGCCCTTCGACTGGTCGGCCCGTATCCGGTTTTGCGCTGGCTGCACCGCGACACATTCACACAGCGTGCGCTCTACCCGTTGGCGCGGTGGTGGACCCGTCGACAGTACCCGCAGCTGGAGTACGAGCGTCCGCTGAGGGCGCCCGCGCCGCCCACCATGTTCCTTGCCGGCGAGCGGTAGCGAAGCGCTCCCGGCGTCTCAGTCGAGCGTGAGCGTTACCGGCTGGCCCGGCTTGAACAGCTTGACATCAGGGATCTCCCCCATCTGGACGAGATCCTTCACGTCTTGCAGGGTGCCCGGGACGGTGTAGGAGATCGGCGTGCTGTAGCTCGCCTTGATGAGCGTGCTGAAGAACCATTCGGCGGCTTTGGTTTCGTTCCTGGTGCCCCAAGGCGTCGTGATTCGCTCCCAGAGGGGCGGAAGCTTCCGGAGCAACCAGTGCAGAAGAAAATGTCCGCGGACGCTCTTGATGCCCACGCGCGCGCAGGCAGCCTCACTGGTGAGCTCCCGGATATAGACCCGGGCAATACGGTCGCCGAGCAGCCACTGCATGCGCTTGGTCATCACGCCTTTGAGCATGCCCACATGCGCGTCCGCGAGGCCGACGCCGGCACGATTGGCCTCGACCGAACGCTCCCTCCACTGACCTTCGAAGTTCGTCGAGCCCACGTAGTGCCGCTGGTACTTGGCGTAGAACGTCCGTGCGTCGGCAAGTGTCGTCGGCATCGAATCTTCGCCGTCGGGGACGCCTGGGCGGCGAATGCCCATGATGTGTCCGAATACGCGCCAGACGTGGTAGAAATCGTCCGCCTGCTGCGCCGTGTGCGGCACGCCCAGCGTCTCCAGTCCATCAATCACCAGCACGGAGAAGCCGAGGACGGTGCCGAGCATGTCTTCCTGATTGATCGGCACGCCGTAGGTGGAGCGGAACTCGGCGTATTGATCTCCCATGGCGCCGGGAACGACGTTGGTGCGGACCCCGGCATGCAGCAGTCGCATTTCCTGCGCGACGACCGGACCGACTCCGCCCGGCTCAAAGGAGCCAGGTGACGACACGTCGGTGAGCAGTTGCAAGGTGCCCATCAAACGGTGAAACGGGCGCGCTTTCAGTTCGCCAGAGAGGTTGAGCACGCGGGCCATTGACGGCGCGGCGTAGCCTTCGGGGAGACTGCGACAGAGCATGACGACGACGGACATCATCGCTTTCGTCATGAACGCCTCCTGGCCGCGGAGAATGCGCTCGCGATCGGCCCATGATGGGAGCCCCGGACCGTCTCCGGTACTTTCTGGCCCCTTAGTCGATTCCATGAACGCACGCAGCGCCGCCGGTGCGTCCGCAGGCAGTACGTTTCCCGTCGCGCGCAGTTTCATAAAGAGCTGACGCAGCTGGCCGCCCGTCGCGCCGGCTTTGGTCAATTCCGCAGCGCAGTTGTCAGCGGCTTCGTCACCGTGTTGGCGCAGCTCGTCCAGCGCTATGACGTTGTCCCACGCAAATGGCGTGGCATTGGGTGCGCGCAATGGAGGAAAGGGGCTGAGGCTGTGAAAGGAGGTACTCATCGGTGGGCTCTGGGGTGGCGACGGGAAGAACGTAGCGCGCACCGTGGCTGATGGATACTCTTGGGCTCAGGTCGGGACATCGCGTGACGGTGCGCCGACCGGCCGCACACACCCGGGCTCCCCAGCATTCGATGCCACTCGCGTCTGCAACAATTCTCGGCCATTTCGAGGTGCTCGAACCGCTTGGTGCTGGCGGCATGGGCGAGGTGTATCGCGCGCGCGATCAGCGGCTCGAACGGGACGTCGCCCTGAAGATTCTCGCGCCTCGCTTGCTTTCGGATGCGCGCTCGGTCGCCCGCTTTGCCCGCGAAGCTCGCGCGGCCTCGGCGTTGAATCATCCAAACATTGTCACCGTCTACGATATCGGTGACAGCAGTGATGGGGCGTTCATCGCGATGGAGCTCGTCCGCGGCGAGACACTCGCCTACCGCATGAAGAGTGTGCGGGCACTGACCGAGTGCGTCGAGGTGCTGCGCCAGTGTGCGGCCGCGCTGGTTGCGGCGCACGATGCGGGCATCATCCATCGCGACATCAAGCCGGACAACGTGATGGTCCGGACCGACGGCTACGTGAAGGTGCTCGACTTCGGTCTGGCACGACTCGCCGCCGTCGACAGCGCGACGCCAGCGGTCACGCAGCCTGGGCTCTTGTTGGGGACGATGCGCTATCTCTCGCCCGAGCAGGCCTGCGGCGAGCCGTTGACAACGGCGAGCGATATTTTTTCGCTTGGCATTCTCGCGTATCAGCTGCTGACCGGCGAGCATCCATTTGCGAGTAGCAGCGATGTGATGATCATGGGAGCGATCGTCACCAAAGCAGCCGCGCCACCGTCGTCGCAACGTCCTGAGATTCCGGCCGAGCTGGACGCGCTCATCCTGCGGATGCTCGAGAAAGCCCCGGCCAGTCGACCATCAGCGGCGGCACTCCTGGTGCAGCTGACGCGCTTGGGCGCGATAGACCCGACGGCGTCTCTCACACCCACGAGCAGCGCATCGGTCACGGGCTCGGATCCAACAGGGACCGCTCTGCTTCGTGCAATCCGTCCGCAGGTTGCGCAGGCCAGACGCGCGACGGCGGTCGGGCACCGTGCTGATCTCGACACGATGGCGGAGCGGTACGACGACGTGGCCACCGGTCACGGACATTTGCTGGCCGTCACTGGGGAGCCGGGGATCGGCAAGACGACGTTGATCGAGAACGCGCTGGCTGCGTTCTCCCGACACGACGTGGCACCGCTGATTGCGCGTGGGCGATGCTCGGAGCGGTTGGCGGGCGCGGAAGCGTACCTGCCGATTCTCGAAGCGCTCGACCACGCGGCGAGCGGAGCGCATCATCTGGCGATGCAGGCGTTGATTGAACGTCATGCGCCCTCATGGGCCGCGATGCGTGCTGTCACACCCGATGGCGCGTCGGGGGAGCTCCCGCGCGCGGTCGCAAGTTCGCAGGAGCGACTGAAACGCGAGATGGCCACGCTGCTCGCGGAAGTGTCGCGTCGTCGTCCACTCGTGCTGGTCCTCGAAGACGTGCACTGGGCCGACAGTTCCACGGTCGACTTGGTGTCCTACGTCGGGGCAAGGCTGGACTCGGTGGCGATGCTCTTGCTCGTCAGCTATCGCGATGCCGATGCCCGCGCCTCCAAGCATCCGATTCTGCAGGTCCAGCGCGAACTCCAATCGAAAGGACTCGCCAGCGAACTGGCGGTCGGATTTCTGACGACGCAGGACGTGAGCGAGTTTGTCGAGGCCACCTTCCCCAATCATCGCTTCCCGCCCGACTTTGCGCGCGCGCTGCACGCGCGCACCGAGGGGAATCCGCTTTTCCTGGTCGACGTGGTCCGTTGGCTGGGATCGCAGGGTGTCATCGCCGAGGAGGCCGGCCACTGGTGTCTGGTGCGCGGCGTGCCCGATATCAGTCGCGACATGCCGGCGTCGGTTCGCAGCATGATTGAGAGCAAGATCGAACAGCTTGGTGAATCCGAGCGTCGACTCCTGGCTGCGGCGGCGGTGCAGGGTGCTGAATTCGATACGGCGATCGCTGCCGCCGTACTGGGCGCGGACATCGCTGACGTGGAAGAGCAGTTGATGACGCTTGATCGGGTGTACGCCTTTGTGCGTGAAGTGGGTGAGACGCAGTGGCCCGATCGCAGCACGTCCGTCCGCTATCGGTTTGTGCACGCGCTCTACCAGAACGCGCTGCTCGCCGGTTTAGCGACGAGCCGTCGTGCAAGTTGGAGCGCAAAGGTTGCTGGCCTGCTCGAGCAGCGACACGGGACGCATGCGAGCGAGATCGCCGCCGATCTGGCCGTGTTGCACGAAACAGCGAAGACGCACGCCAAGGCTGCGATGTGGTTCGCTGTCGCGTCAGGGCGTGCGCGCGAACTGTTTGCCTACGACGAAGCGGAGACGCTTGCAGCACGCGGACTGCGTCAGGTCGAGGCCACGGTGGAGGGACCCGAGCGGGACGCCCGTGAGCTCGAAGTGCAACTCGCCCTCGGCGTCACGAGCTTGCTGCGCCGCGGCTACGCGGCGCCCGAAACCGCGCACAGTATGCGGCGTGCCCGCGAACTGTGTGCGGCGCTTGGAGACGCGCCCGCATTGTCATCGGCGTTGTGGGTACTGCTGCTGTATCTCATTGCGCATGGGGAGCTGGCCGAGAGCGAAGGGATCGCGGAACAGTTGCTGCGCATGGCGGAACAGACGGAAGATCAGGCGCTGCTGGTGGCGGCGCATTGCTCGTTCACCGGCCTATACACGCACATGGGTCGGTTCGAAGAGGCCCTGGCCCATCAGGCAGAGACCGACCGCATTGTAACCCCAGAGCTGCAGAAGGCGATTCGTCGCCGGTTCGTGCCTGAGCCTGTCCTGATGAGTCGCGCGGAGCATCTGCGCTGCCTGACCATTCTCGGTCGTGTTCATGAGGGGAAACTCGTGCGCGAGGCATTGTTGAGCGAAGCCGTACGGCGGGCGGATCCGCGAGACTCGGCGTTCGTCGCACACTTCGTCGCAGAGTTCGACTTGTTTCTGGGCGACTATGAATCGTGCGAGAAGATTTCGGCGCACGCTGTCGCGCAGTGTGAGGAGTATGGCATCGCGTCAGAGCGATTGTGGGCGATGGGATATCTCGGCGCAGCGCGCGCGCGACTCGGTCACGCCGAGGAAGGAATCGCGATCATCACATCGGTATTGCAGATTCTCGACAGCATTCAGTGCCGCATCACGACTCCGTTTTTTCACGCAATGCTGGCCGGCGCGCTGATCCGTTCGGGTAACGCGCGTGGTGGACTGGCCGAAGCCGACCGCGGAATCGAAGTCGGCGAACAGACTGGCGAGCACGCATGGGATGGCGAGCTCTGGCAGCTCGTCGCCGTTGCGCGCACGGCCTTGGGCATCGAAGGGGACGCTGCTGAAGGTGCCCAGGCTGACGCCGCGTGGAGTACCGCAGCCGAGATTGCGTCTCGTATTGGCGCCACGGGGCTGGCCGCGCGGATCACGCGCGCCCGCGAGTCGGTGGGCTGAAACCTGGATCGTCCAGCTGGCGCTGCGCCGTCCGTACACGTTCATCGTGGGCGCACTGCTGGTCGTGATCTTTGGCATCGTCTCCATTGTCCGGACGCCCACCGATATTTTCCCGGAAAGCGACATCCCGGTCATCTGGCAGCAAAGAACTTCGAGATCGCTCAGACGCTTAGGGCGCGGATGAAGCGCATTCCAGGCGCTGTGGATGTGTACGTCCACCAAGTGGTGAACGCGCCGGAGCTTTTCCTCACGGTCGATCGCGACACGGCGTCCGGGCTCGGTCCCACGCAACGTGAGGTCGCCAACAATCTGCTCGTGTCACTCGCGAGCAGCGGACAGACATGCCGATCCTTCCTGCCGCAGGTAGTACCGGCATGCCTCAATTGCTCGAGAACATGGCGCGTGTCACCCGTTGGTCGAGTGTCGCGGTCGTGAATCATCGCGACGTGCAGCCGCTCTTCGACGTGTACGCGAACATTCAGGATCGCGATCTCGGCTCCGTCGCGCGCGATGTCGATCGCGTGATCGACGAGATCCGTCCGTCGTTGCCGCGTGGCACCACGATCAGCATGCGTGGCATTGTCTGGGCGCTCTTCTCCACGCAGACCACACTCAGCGTTGAATCGTTGATGGGGGCGATCATGAGCATCGGCGTGGCCACGGCGAACTGTATTCTCATCGTCTCCTTTGCAAACGAACGCCACCGTGCCCGCGCGACGGCGCAGGAGGCGGCCTTCACTCGTCTCCGCCCTGTGATCATGACGGCATTCGCCATGATCGTCGGCATGCTGCCGATGGCCTTGGGACTTGGTGAAGGGGGCGAGCAGAACGCGCCGTTTGTCGAGTTGTGATGCGGGGTGCGTCCACCCGTTCCGGTGTGCCGTGGATGGCAATCGGCGCCGCAGTGCTGGTTGGCGGACGGCTCGCGGCGGAGATAGTGCCGCGCCTCGCGCGCGAGAAGCGAGTCGCTGCTGAGGAGGGCGCAGCGACAGCAATTCCGTCGGTCTCCGTCGCCGAGGTAAGGGCCGGGACAGCGGACGTTTCACTCACGCTGCCGGCGACACTGCTCGGACTACATGAAGTCGGGCTCTAGCCGCGGTCGAGTGGATATGTGAAAGGCTTTCGTGTCGATATCGTCAAATGCTGCGGCGGGAAGTCGGCCACTCTTCACCATTGCACAGGTGAAGCTCACGACGCCGCGCGCCGATGCGCCAATGCTCATTCCGGCGAGCACGCTCATCGTTCGGGCTGACGGGTCGCAGGTAGCCGTTGTCCGAGAAGGCAAAGTCCGCATGACCAAGGTTACGCTGGGTCGGGATTTTGGAACGCAGATCGAAGCGATCACTGGCTTGAAGGTCGGCGATCCGCTGGTGATAAATCCAGGCGATGATGTCGTGAACGGTGTCACGGTGCGCATCGTGCGGCCGAGGACTGCACCAATCAGTGCTGATACGAGGAGCGTGCCGAGAGTGAAGGCTTTGACACACCTCGTAAATCGCGTGGCGACTAGTACGCGTAACCGAAAATAATGTCCATCTCGTCGGTGCTGGCCAAGCCAAAGAATACCGTGCGATCACTGGTGTTGTTCCACGTCACCACAGAGACGAGGGCATCGCCGGCTTCCAGCACAAGCGGTGTCGCGAAGTTCGTGAAGCCTGGATGTTCCCAGTCGGTATTCGTGTAAACGGTCGTTTCCGTTCCATTGGCACGCCGCACTCGAATTTCGAACTTTTCGCCGAGTGAGTGCATGTGCGACGTGAGACCGAGGATTGTGGTGCGCGTCGGCATCGCGAATACTTTCGTCAGGGTCGTCCGTCGTCCCGCCGGAAGCGTGATGTCCTGATTGCCGTAGTTGAGTGAGCGCGCGACGGTCTGAACGCTGGCCCGGTCGGTGAAGTAGAGGTTCGCGAACGCTTCGCCCGGAAGATCGGCTGGCGAGCGATTCACATAGTGCACATTGAAATCGAGTGAAGAGTTGGCGGGCAACCTGAGCGCGACACCGGTGGGGAAGCGGTAGTCGAAATCGGGAGTCATTGCGCCGGCAAAGAACACGTGGCATGCCATCGGCAGCATGTTGATGATGTTCATGCTGCCATCCCGATTGCGGATGTCACGAACCACATCGAACGATGGCCGCGTGTTGCATGGGAACGCGGTGTTCCTTTCGTCGAAGGTGTAGAGCAGCAAATGATGGCTGCCGGGGCGCATGCGCGACTCGATGCGCGTGACATACATGTCGGTCGCGTTGTTCACACGTCGATTGACGAAGAGTTCGCGCTCACCGAGCGGAATGACAGCAAAGCTGTCGACCTTGAGCTGCAGCCCTGCAGCCACGGGTGCAGCAAGTGGAGTGAACGTCGCTGACTGGACGCGATTGTCTCTCATCACGAGCGTATCGACCACGTGACCTGTGCGTGGTGCGCCGACTTCGATCCAACGTCGGACGTATTCAAGCTGACCGGCCGTCACGCCTTTTGTCGTTCCCATCGGCATGAGGTTGCCGTAGTCCACGCTGTGATGCCCGGGGATCCACGCCAGCTTGTGATAAAAGAGCGAACTGTCGCTCCGGAATGCCTTGATGCGCATCAGGCCATTGGCCTTGGCCGTCCGCTGCAGTGAGGCCACACCAAGCATCTGTTGGTACGACGAATCGGCGGTGAGCACGAGTCCGGACTGCCGTGCGTTGGCGTCGCCGGTCTTATGGCACGACACGCAGGACACGTCGAGAATCTCACGTTGAATGCGGGCGTAGGTGCCATCGGCAATCGTGCTCGGCGGCACGATGGCGCCAGTGCCTGCGCTGTCGCCACTGGAACAGGCGACAGTCGTTGCCAGCAAGAAGAGCAGCGGATTGGGGCGACGCATCAGAAGTCCAGAGGAGGGTCGAGTACGTATGAATAGCCGATGATACGTTAGTACGGTCGCGCCGTTGAGTGCCACGTGCCGAAACCGCTCAATTGGATCTGAATAGCATCGCTCGGCATGTTACTGGGCTCGGAAAAGGTAGCTCAACTTCGCAAAGAAGACGTCGCGGGTGCGTTGGAGCTTGATCGGCCCCTGCGGCTGGTTCGCGCCCAAGGCGTCGCCGTACCCGAGATAGACGATGTTGCCCGGGGACGGCAAATACGAAAAGAGAAAATCGAGACGCGCCGTGCGCCGCTCAAATGCATTGGCCGGTGTGAGCGCGCCCTTTGCGCCACGGAAGTAGATCGGCGCGTTGGTTCTGGAGTCATCGCGCAACTTGTCTTGTCCAAGAAGTGTCAGTTCGCCGATCACGCGTACGAAGATCTGGCGCGTCACCTGATACTCCGTGCGCAGCCGTCGGGTTTGGCGCGTCAGCACCCGGGTGCCGTCGGTGGCACGATCGTACGTCTCGAGATTCCATGTGCCCGAGAGTCGCAGCTGCTCCGTTGGACGCACGTTGAGTGTGCCCTGTGAGATCGTCACGTCTGCGGTGCTCCACTCGGGGAAATTCTCGTCCCTGCCGAACAGATAGAAACTGCTGAACGTGAAGCGACGAAACTCCGGCGTGCCGACTGATACGACCCAGTCGCGATTGGGTAGGACGGGCGTGCCGACGTACTTGAGCGTGTCCGTGCCATCTGCACGAGGACGTAACGTGACATAGTTGGCGTAGATGGCCGGATCGTAGCCGAACTCCTCGAGCAGCAGCTGACCACCAACCTGCCAGCCACGGCGAAGGCGCGTGTTGGATCGGAAGTGCAGCTGGCGATCCTGCGAACTCCGGCCGTTCACGAGTGCGGTGTACTGAAATCGGCCAAGCATGTACACCTCCGGGACAAACGCTTCGACGAGCGCGCCCGGTTTGCCAAACATGCGCCACTGATGAGTGGCGGAAATGTTGCTGATGCCGGGGCGCGCAATGAAGCCACTCTGCGCATCGAAGTTGGGGCTGATTCCGGTGAACGCGTAACGCCCATAAAAGTGACGACCATTCACGGTCGCGGAGAGATCCCAGAGCGGCGCCGTGATCGTGGAGTCGCCTTTGTTCGTGAAACTCGTGGCGACCTGCGCCGCCAGACTGAGTACGCCACGGACATAGCGTCCATCGGCACCGATTACGCGATTCCAGCGATTGCCGTCGATCTTATCGGTGTAGGCGAGTCCCATGCGACTTGTGCCGCCGAGATCGCGCTGCAAACGCACGACGTTGTACAACGGCGAATGCTTTCCATCGAACGACACGTCCTTGCTGTCCACCGCGGAGAGCACGCCGATATCGAAGCCCCCCTGCTTGCCGGTGAGCTTTGTCGCGGCAACCGGCTGTGCGATCCGGCGCGTGTAGATCAGTCGGTTGGGCGTCGTAAACTGTTCCTGACTCTCAAGAAAGAACGGACGACGCTCTGGAAAGAAGACGGCGACGCGCGGGTCGAGCGCGAACTGGGTGGCGTCGGCTTCCACCTGTGAGAAATCAGGATTCGCCGTGCCTGCGACCGTGAGATTGCTCGTCACCCCCCAGCGCACGCTGCCGCCGAGCTCCGGTCGCGTCGCGTCGTATCCCCACTTGGCGGTAGACATATTGGGGGCCCCCGCTGCACTCGACGTGATCGTCGGAATCAGATCGAGGGTGAGTCCTCTGCGCAGATCGCGAAGCCCGGTGAGCATTCCGGACTGCGCAAGAAAACTCGCACTCGCACGCAGCGCGGGCGCCCAGCTCTCTTCGTTGCCGGTTGCCTGCACCGTGCGGATGACGTGCAGCTGCCACTGCTGCCCGTCGCCTTTGCGATAGCGGAGACTCTTGAACGGGATCCTCATCTCGACCTCATATCCCCATTCGCGCACTGCGCCCTTGGACTGCCACACATAGTCAGGGGCGAGGTCGGTTGCCTCACGCGATTTCGGTGTGCCGCCACCAAACCCCGAGCTGCTCACCGTTCCGGTCTCAGTCAGCACACCATCGCTCTGAATGCCCAACGGGTTCACACCGAACACGAGCGCCTGTCTGTTGTCGGCATAGGTGCCGAGAAACAGCTGCACGTTGTCGTCCTGCGTGATCTTGTCGCGATCGGCCAGCGTCGCACGCACGGTGCCGGCAGCCGCGTAGGCGCGGATTCCGACATGCAGCTGCGTCGCCGAATACCAGACCAGCACTTCGGTGCTGTCCTTTGCCGCGACACCGTCATTCGGAAAGAACTGCGAGAACCCCGTTAGCACCGCCGCACTCTTCCACTCGGCCTCACTCAGCTCGCCGTCAACCACCACCGCCCCCTCGAGACGAGGGATCGGCACCCGCAGGCCCCCATGCCTGCCATCAAACACCGGACCTGCCTGCTTGGGCGGCGGGCCAGCTGACGCGGGTGGCGCCGGCAACTGGAATCGCACGGAGTCGTTGGGCGCTGCGAGCAGCGAGGCGGCCGCAATAGCGAAGACTGTGATCACGGAGGCCGAGTCGGAGACGGGGCAGCGTTGGGGCGCGCAGTGCCAACCCTAGTGAAGTTTACCGACCGCATCGTGACATGTCGAATGGCTCGGCACTCACCCTCATGATCGTGCCTCAGGTCGACGGTGGCGCGCGGGATTCTGGGTCGTCAGCTTAGGGCGGCGTAGCCCTCGGGGCCGGCGATGGTGAAAACTGGCGGTTTCGCAAAACTGTGATACGCCGCATACTTACGGCTCCCCTGTCCGACTGGCTGATGAGTCATGGCATATATCCGATGTGAATCCTGCGGATCGAAGGCGCTGAGCGCGGCGTCGCAATGCCCGCGTTGTGCGGTGCCCTTCGATCTGACTGATACCCGAGGTTTTCGCGCGCCGCTGAAGAAGTGCGGCGGGTGCGGCATCATGCATCGCCAGGATCGCAGCTGTCATTGGTGCGGTGATCGTGTAGAGCCGGCGTGGCGCAGCGCGAAGGTGCTGAGCAGTGTCGCAGCGGTGGTTTTGATGGCGGTCGCCGGCTTCGGTGCCTACAGCTACCGCTCGCCGCTTCGGGAAACGGCGGCACTGATCGTTGCGCGTGCGTTCGCGCCGGCGCCTCGGGCAGATGCGGCGCCCATCGCGACATCGACTCCCACACTCCCGGCGCCAGAGACGCAATTGGCGACATTGGCGACGGCGACTTCCGGTGAGACGTTGTCGGTCGACACGATGACCACGGGACCTGTGCTTGATTCCGGGACGATGATCGCGTCAGCGGCGGATTCGATTCGTTGGATTCCTGCCGTCGCGCGCACGTGGGTGAACGTGCGCAACGACGCGAGTCGGGATGGGAACGTCGTGGGCGTGATCAATCCGGCGTCTCGCGCCATGCTTGGCACCACCCGCGCCGGCTGGCGCCAGGTCAAGTCGCCCGACGTCACCGGCTGGGTAGACCCGAAACTGTTTGAGCCGGATTCGTTGCGGACTCGCGGTTGAGCGGCTTGCGTCCCCGGTAACGCGTTGATCCGTAACAGACGGCGTGGTTTCACGCTCATTGAAGTACTGGTCGTCATCGTCGTGATCGCGATTCTGGCGACGTTCGTCGCGCCCAGCATCTTTCGGAATGTTGGTGATGCGCGCGTCGCCACCGCGAAAACGCAAATCGAAGCCTTGGGCACGGCACTCGATGCGTACCGCCTGGACAATGGCAACTACCCGGCGACCGCTCAGGGGTTGGGTGCACTCTGGCAACGTCCGGCCATCGACCCGCCAGCGAATTGGCGCTCGGCATACCTCCGGAAGCCCGTGCCCAAGGATCCGTGGGGACAAGACTATGGCTACGTCGCACCGGGGCGGGTGAATCCACAGAGCTATGATCTGATGTCGTTCGGGGCAGACGGTGTCGTCGGTGGCGTCGGCGACAACGCCGATATCACGAGCTGGAAGTAGCGCACGGGTGGGGGCGCTCCCCTCGGTGCGAGAACGGCTCCGCACGTCGCTGCCCAAGTCGGTGTGGCAGACACGCTTCGCGCCGGCGCCCACGGGCTATCTCCATCTTGGACATCTCGTCAATGCCATCCACGTGTGGGGGATCGCCCGTGCATACGGTGGTCTGATCGCGCTGCGCGTCGAAGACCACGATCGCACGCGTTGCAAGCCAGAGTATGAGATCGCGCTGCACGAAGATCTCGAGTGGTTAGGCCTCGAAGCAGACCTGGCACCAAGTGCAACGTTCGTCTCCGGAGTACGCACCGATCGGCTCGTTGCTCCGCACAAGTATCGTCAGTCCGATCAGCCGTCGCGTTACGCGACTGCACTCGCCCGGCTCGAGGCAGACGCACTCGTGTTTGCATGTGCGTGCACGCGGCGCGAGATCGCGTTGCTCACATCACGCGTAACGGGCGACGAGCTTCGCTATCCGGGCACCTGTCGCAACGCGATGGTGTCGCCGCGCGAGACGTTTGCCCGCCGGATGCGCGTGGATGATGTCGACGTCCACTTTGACGATCTACGCCTGGGGCACATGACGCAGAATCCGTCCGCGCAGTGCGGCGATCTGCTCGTGCGCGACCGTCACGCCAACTGGACCTATCAGTTTGCCGTTACGGTCGATGACCTCACGCATAACGTCGATGTCATAATCCGTGGCGACGACCTCCTATCGAGTACAGGGAGGCAGTTCTATCTCGCTCGGCTCCTGGGGCGAACCACGATGCCGCTCACATTTCATCACGCGCTGCTGCGCCATCCCGACGGGACAAAGCTCAGCAAGGCGAACAACGACACCGCTCTACGCGAACGGCGTCGCAATGGCGCGACGCCGGAAGCCCTGTTTGGCGAAGCGGCGCATCTGGTTGGTCTTCAAGCCACGCCACGCTCGCTCAGTGTCGCGGCTCTTGCTGAGCTCTTTCTGGTGTAGTGCCCGTGTTCAACCGTTCGAGTCGCGCTACTTCACGCCCAGTAGGCCGAGCACCACGAGCATCACCCACTGCGGGCCTTTGAAGCCGTCGGTGCGATCGTCGTACCACTCGTCGAGCGAGTGTGAGCCTTTGCCGATACCACCGCCGTCGAGGGTGAGGGCGGGGATGCCCAAGTTCATGGGGATGTTCGCGTCGGTGCTCGAGATGGTGAGCGGCGCGTAGAGCTTCATGTGTGTAGCGGCCGCTTGCGCAGCGCGTACGGTGAAGCTTGTGTCGGAGGTGCTGCCGGCGGGACGAATGCCGATGGTGTCGATTTTCAGACTGAGCGCGACCTTCGACTGTGGCCACCGTGCGCGCTCTTCGTCGAGTGCCTGCTTGAGCGCCGTCTGCAGCTGTTTGTCGATAGCCGCGAGCGCGGCGGCCGACTCGCTTCGCAGATCGACATCCATCACGCCTTCGGCTGATATGGAATTGACTGACGTTCCGCCGGAGACGATCCCGACGTTGAAGGTGACCTTGGGTGTGGTGGAGGCCTGCAACTCGCTGATTTTTGCGATCGCGCGCCCCAGCGCATGAATGGGATTGGGCATGCCGAACGCGCCGTAGCTATGTCCACCGGGCCCGACGTAGCTCACGCGATAGCGATTGCTGCCAACGCCGCCATTCGTGATGTTGATGCCGGTGCCGTCAACCGAAAGAAACACGTTGATGGAATCCTTGAGCGGGCTGCTGAAGATCGCGCGCACGCCGCGGAGATTACCCGGCCCTTCCTCACCGACCGTCCCGACGACTAAAAGTCGGCCGGCGAACGGCACCTTCGCGCTGATGACCTGCTTGGCGACCGTCAGCACCACGGCGAGCCCGCGGCAGTCGTCGCCGATTCCGGGACCTGAAAACTTCGTGCCGTCTCGCTTGACTTTGACGTTGGTCCCTTCCGGAAACACCGTGTCGAGGTGTCCGGCGAGCAGCACTGTGGGGCCGGTGCGCGTTCCGCGAATCTCGCCGATGACATTTCCTTCGCCATCGATGCGCACGTTCTGCACGCCGAGCGCAACAAGACGATCGCGGAACGATTGGCCGCGGACCGCTTCCTTGAACGGTGGTGCCGGGATCTCACACAGCGACACCTGCTGATCGAGCGTCCATGCATTGTCTCGTTCGATCGCGCTGTAGGCCTGCGCGACGGTTGGATGCTTCGTCATCGCCGGCATATCGATGGCCGGTGCCGGCGCCATTGAGCGCTGCGCGAAAAGCACTGTCGGCGACGCGGCGAGCAAGAGCGCCGTCAGGCGAAGATGCGCTAGAAGTCGTGCGGATGTCATTGGGAATCGAAGCGACGGGACGTGGGTAGAAAAAACGCGTCGCAGCCGGGTGACTGCGACGCGGAGAAAATTACACGCTCCAACAAATGCGTGGTCGATCGAGAGGCCTTAGCCGCTGATCGTCAGCGTTCCTGCAGTGAGATCTGTCACAACGGCAAACTCCTTCAGCGGGCTGGTGGTGCCGCCGTCAGAGGGCGGCGCAAGTACGGCGCCGGTGCTGCTGTACCGAGCTTGGTGGTTGGGGCAGATAAAGGCGCCATTGGAAATCACAACGATAGTTTGCTGGTGCGGGCACACCATGGAGAATGCGCGGAACTGGGTCGCCGATGTCTTCACCACGGCGACGGGCGTACTGGTGCCGTTGAGCCTTGCGATCCCGCCGACCGTGGCGAGTGCCGGATAGTCCGCAATCTTCGCGACCGTGTTCACGTTGCTGGGGCCGGCCACACTCCCACCGATGTCGCCGTCACCACAGGCCGACGCCAACAGCGCGCCGACCGCCATCATGGTACTGTTGGCGAGAAACGCACGGCGATCGACGCAGGCGGGAAACTGGACGACTGGCGACGCAGCTGCGTTATGACTGATCTGCGGCAAATCTTTCATGACCACTCCAATTAAAGTTTGATCTTTGCGGCGGCCCACTTGTCGGGCTCTTCGTCGCTCAAATACGCCACATTCGGATCGACGACGATGTTGGTGCCGTCCCGTGTGATCTGCAGGCGATCCATGTTTCTCGTCGCCTTGCCGCTGATGAAGGTGCCATTGGGCTGATAGCGCGACTTGTGGCGCGAGCACTGAAATCCAGACGTCCCGGGAAGCGCGCGCAGCGCCGTGTTCTGGTGCGGGCAGGAGAGCGCAAACGCGAACATTTCGCCACCGCTGCGGGAAACGATGACTTCGTTGGTGCTGTCGATCGACACGCTATCCGTGGCCGGGATCGGATACTTCACGGTGCCACCCGCGCGCCGTGGCTCCATCGCCGCAAGCTCCTGAATCGGGCCCAGCGTCGACAGCCCGGCAATCGCTACCGCAGCCGTCAGCGTGTCGCGCAGAAACGCGCGTCGGCCGAAGCAATCACCGCACGGCGACGAGGAATCAGGATCGGAAGTGGACATGTTCTGGTCGGTAAGGTTTCGAATGTAAGCACGCCAGCGCGGTGCATCCCGCGCGTTAACCGTTTGTCAGCACGACGCCGAGAAGGACGATGGTCAGCCACATGACAAGACTGATACCGGCCGCGGTGCGAATGCCGCCCCACGCCTTCGTCGGAAACGGCACCTGCATCTCGATGGTGTGGATGGATGCCGCGTCGAGTCCTGTCATCACGTTCTTTTCGCCGCGTTGCATCCGCAGCCCGTTGGTGAGCAGGATTGCGAACGACCCCATCTTGAGCCAGAATACCCTCGAGACGGCAAAATTGCCCACGTCCGACGCCAGCAGTGCCAGTCCGGTGAGCACCGTCACTGAGAGTGATGCTATCACGATCGAATGCGTGGTGGACAGATCGGCAACAACTGCGCGAACGGCATCCGCGGTGCCTGGCTTGGCGCGCAATATTGCGCGGTCGGCGGAGATCGCCATGCCGCCACCGACGAACATCGCCAGAATGTGAACCGCGATCACGCCAGTCGAAAGCGTGGTGTTGTTGGAGTAGAGATCAGCCCAAGGCTGAACGAGGGCAGAAACGCTGTCAATCAGTGTGGTCGTGTCCATCATCGCGGCGTTCAGTTTCCGATGAGCATGATCAGCCAACTCACGGTCGACACGCCGATCGACCCGAGTGCAACGTTGCGGTGCTGTCGTCGCTTAGCCTGCGACTGCTCCGCATCATTCGCGAGCTGCGTCCCGGCATAGACAAAACCGCCGCTCGCTACGGTGAAGAGCAGACTGTGAATGATTTTTCTCGTGCGGCCGTTGGGATCATGCCGGCCATCCCAAAGATTCCAGGCACCCGTGATCGTGTTGGCGCCAAAGAGCAGCGCCGAACCCGTCGCCGCAGGGCCGTGCAGATTGCGCGCCCAAGTCGGTGCGCCCGACGGATCCTTGATCAACTGATCGCCCGTGATGTACGACGCCGCAAACAGCGGCAACATCGCCCAACTCAGCCGACGGTGTATCGTGAGCCGTGTCGCATACGCGTCGCTGTAGACGATGGCTTTCTGGCGGGGTTTCCGGATCGTGTCGGCAGGAGCAATCGTGTCGCTCGGCTGCCGGTAACCAAGTCCCGACGGTCGCGCAGCCGTCATGGTGGGTCGAGCCGCGCCGATGGAGTCAGCCACAGGTTGCAGCGAGTCTGCGCGCAATGAGTCGCTCTGCTGCACCGGCAACCCTGTTTGCAACTCAGGTCGCACCGCTGCTTGTCTCTCCGTACGCGTCGGCTCCTGCGGGATCGCTCCTGACGGTGCCGGGAGAAACGCGTTCCAGAGAGCGAAGACCGCCGCGGCGGCGTCGGACAATAGGATCATGCGAGCGAGTCCAAAGTTGGGGAGAACGAAACCGCAGTATGAAGATTAGCGAGTTGGGATGAACGAGCGATGAATCTGGACCCCGAACATAACTGGGCTGTGGGCCGATCCCTCGTTCACGCGGGGAAGGGGGACAACGTTGGATAAAGAGAGACGGCTTCGTTCGAGCCTTTATTCCGGTGCGCGGACCAAGGCCCGACAATTGACCGACCGAGCCGGTCGCCCGCTTTGCCGAGGCGACGGCGGTCCAGCGCCCGCCTCTTGGGCACCATCATTGCACGCAAACGGGTCATCAGACGCTCGGTCGGGTGAGAAACCTCGCGCCGGCGCTAGGTCTGGCAACGGCGAAACGCCGTTGGTTGCCACAACGGAGACAGCGCACGCAATTGGCACATGAACGGCCCTCAGATGAGATTGCGTCACGCATGAGTGAACCCGGTCTCACCCGATCATCGACGTCCAGTGTGTGCGAGCCCGTGCGAGCGGCGTGCAGACGCATTGCTTCTGCACGTCTTTGGCCCGCGGGCTTCGCGCCGGGCTTGGGCTTGGCGTTGCTCATGCTGGCTACGGTGCTGGGCACCCGCTCGCTGGGCGCGCAGCCGGTTGCGAGATGCGAATCGACGCGACGGGTGCGCTCCGTGAACTTCTCGGGGAGCCCCAAGTTCGACGCGACCACGTTGTCGACGACGATCGTCACTCAAGGGCCGACCCTCATGTCTCGCTGGTTTCGTTACGGCAAGCCACCATGCGCTGATACGCTCGAGATCCAGCGCGACGCTTTGCGCATTGCCGTGCTCCATCGCCAAGCGGGGTGGTTTCGCGCCCGCGTTGGGGTCCGTTACGATTCGTTGCCGAACGGCCTACGCGTGCACTTCGATGTCACTCCCGGTTCGTTGGCAGTGATCGATACCCTTCGCATCACCGGGATTCCTGAGTCGCCGGATGGGAAAGCCGCCTACGACGCGCCGCTGCGCCGGCTGCAGGGGGAGAATTTCGACCGCATCCGAGTCGACTCCGCGATTTTGGCCGTCCTTGAACGCTTACGCGATGTCGGGTACGCGCGCGCCAGCCGGCCCAGCAACACGGTCACGATTGACAGCACGACGGCCAAGGTGACGCTCGATCTGGTGTTCACCCCGGGTCGGGTGATGTACATCGGTGCGCTGACCCTCAACCTACAGCATTTGGACTCCTTGCATCCGCGCGTTGATTCCGCGGACGTCTTGAATCTCGTTCGCATTCGACCAGGGCAGCGCTTTCGCGCCCAATCAATTCTCGACGCGCAGCGCAATCTCTATCGCACCGATGCATTTCGTCTCGTGCTCATCGACACGGAAGCCAACATCGGCGTCAGCACCGATTCACTGATCGATGTCAAGATCGGCGTCGCCGAAGCGCAACTGCGAAGCGCGCGCGTTGGACTTGGATGGGCAACGCAGGACTGCATTCGTGCGCAGGGGCGTGTTGCCGATCGCGGCTTTCTTGGGCTCGGCCGCAGAGTCGAACTGTCCGCGCGTGCATCGAAGATCGGCATCGGTGCGCCTACCGATGTTGCGCCGTCGCTCTGTTCGGGGGCGCTGCGGAACGACCCATTCAGCGAGAAGCTCAACTACTACGTCGGCAGCACGCTATCCAACTCGCAGCTCTTCGGCTACGCTCTCGTGCCGCGGCTGTCGATCTACAGCGAGCGTCGCGGCGAACCGTTTGCGTATCTCCGTGAGACCACAATCGGTTCGTTGATCGAAGTCTCGGGCCAGTACCGGAGTCGCACGGCGTACACGACCGGCCTTCAGTACGAAAATGGCCGCACCATCACCGATCCCGTCGTCTCGTGTACGCGATTCGGCCAGTGTCGCCCCGAAGACTACATCCTTTCGTTCTTCGGACGCGGACTGGGACTGCTCAGCACCAGTGTGTCGCACGATCGCACCAACGACGCTGTGAATCCGACACGCGGCGTTCGTGGGCGCACGGAGTTCCGTGCCGGGCAGACCTTCTCCGAGATCGTGTCATCACTGCGCTTCTATCGCGCGACCGGTGAAGGTTCGACGTATCTGAAGTTTCTTGGCGGCACGATCGCCACCCGGGTACAACTCGCCCGTGCCTTTGCACCAGGCGCGGAGCTCGTCGATGGTTCGCCGCTCATCCCGCAACAGGAACGACTCTTTGCGGGCGGACAGAACTCGGTGCGCGGCTTTCAGCAGAACCTGCTCGGCCCCGTTGTGTACGTCGTCGACAGCGTGATTGTGGGCCGCAGCGCTGAAGGGAATCCGGTGGTCGAGGTGCCGGCCGGACGCGGCTTCACGCGTGCAGTGCCTCGTGGTGGAACGGCGCTATTGGTTGCGAATTTCGAGTGGCGTCGCGGCGTGCCTTGGGTTGCACAACAACTGCAGATCGCGGCGTTCGTCGACGCGGGCAACGTATGGGAAGGCGCCTCTGAACCGTTCCGCTGGAAGAATCTCCGCGCCACGCCCGGCGTTGGCCTGCGACTCACTACTCCGGTCGGACCGTTTCGTGTTGACGTCGGCTACTCGCCGTACGGCCCGCCGAACGGGCGTGCGCTCTACTTCACGGCCAAGGACGCCGACGGAAACAACGGCACGATTCAGTGCGCGAGTCCGGGCAACAACGTGTCCATCAGTGCGACTAACCCGGGCAGCATCTTCGACTGTCCCGCCTCGTACCAGCCGCGCACATCAAAGGGCGTGCTGTCGCGACTGACGTTTCACTTCGGCCTCGGGCAGGCATTCTGATGGCTGTCCGCGCGCGCCGATTCTGGTGGGCGGTTGCGATTATCGCAGCCGTTATTGGTGGGGTCTCGCTCACCTATGTCTTCGCGACGGGCAGCGACAGGGGTCGCAGCTGGTTGCTGGGTATCGTCGAACGTCAGACGACGCGCATCTTTGGCGGACGTGCGTCGCTCAAGGTCGGCGTACTGCGCGATATCGGATTGACGCACATCAGCGCCCGTGATGTGTCCCTGCTCGACACCGCGGGCGTGCCGGTTGTGCACGCCGATAGTCTTGACGGCACAATCGATCTGCTCGGCGTGCTCTTCGACAAGGCGATTCACATCCGCACGCTGTCACTGCGCGGCGTGCGCATGGACCTCAAGCAGGACTTTACCGGTCCGTGGAACATCGCGCACATCATCTCGGGCGATACGACAATAGCGTTGCCCGAGGCGAAGCCTGGTTACGCGAACAACATCCGGATCGACGCGCTGCTCGTGAGCGAACTCGCCATCACGACCGTCGCACCGTGGTCACCGCATCCGATATTCAAAGGCACTGCACGGGACAGCGTCATTGCCGTGCGAGACAGTCTGCATGACATCATGCGCGTACCCAACGGAATGCTCGAACGACGGCGCTTTGTGATGACACGCATCGTTGCGCATGACGCGATCATCGCGCAACCGTCGCAGAAGCCGTCCTCAGTCGAGATCGATTCGTTGCGCGGCACAATTTCCGACCCGCCAATCAGGATCGTCGATGCGGCCGGCACCATTCACTGGACCGGCGACTCGCTGCGCCTGTCGTTGCCAAGCGTGAAGCTACCGGCGTCCAGCGGGAGCGCTGAAGGAAAGGTGTCGTGGCACGACAAAGGGCCGCTGCGCTACGACGTCAACATCAAGGCACAGGCCGGACTATCTGATCTGACCTGGATCTGGGATGTGTTGCCCAACACCGGTACCGGCTCCGCAAATGTGCGCATGCGCACGCTGGCCAATGCGTATGACGCCGAGTATGCGCTCACGGGCATGGACGTGCGGTCGATGGATTCGCATTTGACGGGCGACATCACCGTCACCACGCGTCCCGCTGAGTTCCTGGTGCATCACGTGGATCTCGCGTTCGTGCCCATTAAGAGCGACTTGATGCGTCGATTGAGCTACGGTGCGGTGCCGGAGACGGTGCGCGGTTCTGTCGATGGTAGGCTCGTCGCGCTGAAAGGCGGTCCGCTGAATGCGTTTGTGATCGATCAGCTGAGCGCTCGGTTCACCGATGCCCGCATTGGCGGGGCGGTGTCTTCGATTGCACTGAAGGGCACATTCGGTTTTGGCCCGAAGCCAACGGCCCGCGATCTTGTGGTGCAGAGTATGCGGCTGGATCTGCGGTCAGCGAAGGCGCTTGCAGATTCACTGCCTGCGCTCGACGGCACACTGGTGGGTTCAATGCGGGTGTCCGCTGCAAGTCTCGACGGGGCGACTGCACAGAAGCTTGCACTCGTGTGGACGGACGGGGCGGGGAACAGGTCGAGCGTGACAGGCAGCGCACGCGTCGGATTCAGCGGAAGCAACGCACCCATTGAAACGACGCTGCAGCTAGATCCGATCTCCATGCGGGCACTCGCGCGCCTCGATACCACACTCGGCATACGCGCAGACATTTCCGGGAGTGTACACACCACCGGTACGCTGGAGGCGTTGACCTGGGACGCGAAGCTTGGCGCCGTTGGTGGTGGGTTCTTTGATCTGCGTGGCGTCGCCTCGGTGATTGGTGCGAACTGGCGCGTCGCCGCCGCTGGAACCGTCGACGCGCTGAATGCGAACGTCTGGGTCGGCACGACGGCGACCCCGGCGACGTCCATCAGCGGTACCGTCCGTCTCGACGCAGCAGGCACGCGCACGCAGCAGGGAACGATCTCTCTCGAGACGGCGGTCGGAGACGTCGCCTTGACGCAAAGTGCCGCGACAGATCGTCCGGCCTTCGATCTGGTCGCCAGTGCGGCACTCACCGCGCAACAGCTCACGATCGATTCGGCGACGGCACATCTTGGCGGCATCACGTTTGGCGCCCGCGGCGCACTCGCGCGCAGCGCTGTTGGGAGTGACACGCTACAGGTGTCGGCGCGCGCCGATACACTCGCGCAGGTGCGCGCGGAGCTGACGCGAGTGGCCGCGATGATCGCGCCGATGGACTCTGCGTCGGCGGCTTCGCTTCGCTCGCTCGCCGCCGATACGCTCACCGGAGAAGCCTTGCTGTCTGGTTTCCTCGTGGGCTCACTCGACGATTTCAGCGCCACGATCGCACTCGGCGCGCGCGCTGCGCAACTTGGAAGCATTCGTCTGGAGAGAGTGTTTGGTTCCGTACGCGCTGAGCATGTGCTCACCAAACCGACGTTCGAAGGCGCGGCCACCGCTGACGGCGTAGACGGGATCGGTGCAATTCGCATCGCCTCCGCCGAACTAAAGGTGCAGCAGGCAAGCCCTGACAGCGGACGACTCGCGGTTGACGTCAGTTCGCGCGACGATGCGCATCTCGTGATGCGTGGCAATTACACACGCGCCGGCGAGCTGTTCGATGTCCAACTCGACTCCCTCCGCTTTCAGTACGACAGCGTGAAGTGGAGTAATCTTTCGCCGGTGCGTGTGCACTCCGATGCGCGCGGTATCCGCGTCGATTCGCTTGAGATCCGGTCAAATCAGCAGGGCGTGTTTGCAATCACGGCCGACGTCCCGACGAACGGTGACATTCGCGCGACGCTCAGGCTCGATCGATTCCCGATTGGCGAGGCGACAACGTTCGCGATGGGCACGCGGCCCTTCAACGGCACACTGAGTGGCGACGCGCGGCTCACCGGTACACGTGATGCGCCACTGCTGGCGTGGACGATGTACGCCGACTCGCTCGGGCTCGATGGCACGTACCTTCCGCAACTCACCACTGACGGCACCTACGCCGATCGGCGTCTGGTTGCACGGGCGCGTACCGCCGACACCCTCGGCGGCTCCTTGCGCGCTGAAGCCAGGGTGCCAATCGACCTCGCGTTGCACGCCATGGACAAGCGAACCTTGTCCGATGCCCTTGACGCTGAGATTGTCGCCGACTCACTCCGCCTCGAGGCGCTGGGCTTCATTGTCGACGGGATTTCGAACGCGCGTGGTATCGTCGCGGGACGTCTCGCCATCAGTGGCACGATCGATCGGCCCATTGCGACCGGTTCCATGGCGCTGGATCAGTTCTCGGCCAGCGTCAACCCGCTCGGCATCACACTGTCAGAAGGTCGTCTGGTGCTCCGTGCCGCTCAGGACTCACTCATTCTCGAATCGTTCCGCCTGCGCAGTGGTGGCGTCGGCGACACGCTCAGTGCGTCCGGCGCAATGCGGTTCGCGGCCGACGAACCGGCGACGGTACGCGCGCGTATCACGGCTAACAACGCCCAGCTTTCTCAGCAACGCGACGGCACCGATCTGAATCTGAGCGGTCGCGTGGATGTAATGGGCGCGCTCAAGCGCCCCGACTTGAGTGGCTCGCTGTATGTACCAACGGCCAACCTTGTCTTCGATCCGCTCGGTGCAAGCAAGGCGCTCGATCTGACATCCGACGCATCGCGCCAACTGCTCGGTCTCGAGGAAGTGCCTGTGGCCGCTAGCGCTGCACAGTCGCTATCGCAACTCGGGCGCTACGTCAGCGTGACGAACGCGCGGGTCGACCTTGGCAACGAGGTGTGGGTGCAGACGCCGGAGGCAAAGGTCAAAGTCGGCGGTGGTCTCGCGATCACGATGCATGGCGAAGCACTCGCTCTCGAAGGCGAGATCACAGCCAATCGCGGGCAGTACCGACTCGATCTTGGTGTGGTGAATCGCAGCTTCGCGATCGATTCGGGGAGCGTTCGCTTCTTCGGCACGGACGCAATTGCGCCAACGCTCGATATCAGTGCGACCAACGTCGTCCGCGTCTCGACCGGTGGCGAGATCCCGGTGCGCGTGCACATCGGCGGAACGATCGAACGTCCCGTGATTACGCTCTCAAGCAGCGACCCGCTCTTCGCGAGCGCGCCGGAATCGGAAATTATCTCGCTGCTGATTTTTGGCGCGCCTACCTTTGCACTCGATGGGCCAAGTCAGGATCGCGTCAAAGCGGTGACTGGGCTGCTGCTTCCATCGGTCGGTGGCGCGTTCGAGGGTGCGCTCCAGCGGCTCCTGCCGGTGTTCAACACGGTGCAGGTGAACACCGCGGGTGGTCAGGCCAAGGACGATCTTTCTGCGCTGTCGCTCCTCGACAATCTGAGTATCACGGCGGGCAAGCAGCTCGGCAATCGCGCCTTTCTGCGCGTCAACACGGGCGTGTGCCGGAGCGGTGGCCAGGCCGGCGCATCTATATGGTACGGCATCGCGGCCGAGTATCGCCTTGCTCGCGGGCTCACCGCGCAGGTCGGTATCGATCCCGGGATTGCACCCTGCACCCGACTCGGCGTTGATGCGCTGCCCAGAACCCAGTTCGGATTTGACCTCTTCCGCGAGTGGATTTTTTAATCCGCTCTCACGGGCCGTGACCTTTTTCGCCGACATGAGCTGTGGCGTGGCGGTGTTGGACGGAGGCCACGACTCGACAGTTTCGAGACTGGAACGGTAGAGTTCGCCTAAATTGGAATACAGTAGCATGGCGGTAAAGTGTTCCATCGTAATGACTTGCGGCGTTCCGTGTGGTCCAGGGTCATATGGCATTTGCCTTGCAAACAAGCTCTGCCATAAGACGCTCCGTCGCACACTCCACCGGTTGCCAAAAATGCTCTCACGTTCCCGCATTCTCTCCTTCGCCGTCGCCACGATTGCAGCGTGGCCTGTCGTCGCTGCCGCACAGTCACCGGTTGCGGGACAGGTCCGGTACGCTGGCGATCAGTCCTCCAACGGGGCCGTCGGTGGTTTTGCCGTCGGGCCGTACCTCGCCAATCTGAGCGGATACAATCAGCAGCTGGGTGTCCCAGGCACCGCGATGATCAACAACGCCATCATCTGGTGCGTCGACTTCAATCACACTGCGAACGGCAGTCTCGACACCTATTTCTCCACGGCGTTCACAACGAACATCAACGGGATCGCCGGCAACGGCGACTTCTCGAAGACTCGCGCGGGTAACGCCAACGCGTTCAAATACCGGCAAGCGGCGTGGTTGGCCGAGCAGTTCGAGTTCGTTGGTGGCGCGACATACACCGCCGCAAACGTGCAGGGCACGATCTGGACGTTGCTCGGCAACCCCGGCCCGGCCCAGTCCGGCTTCACGCTGCTGACGGCGCCGACCTCCAACATTATGCTGCAGAAGAACTGGTTCGTGCTGAGCGATGATCCGTGCGACGCCTACACCGGCAACAATTGCACGCGCAACGGAGCTGCTGACAGTCAGGAGTACATGACCTCCACACCGTCCGTGGTGCCAGAGCCGGGCACGTACGCACTGATGGCCGCTGGATTGGCAGGTCTCTTAGCGGTCTCCCGTCGCCGCCGTACGGCCGCCTGATCGTCGTAGTGCAGCCGCTGGTCCGCATCCCCCGTCGTCTCAATGTCGGCGGGGAATGCGTGATCATCAGCGGCGCAACTACGCCTGGTGCTAGAAAAGTCCGCTGGAGAACGCGTATCGATCTGGGCAATCGAGTGTGGAGGAGGACACCGGAGGCAGAGGCAAACGTGGGCGCCGGACCAAGCTGTGGCGCACCTGCGGCGGATGGAGGCAACGAGTCGACACTTCCGAAATACTCAGTGATCGCTTCGGTCGCGTCAACCAACTTGTTCGACCGCCTAAGGTGTTCAATCGCAAGGACTTACATTCTTAACGCACTCGGGAC